>JAESFY010000072.1_pt1 | contig 85033 bp, 72 predicted proteins | sample 9266201 | NCBI WGS metagenome assembly JAESFY01 (sample SAMN14515071, study PRJNA621656) | algae metagenome | isolation source: Nodosilinea sp. WJT8-NPBG4 and co-occurring heterotrophs from soil, lower... | place: USA: Pinto Basin, Colorado Desert, California | collected 2006-05-27 | reverse complement strand
AGACCTGAACCGCATTGAGAAATGCTGGGGTTGGTTAAAAAGCCGAATTCGAAAACTCCTTCCCCATGACGACGGCTTGCGCGTTGCCATGGAGTCAATCCTCAAACAAGCAGTGTCCTAACCTAAGCGGCTTTAGCTATATAGCTGTGGAAGTCACCGAAGGCGTAGTCGAATCGGTATTGGAGCCGGAAGTTTCAGAAGGAGTATTGAGGGCAAGAATGAGGCCACAAACAAGTAGGGCAATGCCTACAGGTGCAGACCACTTTTGCTGAGCAGGCTGCACCTCAATCACACCACCCACTTTGCTAACAAAAGCAAGGAGTATAAAAAATAATCCGGCAAAAATTAAAATAGTCGGAATTGGGGTGTTTTTAAGCGCATCAATGATTTCGGCGCTCATGGTGCTCTTGCCAAATAAGATTGACGTAGAAAGACTAGGTAAAACCTTGATTTCTAGAGCTACATGGAAAGACTGGCTACCTACCAGTAAAGCACTTTGCCAAAGGCGATCGCCAAACTGTAAAAAGATGCAATAGGCGGCATTATCTATTACATTTTCGCCTACAAAAGAATGAACCCTGCCCGCGCTCCGGCGATCGCTGCCTCGGTGCGGCTCGACACATTGAGCTTCGCAAAGATAGCGCTGGTGTGATATTTGATTGTGTGCTCTGACAGGTGCAGCCGACGGGCGATCGCCTTATTGCTCAGCCCCTCCGCTAGCATCGTCAGCACCTCGACCTCCCGTGGGGCAAGTGCCTCAGTCTGACTAGGGGGCACGGTTGACTGGAATGATCCAGTCAACGTCAGCAGACCGTCTAGCAGGGCAGGATGAACGACAACCAGACCAGCGATCGCCGCATCTAAAGCCGCTACAATTTCGGTACCGCTGGCTTGTCCCGGCAATAGCCCCACCCGCCCCGTCTGCAAAAGTTCGAGCAGAGCAACGTCGCTCCAGGCATCAATCAGGGCGACTACCGGCATTGCCAGGTCATTGACCAGGTCCAGATCGGGCAGCCCGTCTCCGATCATGGGCCAGCTTACCAGGGCACAGTCGGCGACCCAATCTTCAGCGAGGGGCTGAGCGGCGGCACTCATTACCTGCCAGCGATTGGCGTAGCCATTTGAGCCATCGGCACTCTCTTCGGCTATGAGCGCGCTCAACCCCGCCTGAGTAATCGCCGATGGGCTAATGACCAGCACCCGCTTCATGCCGCCTGCTCCTGAACGGGTGGATGCCCTACCGTGGGGGTACACATGACCGACTGTCCACCTTGGCTGACGTGAAAAGCCAGAGTTTGATCGGGTATCAAACAATCTAGCCAATCGGGCAGATCGCTGGGTTGGCGAAATAGCCGCCCATTGATGCCGAGAATGCGATCGCCCGCGACTAACCCCGCCCGTGCCGCCGGGCTGCCTATCTCTACTTGGGTTACTGTCCACGCCGCCGATTCTGAGCGGGGTTGGGCGGTGATGCCCAGGTAGGGCTGCTCTTGCTGACAATTCAAAAACCGTTGTACCAGAGTACTGGGGATGGCGTAGCCTCGGCCTGCGGCAATTAGCGTATTGATGCCAACTACTTCCCCCGCCAGGGTAGCCAGTGGGCCACCCGAGTAGCCTGGTGCCAGAGCAATATCGGCCTGCACCCAGCGAGGTATGGGCGGTTTGGCCGCCACAATACCCAAGGATGTCGCCCCAACGTGGCCTTCGGGATTGCCCACAGCCACGACCATTTGCCCAACCCGCAGGTTGCTGGAATCTCCAAGGTCGGCGGCTTGCAGACCCGCTGCTTCAACCTTGAGGGCGGCCAAATCTAGATGTTTGCTGTAGCCGACTCGATGGGCTATGAGCCGCTTACCCTCGGCCAGGGTAACGCTGGCACGGCGCTGAGTCACCACATGGGCATTGGTGATGATCAGGCCCGACGCATCCCAAATTACCTCAGAGCCCAGCTCGCCATTGGAGCCTTGAATGAGCACAGTAGACTGCCTGACGCGGTGGGAGATTGAAGCCAACTCGTGGTTCAGCATTGGGGCAATCATCGCGCACCGCCCTGGGGCTGTTCCCCCACGGTGACGCTGAGTTCCATTGGCTGGCCACCCCGCAACAGGTGCAGTGAGACTGCTTGACCAATGGCGCTGGCGTCTAAGTGGCCATAAACCGCTTGCAAGTTGCTGACCGGCTGACCATTCACCGCCAGCAGAATGTCACCAATCAGCAGGCCCGCTTGAGCTGCTGGCCCTGAAGCATCGACGCTTATCACCAGCAGGCCGACATCCCCTGATAGCTCCTGGGTCTCCTGTAGGGCTTCGGGTAGAGCCACGGGCTGAAGCCCCACCCCCAGGTAGCCTCGGCTGAGACTGCCGCGCTCTAGCAGGGTTTTGACGATGCGGGTCAGATTGGCGGCGGGCAGAGTCACCACCCGGTTGCGCGGGCCGTTGAGGTTGATGCCGAGGACCTGCCCCGCTGTATTCACTAGGGCACCGCCGAGCAGGTTGGGGTAAAGGTTGACGTCGGGGCGAATCAGGCGATCGATCGCCCGTCCCTGGGAGGTTTGCCACGGGCCACCCAAATTGCCCACCACCCCCAAGCTGGCGCTGACGCCGTAGTCCCAAGACTGACCGACGGCGAGCACCACATGCCCCACTTTGAGGTCAGCCCCATCGTTGAGGGTAGGCACGGGCAGGTCGGTGCGATCGAGTTGCACAATGGCCAGGTCGAGGGCGCGATCGCGGCCCGACACCTCAGCCTCGACCACGTTGCCATCGGGCAGGGTGAGGGTTAAGCAGCTAGAGCGACCAAGGCCATAGTCAGCGGTGACAATCACCCCCGGCTGCCAGTGAATGCCGCTGTAGGCAAAACGGCGGTGGCCTTTGACGGCGACGAGGGTGGGTGCGATCGCCGCCACAGCATCTGCTAGGCCGGTGGATAGAGCGCTTAGCGCCGTTGAGGTTGCATCAGTAGAGGTCATGCCAGACTCCAAGGGAGGGTGAATCAAGGTTGCTATCTCCCACAATGCCGAAGCCGCCGCTGAGTTAACCCCGGATGAATGGGTAGTCTGCCCCGGACAAATGGGTAGCACATTCCACCAAGATGCAGCGACCCAGCCGTAGGGTGGGCACTGCCCACCCTCGACCTCAAGGTGACGCGATAGGTGAGGTTGAGCAAGGAACCTGGATCCTTGGTTACTCGTTTGATTGTCACTGGCATCGGGTTCGAGACATTCAAATGTGGAGCTAGAATGCGCTAACCCACGGTGAAGAATTGCTGAATCATCTACATGACACCCTATGGGAGATCTACTATGCAGAGCAGGAAAAGTAGGCCAAACGCAAGTTATTCCGCCTATGTGAAGCCCAGATAAGCAGCGCCGAAATGGTAAGAATTTGCCCTGTACTAGCGTGGAAATGTAGACCAAGATAATGTCTTTTGACGCGATCGCATCATTAACCCGGTTTCGGGTGGCTCATCACAATGGAGAAGTGACATGGCAAAACCAACAAAGAACACGATTTGCCTTTGGTACAATGGCGATGCCGAGGACGCGGCGCGGTTTTACGCCGAGACCTTTCCTGATTCATCCGTTGACGCGGTGCACCTCGCGCCGGGAGACTTTCCGTCCGGGAAAAAAGGGAATGTGTTGACGGTCGAGTTTACGGTGATGGGAATTCCCTGCCTTGGGCTCAACGGCGGACCCGCGTTTAAGCACAACGAAGCATTCTCGTTTCAGGTTGCAACCGAGGACCAGGCCGAGACCGATCGCTATTGGAACGCGATCGTCGACAACGGCGGCGAGGAGAGTGCGTGCGGCTGGTGCAGAGACAAATGGGGATTGTCTTGGCAGATTACGCCGATCGCCCTGACCAAAGCGGTCACCGCTCCCGACCCCGCTGCCGCTAAGCGTGCGTTCGACGCAATGATGCAGATGAAAAAGATCGATGTCGCTGCGATCGAGGCGGCGCACCGCGGTTGAGGCTGTATCTTCAAAGCGAACCTTCCGCAAGCGCAAGAGGAACATGACGGGCGGATTCAAACTAGCTCGATCTTAAGCCTGTGTTTTTAACCGAGGGTAGAATATATTCCCCCGCCCGAGAGGCGGGACCGGGTAAGTGGGCGGCTCCCTCAATGCGGCCGGTTCCTATCCGAACGTTGAATGTCAGCTCGTTACGCAGCTTTAACATTAGGTTTGCTGATATGGAAATCGTGACCAGAAGATTTCTGCTGCGTGACTTTGTTGAGTTGGATCGACCTTCATTTCTAGACTATCAAGCCGATCCACGCAGCCGAGCATTTTACGAACCAAGTGACGCTAGCGCCGAACAGGCGACACATTTGTTTGACACATTTCTGAGCTGGGCTGCTGATCGCCCCCGCATCAACTACCAACTCGCGATCGTGCAACGACAAGAACCTAAAGCGCTTGTCGGCTGCTGTGGACTGCGGGGGGCACAGTGCCCGGTTGGTGAGATGGAATTGGGAATTGAACTTGCACCCAACTATTGGGGCGGCTATGCCTACGCGATTGAAGTGGGGCGTGCCCTGCTCGACTTTGGGTTTAGGGAATTAAATCTGAATGTAATTTCCGGTTCCACCATAAGCGCGAATAAGCGAATTGCTCGATTGGCAGAGTGGGTTGGCGCAGAAGTCGTTGCTATTCGTTCAGGTTCTCCATGGATGTCCGAGCGAGGTTGGAACGAGGTAGATTGGCGCATTACGAAGGAGCAGTGGGAGCATCGCTTTGCGCCACCGCATAGTAACCGTAGTGCAGCGGGCAGCCGCTGACCACGATGGTTAGCTGGATTACCTTGTCTGTGGGACATTCAAAAAATTATCTGTTCACCTAGAAATCTAGGGAGAAACACTCTCGCTAACAATCTGTAAAACCTGTCGTACAAAGGTTATGTGACCTAAAGTCAGGCTCGTCAATCAGCATATTTAATAGAGGACTGACCTCAGCAATCAAGCTTTGACTTTTCACTTCGACCAAAGTTTCCGCTAAAGCCATTGGGCTACTCACCCCCAAAAGCCGCGATGGAGGGCGACGATTTCTGCTTCTACCTCAGCGATCGGCCCCCAGACGGCGATCGCCTTTTGCCCCTGCTCAAACACATAGCGACAGGGCACATCCAGCGTAGGGTTTTCGGCGTGGTTGCCCGTGAGCGTCAGCAGCTGCTTTTCTGCAATGCCATAGACTAGCTGCCCCACATTTGCCCAGTACTGCGCTCCAGCGCACATCACACAGGGCTCAACGGTCGTATAAAGCGTGCAGCCCCACAAAAAATCGGGCTCAAACTCAGCGTAGGCCCGCCGCATCAGGGTCAATTCGGCGTGGTTAACTGTATCCACATTGCCCTGCTCAAGCAGTACCGTAGCGTGGTCTGGGGCCACCAAGATAGCTCCAAAAGGATGATGCCCCTGGGACATGGCCACTTGAGCTACCTGATTAGCCTGCCGCAGGTGCTGAACTATCTGTGTAGATGTGGGCGCTTTCATATATTCAATGCGTAATTGACTATGAGTAAAGGTAGAGCCTAAAACTATCGACCCACTATTTTTTAAGCCAGAGTAAATAGAGACAATCTCCATCCAACGGCAAATAGCAGGTCAAGGGAGAAAACGTACTATGACGGTATAGGAAATTTGGATTAGGTATCAATTACTTGTGTTGGTACCGAGTCTGCGTTGCTCCATTCCATTAACAGCTATTTCTTGAGGTTTCTCCCATGAAAACTAAATCCTTGGCTACTTGGCTAGGTACTGGCGCTCTCGCCGTAAGCCTTGCTGTTCTGCCTTCTATCCTGCCTGCGTCTGCTCAAACCGGTGCTGGTAGCGACGGCGTTGGTACCAGCAGTGACGGAGTCGGTACCACGACTACTACCACCGAAGATAATAACGACGGATTTGATTGGGGTTGGTTGGGTCTGCTTGGCCTAGCTGGTCTAGCTGGTCTGAAAGGGAAAGATCGCGATCACGACAACCGGACTGCTTACGCTGATCGCACCACCACAACTTCCACCAACAATCCTCGTTACTAAAGCAGGGGCTATCACGCTCTAATGCTCAACAAAATAGAAGGGGTCGCTAGCTAGTGACCCCTTCTATTTTGTTATAACTATGTTTATCAGAAAATTATAAATAACCTCCAATGCTAGATAAAGCACCGGAGGTTATTACAATGATTGTAGGTTAGCTTATCCACTTTGTTTAGAAGTGTGGATAAGCTAAGACAAATCAGTTCAGCCTAGTTCCGAGCCGCAACCGGATCAGCGATGTACTTAAAGTCAGGCTCAGAGTTCCAGGGACCACGCTCATCTTTGCCGCTGTCGTCGGTAGAGAGATTGTAGTAAAGCTCTACCGTTTCGTCGGGCTGAATGTTGCCAAACATCGGGTCAGTCAATTTGCCCATGGCGTCCAAGGCTTTCATGAACATCTTGGTATGAGAAATTTCTCGAGTTAGCAGATGGGTGAGAGTTTTCTTAGTGCCCTCATCGGTAGCTAGTTTAATCAGCGATTCATAGGTCTGGCGAGCACCAGCTTCAGCCGCGATATTGGCGCGCAGGTCTCTAACGACATCCCCACCTTCATTAATGTAGCTGGCGGTCCAGCTACTGCCCTGGCTGTCGAGGAAGTGAGGCCCAATGCCGCGAACAGCAAAGAGCGTGCTGTTGTAGGCTGGGGTTTGGTCGGTATTTTTGGTGTGAATCTCGATAAGCTTACCCACCATTTCTAAGTGACCAAACTCTTCGACAGCAATGTCTTGAAGCATGTCTTTAATGCTGGGATCTTCAACGTGGAAGGATTGTACCCAGTATTGAAGAGCAGCCGTGAGTTCACCGGTAGCCCCACCAAACTGCTCTAGCAGCAGTTGGGCAAATACGGGGTCAGCCTCAGTAACCTGAACGGTATGAACAGGGTCTTTTTTATGGAAAAACATTAGATTCCTCTGGTGTTTGGGGCGACTACAGAATTTAGCTCAGTCTAAGAAATAACATTCCTGCTAAATCTCTGATTTCGCTTTTGAAAGGGTAGACACAGCAGTATCAGGTTAAATTAGGGCACTAAAAACTAGCCCAAGGGCTGGTTAAGAAAGGCCAGCTCTCCGGCAAATTCTGCTCTGTAAAGCTGATACTTTAGGCTTTGATTTGCAGTTAGAGTTCGGCTTAGCTAAAGCTGCTTATGCTTGCCGTTAATTCACTGTGCTTAACTACACCTTAGGGCTAGACTCGAAAACTCTCCTCTACATATATAGGGAGAAGCTTCGAGCCTAAATGTAGAGGCGGTAGATATACCCCTTTAGAGAGCGTTTGAGAAGTTTTGGTTTCTGTAGCAAAAGTCAAGATTTCCCTTAGATCTCCTAATTAAGGAAGATCTAAGGGGGACTGAAACTATAGCAAATTGCTCTTCAAATGCCCTTTTCGATAGAGCCTAAACAAAATTCGCAGCGGTAATATCAGCCGCATTGGTCAACAACAGCTTCGCCATAGCATCAAACGAAACTGCATCTAAGACAAACGTATTACGCGCCTCTACCCCCGTGCCCTGAGCCAGAATGACATCAAAAAAGGTGACGTTGGTGAGTTTGTCGATCGCCAGATCAAAGTCCAGCACGGTGGTGATACCAGGGCCATTAAACAGGCCAAAGGTGTCTGTGCCTTCACCGCCAAAGGCTGTGTTGTTGCCTGCGTCACCATCGAGCAGATCATTGCCATCAAAGCCAAACAGGGCATCGTCGCCAGTGCCCCCCAATAGGTTGTCGTTGCCGTCAGACCCTTCAAAAATGTTTGTGCCGGCCAAACTTCGTGTGTTGCCGCTGATATGGGTAATGCCAGCAAACTCGCCGCTGAAGGTGTTGTTCTCAACGACAATATCGGCGAAAGCTTCAGTGGGTTCGCGATGGTCAAAGGCCACTGCGGAGGCTGCGATCGCAGCAAAACTGTTACCGCTAATTTCAATATCAGACTGGGTGCCCTGGGCTGGAGTGCCTTCTGCGGTCGCTAAACGAATGCCGTAGAACGCATTTGAGAAGCTATTGTCGACGATATCAACCGCCGACAGGTCGCGATCGTCTAGGGTAACGATGCCGTCGTAAGCCCCAGAAAATGTATTGTCGGCAATGGTGACATTAGCGGTGGAACTGGCAGAACCGTCAACATCTAGAGAGAGCTGAAGGTTATAGCGAGCTGCGGTGAAGGCCGCCGTTTCGTTAGAAAAGTCTTTTACCCCCAAATCGACGACGTTGCCGAGAACTTCAACATTTTGAGAATTATCGATCTGAATGCCTCGTCGACCCACAGCACTGGCATCGTCATGAATGCCGACATTGTCAGCAATCAGCAAGCCATTAACATTGTCAATCCGCATAATCGAGGCATCATTGCCGGTGATGCCGTCGAAGTAGTTGTCTGTGATCGACCAATTAGAACCGCCAGATGGTGCCCCGCCGGTGCCAAAGCCGTTGGTAATGAAGGTTTGATTGTTGCCGGTCAACCTGACAAAGTCGTTGAAGGCAATCGTGATGTTGTTGAAATTAACGCTGCCATCGCCGCCCCCACGAATGGTAGCTGTATTGTTAGTGAACTCAAACCCCAGAATAGAAATATTGTCATCGGCTAGGGTAAATGAGCCCGCAAGAATTGATTCGGCCCCGCGAGCCGCATCGTTGCCAGCTACCCCAAAATTAGCCCCAACTAAGGTGATCGCTTTATCGAGGGTAACGTTCTCGCTGTAGGTGCCTGCCGCTGCCAGTAGGGTATAGCCATCGGCAGCGGCATCGATCGCTGCCTGAATGCTGCTAAAACCACCCACCAGATTATTGTCAGCATCAAACAGTTGTAGGGGTTGAAGAGACGCATCCGTGTTTAAACCAGTCACCAGCGTGATGTCGGGGTCAAACTTACCGATTGACAAGGGGCGATTGAACAGATTGCCCAGCAGGTTCGAATGAGGGGTTTCGTTTAGAGTGACTACACCTTGACCATCAGCACTATCGACCGTGTCGGTTTTTAGCAAACTTACAATTCGGATGGCATCAATCGCTTCTCCGGCAGCTAAGCCAAAGTCGCTCAGATCAAAGGCTGTAGCAAACAGCCCCGTGCCGTCTGCGGGACCGTTAACGGCAGTTTCGTCATAGCTGTCAAAGAACTCGTAGCGAAACGGGGTGAACTGTCCAGTGGTGGCACTGCGCACGGCTACGGCATAATCTTCAGGCACTCTAGCAAAGCCGTTTTCATAGACGACGAAGTCATCTCCTGCCTGATTGACGGGGCCAAGGCCAGCATCCCAGGTCAGCTCAAGGGTTGAGCGATTGAAAAGATTGCCCAAGGCAATTGACTGCCCATTGCTACCGCCGACAAGCGAGCCGACTGTGTTGTCTAAAAGCTCTGGAAATTGCAGTCCAGACCCAAAGAAGAGCGTTCTGGATGCACCATCGACAATTGAGCCATCGGTGACTAGATCGGTCTCGTCAAAGGTAAAGCCAGCGATAGTAAACGTAGCCATAGCATTCAGCTCCCTGTTAAGCACACCTGTTTTTTATATTGAGGGATTATCAGGGCTTATGGGTAAAGAGAAGTAAAGAAATGGTATGTGGCGGTGGCTATTGCGCTCAAGCCGCGAGTTGCTGACAAGGGCAAGGAACCGAGGCGAGGATGGCTAGATTTGGCAAAATTGAGCAAATCCGATAAGTTTATTGCGTAAGTTCAGCCATAGCTTTGAAGCCTGATATACACGATTCTTGAAAGCTTACACTGAAGTGTTTAACCCATGGGGTTAACGCAAGAATCTCCCAAGCTAGATTTAGCAGCTTGGGAGACTTTGATGTTTAGTTTTTGCAGAATGGAAGGGTTTTTGGCGAAGCGAGTGATAGCTTTGCCAAAGTCACCTTACTGTTTTAGCTGTTTAGCTCTATCTTCCTGGACCATCCGAACCGAAGGATGCTGGAAGACTCTGGTTTAAGTCGTTACGGCAGGTTGGCCAAGAGCCTGTTGAGCCTGGCGCACTTCATCCTTGTTGCCTTCAACAACCAACTTATATTCCCGAGGCAGGTTGGGGTTGCCCTTCATTTGCTGACGAGCTGGTTGGCGAGCCTGTAGTGTGCGGCCGGCACCGGCACCAAATATACCACCTGCGATCGCACTGGCAAATATCGCAATTCGGCTGGCAGCAGACGAGGGATATTCACCCGTTAGCTGAAAGACGATGATAATGGTGGCAATCAGCCCCACAATGCCGCCTAGGGTAAATCCCATCAGAAGGCCAGCCTCACGACCCATGGTGGTGCCCTGGGCAGCTAACTGAAGGTCAGCTGGAATACTGTCGTCAATCGATATTTTCTGCCCATTGAGACCAGCTGCCTGAATGGCCTGTTTAGCCCGGTCGGCTTCTTGACGGGTCTTAAATACTGCAACTATCTCTCGATTTCGCGTTAGCTGTGCTGTCATAGGAATAACTCCTTAACTATAGTTCTGCTTTCAAGTCAAACCAGAGCATTAACTCTTTTCCCTGGTCTAGCCTTGGCTTTGTTCTCATCTCGTATAGTGACGATCCTGGTGCTGGCTATGCTCTGTAAATAGGTAGACTTAATTGCCTTCGAGGGTTGCTAGTAGAAGGATGTTGTCCATTTGTGGTTTTGGCTGACATCGGCAAAAAGCCGCAAAAAGCCAAAAGGAAACCTCAGTCGTTGAGAAACCTATGAAGAGTCTGATTGACTTTGAATCATCGACCACAACCTAGCCTGTCCATTGCTGTCTATGTGGGATTAGATAAAATTTTCGATTTATCTCCCCCGCTCTTTGAGCCGCAAAAGCTGCTGTGCAAGGAGCCTTTAAGTCTTTTCATCTTTTGGTAGAAGGCTGGCGAGTATAAACCTCTAACCAGAGGTGAGTAACAATTAGATAAAAACCGCATAAGGTATGGGCACAAAGGTTTGCTTTGGTTTCAAAAACCGTGGTGCTGCCAAGGTTTTGATGTCAGGAGTAAATTAGGTGCCATTCGTTTTTAGGAATTTGGTTTATGAAAAGCAACGTTGTGTCGAGATGGGTTGGTGGTAGTGCCCTGGCGCTTGGCCTGGCGCTTTCATCGTCTATGCTGCCTGCTTCTGCCCATACAACGACTGAGAGCGTAGCGCAAACGACTCCAGGCGCGGCTGACTCGGCAGGCTCTGAAGGTACAACTCCAGGCACGGTTGACTCGGCAGAGTCTGAGGGTACAACTCCTGGCTCAACCGTGCCTGGTGAAACATCCCCTGACCCTGTGACCCCAACCGCACCCGGTACTGTTGACCAGACACAGACAGCTCCTGGCACCGTTTCTCCTGATGCAACAGCACCCAGCGAAACCTATGCTGACCCGGCGACTCCCAATACAACAACGACAACCGCTGAGGACAACGACTCAAGCTGGGGGTGGCTAGGTCTTTTAGGACTGCTAGGTCTGAGTGGTTTGGCAAAGCGCAAGCGTCCAACGCCGGTCTACACCACTGAAGATCGCGTGGTCGACCATCCTTCTTCCGGTCCTCGTATTTGAGGTTAGGTATCTAGCGCTAGTGCAGCGATGCGTGCTGCGCTTAGAATAGAAGTCACTACCACCGACAAGAGTGGGCGGTGCACTGGCTTTCAAAATGATGCAGAGTGTCCTAATCAAGTGGACGATGTTGATAGCTTAACTGCCTAGGAAAGGGTGCTAAACAGCACCCTTTTTTTGCGTAACCTCAGGGACTACAGCAAAAAAGCAATACAACAGGTGAAGTCTGGGTGCGGCTATAGCTGGCGTAAAAATTGGGATGATGGCAGGGCTTGACGTAGCGCTTTGATGCTGTCTGTCCCTACTGGCCAGGGATCGTAGGGCAGCACAGGGGCTGGGTCGATAGCTCGGTTCACTAAATCAGCCATGAGATCAATCATGTCTAGAAGCGGCGGCAGGGTTAGACAGACTGGCAGAATGCGAACCTCAAAGGTGTGTTTATGACGAGGGGCATAGACAATATTTTTGAGGTTAAAGTCGCAGTACTTGGTGAGTGGCACGGTCTTTAGCCGTTCTCTAGCTTGTTCCCAAGGCAAATCGCTCCAGTCCGGGGCTTGCACTAGGGTCAGCAGCTCGGAGGGCCAAAGCCCCAGCCGCTGACATCGAGGGTTGCTGGCCACAAGCTGTTTTAGGGTGGGGCCATGGGCCCACAGCAAGTTGATCAGGTTGCGAATTGCTGGAGCCGAACAGAGGGGAGTCGCATCGAAATGCAAGTGGGTTGCCCCTTCCACTGGAGCATAGAAATTGAGCTGACGGGCGATTTGAAGGTATGTCTCTAGCTGGGGTAGCTGAGCGTAGGTTAGGGGTGGGGTGATCAATTCACAGGGGCGTTCTCGCTCACCAGGTAGCGAGGTAGCAATGGCAATGGGTGGCCCTAGGTCGTCGGCTAGTTTGACCATGCCCTTCGGCCCCTGCTGCAACTCTAGGCCCAGGGTCTTGGCGGCCGGCTGCAACACATCGGCCAAAGGCAGATTGGCATCCGTCAGGCGACTAACGATCTGCATAAGCCTAATGTCGTCGCCAACGATGCGATACCAACCGGGTTGAGGGGCGTGGGTGCGATCGCAGTCGGCTTGCAGGGTCAGGTCATCGACGCACCAGGCGATCGCTTGGTGCTGAGCATCACGCACCTCAAACCCCAGGGTGAGGTTTTCGAACACCGGGGTGCCGACAATTTGGCTGTGCTCCGCTTGGGGATGAAATATTCGCCTAACACTGCCTCCCTGAGCGGCGGCGATCGCCTCAGCTAGGGCCTGGCGGCTAGACCCTCGGGGGGCCATCAGCTCAATTTCTAGGCCAACTCTGCCCGCTAGGGTCATGACTTAGGGCTGGGGTCTAGCCAACTTCAAGGCGTAGCCAACCTCCTGGAAGTTACCCATAATCAAGTTGCGCTCAATGCGGAGCTTAGCGTCATAGGGGGTGGCGTCGCCCCAAAACTCGGCCAAGGCAGCAGCGTCATCGTAGGTATAGGTGGTTTCGCTGTACAAGCGCAGCTCATCAACTGATTGAAGCGCCTCTAGGCGGGCATCGAGCAAAAACTGCTCAAGCAAGGCCACATCGGCAGGCCCCCAAAGAATCTTGCGGCCAATGCGGGCCTTGGCCTCATCGACATTTTGGCCCCAATAGTTAGCCAGCTGAGCGGCATCCCAATAGTTGTAGCCACTGCTTAAATAGGCATCTCGCTCTGTCTGGTCGTAGTTTTGGCTGATTTCGCTCTCATCACACTTGAGGCTTGTCCCCAGATCGGTGGGGTCGGCAGCAAAGGCGCTGCCGGTGGTCAAAATAGTGGCGATCGCCAGCAGAATGGATAGATGAAGCGTTTTAGAATTTTTCATAGCTTCTAGGCAGAGTTTGCTCAATCATAGTCGGGGTTCCTGGGCGTTTCAGTGCTTTGTAACGAATACCGCTCTACCCTTCATCAAACGATGCCTCAGGGGCGCTAGGGGATGATGTCGGCTAATTCGTTGGAGATGTGGGCGGCGATCGCGCCGGGATGAGTCAGCCACACCCGATTGGGTTGGTTGCGCGCCACAGTGGCAATGTGTTGCAGGGCGCGGCGCAGGTGCCGCAGCCGAAACGGCTGCCCGATCAGGTAAGGGTGCAGGGCAATGCCGTACACCAGGGGCTGCTGGTGAGACTGCTCTAGCATCTCGTCGAAGTTGTCGATAATCATTTCGGCGAAGTCTTTGGCGCTCACCCGGCGCACAGCGATCGCTGGTATGTCATTAATCTCTTGGGGATAGGGCACCGAGAGAATGCGGCCGCGCCGGGTCTTAAACCAAATCGGTTGATCGTCTTGACACCAGTCGAGTAGGTAGGTGTAGCCCGTCTCTTGAAGCAGATCGGGGGTGACGGTGCTTTGAGCAATCCAGGGGCCAAGCCAGCCCTGGGGCAGCTGCCCTTCATGCTCGGCTAAGGTGTGCGTTGTTTCAGCAATCAAGGCAGCTTCATCCGCCTCGCTCAAAATGCTCTGGCGCTCGGAGTTGGTACGGCCGTGGGCGACAATTTCATCGTTGCGATCGCGAAAGGCCGCTACCACCTCTGGGCAGTAGTCGTAGATCTCTGAGTTAACCAGCAATGCCACCGGCAACTCTAGCTGATCAAACAGCTCCAGCAGTCGCCAGACTCCTACCCGGTTGCCATAGTCACGCCAGGCATAGTTCAAGACATCGGGTTGAGGGCCACCGGGGGCCAGTTCGGCTCCTAATCCTTCACCAAAGGCAAAATGCTCTAGGTTGAGCGCGATGTAAACGGCCAGCCGTCGTCCGCCCGGCCAACGGTAGTCGGCCCGCTGCGTGATAGCCGAATAGCTGTAGCGTTCGTGGTGAGTCAGCGGCAAGGCTCAGGCTCCCAAATTTAAGCAAGGGCACGCTTGGAAGGTTACCAGAAACTACCTAGAAGTGGGAAAGGGCAACGTGAAAACCGCTAAGGTTTTCGTTAGGAGGGCAAGACTTTTGGATAAATTGTGAAAATCGGGAGTAAAGATGCTTTTGAAAATTCTCGAGTTTTAGAACTAAAGGTGAGCTTTGACCAACATTAGTGCGCCCGACAAAATTCCTAGTGACAGTGAAGCAGAGCCCAGCCCAGCGAACTGCATTTTGCGGCGCATAGCTCGGCTTTTGAATCTAGTAGAACCGTCAAACCCTTCGCGATCGGGGCTAGAGAGCGTAGTTAAAAAGCCCAAAGCATATAGGACAGAGGCGACAAAGAATTCAAGGACTGGAGTCAGTATAAGTAAGCCCCGCTCCACCCCAGCATCCATATCGTAGGGAGTAGCAAATATAAAAAGGCCGATATAAACAGGAATTGCGATTAGGCTGGCTTGCAGCATTAATCGGCAAAATAAGTGATAGACCGTAAACGAAGAATCTACGGTATTTTCTGGAATTGTGCGAACAATAGTCATGAAATATCGATATTACTTCTTGTACGCTGCTGGCAACTATTTTAGTGAATAACGGCTATAACTCGGCACAGGCGGCCCTAGCTTTACGCATATTTTAGCGACTCGTGTAGTAGACCCAAAGAGTTGCAAGATTTAAGAGGTATACCCATGCACAGGCTATTGAAAACTTGCTAGCTAGGGGAGCGATCGCCTCTCTCTAGCCCATGGACTAACTCCATACCAGCTGAATACTCTCTGGGCCACTGCTAGATCGTCAGCTGAGACGGCAGAACAGCACCAGGGCAAACCACCGCTGCACCTCAAAACGGCATTCGCCCAGTGGCCAAGAGCCTGTACCCAAAGGTCATGCCCAGCATTGACACAAAGAAGTGCCAAAGACTAGTGGGATTTAGCACAGCTCGACTGCTGACGAAAACGCAGAGAATGCCGCCTGCTACCAACACCCAGCCGAACTGCTTCATAAAGCCGAGGGGCATAAAGACCAGCAAAAAGATGCCGCCAAACAAAAGAAAAATTGATAGATCGGCGGCGATACCGCGCCACCAGTAGGGGCTGACGTTAGTAGTAAAAAAGATATTTTTGCCCAAGAAATAGATGCCTAAAAGCATCAGGGCTAAACCGACGACTTGAATCAAAAATCGCATAGGGAATTGGATAAATACTTCAGTTGACAAGTAGACTACGGCAGCTAAAGCGCTATCGTCAGGGGCAATGGACAAAGCCCGACCCCTAGTGGCCAGCGCAACTCCGGAAGCGTTTGCAATTCACAGCGGCACTCCCAAGCCCAGCTAGGTTACCCAAAACCAACACTTTAGAAACCCCGTTGGGTAGAGGACCGCAAAGCGTTCCAGAGGTTGTGGGCACCAATGCCGACAAAGAAGTCAATAACTGCGTCAGCTGCTCAAAAGTCACCAAAACCCGGATGCCAATAGCAAAAAGTAGCAGTTTGTCTAGGGACGCGCCCATTCATAGCTATCGGCAATTAGGAGATTCGTTCTTCTACAAACTGATTGGCACTCATTCCGGATGCAGCCGAGGCCGATGGTGCCCAAAGGCTGCAATTCATCAAGAGGTAACTTCAGTGTGGCCAAGCAATCCTACTCTCTGTGCGTTACCAAAAATTGTTAAGTTCACCTAACTAACTTGGGTAAATTCTCTACCCCATGGTCGATACGGCATCTTTTATCTGCTTGGTAAGGTACGCGGGTACGCCCATTCGGTTGAAGGCTATGAGACCCAATCTTTTGAGCTATGCAGGTGGTTTAGGGCTAGTGGCCGGAGCACTGATGTGGCCTGGTGTTAGTCACGCCCAAGGATTTTGCTATCTGATTAACTCTGAGGGCGAGGTCGTCAATCTAGATGACATGTGCCAGGAGAACGACGCCCCTGAGACTTCCCCAACGCCCGAGGCCAGCGACGCTTCGGCTGAGCCGCAGGGCACCTCATCGTCTTCTGAAGTTAGAAACACCACCGTTATAAGCCCGACTGGGACCAGCCCTGCTGCGACAAGTCCGGGGGGAGGGGGGGCTAGCCCTGCTGGAACACCCGGAATAGGCGAGGAACCGGGACAGGTTGACCCTACTACAGACGATGTGGAAGCCGCACCGGCTGGGGCCGAATCGCCTTCGACACAAAACTCTGAGACCACGTCAGACACACCTGACGATGCTACAGAGCGAGGAAATCGTAATACAGAGCTAGAAGACCGTAATGCAGATCCGGGAAACCGCAATACAGAGTCAGAGAATCGCTTAGACATTCCGGTTAGAGAAATCGAGACGCCTGAGATCCCTGAAGTTCAAACTCCTCAAAGGTTAGATTCTACTGGGGATGACGCCGATACATCTGGAGATAACACCGATACATCTGAGGATGATACTGATACATCGCAATAGATAGGCAGTAGATTTTGGCAGTTCAACCCATCAACTTAGACTTGCAGCGCCAGGCAGTCACTATTCACCAGCGTCTATGTGCCGAATATAATTGCCCGATTCCCTATTTTCATGCGCTCGATCCGCTGAGCGAACTAGTTTCATCCCTGCTGTCTCACCGCACCAAAAACCGGGACTCGGGTCGTGCGTTCAAGCAGCTAGTGGCCCAGTTTTCCACTTGGGAAGCGGTGCGCGATGCGCCAACGGAGCTGGTTGAACAGGCGATCGCGCCCTGCACCTGGCCCGAGCAAAAAGCGCCCCGCGTTCAGCAGGTGTTGCGGTTGGTTGGGGAGTTAACCGACGGTGAATGGTCGCTCGACTTTTTGAAAGACATGTCGGTGGTGGAAGCTCGCCGCTGGCTAGAAGCGCTGCCCGGAGTCGGGCCAAAGACCAGTGCGGCGGTGCTGTGTTTTAGTAAACTGCGGGGTCGAGCCCTGCCAGTGGATAGCCACCACCACCGAGTCGCCCAGCGATTGGGCCTGATTCCCTCCACGATGGCGGTCGGGCCATCTCACGTGTTGCTAGAGGCGTTTTTGCCCGCTGAGTGGGATGCGCAGCAGGTCTATGACCACCACGAAGTGATGATGTTGCACGGCCAGCGGTGCTGCTTTTTCAAAAATCCGAGTTGCGATCGCTGCGTTGTGCTCGATCTGTGTCCCTATGGACAAGAGAGATGCGGAAAAACGCAGGGTTAGGCGCAACAAGGGACTATTTAAGGAGCAATTTTAGCCCTGAGTTCAGCTTTGATGCGGTTCAGGATCGAGGTCTCGTCGAGGCCATCGAGAATTTCGCCGATCACGGCTTTGGGGCCGTTGGGGCCCCAGGTGGCACCATTGGTAAGGTAGGTTTTGGTGATCTGACCGATGCCATAGGTGGCTAGACCGGCGACGCCGCCTTGGGCCAGAGCCACGGGAATGTAGGGGGCGATCGACAGCCCCCCCGTCGCGATCGCCGACACTCCCAGCATGCCTTTGAGTGAGCTGAGCCCCAGGGTGATCACTAGCTCGCTGATGGTGATGCCGCCTAAGCCCAAGGCAATCTGCTGGAGCAGTTTGAGGGCGGCGGGTCGGGTCATGGGCAGGCCGTAGAGCCGCGACAAATTGAGAATCAGCATGACATCAACGACGGTGCCGCCGATCAGATCTGCCACGGTGATTGGGTTGAGGGCAACGGCGACGGCTTTGATCATGGTGGCGTTCCAGATGGTGTCGTCGGCGATGCGATCGCAGATCTGCCGCTTGCGCTCCAGAATTTCGGCACTGATGCCCTCTGCATACATTAAGGTGTTGAGGGCTACCAGGGCTTTGCCTTCTCGGTACAGAATGTCGAGAATTTTGAGTTTGAGATCGTCTACTTGAGGCTGAGCGCGCACGGTTTTGTAGGTCGTTTGGCCATTGGGTTGGGAGACAGCCTGCACTGCTAGCGGGGATGCTGCAGCCATAACAATTTCGTCGGGAGAGATCAGGTCTTGTAAGCGGCGATCGCGTAGGGTTTCGTAGAGGGTTTGGCGATCGGCCTCGGGGAACTGGTCGACTTTGTTGAACACCAGCAGTATCGGCTTACTGGCCTGGCGCACAGCTTTTAGCGCCTCATACTCGACGCGGGTAATGTCGCCCGCAATCACAAACAGAATCAGATCGACCTGGGCGGCAATGCGGCGAGCCAGGTCGGCGCGGTCTTCGCCATCTACTTCATCGAGGCCGGGGGTGTCGATCAGCTCAATGCGCGACTGGCCAACGCTTTTGAGCGAAACTCGCAGCAGGTCAGGTAGGTCGGAAGCGAGGGATTCTCGACTGACAGCCCAGGCGCTGCCTTCGACCACCTGGGTGACGCCGTGGGTGGGTCCAGTAGCAAATACCTCCTGACCCATCAAAGCGTTAAGCAGGGACGATTTGCCGCGCCCCACTAGGCCAAAGGCGGCGATGTGCACCACCGTATTCTCTAGCTTGTCCTTTAGCCCTTTGAGGTTTTGCAGAGCTTCTTCGACGCCGGCCTGCTCACGGGGGGTGAGGTTGAGGCGCTGCACCAGGCTGCCCAGAGCTTCCTGGGCGCGACGGTAGTTGAAGTCGTCTTGCAGGTCTTGAAAGTCGAGCACTAGGTCGCCCAGCTCTTGCTCCACGGCCTCCCAGGTGGCGGGGTCGGCGGCGGGGAGCGCTAGGGGAGCACCCTGCACGGTAGCGACGAGTTCCCCCAGTTCTGCCTCAACCTGTTCCCAGGTGATGTCTGGGTTTGGGGCAGTGGGCGAGGGGTCGTTATCGGGCATGGGGTGGGAGAGTGGATGAGTGGGCGGGTGGATGGGGGGGGGTGGGGAGGTGAGGAGGATGGGGATGTTTTAAGGATAGCGAAGGGGGTTTGGGGTGAGGGGTGGGGTGAAGGGCGGATTTACCGGGGCAAGGACTGGAGGCCGTTGAGGCCGGACTGCAAAAACAGGAGCGCAAACATCAGGGAAATGCCGATCACCACTGAGCGGTTGCAGGCGGTTAGCTCGGCTTAATGTTGAGACACATAATCCTAGGCTGGGGTACTAAGGGGTACAAAATTTCTATAAAGGATGTATTCATTAGGATTTCTCGACTATGACTACACTGCCCCCCAGTCAAGACGTTGAGCGGTTAAGGGTGCTGGCGGTGCTGCACTACGTGGTGGCGGGGCTGGTGCTGGCCTTTGCGCTACTGCCGCTGGTGTTTGTGGCGATCGGCGGGGTGCTGCTGCTGGCTCCTGAGAGTATGGTCAGCGGCGATAGTGAGCTGCCACCCTTCGCGGCGGGGCTAACTTTTTTGGCGATCGGGCTGGCGCTGTTTCTCTACGGGCTGGTGCTGGCGATCGCGCTCATTGTCTCAGGCGGCTGTTTGCGACGATACAAGCACTACTGGTTTAGCTTTGTGGTGGCCTGTGGAGCGCTGCTGTTTACGCCCCTGGGCACGGTGCTGGGGGTGGCGACGCTGGTGGTGCTGCTGCAGGAGTCGGTGCGCGAACTATACGAGGTTTCTTTCTAAGGGTTGGGTGCCTGGGACGAAGCCACGGACTGTGACAACATCCCAAAGGCACCCGACCCTACGGGAGACTCAACTCAGGGCTTTGAGCACCGTGTCGTGGATGGCGCCGTTGCTGGCGACGACGCCGGGGTTGTTGGGGAAGCGGGCGGCACTGGCAAAGTCCAGGGGCTTACCGTGCATGTCAGTGACGCGGCCCCCGGCTTCCTCGACCACCACCACCCCGGCGGCGTGGTCCCAGATTTTTTCGCGATAGTCGGGGGTTTTGGAAGATGGCAGGCGCAGGTAGAGGGCGGCCTGGCCTGCCGCCACAGCGGCGTATTTAGCCTGACTATCCATGCGAATAGAGGCGGCGGTGATGCCCACGGCCTGGGCCACCTGGGCCTGCTGGCTGAGGTCGCCGTGGCCCGACTCGACACTTTCGACTAGGCGCAGGTGGTCAACATCGTCAGCGGCAGTAACCTTCAACGGCTGGGGATTGCCGCCTGCCAGGGGCATCATCACAGTGCCTTCACCACGCACGGCGGCAAAGAGCAGCCCGGTTTCCCCGCCGTTAAAGCTGAGGAAGGGACAGCCGAGCACCCCCACTTTGATGTCGCCATCAACGACCAGAGCCAGGGCGATCGCATACTGGTCGCCGCGCAAAAAGCCTTTGGTGCCGTCGATCGGGTCGAGGGTCCAGTAGCGGGAGCCGACATCGCTATTGCCGTGGTCAATCCAGCTCAGCACATCGCTGTCGGTGGCGCTGGGAATGGCATTCTGCACCTGTTCGGTAACGGCGGCGAGCACGGCGGCAGTTTCAGGCTGGCGCAGGTCAGTAGTGTCTTCTTCGCCCACCACCGGGTCGCCGGGGAAGGCTTCGGCCAGGGCTTTACAAATTAAGGCCTGAGCCCCGTAGTCAGCGATGGTGACAGGGCTCTTGTCGTTTTTTTCGATGGCGGCGGGTACGAGCCCCTGGCGCACGGCCTCACAGAGCTGGGCGGCCTGGATGACGGCGGCGATCGCGACTTGTTTTTCCTGGTCGTAGGGCATGGGTGGGAGTGGGGAGTAGGGGGTGGGGAGTAGGAGGGTGGGGAGTAGGAGGGTGGGAGAGTGGGTGGGGGATTACAAGAGAGAACTATAGCTGGTGGTGGGCCGCCGCGATCCAAGCGCGGGTACCAAAATGGCGGCAGCTCTGGGCGGCGACCTGGGCGGCCTGGGTGAGGGCGTCGGGGAAGGGGGCATGCAGGCGGTAGTGGCAAAAGGCACCGTGGAAAATGTCTCCGGCCCCTAGGGTGTCTTGGACGGTGACTTGGGGAACGGGTAAGGTACCAGCGGTTCCTCGATCGCAAAAGTGAATGGGGCTGGGGCCGTGGGTGGTGGCGACTTCGGGAATGCCCAGGGCGCTGAGGGCGGCTAGGGTATCGGGCTGGCTTGGCAGCTGAAATTTGGCGGCGGCAATGACGCTGGTGGCGAGAGGCAAAACGCGGTCGAAGCCAGGCTTCCAGCTACCCGCATCGATGACTATGGGGATAGCTGAGGACTGGGCGGCGATCGCAACACTGTAACTGCTTGCCATTTGATGGCCGTCGATCAGAAGAATATCGACATCGGTGAGTAAGTCTAGAGCCGTGGCAGGGTCGGCCTGTCGCTCGACGGCATTGCGGGAGACAACAGCGCGATCGCCTGTGGCAGCGGTGACGAGAATTGTAGAAAGCGGCGGTGGCGATCGCAGCTGAGGCATGAGATCCACAATCTCAACTCCGTAGGTGGCCAAGTCGGCCCGAATTAGATCGGTCAGGGGATGCTGACCCAGGGCACCGGCCAACCTGGCTCGGTTGCCCAGTGCGGCGAAGGCGATCGCGGCGTTGGTAGCTGGCCCGCCCGCCACCAGCAGGCTCTCCTCAGCGACCAGTTTTTCATCGCTGCTGGGTACGTGCTCGACGCGATAGATGCAGTCGAGGGTGATCAGCCCCACAAAAAGTCCAGTAGCCACGGTGATATTTCTCTCGGCAGACTATAATCCGGCGGCAGCGAGCAGTGCCCTTCACAGCATAGGTCTAGCCCTGCGTGTAAGGTAAGTAATGCGATCGCCCCAGCTTTCGCCCGTTTGCTGATTTTTTGCTGGGTTGCACCAAAATGGCTGATTCGTTGCCGCTGGTCTATTTACCCATGTTCTTGCACTGCGTGATTGGGCTGGTGGCAGCCCAGGTGGCCCAGCGCAAGGGCTACGATCTGGGCCTGTGGATTGTTTGGGGGATGGTGGGCGGCACAGTGGCTTTGGTGGACGCCCTACGGCGACCCCGGCAGCTGCAATGATGGCATTCTTAAAACGCTGGCTCAAGGGATGGCTGCCCAATCTTGACCACCGGGTGTGGATTTTGGCGAGCGGACGGCTGCTGTCGCAGGTGGGCATTGGTTTTACGCTGTTCTACGCGCCGATTTTTTTTACTGAACAGGTGGGGCTAACAGCCACTCAGGTGGGCCTCGGCATTGGTCTGGGCTCAGTGGCGGGCATGGCAGGGCGGTTTTTGGGCGGGTCGATGGCTGACTCGCCGACGGTGGGGCGGCGACCGACGCTGTTGGCGTCGGCCCTGGTGTCGGCGGCGGCAGATGGGGTGCTGGTGCTGGCCAATGATTTCTGGATATTTTTGGCGGGCAACTTGCTGATGGGCTTTGGTGTCGGGCTTTACTGGCCGGCGGCGGAGTCGGTGGCGGCAGACATTACGACCCCAGAGCAGCGCAACGAAGCCTACGCCCTGGTGCGCCTGGCCGACAACCTGGGTCTAGGAGTAGGGGTAATTGCTGGGGGGGCACTGATCTCGCTCACCGGAGCTTACCGAGCGCTGTTTGCCATCGATGGCGTTACGTTTCTGCTGTTTTTTGGCATTATCTATGCCGCCATTGCCGAGACGCGCCCGGCAGGAAATGGGACGCGATCGCTCTTACAGGGCTGGGGTCAGGCCCTCAGAGACAGGACCCTGATGGTCTACGCCCTGGTCAACGTGCTGTTCACGGGCTATCTGGCCCAGATTCAGAGCACGCTGCCCCTCTATCTAAATCGATTTGCGGGGGGCGAGCAGGCAGTCAGCGAGGGCACGCTGAGCCTGCTGTTTACGGGCCATGTGGTGCTGGCGGCGATCGCCCAGTTGCCTATGGCTCGCTGGCTCAACCGCTACCGCCCCGCCCAGGGGCTAATGGTGTCGGCGGTGCTGTGGGGGCTGGGGTTTGGCCTGGTGTGGCAGTCGGGGACAGGAGACTTGCCTCTGGTGTGGAGCGGGCTGGCCCTAGGGGTAATGGCGTTGGCGATGGTGGCCTATACGCCGATTGGCTCGGCGCTGGTGGCAGCGATCGCTCCTGAGCCCCTGCGCGGCGTCTACCTGTCGGTCAACTCAATGTGCTGGGCCGTGGGCTACCTAATCGGCCCACCCGTGGGCGGCTGGGCACTCGATCAGGGAGATGCGATCGCCCACGGGTTTTGGCTGGGGCTAATGGTGACAGTGCTGCCTGCCCTGGGAGTCTTAGCATGGCTCGATCGACGGTTGAGCCGCCAAGCCAGTTAAGCGATCGCAACCACAAAAAGCACGATAACGGCTTCCCAGCTCCTTTGATATTCCTTGAGCTAGCTAGGGGATGAGACTATCCACCAATTATTAGGTTTAGGGTTGCCACCACTTGATCAACCACCGAAGACGGCAAACAGTCTTCGGTACTTCGCCACCAGCGCTGACTCAGATCTAATGTACGCACCTGTTCCGCAATTACAGAGCCGCTGACCTTAAACCCGGCTGGTATCAGAATTAGGGTCTTAATCTCCGGCTTCACGGTGCTAGTAATCGGCGAGACAATGACAATGCCGCCCCTAGAAGCATTAAACACTGTCTGGCTTAACACCAAGCACGGGCGGGCGTCTCCCATTTGTTCCCGGCCTTGGGTGGGGTTCAAATTTACGCGAATCACCTCACCTCGGCGAAGCTCCATCACTGTTTTCCTTGGTTAAAGAAGCTCTTGCCCTTGGGCAAGACCATCGGTAAAATCGTGAACATCATTGGGGTATTGAAAATCAGCAGGAATACTGGCTAACAATTCATTTAAGGTCAGCGCCGCCTTTTTGCGAATCACCAGTGCCCCATCTACTTCTAAAATCTCCACTGTGGAGTTTTCATCCCACCCAAAGCTTTCTGCCAGGCGATGGGGAATTTGCAAACCGAGGCTATTGCCCCACTTCTTCAGTTGAATATCCATCTCGCTGGCCCAGAATTATTCTTTGTATCACAGTCTAACGTCCCTCCATCGGCGCAAATTTTCTGTGTTGCGGATATGTTTCAAAGCGCCAGTTAAGCATGATGAGGCTAAGGATTCACTGCTTTAACCTGCCAGATGCCGTCGGGTTGGTGGTCGTAAAGGGTGCGGTTTTGAGGTTCGCCGCGTAGCTCTAGGTGGTCAACTTGGTCAGGCTTTAGCAGCACTAGACAAAATTCAGCGGGAGGCGTTGTCTGAATTTCTTTAGGCGAAAAGTCGGCCTCGGCGGTGCGGTGCTGGGCCGGGTGGGGCCAGTAGAATTGCTGGCGGGCGTTGTCGGAGAGGGCTTCCCAAGAATTCTGTCGAGCCTGGAATAGAGCGGGATCGGCCTCAGCAGTCACTACCTGAATAGAGCCCGCCAGGCGAAACTGCTCACGGGTGTCGGTGAAGTACCAGCAGGCTTCGGCCCAAGGGTGAGCGGCGATATCGGCAACCTTAGCGCTGCGCTGGTCAGTGACTAGGGTGAGAGTGTTGCTGTCGGGCAACCAGCCGCGAAACACAACGGTGCGGTTGGCAGGTCGGCCCTCGGGGGTGATAGTGGCGAGCTGAAAATAGCGACTGTAGGGGCGGCTACGGTTGCGGTGCAGAGCGCGAGCTAAGGCGCTGCGCCAGGGTGCCAAGGCTGAAGTTTTTGACAGGGAGGAATCAGAATCAGACATATTTGAGAGGTTGGCTTTTGGTTTGGGGTGGCAGAATGCTAACCCCAGGGGTAGGCCTTTCTAGTAGAACGCTTGCTGAGTGAGCTTGCAACTATGACTGTCGCCATGCTGTTGCTAACGTCGGGCAAAGGAGCCTTGAGCTGGCTGCACTGCACCGAGCGACACCCACTCCCGGTAGGATGAGTAGCACCGTGTTGTTTTTTCTAAAACCATGGCTATAGCGGTTGATTTTGGCACCAGCAACACCGTCATTGCTCGCTGGAACCCAGTCTCGGAAAGTCCAGAGACGGTGGCGTTACCGGGGCTGAGCTTGAGCCTGGCCACGGTACCGCCGCTGGTGCCCAGTTTGGTCTATGTGGAAAAGCCCCAGGCCGATGGAGTGGTGGTAGGGCAGGCGGTGCGCGATCGCGGCCTCGACATCCCGACCGATCCTCGATTTTTTGCCAATATCAAGCGCGGCATTGGTACGCCGCTACAAGGGTTTCTGCCCGATATCGATGGGGAATCGCTCTCCTTTGAGCAGCTAGGGGAATGGTTTTTGCGATCGCTCTTGACCCAAGTGCGCGCCGTAGCTGGGGAAGACGACAGCTTGGTGCTGACGGTGCCCGTCGATAGCTTCGAGGCCTACCGCCTGTGGCTAGGGGATGTGGCAACCGCACTGGATTTTAAAGAAGTGCGGCTGCTCGACGAACCCACCGCCGCCGCGCTGGGCTATGGGCTGACGGGGGAGCAAACCCTGCTGGTGTTCGATTTTGGCGGCGGCACGCTGGATTGGTCTCTGGTGCGGCTGGTGGCCCCCGCCCAAAAGCCGGTAGGGTTTTTGCTCAAGTGGCGGGGCCAGGGGGCAGAGCAAACCAGCGCTCAAAAGCCGGAGGTGGCGCGAGTGCTGGCCAAGGCGGGCGAAAACCTGGGTGGGGCCGACATTGACCAGTGGCTCGTGGATTACTTTCAAACCCAGGGCATTTCGGGGGGGGCAGTGGTGCAGCGGCTGGCAGAGCGGCTCAAGATCGCGCTTTCGGAGCATACCGAGGCGGCAGAAGCCTACTTTGACGACGAGACCTTTGACACCTACGACCTGGCTCTCACCCGCGACCAGTTCGAGGAGATTCTCGCCCAGAACCAGTTCTTTGAGCGGTTGGAGAAGGGGCTGACCCAGGTGCTTCAGCAGGGGCAGCGCCAGGGCATCGACTCGGATGCGATCGATGCGGTGCTGCTGGTAGGGGGCACGGCTCAGATTCCAGCAGTACAGCGGTGGGTAACAGAGCGGTTTGGGGCGGAGCGGGTGAGGTGCGATCGCCCCTTTGAGGCCGTGGCCCAGGGAGCCCTGCAAATTGCCCAAGGGCTTGCCGTCGAAGATTTTCTCTACCACAGCTACGGCATTCGCTACTGGGATCGGCGCAACAATCGCCACAGTTGGCACCCCATTCTTAATCAGGGACAGCCCTACCCCATGTCTGCCCCGGTCGAAATTACGCTGGGAGCCTCAATGGAAAAGCAGCCCAGCATTGAGCTGATTGTGGGCGAGCTGGGGGCCGCCAGCACCCAAACGGAGGTTTACTTCGAGAATGGTCGTCTGGTGACGCGCCAGCTCAGCGGTGATGCCCCCTCAGTGCAGCCGCTGAACGATCGCGAGGGGGCACGCACGATTGCTCAGCTCAACCCGCCGGGGTTTCCGGGCAGCGATCGGGTGCGGGTGCTGTTTCGGGTCGATCGCGATCGGCTGCTGATGATCACAGTGGAAGACATTCTCACCGGCAATACGCTGCTAGATAACGAAGCTGTGGTGCGGCTGAGTTAGGACCCTTTGGCAGGCGGAATCCTCTGGTAGGGGCATTGCACTGCAATGCCCCTACGTCGAACCTGGCTTAAGCTAATGGACGTTTGCAATATGATAAAACCATGGAAACGCTGACACTGACTCGACCCGACGACTGGCACCTGCATCTGCGCGACGGCGCGGCGCTGAAGGCGGTTTTGCCCCACACGGTGCGGCAGTTTGCTCGGGCGATCGTGATGCCCAATCTGAAGCCCCCAGTTCGCACGGTAGATGAGGCAGCGGCTTACCGCGATCGCATTCTGGCGGCGGTGCCGGCGGGCCAGCAGTTTGAGCCGCTGATGACCCTCTACCTCACCGACAACACTCGCCCCGAAGAGATCATGGCGGCCAAGGCGGCTCAGTTTGTCAAAGCGGTGAAGTATTACCCTGCAGGGGCGACAACCAACTCAGATGCTGGCGTTACGGAGATCAGCCGTTGCGATCGCGTCTTTGAGGCGATGCAGCAGGTCAACATGCCGCTACTGCTCCATGGGGAGGTGACCGACTCAGCGGTTGATATGTTCGATCGCGAGAAGGTGTTTATTGAGAAACACTTGATTTCTTTGAAACAGCGATTTCCTCAATTGCGCGTGGTGCTGGAGCACATTACCACCTCAGAAGCGGTGGAATTTGTCTTAGCGACGGACAATATCGCGGCCACAATCACCCCCCAACATCTCTTGTTTAACCGTAATAGTCTGTTTCAAGGGGGCCTGCGTCCCCATTACTACTGCCTGCCCATTTTGAAGCGCGAAACCCACCGGCAGGCGCTTTTGCAGGCGGCTACCTCGGGCAATTCTAAGTTTTTTCTGGGCACCGATAGCGCCCCTCATCCCCGCAATGGCAAAGAAAGTGCCTGTGGTTGTGCAGGGTGTTTTTCGGCGTTGCACGCTATGGAATTGTATGCAGAGGCGTTTGAGAGTGTTGATGCCCTCGAAAAACTAGAGGCGTTCGCTAGCTTTTATGGGCCAGACTTTTATCAGCTGCCAAGGAATAGCGATCGCATTACCCTGAACAAAACGACCTGGCGCATTCCCGATGAGTTGCCTTTTGTCGATGATGGACTGGTGCCGTTGCGGGCCGGGGAAGCGATGACTTGGAAAATGGTCTAACGTAGGAGATCTGTAAAGGAAAGACTCCTTCGCCCTTAATTAAGATTGATCCCCAACCCCCTTCTTAAGGAAGTCGGGGCATCTACAGTCCCTGCCATTCCAGAGCCGCCGCATCGTTCTTGAGGTGCCGCATCACAGCATAGGCACCGCTCGGAAACGTCCACTTTAAGGAGCTTACTTGCGGAATACCGCCAGCTAGGGGGAACACCGCTAGCTGGCGTCCCATAGGCCCCCTGGGTTCTTGATCATGGGGTAGGAGCGCCTAAAGAATGTGGCATTGAATGCCGGGTTTTTGATGTGCCGCAGCGCTTCGAGTAAGATTGTCCAGCTTTTGCCGCCGCCTGCACCGCCGCCGAAGATCACGAAGTCGGCGGAGCTGGCGAGTGCTAATGTCTGGGGGCCAGGTTGGGGGCGTAGTTCTATGGTTTGAGGCACGATTCAATTGGCATTTTTTCAATTCTCCACTCTTATTGAGACTGCCTTATAAGCATTACTCCGTTATGTAACATATCCTTTGCCTTAATTATCTTTGAAGCTTATTTTTTCTGTCATTTTGCGTTAAATGAGTCAAAGAACTCGGGCAAAAGTTCTAATACTTCAGTTTGAAAACCTGCTGTAAAACCTTCTATATAGGCCAGCCCGCACTTGTGACTTGATATTTCATTCTTTGCTTTTGCTATTTCGCGTTCGTTTGTCGCCTGTTCTTGCTTCCAGCTCTCTTGATCTAAACGTTCAAGAGTAGCTTGCAGATCTCCTCTTCTTTCTTTAGCAATTTTTCTGCATTCTCCAATTTGTCGGCGAATTTCCATTATTCGTTGGCGAAATTCAATTATTTGTTTTTCGTAGTCTTCCATCGAAAAATCTAAATTAGAACCTTCAACTTCACTCATGCTGAAAACGGCTGGTAACATAGTACGTTAGTCTTTGCCTGTATATTGTTCCCTTCTGTTGCGTTAGTTTTTGACTGTATATTGTTCCTTTTTGTTGCGTCAAGCATGTGAATGCCAAGAAGAGGCAGGGCAATCAGGCCAAGGTCAAAGCCAAGAAAAAACTGAAAATCCACAAAAATTTTGCGGCTCTCCTAAGAAAATGTGGCGAGGGGTGGGGGGGGAGTACCCGGCTAAGTCGATAGGTGAATGGTGCAGGCGTGGACACCTGACCGGGTTTGCTTCTGCTCTGCCTTGTGCTGTTACCGTCGGCTTGGTCGAGGGTTGCGATTCCCTATTGAAAGGCTTCGCCAACGCATCCTTCAACCAATTCACCCCATCACTGCATTAGGCAGGGACACCGCGCCCATTGTCCGGCAGGTAAATGTGAACCTCAGCTTGGGCCGTTGCTTCCGGTTGGGGGCGATCGCTCCAACCAGCTTGAGCCTTCAACCAGAAAATGCAGGAGGCTACATCGCTGCCGAAAGCCAGGGTATACAGGCACTCGGCGATGTTGCTCGTTGCTTCAATTCTGCCCTTTCGGTAAGCCGTGGCGATCGCTGGTTGCTCCTTCCAATGTTGGAGAGTGCTAACGCTCACATCGCAGCCGTCGACATGCCCCGTAGTGGCACCAGCGGAGGCATAGCACCGACGAAGCAGCGAAGACCAAAGAAGTCTAGGAAAGATGCAGAGAAGAAGAAGCCGATGGGATGCAAGTTCTGTCGAGTGACGTTCTGGCAGTGGGCCACCGTCCAGATTGAAACCAAGACGACAAAAACCGGACATGCGATCGAACTAGAGAAGAAGCGCGACGAGTGGAAAGCAGCCGGTAAGAACTTTTTCCAGCGATCGGGCCTACTGCATGGCTACACTTGCAGGCTACTCTATAAGGAGTTGAAGAAGTCGCTAATCTAGTTGACTGGTCTAGAAGCACTTGATCACTAAAAGCTGAGTTTTGAGGGCTACGCAGTGCAAACCCCAGACCCCATTCATGTGATCGGCGGCGGGCTGGCCGGTACCGAGGCCGCCTGGCAGATTGCCCAGGCCGGGGTGCCCGTGGTGCTGCACGAAATGCGTCCCCATAAAAAATCCCCTGCGCACCACAGCGAGCATGTGGCCGAGCTGGTGTGCAGCAACTCTTTTGGGGCAATGGCAAGCGATCGCGCCTCGGGTCTGCTCCACGAAGAGCTGCGCCAGCTTGGCTCAGTAGTGATCGGCAAAGCCGACCAGCACCAGGTGCCAGCAGGCGGTGCCCTGGCGGTCGATCGCGGCATCTTTAGCCAAGACCTGACCGAAACCCTAGAGCGGCACCCGCTGATTGAGCTGCGGCGTGACGAGGTGACGAGCATTCCCGACGACGGCATTGTGGTGCTGACCACCGGCCCCCTGACCAGCGACGCACTGTCGGTGGAGCTAGAGCGGTTCACCGGCCAGGGCTACATGAGCTTTTTTGATGCTGCTAGCCCCATTGTGGTGGGTGACAGCATCGACCAGTCGGTGGCGTTTATGGCCTCGCGCTACGATCGCGGTGAGGCCGCCTACCTCAACTGCCCCATGAACCGAGAGCAGTACCTCCACTTTTGGACTGAGCTGTGCAACGCCGAACAGGCCGAACTCAAGGACTTTGAGCGGGAAACCGCCAAATTTTTTGAGGCCTGTCTGCCGATTGAAGAAATGGCGCGGCGCGGCGAAGACACCATGCGCTACGGCCCGCTCAAGCCGGTGGGTCTATTCGACGCGCGCCTGGGCGATTTCAAAGACCCAGAGAATAAGAGTAAAAAACCTTATGCCGTGGTGCAGCTACGCCAGGAGGACAAAAGCGGCCAGCTGTGGAATATGGTGGGCTTTCAAACCAACCTGCGCTGGGGCGAACAGGCGCGGGTGTTTCGGCTGATTCCAGGTTTGGAGAACGCTGAGTTTGTGCGCATGGGCGTGATGCACCGCAACACGTTTTTGAATTCGCCGGAGCTGCTGCACAACACGCTGCAGTTTAAGGCGCGGCCCACGCTGCTGGCGGCGGGGCAACTGGTGGGCACTGAGGGCTATACGGCGGCGGTGGCCGGAGGCTGGCTCGCTGGAACCAATGCGGTTCGTCTGGCCCTGGGCCAAGAGCGGCTAAGTTTGCCGGTGACAATGATGCTGGGAGCGCTGGTTGACTTTATTACCTCGGCGGAGCCGAAGCACTTTCAGCCGATGCCGCCCAACTTTGGCATTTTGCCGCCGCTGCCGGTGAAGGTGCGCAACAAACGGGAACGCTATGGACAGTACCGTGATCGCGCCTTTAACGATCTCCATACCTGGGCCAGCGAGCACGGTCTTGATTTGGTCCAGAGTTCGCTGATGGCTACGGCTTAAGCGGGGCCGTAGCTCTAGTTCCAAGGGTAGATTTGCAATAATCTTCGTTGCAAAAACCTGAGGGGCTAGGCTATCGTGTCTAGATTAAAGGAAAATTCAGGTTTGTTTAAGAGAAGGTTATTTATGCCCTATGTCCTATTCTGGCTCTACTAACAATCGACGCGATCTGGATCAATTCATTTCTCCAAAAAGCTCTTACTACGGTACGTTTTCGCCTCAACAGCTTGTTTTTAACGCCAACCTACAAGAGTTTGCCAACAGGGTAGGCTACATTTCAGGGTTACAAACTGGCGGCAAGCTCTCGCCGGATGAGGCTTTTGAGCAAATTAGGTCGCTGTATAAGCAGCTTAAACAAACCAAAAAAGGCTTAGAAATCTAAGCGTCAGGGTTTGCACAAAAGCCTTCCCAAGGATGCGTTTGAGCTAGTGCGATCGCTGCTGGTTTTCTAACACAGGCGATCGCGCAATAAACTTGTGCAGGTGTCTCTAGTCTAGAGACACCCGTTTAGGCTGTCCTGCCCTAGATTCACCTGCTGTAGCTCACACCTGATTCTCACCCCGTTCTGTCAAAATGAGTTTGTCTTATTTTGAGACCAACGCAGCTTTTCTTTAGTCTTGCAGGAAGCGTCGTGAGACTTGAGATGATATCCTGCTCTCGTGAAAGGCGAGTTGGTGGCTACAATTTCAGCGTCATTACTAAGTGAACTATGGTGCATCAGCTTCCTCGCTATGTGGCTAAACGGGTGCGCCGCGATGGCCAAGAGGCCGGGCGGGGCCAACGCAAAATGCTCTACGAGGTGGAGGGGTGCTGCTATCCCGGTGTGACCACCGTGTTGTCGGCTACCAAACCTCAGGAATCGCGTGAGGCCCTGCAGCGCTGGCGGCAGCGGGTTGGAATTGAATCAGCCCAACAAATTTCGGGCAAGGCATCTTCGGCGGGTACGCGGCTGCACAAACAGATTGCGGCCTACCTCAACAGCGCAACGGTAGAAATTCCGGCTGATTTGGTGGGCTATTGGGAGTCGATTTTGCCGGTGCTTGACCAGGTAGATGAGGTGCTGCTGGTGGAAGGAGCGGTGTGGCACCCGGCGGGTTTTGTGGGCATTCCAGATGCGCTGGTGGTGGTGAAGGGTGAGTTGCACCTGTGCGACTGGAAGACGGCCTTGCGGCCCAAGCAACCCCAATGGTTGGGAGATTATTTTTTGCAGATTGCGGCCTATCGGCAGGCGGCGCATCAGGTCTATGCAGACTTTGGGTTGACGGTGCAAAAGGGGCTGGTGGCGATCGCCCTTACGGATCAACCGGCCCAGTTGTTTGAAGTTTCGCTGGACGATATGGATGGTCACTGGCAGCAGTTTGAGCGGCGACTGCGAGAGTTTGAGCGGCGGCGGGTGAGGGGGTAGGGGAGTGGGAGGGTAAGAGGGTGGGAGAGTAGGAGGGTAAGGATAGTTTTAGGTGCGTTTGGTGGTCAGGAGGAGGGCGAGGATTCCAGCGATGAGGCCCCAGAAGGCGGAGCCGATGCCAAAGAGGGTGACACCGGAGGCGGTGACAAGGAAGGTAATCAGGGCCGGTTCGCGCTGGGTTTCGTCATGCAGGGCGGTGAAGAGACCGTTGCCGATGGTGCCGAGCAGGGCTAGGCCGGCGATCGCCAATACTAGCTCCTGGGGAAAGGCGGCAAATACTGCGCCGACGGTGGCACCAAAAAAGCCGATGAGTAGGTAGAAGAAGCCAGCGGCGATCGCCGCTACATACCGTTTATTAGGGTCTTCATGGGCTTCGCGCCCCATGCAGATGGCGGCGGTGATGGCGGCTAAATTCAGCGCAAAGCCTCCAAAGGGCGCGAGGATTACCGTCGCTGCCCCCGTCCAGCCGATGATGGGAGAGATGGGGACTGAGGCGTAGCCAGATGCCCGCAGCACGGCGACTCCCGGTATGTTTTGGGAGGCCATGGTGACCATAAACAGTGGCAGGGCGACACCGATGATGGCCCCTAGGGAGAACTGCGGGGTGATCAAAACGGGGCGGGCCAGTTGTAGGGTAACGGTGTCGAACTGGATCATGTTTTGCAGGGCAGCGATCGCCATCCCCACCACCAGCGCTGCCACCACGGCATAGCGAGGTTTTGCTCGGCGCATTGCCAGGTAGGTGCAAAACATGGCAAAGGTCATCGCAAACTGGGTCTGCATGGCGGTGAATACATCTAGCCCAAAGCGCAGCAGTACCCCGGCCAGCATGCCCGCCGCCAAAGATAGGGGAATGCGGTTTATCAGCCGCTCAAACCAGCCGGTGAACCCAGCCAGGGTAATCAGCACCCCGGATACCAGAAAGGCCCCGATCGCTTCGGTCATGGGCACCCCCGCAGCGGAGGTAATCAGCAGGGCAGCGCCAGGGGTAGACCAGGCGGTGACGACGGGGGCGCGGTAGCGCAGGGAAAGGCCAATGCAGGTGAGGCCCATGCCTAGTCCCAAGGCCCACATCCAGGAGGCAATTTCTGCTGGGGTGGCATTGAGTGCTTGGGCAGCCTGGAACACAATCACCACTGAACTGGTGAAGCCGACTAGCACGGTGACAAAACCCGCAATGATCGCTGAGAGAGAAATGTCGTTGAATATACCTTTAGCCACCATATTTTTCGCCCAAAGGTAGATCTTCCGCCGAATTCTGTTTGTTATTCTTGTGTTTGTAGGGGTGCAGCAAGCTGTACCCCTACGAGGTATTTACTTCCAATTGAAGTCTTTGAATTCGGATTGCATAGCCAGCCTACCGAGGCTCAGAAGCCGTAGTCTTGGACAGAATTGCCCTGACGGTATTGGCCGGGGGTGACGCCAAAGGTCTGCTTGAAGACACGGTTGAGGTGGCTTTGGTCGTAGAAGCCGTGGGCGATCGCAATATCAGCGATCGATTGGTTGGTATGGAGCGATCGCTTAGCCTGCACTAACTGCCAGTGGCGCTGATAGCTGTGGGGCGGCAACCCCACCTGCTGCCGAAAGCTGCGAATTAAATAGAAAGGGCTCAGCCCCACCAGCCGCGCCAGGGTGTCGATAGAAATATTGTCGGCGTAGTGGGTTTCTAAGTAGGTTTGCACTTGGGCCAAAGCGCTGTTAGGCTCTGGCCGCTGCCATCGGCGCTTTCGATCGCCATAGCGATCAATTAAATAGGCCATCAACTCCAGCAGCAGAGAGTCTCGCTCTAGCTGAAGCGTGGGCTGACTAAGGGCGACAAACAATCGGCTAAACATCGCCTGCCCAACGGCATCGGTGCTGGTCTGTAAGGCGATCGCAAAGTAGGGCAGCCCCGGACACTCTAGCTGAGCCAAAATCTGCTGCATTTTTGGCACGCTGATGTAGAGGTTGCGAAAGCCCCAGCCGGCCTCAGCCTGCACCTGCCCGGTATGCACTTCGCCCGGATGAATCAGTTTGAAGCTGCCGGGTTGAGCATAGTGATGACCACCTCGGTAGAAAAAGCCGCCTAGGCCCACATGGGTGAAGCCAATGGTGTAGGCCTCGTGCATGTGCTTGGCAAAGGTGTGGTGATAGAGCTGGGCATTGAACAGCTCAACGCCAGGCAGGCTGGACTGCCACAATTGGGCAAATTCCGTTTCGGCGGCCATTGCATTTTGTGGAGGGCAGGATTCTCTATTTAAGCGCAGCGGCGATATTCCTCTCTGCTCTCTCCCCAAACCCCTCTCCCAATTTTGGGAGAGGGGCTTTGAGCCATTCCGGCTCCCCTTCTCCCAATCTGGGAGAAGGGGCTAGGGGATGTAGCTTGCTTCCCGCAGGGTGGGTCAGCAAGGGCTTTGCCATCGACGTTTGCTTGCTGTGAGTTTTATTTAAGAAAAAAGCGATGGTTAAATTAGCCATCGCTGTTCCTGGAGTTTTGAAGGCCCTTCTTAACCCTTTCTTTAAGGGGCAGAAGGAGATCAGCAGGTATCTAATTTCCTTTGAAGCAAACCTTGAGCAGCCCTATTGCCCCTGAATTAGCTGGGTAGCGCGCACTTCGCCCAGGATGCGCTCGATGCCGCTGACCTTGAGGGTGCCTACGTCTTCGAGGTTGGGGGCGGTGAGCCGCATGCCTTGGGCCATGGGGACGGTGTATTGACTGCGGAGGGGTTTGTCGTTGACGCGCCCTTCGTAGGTGACGGTGGCGTTAAAGGGGGCACCGTTAGAGACTACATCCATCGTGTTGAGGCCAGGCTGGAGGTTGATCTTCAGCTCTTGGTTGGCCTCGGCGGGCACGTTCTCGACGGTGACTTTGACGAAGTCGCGGCCGGCCCCAAGTTTAGACACTGCCGATAGCGTGTAAGTGTTGGCGTTTTGGGCCACAACTTTGAACTCGTTATCGACGGTTTGCAGACGGGCGGCCGTCATGGTGATGCGATCGCTGGGCCGAATGGCACCCCCCACTTGCAGCGCCTGAAGCGGACGCTTTAAGTAATACTGCAACCGGCCAGCGTTAACCCCTTGCAGGGTGTGCACCCAGCTGTCGAGGTCGGTGGGCTGCTGCACGCGCTGGATGGCGTCAAGCACGGCGCGATCGCGGAATCGAGCCGCTCCGAGGTCGACATTGAGGTTGGGGTTAACGTTAGTAGACAGCGTCGTACCCAAGTTGCGGCCCAGGTTGCTGACGTTGTTGAGCTGCACCGAATCGAGCAGCACGTTGTCGAGAGGAATCAAGCGCGATCGCTTTGGTCGCATACCCAACAGCAGCTCGCCTTTAATCGGGTTGTTGCCGAAGAAGCCAGGGAAGGGCACAAACTTGCCGGACAGGTTCTCGACTTTGCGGGAGGTGTCTTTGAAGGCGTTAAGGTTATTGCCGTTTTCGTCGGTGAGGCTGAGGGTTTCGGCGCTATCGCCCAAAATCAGCACCACGCCGCCCAGCAGCAGCATAATCGCATCCCAAACGGGTGTCCGCTGGCGGTGGTTGAGCACCGAGAAGGGCATGTAGTGCAGGCGGCCCCCGCTCCATTCACCGCCTTCGTAAACCCGGCCATTCTCGTAGCGGAAGGTGTTGTGAGCCGGGTCGATGACAATGCGCCGGATGCTGCTGCCCGAGTTGGGGTCAAACACATCGATCTGCATTTCACTGCCGGTGTTGCGCCAAGCGATCGGGGTGATGCAGTGGGGTGCACCGCTAAAGTCATAGTTTTGCGATAGGCAAATCACAGGGTTGAGGCCCCGGTTATGGGCATCCCAGGTGTCGTTAAAGACGCTGACTGGGTTGTGGGTTTTGCCGCTGAGGAACTGGCCCACAAACCACCAGACCGCATCGGCCCCCACCTGATAAGCGTGGCGCACGTTAAAGTCGTTCTCGACCTCGGCCCAGTTGCTAAAGCGGCTGAGGGGGCGGCTGAGGCGGCTCATGTCTTTGTAGGCGTAGATGGCCTCGGTGGCCATGCCAAAGCAGTTGCCTCCGGCAGCGACGCCCTTCACCACCAGCTCGTAGAACAGCGCCTTGAGGCCGTCGTCGATTAGGCCAAAGTCAAGCTCCCAGTCGGGGTCGACATCGCCAAAGGCGGCAGCGTATTCTCGAAAATCGACGGTGGGGGTGCCCCGGTTGATGGCCGAGAAGAAGTCGAGAGGCGTATTGGCCCCCAGCTGGGGCTTAATCGACCAGTCCATAAAGTTCATCCAAGGGCCAAAGTTGCTGGCCCTAAAGATGCCGTTGGCGTTGTCGCGCAGGCCCCAGGCGTTGCGAATGTTGAGGTCTTTGGTGAAGCGGCCCAGCAAGTCATCGTCGCCGCCGAACAGGTTGCCCGAGTCGCACTCCCAAATTTCGACCTGGAACTGCACGTTGAGGTTGGGGTCGCCGGGCAGCACCGCGTAGGGCACGTTGAAGTTAACGTCTTTGATGTTGGCGCTGCTGAAGTGCTTGTCGCCCTCGGGCAGTTTCTTGTCATAAACGCGGTGGCCATTCACGGTGATGGCAATGCGGCAGTAGAGGTCGTTTTGGCCATCGACATCGAGAAAGTCGCGGTCTTCTTCTTTGGTGTCGACCCGGCCAATGAAGAACCGGAAGGGGTAGCAGACATGGAGCTGGCCGTTAAACCAGAGAATGCTGCCCTGCTGAAAGGTGTTGTAGCGGGCGGGGCCAGACACACCGGGGATGTCTTCTTCTGACGAAGTGGGGAAGCCCAACGCCCCCTGGGGACCGCCCGCTTCGAGGTATTTGCGGCGAATGTCGCCATAGATAATGTGGGCGCCGGTGGCCCCGCTCCAATAAATCGTGCAGCTCTCAAAGTGGCTAACTTTGCCGATCACCTGACTGTCGCGGCGCACGTCGCTCTCGTGGCTGACGGGGAAGCCCCAGCGGGTGACGCCCCAGGTGGCGTCGTACTTGCCGAGAATGGAGCCGTGCACCTCAAAGGCATTGGAGGCCCCGCTGCGGTAATACATGCGGCCCCCCTGAAACTGCTGCATAACGCCACCAGGCACGGTGGTTTGGGCGGTGGTGGGCAGACCGATCGCACTGGCCCCTTCGCCCAGCATTTCGTAGTCGAGGTAGAGGCGACCGAGCACGGGCACTGCACCAGTTTGGGGCGACCAGTAAATGCAGCCCTGGGCAAAGACACTCTTGCGCGACCCGGCCCGGCGACCGTTGATTTCGTCGCTGGCGGGAGCCCCGAGGTTGCGGCGCAGGTTTGAGTCGCCCTGGTAGAGAGCGTGGATAGAGCCGTGCATTTCAAAGGCGACGCCGTGGGTGGCGGTGTAGGAAATCAGGCCACCTTCGAAGGGCTGCACGTAGCTGGAGATGGCACTGTCGAAGTAAAAGTCTGAGACTTTATTGCCGAGGTTGAGCGTAGGCCGAATCGCGTTGTGTTTGTGGGTGAGAAACCACTCGGGGGTAGAGCGCTTGGCGTCGAGGGTGGTTTCGAGCGCTGTAGACCTGCACGGCGGCAATGTCGCCCTTAAAGGACCAGCGCAGGCCATCGACCCAGGCGCCAATCCACAGTTTGTCGCCAGTGCCTTCCTGGAGGCCGCCGTTGGGGAAGGCGGTGACGGCGTGGACGGTGCCATCGACTATGAGGGCGAGGGTGTTGAGATCGTAGACGAGGCTGACGACATACCAGGTGTTGAGGGTGAGGGCAACGCGGTTGGTGGTGTGGGCGATCGCCCAGTCGACCTGGCTATTGGCCACGGCAACGACCAGATTGAAGCGATCGGCGGCGCTGCCGGGCTCTAAAAACATCGCAAAGGGTAGGGCAGTCGACTCGACCAGGTTTTGCCGGGTGGTGACTGGCCCGTTGGCCGAAAAGGCGACGCGAATGCAGAAGCGGTTGGGGGTAATGGCCTCTGGCGACAGGGTGGTTTGAATGGAGGCCCCGGTGTCGAAGTGGAGGGCTTTGTCGAGGGTGCCAAGGGTGGTTGCGCCTGGCCCGGCGGCTTCGGTGGAGTTAGTGAGAATGGCGGGCAGGGTGCCGTCGGGGTTGGCGAGGGTGGTGGCGCTGGCGAGGGAGTAGTTGACGACGAGATCGGCCATGGAAAAATCTCCTTGGGTGGGCAAGTTCCCCGAGGCTTTTGTTGAGGGGAGAGGTGATAAAAGCTTTTGGGGTGGGCTAGGGCTGTAGATGCAGAAAGGCTTGGCTGAAGCGGCCCTCAAGCAGGGAATGATGCGTTTCCCTGTAAGCATTTCATGACAAAATCCTAGGCGCTGCTGAAGGGCATTGCTAATTACCCGTGCGGGTAATTTTGGGCTGTCCTCTTCTCCGCTTCCTGGATAGGAGAGGAACTTTGAGGGTGCCGGCTCCCCTTCCTCCCAGCTTGGGAGGAAGGGGTCGGGGGATGGAGGGTAGAGCTAGCGAGAGGCGGCTTACTCTCTGCTGAGGTTTGCCCTCTCCCTAAATCCCTCTCCCAGGATGGGAGAGGGACTTTAGCACCCTTCCACCTTTGCCAAGGGGCAAGGGAACTTGCCGCACTATGATGTAGTATGCATGCTACAAACTTGTTATTGATGCTTTGATAGATTCGCAAAAACCAGGTCAGGAGCGGTGTGATGCTAGATCCAGGTTGATTGCTTCAATGCTCTTGGGCAAAGACCGTCTGTCTCACCCCTTGTCTTATTCGAGTCAAACTTAGTTGCAGCCCTGACTGACACAATTTAAATCGTAGGTGGTGTGAAGAAGATTAAATGAAACCCGTTTTCTATGTCATTTTGGCGAACTCATTGGTGGCGATCCTGACCAACACCTTAGTTTGGTTTGGGATCACGTTTTGGGTTTACCTGCAAACTCAGTCGGTGCTGGCCACCTCGGTAATGGCCGGGATATATCTGGTCACCGTCGCTGTTTCCGGCTTTTTCTTGGGTTCGCTGGTCGATCGCTACCGTAAAAAAACAGCCCTGCTGATTTCCAGCATTGTTTCGCTGGTGATGTATGCTCTCGCTTATCTAATTTATGTGTCTACGCCAGCGGCTGTTTTTGCCGACGCGTCTAGCCCTATTCTGTGGGGATTTATTGTTTTGGCGCTGATGGGGGCGATCGCCGGCAACCTGCGCACCATTGCTCTGCCAACTCTGGTAACGGTGCTGATTCCTGAGTCAGGAAGGGACAAAGCCAATGGCCTGGTGGGCACCGTCAATGGGGTGGCTTTTTTGGCGGCCTCGGTTATGAGCGGGCTGGCGATCGGGTTTTTGGGTATGTACTGGATGCTGGTGATTGCGATCGCGCTCAGCGTTCTGACCATTCTCCATTTGTGTACTATTGCTATTCCTGAACAGCGAATTATTCAGACCGGGGCGAAACCTGATCACATTGATATTCAAGGCACAATTCAGGTGATTCGTCTGGTGCCGGGTTTGTTTGCGCTGATTTTCTTTAACTGCTTCAACAACTTTTTGGGCGGCGTTTTTATGTCGCTGATGGATGCCTACGGGCTATCTCTGGTGTCGGTGCAGGTTTGGGGCATTGTGTGGGGGGTCTTGAGTTTAGGGTTTATTGTCGGCGGGTTGGCGGTCGCCCGATTTGGCTTGGGCAAAAGCCCTCTGCAAACCATGTTTCTATCCAACATTGTGATGTGGATAGTCGCGATGGGTTTCACGATTCAGCCGTCGATTATTTTGCTGGGGGTAGGTTTATTTGTATACCTATGCTTGATTCCTGTGGTTGAAGCATCGGAACAACTGATTTTGCAAACGATGATTCCGCTGGAGCGTCAGGGACGGGTGTTTGGCTTTGCCCAAAGTATTGAGCAGGCGGCTTCTCCGCTCACCGCATTTATGATTGGCCCGATCGCCCAATTTTTGTTTATTCCCTTTATGACCACTGGGGCCGGGGTTGATTTAATTGGTTCCTGGTTTGGCACCGGCACCGATCGCGGCATTGCCCTGTTGTTTACGTTGACCGGCTGCGTGGGGCTGGTGGTAACGGTGCTGGCGATGCGATCGCGCGCTTACCGCAATCTGTCAGTGACCTATCAAAGGCGCTACGCAGAGAATGTCGAAATTGAGGCTCTACAACAGTGAGGTTGCATCATTTTGGTTGGAACATAGCGACGGCTTTAAGTGCTGCTGAAAAAAGTCCATCAGTGTTTGCCAGGCGTGCTTAGCGGCGGCGGGATGGTAGGATTCTCGCTCATGGCAAAAGAAACCGTGATTGGCGTCTGGGTACAGCTGTAGGGTGTAGGTTTTGCCAAGCTGCTGGAACCGAGTCTCGATTTGCCGCACGCGATCGCCCCCAATAAATGGATCTTGACCGCCAAAAAACAACAGCATCGGCACAGTAATGTCTTGCACCGCGTCGATCCACTCATCTAGCACCATGCCGTAAAACGGGGCAGCGGCGGCAATATCGGCTGAAAAGCGGCAGGCGGCGAGAAAGCTCAGCCCTCCTCCTAGACAAAATCCGGTGACGCCAATGCGGTCGACGTCGGGGCGCGATTTGAGATAGGCGATCGCGGCCTTAAGGTCGGCCTCAATCGGCTGGCCAAAATCCAGCTGCCACATCATGTCCATCGCGGCGGTGACTTGGTCGTAGCCAAAGGTATGGTCGGCCGATTCGCGGTAATACAAATCTGGGGCCAGCACCACATAGCCTTCCTCAGCTATCCGGGTCGCCACTTCGCGAATATGGGCGGTTAAGCCAAAGCCTTCCATCAGCAGCAAAACAGCCGGGAAACGGCCCGATCGCGTTGGTTTGCACAAAAAAGCGGGCATGTGGCCATCGGGGGTGGCCACGGTGACATCAGCTTGTTCAACCGGCATAGTAGGTTCTCTAGAAAGCATTATGGCCAGCTTAGAAAGTTGGCTGGGCCAAGCTCTAGAACAAAGCGGTGAACCTTTAGGACATTCTTGCGATCAACGTTGGCGAAACTGGGTTGGGGTAGCTCCCGCCAGGCGTTTGAACCAGCGAGTCAGATGACTTTGATCGCAAAAGCCAACCTTGGCGGCAATCTCGGCAAGGCCTAAGGGGCTGTGCCGTAGCCAAAACTGGGCACGTTCAACCCGCCGTTGCAGAATGTATTGGTGCGGGGTGATGCCTTCGCTGTGCTTGAACAGGCGGGCAAAGTAGGCTGGGCTCAGTCGGGCGATCGCGGCTAGCTCTACTAGCGTCAGCTCCTGGTGTAGGTGGGCGTCAACATAGGCCTTAACCTGATTTCGCTGCGCCTGAGATAACCCCCCGGTAATGCTGGCCAGTCGAGGCTGTGTGGTGCAGTAGTGGCGCAGCAGATGAATGGCTAAGGTTGTTTTTAGGCTATCTACTAGAAGTGGGCTGCCTAGACCACCCAATTCGGCCTCGGTTTTGAACGTCGACATTACCGTGGTAATCAACCCATCGCTAGCTTCCATAAACTGTGGCCTCAGCTCAATGCGATCGGCCTTCACCCAATCCTGCCCCATTTGTTGCAGCAGGTCGGGCTCCAGCGCCAGCACAATGAATTGTGCCGCGCTATCCCAGCTACAGCGGTGGGTAATGCCGGCCGGAATAACCGCAATGCCGCCTGATGGGCGATCTTCTCGGTGGCGCTTGCCGTCTAGCCAGCGATACCCAGTGGGCGTCTGGCCCGATGCATTAGGGAAGCCTAGGGCGATCGCGTGCAGGGTGTGCTGATGGTCTGCGATAGAAAACTTCGGCTGCTGATACAGCTCTAGGTGAATGCCGTCCCAGCCGGAGCTGGTTAATACCGCTGGTTGGGGCAGCAATCCTTCTGTTGGATTCATCTCCCGATGGTCAAGCACTGAGACAGTTCGATCCATGGGCAACATTCTCAATTAAAAAGATTCAGGAATCAGATCTGCACCTGCTCATTGTGGAACTCCATCATCTTCCTTTTTCTAATTCGATTTCCTCAGTTTCGCTATTGTTCCGGCACCATGCGGTGTATCAGCGCCGACTAGACTCGCAATGACAATTATGCGTAATGCCGACAACTTTGGTCTCGGCGATAGAGTTTACCAGAGGGCGTAGTGCTTTAATTTTACCGGGTGCCTCTGTGTTAGCTGGGGTAAGTGAGTAAGCGATCTTCCAGCTCGGCCCAGGCTTGTTTGGGTATGCGCACAGCGGAAGCTTTGCACCGCAGCAAAAGCTCTATGGCGTAGAGATAATTTTGCAGGGCTTCTGCTTCTGCCCTGTCAAAGGTCAGATTTTCTTGGGTAATGTCAAGGGCGTCTAGCCACAGGGTTTCTAGCTCATCAGCCCAATTTTGCCAGGCACTACCTGGTGCATCTCTGTCAGGCATGGTTTGAGCCATATGCTCTAGCTGATTCGGTAGTTCTGCAAATTTGGGATTGCTAAATATTGCAACAAAAATGCTGGCGCTGGCGCTGTCAATGTCGATGTCACTAGCGCTGTCGATGGCGCTGGCGATGGCGATGTCTATGTCACTAGCTCTGGCGATGTCAGTGTCACTAGCTCTGGCGATGTCGATGGCGATGTTGATGGTAATGGCGCTGGCGCTGGCGCTGTAGATAGCGCTGTCGATGGCGCTGGCGCTGGCGGTATCGATGGCGCTGTAGATAGCACTGGCACTGGCGCTGGCGCTGTCAAGGGCGCTGTAAATATCGATGTCCATGGCGCTGGCGCTGTAGATGGCGCTGTAGATGGCGATAGCAGTCGCTCGTTTGACGACAGGTTTATATTGTCCTCTTGAATCTACAGTGCTGGTATTAGCCCATTGAATTAACGCGATCAGTTTTGGATACGTCTCGATGTAGATACGAGCCGTTACTTCGATGGCCGTTAAGAACTCAATGGCTTTATTGCCTAGTAACCCTGTCACCAGCAAAAACACCTCTCGCCAGCGTTCATCGGCTAAGTGGCAGACAATCAGTTCTGTATCTAACCCCTCTTCCTTGATATGGAATGCGGTGAGATATTCTTGCAATGTTAGGTGAGAAAACGAGTAGATATCAGTTGCTCGCTCGACCAGAACACCCTGTTGGCGCTCAATGGCCCGTAGAACAGAGGCCCCATCAAGGTGTTTGGAAACATTTAAGGTATCTTCCAAAAACTTGCCAATGCGGTAGGTAATGTCGTCTTTGAGAAAGAAAAGCTGGTCTTGCTCAAAGCTGTTATAAGCAATTTGGGCCAGCAGCACCTTTTCTAAGTCTGGGTGAAAGCCCTCGTAAATGGGGTCTTGCTCTAGGCGCTTTTGGGCGGACCACTCAGACAGCAAAATATCTAGAGCCTTGCCGTAGAGAGCGCTGCGCTGGGTAGGAAGCGTTTGCTGCCGGTCATAAACTAGGCACAAAAAGGTCAGCAGCAGAGGGGTTTGGGCTAGCTCTTTGGTGGCTTTGTTTTCGTTTTTTTGCAGCAGCTCCCAATATTTATCGGCAGTGCCGCTCTCTAAGTCGAGGGCCGAGCGAAACCAGCGGCGAATAAATTGTTCAATTTGCTCGTCGTCAAACTCTGCTAGGGTGACATCGGTAAAGCACTTAAAGCATATACCGTGGCTACCGCGATAGGCAGCAATGCGGCAAGAGGCCACAAAGGCATTATTGCTGTGAGCATCGACAAAAGTTTCGATGTGCTCCACTACGCGGTTGAGGTTTTGGGTGGGCACTTCGTCTAGCCCATCCAGCAGCACTAGCAGCTTGCCTTGAGCTAATGAGGCTCCGGCAAAGGCTTCTGCCTCTGGAAAACCACAGGTGGCAAACTCAGCGGCGATCTTTTGCTTGAGGTCAATGGCTTCATCCCGCAGTTCCTTTAGCTCAATGAGTACCGGAATGCAGCCGCGCTGAATCTGCCCATTCTTGCGCAGCGCCTCTAGCCCAATTTTTCGTAGAAAGGTCGATTTGCCAATGCCAGGGCCACCCAGCACCATCAGGTATTGCTCATTATTGGCGACTTGAATGCCGTCTTGTCGTGGAGATTCGCTAAATCCAAAACTGCGTCTACCCTTGGCGCGGTAGGTGGCTTCCAAATCATCCACAGCGGCAAAGTATTGGATGCTCCTGTCGTCTAGCAGTTTGACAGCGGTGTAGATGTCTTCCAAGGGCAGCGGCTCCTTCATCAGCCCTGGCATGACCTTGACCTGGCAGTGGCGCTGGTCGTAGCGCTGCACATAGTTTTGCGCTGCCTCAAGGGCTTTTTGCTTGGCCTGAGTTTCGTTGTAGGCTCCTTTGATTTGGCCAGCCACAGCTCCACCAGCTTTAAGGGTGGTCTCTATCACCGTTACAGCAATTCCGCCGATCGCACTTTCGAGCAATGCCATGCCTGCTTACCTTATTGCTACGCCGACTATGCTCAGATCTTTCGCCTTTTGCTGCCCAAGCTCAATCTAGACTTGCTCGGCATTAAAGCATTGCAGCAACAGCTTATATCTAACCAACTCAACTATAAACGTGAATTATCAATACTCAAAGGGTTTCAGCGTTGCTTTATAGCTTTGCTGTAAATGTATAAGCGGCTGCAATCTATGCTTCCTGCGATCTAGCGTTGCTTTATGCCTGTGCAACGAGGGTATAAACGTTTGCAATCTATGTTTGCTGCCGAGCTGAAATGGTTTTCACTCGAGCAGCCTACCCTCTATAAGACTTCTGGCTTGGCTTCGCCTACACCCCTACAAGAGAGAATTTTTGGTCGTAAAGCTACTGAAAGTAATGGTGATGAAATTCTAAAAAAGTACTAAAAGTTCGATATTTTCACGGTGATATTTGCCTGTTTCCAATGAATACCTTAGAAGAGTTGGCGGCCATACCAACACTATTCACCAGCTACCTAAGGGGGTATCACCATGGCACGCAAAAAGCGTAGTTCTCAAGTAGTAGTAAAAGCCGAACGGCGCGCGGCCAGCATGGCTGCGATCGCATCCGATCTTGACCTGGGCTACGGCATGTCGGTGCAAGAGTTTAACAATAGTATTGACCGCGTGCGCGAAAGAATTGCCACCTACAACCGCTTGCTCTCTAATGTAGACCAGGTCTATAACGACATGCTGCTTGAAGAAGCCGCCCTCTCTAAACTAACCGAACGCATGCTGGCGGCGGTGGCCGCTCAGTATGGTCGCCGCAGCCCTGAGTATGAAATGGCCGGTGGCTCTCGCCGGGGCTCCCAGCGGCGGGTGCTCTCCACCACCTCTGTGATGGATTAGATTGCTTGCGATACTGACAAAAGCCCTCCGCCAGCCTGACGGAGGGCTTTTTAGTGTTTGAGAAGCGGTTTGCTGTAGCCATCTGCTGCTCCCCTGCCTCATGGGAAGCCGCAAGCGGCTATAAAAAGGGGGGTTAAAAGTCCCCTGACGACTCAGCATTGTTAGCTAGCTCAACATCTTCATACAACTGCTCAATAGGAAATTGTAGGTCAACGCTACTAAGCTGAATTGTTTCCCCTTGGGCATAAGGCGTTAGCTCCCATTTGCCGCGCTCATTGCCTGAAACTGCTCTAAGAGAATAATTGGCAACTCATTCGTCACGTTCGATTCACCCATAACCGCGATCTCGAGCTGGCTATGGCGTCAACTCGCCCTACTTGTGGCTCTGTGCAAACGGTGGAGCCAAAGCACGCGATCGTCCACCATAGCGATCGCCCCATTCGTTCTGCTCCAATCAACCCGGAATTCATTAATAAAGCTTATTAGCCCTTAAGATTTTGGGTTCATCTGGCCTAATTCCTTCAGAATCCCTACTACATCAACATTGGAAACTATTGGTAATGTCAGGGAATGATTGGTTGAGCATCAGGAGGCTAAATTGGTAGCAAAGCCTATAACCATTGGCTGAGATAGCTTCTAGAAAGACTCATCCTTGAGACGATACATTGCTTGGTCTTGATTGATAGGCTCTAGATAGAAATAAGAGAAAGTTATCTTTCAAGGAGAATTTGCTTCATGACCAGTACAAGCAGTAATCAAAATCCATCTGGAATGCCTGAAGAAAGGATTGTAATTCAGGCCACCGACTTCCCTGCTACCCAATCTGAGCAGACAGAGGAAGCCGAAAAAAAGCAAAGCGGTGAGCATACCGTAGCCAAAGCTGTTGGCGCAACCGGTGGTAGTGTTGCAGGCGCGGTAGTCGGTAGAATGGTGGGCGGTAAAGTGGGCGCAGCCATTGGCGCTGTAGGTGGCGCGATCGCAGGTGCAGCCATTGGTGATCAAGCCGCTACAGGCATGGATCACCAAGTAGAAAATATGGCGGGTTCAATCAAGGATGCGGCTGAAAGCGTTACCCATCAGGTTGGAGACACCCTTGATAGCGTTAAAGCAAAGATTGATGAAACCGATGTCAAAGGGCTAGCTGAGTCTGCAAAGCAGAAAATCAACGAAGCGGATGTCCGCGGTGTTAGTCAATCTATTCAAGGCAAAATTGACGAAGCAGATATTCGTGGCGTAACCCAGTCTGTGCAGGGCAAAATTGATGAAGCAGATGTTCGTGGCGTAACCCAATCTGTAAAAGGCAAAATTGACGAAGCAGATGTTCGCGGCGTAACCCAGTCTGTGCAAGGCAAAATCGACGAAGCAGACGTTCGTGGCGTAAGCCAGTCTGTAAAAGGCAAGATTGATGAAGCAGACGTTCGCGGGGTCACAGATTCTGCCAAAAGAGCAATTAATGATGATCTAAAGCCTGCGATCAAAAACACCATCGATCAAACATCTCAAAAAGCCAAAAATGCTGCCAGTAGCGCAGCTTCAGCAGCAAAAACGTCCCTAGAGAAACCCTCATCTAGTACGAAGCCAGAGGGTTGGACAGATCCTTTAATTGAGCAAAAAATCCAGGAGAATCAAGGGATGCTTTAGTTCCTTTGATTCTCAGTAATACATAAAGATGGGGAGCACCTTTTTCGAGTGCTCCCCATCTTTTGTGGTTGTTCATTACCCAACCTATGCAACGACTGCACTTCAGGGATTATGACTGAGTTTGCTCAGTTTGATCGCGAATTAGGGCACTCCAGTTGTCATCGGTCATCGCGGCGGTCAGGTCTGCTTTAGGGTCAGCAGCCTGGGCTGCATCCTGCTCTTTCGCCAGTGAGCTATCGGCCATGGCGCGACGAAGCTTGAGCTTTTTGGCTTCGTAGGCTTCCCGTTCGGCGGCAGACATAGCCTGGGTAGCGGCTTTACCCACGGTGCCATCCCAGGTGCCGTCGACATTGCCGGGCGGGGGGCTGGGCAATGCGGCAATCCATTCATCCCGCAGGGCCGCCATCACCTCTCGATTCGGAAAGCTAAAGGGTTGCACCGTGACCAGGGCACAGACCGCTTCCCCTTTTTCGAGCAAATGGCTGCGCAACGATAGGGAGACATTACGAGAGATACCAATAAACTGAGTCTGACCGTCGCGGTCGAGCACGGCATAGACCCCGGTGACCTTGGCATCCTCGGTTTGGTCGCACCAGTTGGCAACGGGTAGGGGGCTATTGCCGGTAGAAGCCGTAGGTGGGGCGGCAGCGGTATCAGCCGCGTGTTCGTCGGCGGCGCTATACAAAAAGTCGTGGAGACTGCGATGCTCAACGGGGACGTTCTGATGTTCAATCGCCTTTGGCGCGTCTGATTTTTCGGAGGTCACAGGCTTGCCTTCGTGGATAACTAGGCTTCATTATCGTCCTAATCACCTCAACTGGTAACCTCAGGCGCTGATGCGGTTGCCGCCATCGATCGCTTGACCTTGTTGATCCACCCTTCGCTGAGTCGCAGCACCTCTGAGTAATTCAAATCTGTATCTAAAACGAGGTCAAACACAAAGGGCGAAAACCGTTGGGGAAACCACTGGTGAAGCTTGCGACCCACAGTGAGCCGCAGAAAAAACTCAAGCACTAATGCTTTGCTGCGCGGAAAGGAATAGTCTGACAAATCTCGCAGGGCATGGGCCTCGATTACCCGCTGCTGAGAAAACTGGGGCAACACCTGCGACCAATCATCCTGATACTGGTCGAGTAACTGATTAACCCATTCCACATCCTGCAGGGCTGAGTTGCAACCCTGGCCAATGGAGGGCGAAACGGCATGGGCGGCATCACCCAAAATTAGAATGCGATCGCCCTGGTGAAAGCGATCGCATGTCAATGTCGTCAATCGGGCCGTAGGGCGTTGCAGCAGAGCCTCGGCTTCGGCCTCGCTGAGCAGTGGGCGAAAGGTGGGTAGCTGGGTAGCAAAATAGTCCAGCACATCGGCTTTGGTCTTTAGCCTACCAAACGGGCTGTTTTTAGCACTAAAAATAAAGGCTCCGTGCATTTGGTCGCCTGGCTGCGGAGCTAGCAGAATGCGCGCATCGCCCCCGATATTGCAGGCGTGGATAAAATCTGGGGCCAACTCAACGCCTTGTGATCGGTTGGTGCGCGCTAGAAAGATCGATTTATAGGCATCGGGCACAAAGGCTTGTTGGCAGTTAAGGCCATGCTCAGCTACCAGCGCGGCTCTGACACAAGACTTGGCCCCATCGGCACCAATCAAGCGATCGTAGTTGACGCTAAAGCTTTGGCCATCGGCGGCTTGAAAGCTCACGGTTTGGGCCTGGCTATCGACCCCCTGGCAAGGGCAGTCAAAGGTGAGGCTCAGCTGCGTTGGCTCAGGGTAGCGAGCGACAAGCTGCTCTAGCAGCACTAGCACCAGCCGGTTGCGATCGACGGTGAGAATGGGGTGTTTACGCGGAATGCAGCGGGCCTTGCTTTTGCGATGTACATAGGTACCTCGACACATGACGCTGTATTCAGCGATCGCCTCTTCTAACCCTGGAATGTTTTGCAAGGCTCGCCGCCCCCGGTGTTGCAGAGAAATGGGGAACGACCGCTGTTGGTCAGGTGCAATCTGGCGCGGATCGGGGCGGCGATCGTAGATCTGCACGCGATAGCCCCGGCGCAGGAGGTAGTGGGCCAGCAATAGTCCGGCTGGCCCCGCGCCAACAATCACAATGATCTGAGATGAAGTGTCGATCATTCGCACTCACTAGGAACGAACAAGTGTTTCGAAGGCGTTGTTCTCGTGATAATACGTCGGCGACTTCCCTTTTGGACAGGAATGTAATCTCAAGCATCATTTGTCTGGTGCGAAGCGATCGGGATTATGTTGCCTTGTCTGGAACGACAAACGAGAACTCCAGAGCAGCAAACCTTCACAGCCCTCTCCTGTAGTGCGATCGCCCGCCGTAGGAGGGCTCTCCATCACCCGCCAATCTCTGGAATCCTAAATCGATCGGCGAAATCAAAGCGATCGCACATCACCCCTAAACCCCATGCCCCTCCATCTCGTTTCTACAGTGTCAGATTTCTTGTTATTGAAATGTACTAATTGTCAGATGTATGACTTCTAATTTATCTGTGCCAACAAACCACAATAAGTAAGGTGATAACCTGAATCCTATTGGGTTTTACTGGGTGTCAGCTAACCTACGAGATGTCAACGCTTTTCGGCCTTGTGTCAGTCAAATAAGTAATGGTGTCTCTGAGGCCTATAGTCCTGACTACGCTACCTATCCATCGCTTGAGGAAAAGTAGCTTTCATAGTAGCCAGAGATCATAGTTAAGTTTTGGTCTCTCGATTACCACTTCTCGCCTCAGCATATGCAATCATCATCTAGTTAAGCAACTCGAGCGAAAACCTGCTGACTCACAATATCGCCCTATAATCTAGAAAAATCAGGCCAGCGAGGGGTTCAGCTCAATGATTTTAAATTTCCCTGTAAAGCCTAAAGTACTGAGTAGGTGCACAAAACCATGACTCAATTAAATGGGTCTTATTTAATTGATATCAAGTCAATTCCGGTAACAAAATCTGAACTACCAGCTACTAATTGTGCAGATCTTCCAGCCTACTTCGTAGGTAGTACGGCTCCTAACAACGTCGAAGATAAAGTGTACTCTGTTTCCGATCCAGAGCCCGCCATCAAGCAGATTGCTGAATTTCTGTGTGCCCAAGACTGCCCAGAACTTTTAATTGCTATTCATGGTTACAACACCGCTCTGGGCGAGTTTGCTACCGATGAAAATCAGCTAAAGCAGGGCGGTGGTGTAAAGGGGTGGTACCAAGATATTCGTAATCATATTGTCAAAAACTGCGATCGTAGACCCCAGGGCTTAGTCTTTATTGGTTATCGGTGGCCCTCTGAGCAGATCAAAGGCTTTGGCAACGATTCATTAAGCAGCAAGCTTGGGGCCGCGCGCAGGTCTTTGCCTATCGTCTTAAAAGTAATTGTGGTGCTGGCGCTTGCGGCCTTGCTGGGGTTGAGCGTGGTGTCATTGACTACCCAGTGGTCGGGGTCTACGGCCTTTACCATCACTGGCGTTATCTTGCTGGTTTCAGCGACCCTTGCACTATCCACTGTCCTGACGCTGTTTCTTCTACGCGTTGTGGGCTACTTGCGAGATGCTTACCGGGCCACTAACTTTGGGGTGCCAGACCTGGTGGAATTCATGCGCCAGCTGGATAAGGCCATTGTGGAGATTGGTGGGTTAAAAGGCGGCCGCGTCAAGCTGTCATTTATTGGGCACAGCATGGGGGGCTTTGTGGTCACCAATACTGTGCGGATTTTGTCGGACGTGTTTGATGAAAACTCAGTTGGATATACCAACCTAGGCTTGGGTAAGGCTAAGGCTCCTTCGCCTAATATCGGCCATGTTTTTGCCTTGGGGCGACTGGTGTTGGTAGCACCCGACATCCCAGCAGAAACAATCATTTCTAGCCGGGCTAACTTTCTCACCTCGTCCCTGCGGCGCTTTGAGGAGACCTACCTATTTAGCAACGAAGGCGATATGGCCTTAAAGCTGGCCTCTACGGCAGCTAACTACGCAAGCTTTCCAGCTCGTACCCGCGAGGGAGGCTATCGCCTCGGAAACGTGGTGGTGAAGTTGCCCGAGGCTAGTACAGTCCAGCCCAGTGCTGCTAACCAGTACGGCATTGTCAACCTTGCCCCAGAGACTGGCAAGCTTCTGGATATGACAACGCGATCGCAGTTTGCCACTCAAGGCATTGCACCCAGCTCTGAAGTCATCACTCTGCCAGAATCAGAGGAAGCGGACACAGCAGAAACGATACAAACCGTGAAAGCGTCGTCGTACCTGAAGTACCTGTATACCCTACCCAAGACTTCGTTGCTCGACAGGCAAATTGAACTGCTAGTGCCAACCCAAAAGCCTATTGCAGAATTGTTCACCGTCTTTGACTGCACCGACTATCAAGAGGCCCTCCCCGATCAAAAACTAGTGGGTGTTTTGAGCCATGCCCTGGGCAAGCAATCGCTGAACTTTTGGGATTACGTCAAGCTCACTTTCGCTTACTTTAGGGGCAAAATTGACACCCACGGCGGCTACTTTTGCCCCGGCAGTGCCGATATAGACCCCAAAAATGGGCCAGTCAAACCCGAGGCTCGGCTGTCAAAGCAGTTGATCTATGGTTTAGCCTGTCTGGGCTTCCAGCCACTGCTGGCTACAATGGCAGGCTCTCCCAATTTTGAAGACCGCACCCTCGAAGAGCGCAGGCAGGCGTTACAGCAGTTTTCAGACCTGTGCGAAAAGCACGGCATTCAGGCCTTGCTAGCGGCCGAACGCTATAATCAGGCCATTCTTGGGATTGGAGAGCGCGATCGCAGCGGTTATTAACCACCTTTAAAGACGACCTAGAGAGCATTACCCGTGATCACCAACCTATTCTAAATGATTGCAGCACCGTTTGTTTTAGCCTTTATCGTTGGCTTTATGCTTAGCCAGAGTGACTAAAGAGGGATTGCTGTGAGCAGCTGGCATTAGTAGTAGTACGGTAAACACACTTTCCCTCTATGTCGTCCTAGGACAATACCTTCGATTGCAATAGCGCTCTTCAATGACTCTAGGCAGAGGAAAGTATTTGTGAGGGAGTTACAGACGCACCTGGAAACAGATTCATGAACCCGATGAGCGTCTGAAACCCTTTCTCCAACTGGGGAACTGGGAAGAACTCCAGCCAAGGTTGTAGCAGATTCGAACTCACCCAGGGCAACAGAATGAGGCGAAGGTTATTGAGCCAGTTCTTCTATCCATTCCCTGCACCCCAGGCTGAATTTTGGGTAAACGATAAGATAACACCTAAGGTATCTCGTTTCGGAGGGTTAGTTCCGTCAGGACGCATTGGTGGTGTGTGCAAGGTGACAATCCAATAGGCGCTTATGACAATCTCCCACCACTTTTCAATTGCAGCATAGTCAGTCATGCGACAGTCAGCCCATCCGAGTTCACTCTTGCTTTGCTTGAAGCCATATTCCACCCAGTTTTTCAGGCCGTACAGGTCTCCGACCGGCTTGTAGGAGATCCTATCCATCCACGTCATGACTATCCAGGTCGGGGCCAAGGGTCAAGACATCTTTATCTGCGGTCAGTTGCCAATAGCGTTGGGCACGGCGTTTGCCATAACAACCCTCGGATAAAGCGAGGCCCGCGGCAAACGCGAGACTCGCTTGCTTTGATGTGTTAAGGGGTGCTTACAGCCATGGGCAAACTCCTGAAACCATAAGTTGTCCAAAATAGACAACTTATGGTTTCAGTCACAAACAGGGACAAGGGATGACGGGCTTGAATAGTTGCCTATCACGCAAACAATCAAACACCTGAAGTAATTATAGATAAAGAGCTTCAGGCAGGCTAGATTTTCGGCGGACTAATTTTGGACTAAATTTTCGAGCCTTCTGGAGCTTCGTAAAGGCGTCTTGATTGAAGGTGCGGAAGCCTAGGAGGTGCCGCTTTATCACCACACAAGGATAGCTGATGCGCCTCAGCTTGACTCACGGTGCCATTGCCGAAATCACTGATAGAGTAAAGTCTCATCACTGGTCTTTTAAGTTACTTTGCAAGACTATTTAAGAGACCTGTAAGTCTCGCTGTAGGACTATCTAATCGACTTCTGCTCTTTAGCTGAAGCTAAAGAGCAGAAGTCGCGTGGCTGCGATCGCCCTTTGAACCGTTCCGCCCCTCCATCACCCTCTCTTCCAAAAACCTAAAAAGCAGCCACTCTCAGTGTCAAGTCTCTAAAGTCTTAGGACAAGACCAGCATCTAGGTGCCTAAGTCTCAAGATGAGATTTAACTAGAGCAAAATCATAAGTCTGCCAGGTTCATTTCCTTGGGTATAGGCAATCTGCCTTGGAGACCTGCAATTTAAGCCCGGTTGTTTCTATCCCTTGCAGAGCGTAGAGACTGAGAGAGCAGTATGGAAAGTTGAACTTTCCTGTCTTTTTCTCGTGATCCCAGAGGGTTTGGCAACGCATTTGATAAGTAGCCTGAGCGTTTACGCCTAGCTAGAGTGCCTGTTAGTCCGCTTCTTTACAAAAGTTATTTGCGATAGATTTCAATTATGGGTGGGGCAAAAACTGGAAAGCTATAATTAACGAAACAACGAATGTCTTCAAAGGAGCTAATGGGCTTTTTTGTGGAAACACCTAATAGAATCTGGCTCCCTTGAGTCAGCGACCAGACAGCTAAAAGCAATTGGAGAGGTAGAGGCGCTGCACTAGTTTCAATCAATTATTGGTAAGCATTGAATAAAACCGGTGCTGAAATGATTGGTAAAGTGCATAGCATCTGATTTTTGATTGCTGTTTTTAGATCATCAGGTAATAGGCTAAGGGATCTATGCCCTAACGCATCAGGCCTAATCCTTTAGCTATCGCCCCCGCTTCAAGGTCATTAAATACGGTAGTTAGCTTACTTAAGGTAGTTAGCCGTCGGTTTGTCCATTCTTCTCATTCCTCCGTCGTTTCTGGCGAAGGAAACCGTTTGGTAGTGTCTCCATCCTTAATTTAGTTACTCAGGTCAAATAAACGCGAACGGGTCACCGCTTTCGGTCTACATCCCCTCACTTCCCAGCCGCTATGACTACCCCAACTCTCTTCAATCTCGCGCTTCGCGAAGCGTATAGCCTGTGGCATCCCAAAACCAGAAACCAACTCGAATCGAGTATCCCTACGGGAAGTGCATGTGCCAGTCCCACCATCCTTCACCGCACTCTACCGTCTTTGCTTGATGGTGCGGATGGCTTAGCCATTGCCAACGATCGCGCCCTCAACCAATGGCGCAAGGGAAGTTGGCAATCCTTTTCTACCGAGGCCTTTCGTCGGGCGGTAGAAGAATTTGCTCTGGGGTTAGAGACCTTTGACTTGCACCGGGGCGATCGCGTTGCTCTGATGATGCACAGCGATGTGGGGTTTGCGATCGCTGACCTTGGCACCCTGCTGGCTGGGTTTGTTAACGTGCCCATCGACCTTACCCAGACCATCGAAAACATTCTGCTAATTTTGCAAGAGGTCGAAGCGCCGCTGCTGGTGGTTTCTAACCCCGCTTTGTTCGACCAAATTCGCCCCTACCTATGGGAAGTGCCCACTCTAAAAACTGTGATTTTGGCCGAGGTGCCCGATAGTTGGCAGGCCGAGCAGACCGGCGGCAGTGAGTCAGTCTCGGACGCAGCGCTGCCGATACCGGCCTCTGAAACCTGTTTACAAATTCCCCATTTACTCTGTGAAACGCCTATTCAGCAGCCATGTCCGCCGGTGCCCCAGGCGTTGCGAGTGTGCGCGTTAGCCGAGATGCGTGAGCGGGGACGACAGCGGTGGTCAGCTGAGGCCGTTCAGGCTTTAGAAAATGCGATCACACCCGCCGATCTAGCCACCATCATCTACATTGCCAGCGAAACCAAGCGCCCTAAGGGGGTAATGCTCAGCCATGAGGCGATCGCGGCCAACGTACTAGCTTCGTTTTCTAGCTACCCCAACCTCCAAACCGGCCCCGACGAAGTGGCCCTGCTGTTTTTGCCCCTCAACCACATCTTTGCCCGTGTGTTTTTGTATGGCCACCTGGCCTGGGGCCACAGCATTTATTTCTCTGACCCCAACCACCTGATCAAGCACCTGCGCCGGGTCAAGCCCACCTTGTTAATTACCGTGCCTCGGCTATTAGAAAAAGTGCATGAGCGCATTCTCGATCAGGTTAACCACCTCAGCCATTTCGATCGGCGGGTGCTGCAATGGGCCATCAATCTCACGGCTCGGTTCGATCCCAGTCAGCCGCCGCAAAAGCTCTACCGTCTGCAAATGCAGCTGGCCGAACGACTCGTATTTATCAAATGGCGCGAGGTGTTTGGTGGCCGGCTCAAAGCCTGTATCTGTGGCGGTGCCGCCCTATCTAGCAATCTCGTCAAGTTTTTCTCGGCGGCGGGGGTGCCGGTCTATCAAGGCTACGGCCTCACCGAAACCAGCGGCGTCCTCACCTACACTCGCGCTGGCTATAACCGACCTGGCACCGTCGGCCTGCCCATTCCTGGCGTTGAGATTGCCCTCGCTGCTGACCAAGAAGTTCTGGTGCGCGCACCCTTTCTCATGCAGGGCTACTACCATGACCCCGCCGCCACCGCCGCCGCCCTCACCCCCGATGGCTGGCTACACACCGGCGACTTCGGCACCCTTGATGCCGACGGCTTTCTCACCATCACCGGGGTGAAGAAAGCTTTATTCAAACTCTGCACCGGCAAATACGTTTCCCCCCGCCCCCTAGAGCAGGAATTACTGGCCTCCCCCCTGGTGGCTAAGGCCATCACCGTCGGCGCTAACCACAAGTTCTGCGCCATGGTGATCGTGCCTGACCTAGATGCCCTGCGCCACCAAGTTGAGAATTGGGACCTTGATCTAACCCAACCCGACTGGTGGCACCATCCCCGCATCAACGCCCTCTACCAAAGCCTGATCGACACCGCCAACTGCCATTTTCCCTACTGGTCCACCGTGCGCAAATTTGCCCTAGTTGATCAAAGCGAGGGGCTAGACGAGGTGGTGGAGCGGTTGTATGGGGAGGGAGGTACTAAGGGGGAGACGGGAGATGAGGGGGATGGAGGGGATGGGGAAGCTTGTCCGGTGTATGCGCGATCGCTAATGCGCTACTAGAAGGCGATCTAAAGATCAGAATAAGCCATCACTCCCTACCTTCCTTACCTTCCTTATCTCCCTCACCTCCCCTACCTCCCCTCCAACTACGCCAAATCAAGGAGCCAACCATGCAAACACCCTTCCAAACCGCTGCTGTCCTCGGAGCCGGGGTCATGGGTACCCAAATTGCGGCTCACCTGGCCAATGCCGGGCTCACGGTTCACCTATTAGAACTGCCCTCTCAAAAAGGCAGCAAAAACGACCTGGTAGAAGGAGCCTTCAAAAAAGCTTGCAAGCAGTCGCCGCCAATTTTCTACAGTCAGCAAGCGGTGAAGCGCGTCATTCTAGGCAACTACGAAGAACATTTCGATCGCCTGTCCACGGTAGATTGGGTGATTGAAGCGGTGGTCGAAAACCTCACTGTCAAGCAGGAGTTGTTTGCGCGGATTGAGCGCACCGTTGGCCCAAACGCAGTGATTTCTACCAACACCAGCGGGCTGCTGATTCGCCAAGTGGCTGAGGGGCGATCAAAATCCTTCAGAAAGCGGTTTTTGGGTACCCACTTCTTTAACCCGCCCCGCTACCTAAAACTGCTAGAACTCATTCCCACCGCCGATACCGACTCTGCCGTGATCAATCGCGTAGCCGCGTTTGGTCGCGATCGCCTGGGCAAAGGCATCGTTGTTGCCAAAGATACCCCCAACTTCATTGCCAACCGCATCGGCGTTTTTGTGTCGATGCTGGGTTTGCGCTCCTTTATTCGCGGCGATTACACCATCGAAGAGATCGACACCCTCACCGGCAGTCTGGTAGGGCGACCCAAATCGGCCACCTTCCGCACAGCAGATTTGGTGGGGCTCGACACGCTGCTCTATGTCGCCGATAACCTCTATCCCGCCATTCCCCACGACGAGCGGCGCGAGCTGTTTCAGCCCCCCGAGCTGATGCGCAAGCTGGTGGCTACTGGCACCCTGGGGGCCAAGTCAGGTCAGGGTTTTTACAAAAAAGTAGATGGCGAGATTCGCTCGCTGAACCCTCAAACCTTTGGCTATGACTCGCCGTGCCCGGTCAACCTGGGGAATTTGGACGGGCTGAAGAAACAGGATTTAGCTGAACGGCTGCGTCGTTTATATAAAGAGCGGAGTCGCGCCGGAGATTTCTTCCGCCAGACCATGCTTGAAACCCTGGCCTACAGCGCTAACCGCATCCCCGAAATTGCCGACAGCCCGGCTGACATCGATCGCGCCATGTCCTGGGGCTTTGGCTGGGAGATGGGGCCCTTCGCCATCTGGGATGCCCTAGGTCTTGACCGGGTCATTCAGGACATGACCCAAGCTGGGCTAACGCTGCCCTCCTGGTTAAAGCCCATGCAGGCAACTGGCGCTACGGGCTTCTACAGTGCCGACCCGGCTATCACCACGCCCACCGTCTATGTGCCCGGTGAAAGCTATGTCTCCCTAGAAATTCCTAGCCATGAACTCCATCTAGTCGATTTAAAGGCTAAGACACCGCTATGGCACAACAGCGAGGCCGCTTTACTCGATGCCGGAGACGGGGTTACGCTGTTCGAGTTTCGCTCTAAGGCCAACACCCTCAGCACCAAAGTGGTCGAGGGCTTGGGTGCCGCCCTCGACTGGCTGGCCGCCCACGACAACTACCACGGCATGGTGATCGGTAATGAAGGCCCCAACTTCTGCGTCGGCATCAACCTGGCTGAGGTGGGCAAAATCGCCCAGTGGGAAAACCTCAACCCCCTCAACCGCAACCATCGCACCATTGCCAAGCTGCTCCATGACGTCCAGACCCTGGTGCAGCGCATTTACTACTTCCCTAAACCCGTGGTTGCTGCTATTCAGGGGCGGGCGCTGGGGGGCGGCTGCGAACTCGCTATGGCCTGCCCCCACGTGGTCGCCGACGCCGAAACCTACATCGGTCTGGTGGAACTCGGCGTCGGGCTCATTCCCGCTGGGGGCGGCCTCATGCGTCTCGCCCGCTGGGCCGGTCAGCGCGCCATCTCCGACGAACCCGCCGACATTCTGCCCTGGCTGAAGCAGGTATTTCGCACCGTCGGCATGGCCCAAGTCTCTAACAGTGCCCACGAAGGCATCGAGCTAGGCTTCTTGCCCGCTACCACCCAGATCGTGATGAATGGCGATCGCCGCCTCTACGCCGCCAAACAAGAAGTGCTCTGCCTGCACCACATGGGCTACGCGCCCCCGCCCCGCCAGCCCATCCCCGTCCTCGGCCAACCCGCCCGCGCCATCCTCGAACACATGGCCTACGTCATGCACGCGGGTAGCTATATCAGCGACTACGATCGCAGCCTCGCTAACCGCCTCGCCTACGTCCTCACCGGCGGTGACCTCACCGTCCCCGCCGCCGTGGATGAGACCTACCTACTGAACCTCGAACGCGACAATTTCCTGCCGCTAATCGACGAACCCAAGACCAAAGAGCGCCTACTGCACATGTTGAAGACGAAGAAACCCCTAAGGAACTAGGGAAGTGGAGAGGCGAGGAAGGTGAGGAAGATTTTAACCTAACCCCCCCCTCATCTCCCTTATCTTCCCTATCTCCCTCATCCCCCCATCCCCTCATCCCAGACTCTAGCCATGAACACCACCGCCTACATCGTCAGCACCGTCCGCACCGCCGTGGGCAAAGCGCCCCGAGGCACCCTTCGCCACACCAGCCCCGACGATTTGGGAGCTGCGGCTTTAAGGGGCGCGATCGCTCACATTCCCGCCCTTGTCTCTGACCACATCGATGATGTGATCATGGGCTGCGCCATGCCCGAGGCCGAGCAAGGGTATAACCTGGGCCGGCTAATTGCTTTGCGAGCGGGTTTGCCCGACTCGGTCTCCGGTTGCACTGTTAATAGACTGTGTGCCTCGGGGTTGCAATCTATTGCCATGGCCACCCAAGCCATTGCCTGGGGCCAGGCCGATGTGATCGTAGCGGGCGGCGTCGAGTCTATGAGCATCATCCCCATGGGCGGGCACCAGTTTTCTCCTAGCACCGAGCTGTTTGGGGAGATGCCCGACGCCTACATTCCCATGGGCCTCACCGCCGAGAAAGTCGCCGATCGCTTCCAGGTTTCCCGCGCCGACCAGGATGCTTTTGGGCTGCGATCGCACCAAAAAGCCCTTGCCGCCCAGGCATCCGGTCGGTTCAAAGCCGAAATCGTCCCCGTCACCGTGCGCACCACCGAGTACCTCGACGGCCAGGCCCACACCCATGAGCTGACCTTCGACACCGACGAAGGCCCCCGCGCCGACACCAGCCTGGAGGCACTGGCCCAGCTCAAACCCGTCTTCAAAGCCAAGGGCACCGTCACCGCTGGGACATCCTCCCAAATGTCTGACGGAGCCGCCGCTACCGTCGTCATGGGCGAAAATACCCTCCGCGAACTCGGTCTCCAGCCCCTGGGTCGCCTGCTCGGCTTCGCCGTCGCCGGAGTGCCCCCCGAGATCATGGGCATTGGCCCCATCGCCGCCATCCCCAAAGTGCTGAAGCAGGTCGGCCTCACCCTCGACGACATCGGCCTGATTGAGCTCAATGAAGCCTTCGCAGCTCAATCTCTCGCCGTCATTCGTGAACTGGGTTTGAACGAAGAGATTGTTAACGTCAACGGCGGTGCGATCGCCCTTGGGCACCCCCTCGGCTGCTCCGGTGCCAAGCTCACCGCCACTCTGCTCCATGAAATGCAGCGACGCGGCACGCGCTATGGGCTGGTGACCATGTGCGTCGGCGGCGGCATGGGGGCAGCGGGGGTATTTGAGAACTTAGTGCGATGAAAATGTTGAGTTTTGAGTTGTTGCGTAGGTTGGGTGGCGCGTAGCAAAACCTAACAAGCAAAGCCTCAACAGGGTGGGATAGCCGTCTCGGCTGTCCACGATTAGGCAAGATGCCTAACTTACAAAGCTCTCCTCCCTCCGCAATTCAAAACTCAAAACTCTTCTCCCTGCACCCTCCCCCAATTCAAAACTTCCCACCACCCAAGGCCCACTATGCTCCTACCTACACTTCTTCTGTCCCTCACCATTATCCTTATCCTTTTAATCGCTGTCCCTTCGCTCCGGCGAAGTCTTATTTCAACCCCGCTTGGCAAAGTTGCTCGCAAACAGCTGCCCAAAATCTCCGATACCGAGCGGGCCGCGATCGAGGCAGGCCAAGTCTGGGTCGAGGGAGAATTCTTCTCTGGCCAGCCCGACTGGCAACGGCTGCTCAACGAGCCCTACCCCCAGGTGCCGCCTGACGTGCAAACCTTTCTCGATGGGCCGGTGGAGCAGGTTTGCCAGCTGGCGACTGACTGGGAGATCTACCAGCGCAAAGACCTGCCCCCCGAGGTGTGGAAGTTTCTCAAGCACGAGAAGTTCTTCGGCATGATGATTCCTCAGGAGTTTGGCGGCCTGGGCTTCTCGAACCTGGCCTACAGCGCTGTGATGGTGAAGCTGGCCTCCCGCTCCTTCACCCATGTAGCAACAGTCGGCGTAACCAACTCATTGGGGCCAGCCAAGCTGTTGTTGCGCTATGGAACGCCCGAGCAAAAGGCGCGCTACCTGCCCCGACTAGCAATTGGCGAAGAAATTCCCTGCTTTGCCCTGACCGAGCCCCTGGCTGGGTCTGATGCCGCCAGCCTCACCTCTCGCGGTGAAGTATTTAAAGGAGAAGACGGCCAGCTATATCTGCGGCTGAACTGGAAGAAGCGGTATATCACGCTGGGGGCGATCGCCACCCTGATCGGCCTCGCCTTTCGCCTCTACGACCCCGACAATCTGCTGGGTCTGGGGCATGACGTGGGCATCACCTGCGCCCTGGTGCCGAGAGAAACTCAGGGCGTCGTCATCGACCATCGCCACGACCCCATGGGCGTCCCCTTCTTTAACTCCCCCATTGAGGGCCACGATGTAGTGCTGCCCATCGACCAGATCATCGGCGGCGTTGCCCAGGCAGGCCAGGGCTGGAAGATGCTGATGCAGACTCTGGCGGCCGGGCGAGGCATTAGCTTCCCCGCCACATGTACGGGGGTGGCCAAGCTGGTGGCGCGGGTGGCCAGCGCTCACAGCGTTGTGCGCCAGCAGTTCGGCTTGCCCATCGGTCGCTTCGAGGGTGTCGAAGAACCTCTGGCCCGCATTGCCGGTTTAACCTATGTCGTCGATGCCGCTCGCCTCTACACCTGTGGCGCTGTAGATAGTGGGGCGCAGCCGGCGGTGGTGAGCGCGATCGCAAAGTACCAAAGCACCGAGCTAGCTCGCGCCATCGTCAACGACGGCATGGATATCCTCGGCGGTTCTGGCATTTGTCGGGGGCCGCGCAACCTGCTGGCTAACGTCTATACCGCCATCCCCATCGCCGTCACCGTCGAGGGGGCCAACATTCTCACCCGCACCTTGATGATCTTCGGTCAGGGCGTCATCCGCTGCCACCCCTATCTCTACGACGAAATTCAGGCTCTCTACGACAGCGATTGGGTTGCCTTTGACCAGCTGCTGTGGGGCCATGTTGGCGCGTTTATTCACAATGTTGGGCGATCCATTGGGCTGGGCCTCACCCAGGGGCGACTGGCCAAAGCTCCCGTCAGCGGCCCCACCGCCCGCTACTCCCGCAAACTCTCCTGGGCCTCTGCCACCTTCGCCGTCCTCACCGATATCGCTCTAATCTGCTACGGCGGCAGCCTCAAGCGTCACGAAAACATCACTGGCCGCTACGCCGATGCCCTTTCCTGGCTCTACCTGACTAGCGCCGTGCTGCGCCGGTTTGAGGCCGAAGGGCGACCCGACGCCGACCTGGCAACGGTAGAATGGGCAGCCCAATATGGCCTTGTTCAAATTCAAACCGCCTTTGAGGGCATTGTCAGCAACCTGTCGCTGCCTGTCGCGGGTGCCCTGGTCAAACCGTTGATGCTGCTGGGGTTGCGGCTGAATCCTCTAGCGACTCTTCCCGCCGATCGCCTGGGGCACCAGGTGGCGAAGGATTTGCAAACGATGGGGGGCATGCGCGATCGCCTCACCTCTGGCATCTATCTGCCCACTGACCCCACCGAAGCCTTGGGCCGCCTAGAGCAAGCCCTCAGCCTCAGCCATCAGGCCGACACCATTCACCGTCGCTTCAAAGATGCTGTCCGCGACGGGCAGCTATCCATCGATAGCACAAATCAAACGGAATCTCTGGAGACCCTAGCCCATCGGGCGGGTCTGCTCACCCAGATCGAATGGGATTTGCTGACGGTAGCAAATGAAGCCCGTAAAGACGCCATCCAGGTCGATGCCTTCACCTTTGACGAGTATGGGGCCGGCAGCAAAGTGGATCTGATTGATCTACCACAGCCGTTGCTGTCTAATTGAGGATGAAGTCCTTCTTGTATTGAGACTCACGAAAACCTATCTGGGACTCTTTTGGATTCAAGAGAGTCCCAAAATAAGATTAAAGGCAAGCTGGTGCCGCTGAACCGACCAGCCACCTATTACAATCCCGACAGCCGCACCTTGTAGGGAATTTCTTCGACTGGCACATCTTCAACATCCCAGTCGTCGTAGCGCATCTGGAGCCGCTTTTCTCCGGCGTATCCCACCAGCTTGCCTCCGTAGTGTTTGGCCTCCGTGCCCAAACTTTGAATGCGCACCATGCCGTTGAAGACCGTCGCGCGAGCTAGATAAATTACCAGGTCATCCCGGGAGGGGCGGTTCACCGTTGTGCTGGCAGTCAAATGGCCCAAGCCGCGCTCATCCATTTCTTGTCCTAGGGCCAGCGCCGTATTGCGAATGCCGCGAATCGCCACGATCGCCGCCGCTACCGCCATGGTGATATCGACCCCTTCATCAGTCAAAATTTCTTGGGTAGATAGAAACTGAAAATTGCGCTCTCCTAAATCGTTGCGAATGCGGCGGTGAATCAAATTCTCTGACTGATAATTCGTCAGTGCCCCCACGATCGCACCACAAGCCGCTCGAGGTTCCCGCCAGGGAGACTCGCGGGTTTTGCCATAGACCTGCTTGCCATCTTCTTGAATGCGCCCCACGTGGGTTTTGAGATCGATCGCCACCAGGGAAATCGACTCCGGGTTGCCCTCATAGACCCGCCGCTTGAGCTTCTCATCCAGCTCGTGAGCTACGGTAACGTGGGCCAGGGTAGCTCCATTGTCGGTGCCACCCCCGGCGGGGAAAAACGCCTCCAGCTTGAGTTCACCAATCTCCGATAGGGTCGCAAACCGAGAGGCTACCACATCGCGATAGCGCTTCGTCGCTTCGCCCTGGTGGATGCGATCGCCGCAGTTTGTATAGGCCAGCGTTGTCACCGCGCTGGGTAAATTCATGTCGGCTCCGCAGGCCTGAATGTCCGTCGGGCTGGCCCCAGCAAATTGCAGCTCGTCGCGCAGCAGTTGCAACCCCTTGATCAACGCATAGCGATCGCTGACGATCTCGTTTAGATAATTGTGGTAGGCATTGCGCTCCATGCCAAAGCTGGCGGGCAGCTGCCAAAATCGCTCAATTCGCACCTGGCTTGGGGCAGCGTCAAAGGGCAAAGTCATGGAAAGTAGACCCTTTTGGGTGAAATGGCTGTTTGAACTCATGCCATAGTAAGCGGTCTAGCTCAAAAAGCATCCCTCTGAGTGACCCTGAACCGAGGCGGAACTTCTTTGCATCTCAACAGTCTTATAATAAGTCTGCTAAGCATTCAAATGAGACCAATTAAAATACAATTGAGTCTCATTGTGGGATAATGATATTTCTGAGGTGTGTTTGGGATGCGATCGCCCGCCTTCCACCTCACCATTTTGTAGCTGGGCAGCTTGCCTGCTTTTGAATTGCCGAGACGGCTATCCTGCGTTATCTAATACTTGATTTCTAACTCTCGCTCACTAAAGTTTTTCGCTGACTAAAGGTTTCGGTAATTAACAACGGCGTTCGCAGAGCCGTTATCGTCCTATATTCTCAGTATTTTGTTGTCCTAAATACATCACTAAGCCCTTACCGAAATAAAAGCATGCTTAAAACCTTCGTCCTTTCTGCCCTAGCCGCCAGTGCACTGTTGATCACCTTGGTCGCCTGTCAGCCCACGGCCACCACCCCAGACACTGAGGCAGACACCACCACCGAAGCCGAAGCCCCCGTCGCCGACGCACCAGACAGTGATGCCGTCGTCGCTGGCGATCGCGCCGACTACACCGAAGTGCCCGTGCCTGGTGGGGCCGTCGGCGAAGAGCCCACCGAAGTAGCCCTTGCCGCCTTTGGCAGCACCGAGCCGGGGGAAGGCAACTTTGAGGAAAAGGTTGAACTGGTAGAGCAAACCGACGATCAGTCTCTGGTGATTCTCACGCAAACCGGCCTCGCCGATGACTCTGTTAACGGCGCGCGCTACCGCCTAGAGTTTGTGCCCGAGGGCGACCAGTGGCGGCTCGACTGGGCCGGCAGCCAAGTGCGCTGCCAACCCGACCGGGGCTCCCAAGAGTGGTCTACCAACCTGTGTATGTAGAAGATTATTCTCCGTTAAGACTGTTGAAGAAGGTAATTCTCAAGGCTCGATTAGCTTGAGGATTGAGGAGATCAGCCTTTCGGACACCGTTCTATGACATCCATTCAGCGCATTGGCATTCTCACTAGCGGCGGCGACTGCCCCGGTCTCAACGCCGTTATTCGAGCAGTGGTTAAATGCGCTAACCGGCGCGGGTGGGATGTCATTGGCATACCCTATAGCACCGATGGCTTTATGCAGGTGGCCGAAGGTCAGTACGAGCCTGATCACTTACTGCTTACCGACCACGGCTACGATATCCCCGGTATTTTGCAGGGGCTTGACGTGCTGCAATTTCTTAGCGGCACCATCTTGGGCTCGCTCAGCAAAAGCCGCTTCGACGGGCCTGATCAGATCAGCAAAATTTTGGCGGGCTACGAGAAACTCAACCTTGACGCCCTGATCGCGATCGGCGGCGACGGCAGCCTCGACATCATCTATGACCTGGCCCAGCGCGGCGGTTGGAACCTGATTGGCATTCCCAAAACCATCGACAACGACGTACCGTTTACCGAAAAATCCATCGGGTTTAACACGGCGGTGCAGACGGTAAACAGCGCCCTTTACGACCTCACCTTTACCGCCGCCAGCCACGATCGCGTCATGGTGGTCGAAGTGATGGGTCGCGATGCCGGGCATTTAGCTCTCCACGGCGGCATTGCGGGCGGGGCCGACGTCATTCTCATTCCCGAACTGGTGCCTGATCTGAGCCCCCTTGTGGTCACCCAGATCTGCCAGCACATTGCCGATCTGCGACAGCGGGGCCGCAAGTTTGCCCTGGTGGTGGTGGCCGAGGGCGTCCACGGCGAGGACGGCAAACCCAAGCACCTGATTGGCGAATCTCTAGCTACGGCGATCGCCGATCGCAGCCGCACCCTCTGCCAAACCGGCGACACCGCCTACTGCGACATGGATCGCGTCGAAACCCGTGCCATGGTGCTAGGCCATATTCAGCGCAGCGGCATCCCCACCGCCAGCGATCGCCTGCTGGCCTCGGCCTTTGGCCGCAAAGCCGTGGATCTAATCGCCGAAGGCCGCTACAACCGCTTGGTGGTGTGGGAAGCGGGCCGCGTCCGCTCCAAAGACCTCAGCGATGTGATTGCCACCGTGCGCGAGTGCCACCTGCACGGCACCTGCCCCAGCCCGGTCGAAACCGACAGCACCATGGTGAAAGTGGCCAGGTCCCTGGGCATCTATGTGGGCGATCCCGATACGCTGCCCGACCCGAAAGCGGTGATGCAGGAGATTCAGGAAGTCTCGGTGTTAGCCTGAGACACCCGTAGGGAAAAATGGCATTTGCCAGCCCTAACCTGTGCCCAGACCCCGATTGGCTACAGCAACAAACGCTGCATTGGGGCGCAAGGCTTGCGCCTCTACAATTGCCGTTAGCCAGCCGATCAGTACACCAAGGTCGGGTACTCCGCCACATCAAACTCAAAGCAGTGCCGCCCTTCAGGGTGCTGCCATCGCTCTGCATCGGGGTTTGACTCCTGAGCGCTGAGGCGGTGGGTGCTGCTATCAGTGTCGAAGGTGGCACAGAGGTTAAAGTCGCGATCGCTCAGCCGCTCATATTCGTAGGGCTGGTTCGTCAGCGGGTCATTGCGCAGTTCGATCGCATCCAGGGTAGCGGGCAGCTCAAAGCTATCGTCATCGGCCAGATATTGCTCGTGGAGGCGCTGGGCGATCGATGCTACATCCTGCAACCGCTGGCGATCGGCGGCGATTTCACGCTGCCGTCCTGGTGTACCCAGCACCCAGAAGCCAGCAACAATCGCCAGCCCTACTGCCGCCGTGGCCACCGCTGCAAACGCCCGATCAAATGTCTGATTGTCAAACGTCTTATTCATGGGCCAAATTTAGAACCTTAGGGGCAGGCTTGCGCCGAATCCAGTCGAAGTAGTACCACAGCACCCCGCCGTCGAGCACCAGCACTACCAGCACCTTGAGCAAAAAGCGCGGCGTCAACTCGCCCCGCAAAAACGAGGTCAAAAAGGCAATCACGGCACCAATGGCAATGATGGTGGCGATCAGCAGGGTCAGGTAAGTGAGCACCTTGCGCACCTCCGAGAAATGCTTTTCGCGGTGGGCCGCTAGGTCACGGTTGATCTGCCGCATCAGCCCCAGGTATACCGGGTAGGCCACCAGCAGCCGCGCCAGGGCAAAGGCCACCTGCCAGGAGGGGTCGCCGTAGTAGTTGTTTAAACTGTCGGGAATCAGGTGGTTGATGAAGATAAAGGCCATTTCACCGAGCGCCTGAATCCAGATGCCCAGGGTGACAAAAGCCAATAAATAAAAGAAGGCATCGCGCGCTAGCTCGCCCGAGCCGCCGCGCGGCGTAGGCAGTGGGCGGCCCACCAGTTCTTCGTACACTTCAAAGAAGGCGCGCTCTACTTCGCGGGTAGGCCAGCCGTAGTCGCGCAGCAGTCTGCTGATGAACTCGTCGGAGGAGCCGCGATCGCGCGCCAGCAGAATGAACTGCACCAGCTCGCTGCGACTGTCGGGGGTAGGGGGAAGATCTGTACTCATGGGCCTACGGTAATCCGCCATAGATATTCTAAAAAGAATGAGTGATCCACCTGTTTAACTGTCCTTTAAAAACCGGAATCGGAGGGCAGCTCAGTGGCATATCCATTTGGTGAGAATGCGCATGGGTTGGCCAGTGGTGGGGTCGAGCCGAGATTTGCGATCGGTACGGGGTTCAGAAAAGCCGATGCTGTGGAGATGGGCGACAGGATAAAGGGCTACACGAGCCCGCTCGCGCCGCCGCACACCACCCGAAAACCAACGCTGCTGTAGATGCTGCTGGGCGCGTTCCCGAAACGGACCGCCGACCGGTAGAGCACAGGATTGTTGCCCCAGGAACCGCCCCGCAGAATTCGAAGGTCTTGGTTGCCGCCCGACCTCCAAGCAGAACCGTTTGTTGGTGCTCCATCGTAGCTGCTGTGCCCCACATCCTGGCACCACTCACATACATTGCCGTGCATGTCGTACAGCCCAAAGTCATTAGGCGGAAATTGTCCCACCTCAGTCGTTTGCTTTCGATAGAGACCTGCCGGTCCATCGCCATTGCTTTTGCTGCCGTCGTAGTTGGCTAAATCAGGGGTGATGGTAGCGCCAAAGTAAAACGGCGTATTGGTGCCTGCACGACAGGCATATTCCCATTCCGCCTCACTGGGCAGTCGATACTGTTTACCGGCAAGACGAGATACCCGCTCACAAAATTCCACCGCGTCATTCCAGGAGACTTGCTCAACAGGGTGGCGATCGCCCGTAAAACAAGACGGCTGCGGCTTTAACTCTTGCTGCACGGGCTCTAAAAGCGACACAGCATACCACTGCACCTGTGTCACCGGATACTTGCCCATGTAGAACTCAGGCACTCTGACTCTGTGCTGTGGACCTTCATCATCATTATCCCGGCCCACTTCTTTATCCGGTGAACCCATCCAAAAGGTGCCGCCGGGTACGTACACCATGTCTAGCACTACGTTCCGGTTCAGATTCTCTAAATAGGCCGATGGCTCCGTACCGACAAACGACACCGCCTGCACAGGCTTGGATGATGGTGGCTGTGAAGAACCATGTGCTTGCTGCCTACCGGCTTGAGAGAAATCGGGCACCTCTAGCCTAAAGATATCGGCGGTAAGTTTTGCCAGTGCCTCTAAACCACATCCAATCGGGCTTTCTGCCCAGACTAATAACTCTCCCACTCGTAGAGCCTGTGGTGCACTACCCGGTGATACATTGCCCGGCGGTGGCTGGGTTGCAAAAATCAGTTCTTCAAACTGCGCTGGAGGCAGTTGGGCTATCAGACGAAAGAGGCGACTGCGCTTAGCCGGGTCAGTCATGTATCAGCCGGAGGGTAAAACCATGTCGTCACTAATATACCGACTCTTTGCAGTCGTCGAGTACGTCCGTGCAACGATGCACCTCGGTCGTGTTCCTGGCGATCGTGATCGCGTACCTGACACCTACCAGCACTTGCTTAGCGATCGCGATCGCATCTTAGACACTCGTGATCGCATGCTTGACACTTATGGGCGCATCTTAGACACTCGCGATCGTATGCTTGACACTCACCAGCGCTTGTTTGGCGATCGCGATCGTGAAGCATATCACGTTAGTGTAATGACAAAATTCTCATTAGAGGGTGTAATTGAACCGACCATCCCTGTGAGGGCAAACAACCGTTTGCCTCGCAGGGGTCTGCCGTAGGGGCAAACGGTTGTTTGCCCCTAGTTCCCTATGCCATTCCCAAGTTCGCGGCCAAAAACGCCCACTTATCCGACACCTCTTCGATCACCTTTGCCGTTGGCTTGCCCGCCCCGTGTCCCGCCTTCGTCTCAATGCGAATCAGCACCGGAGCCTCGCCCCCGTGGGCCGCTTGCAGCGCCGCCGCAAACTTAAAGCTATGGGCCGGCACCACGCGATCGTCGTGGTCGGCGGTAGAAATCAGCGTCGCCGGGTAGGCCGTTCCCGGCTCCAAATTGTGCAGCGGCGAATAGGCATAGAGCGCCCTAAACTCCTCCTCATTCTGAGGCGAGCCATAGTCCGACTCCCAAGCCCAGCCAATGGTGAACTGGTTAAACCGCAGCATATCCATCACCCCCACAGCGGGTAGCGCCGCCGCAAACAGATCTGGGCGCTGGGTCATGCAGGCCCCTACCAGCAGGCCGCCGTTGCTGCCCCCCGCGATCGCCAGCTTTTTCGCCGACGTATAACCCTCAGAGATCAACCACTCCGCCGCCGCAATAAAGTCATCAAACACGTTCTGCTTATTCAGCTTCGTGCCCGCCAAGTGCCAATCTTCACCATACTCACCACCGCCGCGCAGGTTCGGCATCGCATACACGCCGCCCATCTCCATCCACACCAGGTTACTCACCGAAAACGACGGCGTCAGCGAAATGCTAAAGCCCCCGTAGCCATAGAGCAGCGTTTGGTTCTGCCCGTTCAGCTCAATCCCGGTTTTGTGGGTAATAAACATCGGGATGCGAGTGCCGTCTTTGCTGGTGTAAAACACCTGAGTCGTAGTGTAGGCACTGGGGTCAAAATCCACCTCGGGCTGGCGGTAGAGGGTACTCTCCCCCGTCATCATGTCGTAGCGATAGATCGTGGGCGGCACCGTAAAGCTGGTAAAGCTATAGAAAGTTTCTGTATCTTCCCGCTTGCCGTCAAAGCCACCAGCACTGCCAATCCCCGGCAGCTCTACCTCCCGCACCAGCTCCCCAGTCAGCGAGAAAATGCGGATCGTAGTGTAGGCATCCTTGAGATAATCCGCCACAAACTGGTGGTTGAGAATGCCGACCCCCTCCAGAGTGTCGTCGCTTTCGGGAATGATCTCTTGCCAGTGCGATCGCTCCGGCTGAGCAATATCGATCCCGATTAGCCGCCCCTTCGGAGCATCCAAATCAGTCGTAAACCAAAACAGCGACCCCTCGTTATCCACAAAGCTGTAGCTAGATTCAAACTCAGAGATCAGCTCGACCACAGGGCTCTCTGGGTTGCTCAGGTCTTTGTAAAACACCAGATTGTTGGGGTCAGTCCCCTTCCACACCGAGATGATTAAATAGCGACCGTCTTCGGTGACACCGCCGCCAAAGCCCCACTCTTTTTCATCGGGGCGCTCGTACACCAGCACGTCTTCACTTTGGGGTGTGCCCAGGCGATGGTAGTAGAGCTTCTGGTAGTAGTTGATCGCCTCTAGCTTGCTTGCCTCATCCGGCTCGTCGTAGCGACTGTAGAAAAAGCCCTGGTGGTCGTGGCTCCACGACGCGCCCGAAAACTTCACCCACTTCAGCAAGTCGTCGGTGTCTTCGCCAGTTTCAATATCGCGCACGCGCCACTCGACCCAGTCTGACCCCGCGCTCGACAGACCGTAGGCCATGTAGGCCCCGTTCTCACTCACCTCCATGCCGCTGAGCGAAACCGTGCCATCCTCCGACAGGGTGTTGGGGTCGAGCAGCATTTGGGGCTCGGCCTCTAGACTGGGCAGAGTGTAGAGCACGCTCTGGTTTTGCAGCCCGTCGTTTTTAAAGTAAAAGTACCGTCCGCCCCGCTTGAAGGGGGTGCTGTAGCGCTCGTAGTTCCAGATCTGGGTGAGGCGATCGTTAATGGTCTGCCGCCCCGACAACCCTTCTAAATAGGCCGAAGTCACCTGGTTCTGGGCCTCAATCCACTCCTGGCTGGCGGGCGACTGCGGGTCTTCGAGCCAGCGGTAGGGGTCGGGCACCGTCACGCCATGGTAGGTATCGACTTGGTCGTGCTGGGGGCTGGAGGGGTAAGTGAGGGAATTGGCAATCATAGGAGCTTGAGATAGACCAAGGGCTAGTAGTAACCCTAACAAGAAGCGTAGAGAATCGCGCACGAAATCATGCCCTTCGTTAATTCAGGAATCTACACCCTAGTCTTGGCTATCCACCCAATTTTCTAAAGCAACATTTGGATAGCTGCGAAAGTCTTCTAGGTTGTTGGTAACTAGGGTGAGATTGAGCCCAATAGCGTGGCTGGCAATCAGCTTATCTAGAGCATCACTGCGGCGATCGCGGGTAGCAGCGCGCACATCTGCATAAGCCGCCGCCGCGGCAGTATCAAAGGCTACCACTGGAATTAACTCAACCAGAGCATCGAGCGCCTGTCGATTCTGTAGTCGAGCTGCTTCTCTGCTTACGTAAACCCCGTATTCCAACTCAGCTAACGTAATCGACGAGATCACCACATCACCCTGACGACATTCTGCAAAACGTTTCGCGACAGAAGGGGGCTGGTGCTTCATTAAATAGATGCAGATATTGGTATCGAGCATATATTTCATAGCGTGTCTCGATTTTGATCAGATTGCGCTGGGCGTCCCTCAGTCATAAAGTCTTCAGAAAAAGCGGCAAACCGTTCCAAGACATCGATTAATGGCGCTCCCACTGGGCGAATAATTAGAGTGTCACCTTGGCGTTCAATGTCGTATTCCACATCTAGCTGCTCAAACTGAAGTTCCTTCGGAATTCGCACCGCTTGGGAATTGCCGCTTTGAAAAACACGCGTGCGCATAGGTAGATTCCCGTCGCAGAAATAGTGTATCTACAAGTATATACATCCCTGCGCGGAGACATCGGCGGCGAATAGCACCGCACTGAGCCCACGGCAGCGCTACACTAGCCACCGGGCGATTTTAGGAAACCGAGCCATGGGCGACAACGGCACCGACGAAACTACAGCGGCCAGAGTGCAGACGCTGCGATCGCAGCTGCAAGCGGCCAGCTACGCCTACTACGTGCTCGATGCCCCTGATCTGCCAGACGAGGTTTACGATCGCCTCTACCGCGAGTTGCAAGACCTCGAAGCCGCTCACCCCGATCTAATCACCCCCGACAGCCCCACCCAGCGCGTCGGCGAACGGCCCGCCACCCAGTTCACCTCCGTTCGCCACAACATCCCCCTCTACAGCCTTGAGAATGCCTTTGACCTGGCCGAATTTCGCGCCTGGGAAGACCGCTGGCGTCGGCAGGCCCCCGACATTGGAGCGGTAGAGTACGTCGCCGAACTGAAAATTGACGGCAACGCGATCGCCCTCACCTATGAAAACGGTCTGCTGGTGCGCGGCGCCACCCGCGGCGACGGCACCGCAGGCGAAGACATTACCCCCAACGTGCGCACCATCCGATCGATACCCCTACGGCTGGCGATCGAGAACCCGCCGCCGGTAGTCGAAGTGCGCGGCGAAGCTTTCTTGCCGCTGGATGTGTTTGAGCAGATCAACCGCGATCGCGCCGCCAGAGGCGAAGCCCTCTTTGCCAACCCCCGCAATGCTGCTGCCGGCACCCTACGCCAGCTCGACTCGCGCATTGTCGCGGCTCGCAAGCTCGACTTCTTTGCCTACACCGTCCACTGGGGAGAAGCCGTGGATAAGACGGCAGGTGGAAGAGTTGACGACGATCAGCTGGCCGAAATCGAGGCTACCAGCCATGCCCCGACGCGCGCCCTCACCCACCCTCCCACTACCCAGTGGCAGGCCCTCGAATTCCTTAAGTCCCTCGGCTTTCGCGTCAACCCCAACCGCCAGCTCTGCCAGTCTGCTGACGATGTGCAGGCCTACTACGATGACTGGGCTACCCAGCGCTTGCAGCTCTCCTACCTCACCGATGGCGTGGTGGTCAAACTCAACGACTTTGCCCTGCAACAGCAGTTGGGCTTTACCCAAAAGTTTCCTCGCTGGGCGGTGGCGCTGAAATATCCCGCCGAGGAGGTGCCCACCATTCTCGAAGCCGTCAGCTTTCAGGTAGGCCGCACCGGGGCGGTGACCCCTGTGGCCGAGCTGCGCCCGGTGCAGCTAGCGGGAACCACCGTTGCCCGCGCCACCCTGCACAACTCTGATCGCCTGGCCGAACTCGATATTCACCAGGGCGACACCGTGGTCGTGCGCAAAGCCGGAGAGATTATCCCCGAAGTGGTGCGGGTGCTGGCCGAGCTGCGGGCGGCGGGGGCGATCGCGATCGCCATGCCCACCCACTGCCCCCAGTGCCATAGCGCCCTGGTCAAACCCGACGATGGAGCCGTGACTCGCTGCATCAATATCTCCTGTCCCGCGATCGTGCAGGGGGCGATCATCCACTGGGCTCGGCGCGACGCCCTCGACATTGAGGGCCTGGGCGAAAAGTGGGTAAAACAGCTGGTGGAGCAGGGACTGGTCCACTCCGTTGCCGACCTCTACAGCCTGAGCGAGCAAGATTTAGCCCCCCTCGATCGCATGGGTAAGCGGCTGGCCGAGAAGCTGCTGGGGGCGATCGCCGCCTCTAAAGCTCGGCCCTGGGCCTCAGTGCTCTACGCCCTGGGCATTCGCCACGTGGGTGCCGTCAACGCCAAAACCCTGGCCCAGCATTTTCCCAGTGCTGCCGCCCTCGCCACCGCTAGCCCTGAGGCGATCGCCACCGTCCACAGCATCGGCCCCGAAATTGCCCAGGCCGTCTACCAGTGGTTCCAAGTACCTGCCAACCAAACCCTAATCGATCGCCTGCAACAAGCTGGCCTGCAACTTACTTCCACTGAAGCCGAAGCCTTCCCGGCCGCTGGCCCCCTAGAGGGCAAAACCTTCGTGCTCACAGGCACCCTGCCCACCCTCACCCGCCAGCAGGCCGCCGACATCATCGAAGCCGCCGGCGGCAAAGTCACCAGCAGCGTCAGCAAAGCCACTGACTACCTAGTGGCGGGTGAAAAAGCCGGGTCAAAGCTCGTCAAAGCGGAGAGTCTGGGCATTGCCATTCTCACCGAAGCAGACCTGTTGGCATTAGGAAAGGACTAGTCCTCCACCAGGGGTTGTAACGGGCTCTAGGGGCTTAGGGTTCAGGATTTAAGGTCTAAGGCAAACCGTGACCGTACCCCTTAAACCTTGAACCCTTACCGACCCATCACCTCAGACGTGACAGACTACCAAGTCAATGATCTGGATCTCCACCCCTAAGGCAGCGCAGCGCTAGCATAGACAAAACTCTCCTTCTCTATAGAAATTTGGGCATCTTAAACGAGTCGATAATAGTATCAACGTGATACACAATGAGCAGACCCCCTGATCTGCCGCTTTTAGGCTGGAACCTCTCGTCTTTAGGGTCTCGGTTGAGACTGCCGGCGGTGCTGGGCTACAGGGCTGGGATTGACCCAATACCTACACCCATGCTCTCGGCCTAACTAAGCTGTCGGGTTATGTCTAGAACCATCTGAAGCTGAAATCGTCTTAAGTACTGCTGCGGCATACTGTTTGGAGTACCGCTAATGGTTGGGCAATCGATTCCGGACCCGATAGCTGACAAGTTATCGCTGATCCCCTACGTCCTTTTGTCGGCGTCTAGTGCTGGGACAGAATCGATCGATGAGGTCGTGCTCGATGCCCTATGCGCCATTCGCATCCACTTCGACATGGAGGTGGCGTTTGTCGCTGAATTTACCGGCGGTAGACGCCAGTTTCGCTATATAGATTCGGCCCTGGAAAATACACCGATCGCTGTGGGTGACTCAGACCCGCTCGAAGAGAGCTATTGCCAACGGGTTGTCGACGGTCGGCTGCCAGAGATAATTCAAGACGCCACGGCCATTCCGGCGGCACTGGAGCTACCGGCCACCCTGGCCCTGCCGGTGGGAGCCCACCTCAGCGTGCCTATCCGTATGGGGAATGGCCAGGTCTATGGCACGTTCTGCTGTTTTAGCACTCGGCCCAACTTCTCACTGGGCGATCGCGACCTGGCCATCATGCGCCTGTTTGCTGATTTTACCTCCCGCCAAATCGGTCGAGAGCTAGACGCCGAGCGCCAGCACCGGGAGATGCGCCAGCGCATTGTCTCAGTGCTGGAGTCTGAATCGTTTACCACTGTCTATCAGCCAATTGTCGAGCTCACCGAAGACAAAATTATCGGCTTTGAGGCGCTGACGCGGTTTTGGTCTCGGCCCATTCGCAGCCCTGATGTGTGGTTTAACGAGGCCGCTGAGGTGGGTCTGAGCGAAGAGCTGGAGATGGCGGCGATCGCCAAAGCGCTCACAGGCTTTGACCACCTCCCCGACGACGTCTATTTGTCTATCAACGTCTCGCCTAACAACATCTTGAATGGCGCTATCCATCGAGCCCTCCACGAGGCTCCCCTCCATCGCATTGTGCTGGAGGTCACCGAGCATGTGCCCATCCCCGACTATTCTCAGTTCGGCCAATCTCTGGAGCCCCTGCGCGATCGCGGCATTCGCCTGGCCGTAGACGATGCCGGAGCTGGCTACGCGAGTTTCCTGCACATTCTCAAGCTCAAGCCAGAGATCATTAAGCTCGACATCGGACTGATTCGCAATATTGATACTGACCTTACCCGCCGCGCCCTAACCGCCGCCCTAGTCGGGTTTGCCCAAGAAAGTGGCAGCAAACTCATCGCCGAAGGGGTAGAGACAGACCCAGAACGCGCCGCCCTGAAGCAGCTTCGCGTCAACAAAGCACAGGGGTACCTGCTCGGGCGTCCCTTACCAATTTGCGAAACCGTAGCGCTGTTTCAGTAGACCAGCCTGCTGGCCAAGGTTAGAGCCAAGATTGAGAAGTTTCGAAATTGCAGCCCCACTACTGAAAGGTCGCCAAAATTGAGGGTTTTAGGGGGACAGATGGCTTGAGAAAGCCCTTGAAGACCCTTGTAACCCGCTATTGTTTGGTTTCCTAACCTCTCAATTCTGGGGAGGATGGGATTCCGCAACCTGAGCAATGCGATTTAGAACAACAGCAAGATTATCTACGACCTCTGCGTTTGAGAATCGCAAAACGCGATAACCAAAATTTTGAAGATGCTCTGTCCGAGCTCTGTCGTAGGTTTTGGCTTCTTGCTGGTTATGAATATCACCATCGACCTCAATGACCAATTCGCAGGATGGGCAGTAAAAGTCAACAATGAATCGTCCCACAGGATGCTGGCATCGAAACCTAAGTCCGTTCAATTGCCGTCCTCGCAATGCTTTCCACAGTCTTGTCTCAGCAGGGGTAAGGTTTTGCCTTAACTCTCGAGCAGCTTGCTCAATTGATCGGGTAGTACCACGAATCCTTAGAGAGTCTTTGGCCATTGTGGGTAGTAATAAAATTTCCTTTAGCAAGAATGCCCAGTGCCACTCAAAGTCCCCCAGAATTGGGGGATTTAGGGGGCCAGCTCGCTCTCAGCAGGCCATTAAGACTTCTTTGTAACGGCCCCCCTGCCCCCCAATTCTGGGGGGTTCTAAAATGCCCTACCGATCTCACCTGCCGAGACAGCGTGTATTCTAGAGTGTCAGTCTGACCCGAGACACCCGCCCGTAACCCAGGCAGTTACCTAAGGAGACAACGCTATGTGTGGCATCGTGGGATACATTGGCACCCGGCCCGCCGCCGACATCCTCATGGATGGCCTGCGTAAGCTTGAATATCGTGGCTACGACTCCGCCGGGCTCGCCACCGTGCTCGAAGGTGAGCTGCACTGCGTGCGCGCCAAGGGCAAACTGCAAAACCTGCAAGACAAGCTCAACGGCGAAGAGAATCCCGCCCGCCTGGGCATTGGCCACACCCGCTGGGCCACCCACGGCAAGCCTGAAGAATATAACGCCCACCCCCACCGCGACGGCTCCGGTCGCCTGGCCGTGGTACAGAACGGCATCGTTGAAAACTACCGCGAGTTGCGCGAAACCCTCAAGGCCCTGGGCCACGAGTTTACCTCCGACACTGACACCGAGGTGGTGCCCCACCTGATCGAGTCACACCTGAGCCAGCTCAATCCCGACGATACCCAAGGCCGATCGCCGCTACTAGAAGCCACCCGCCGCGCTTGCCAGCAGCTGCACGGGGCCTTTGCCCTAGCAATTGTCTCCGCCGACTATCCCGACGAGCTGGTGGTGGTGCGCCAGCAGGCTCCGCTGGTGATTGGCTTTGGCCAGGGCGAATTTTTCTGCGCCAGCGACACCCCGGCGATCGTGCCCCACACCCGCGCCGTGCTGCCGATGGAGAATGGCGAGCTAGCTAGCCTGACGCCTCTGGGGGTAGAGGTGTATAACTTCGCGGGCGATCGCCAGCGCAAGCACCCGATCACCCTGAACTGGAACCCCATCATGGTGGAGAAGCAGGGGTTCAAGCACTTCATGCTCAAGGAGATCTACGAGCAGCCTGGCGTCGTGCGCACCGCCCTCGAGACCTACATCAACAGCGCCTGGACGGTGGACGCGGGTAGCACCATCTTGCCTGTTAGCCTGGGCCTGCCCGGCGCCCTGCTCGATGGCCTAGAGCACCTGCAAATTGTGGCCTGCGGCACCAGCTGGCACGCCGCCCTGGTAGGCAAATACCTGATCGAAAACTTAGCTAACCTGCCGGTGATGGTGCAGTATGCCTCAGAGTTTCGCTACTCGCCGACGCCGCTGATTCCGAACACCCTGACCATTGGCGTCACCCAGTCGGGCGAAACCGCCGATACCCTGGCCGCCCTGGAGATGGAGCAAGATCGGCGGGCTGCTCACCCCGACCCCCGCTTTGCCCCCCGCATGGTGGGCATCACCAACCGGCCCGAAAGCTCGCTGTCGCGGCTGGTGCCCCACATTATCGACACCCACGCCGGCATTGAGATCGGGGTGGCGGCGACCAAAACCTTTACCGCCCAGGTGATGGCCTTTTACTTCTTGGCGATCGATCTGGCCTACCGCCGCCAAACCCTGACGGGCGATCGCATCGAGGCCATTCTCAACGGTCTGCACCAGCTGCCCGCCTTCATTGAGCAGGTGCTCGAAAGCCAGGAGCGCTATATCGAAGAGCTGGCCCACGAGTTTAACGAAACCCAAGACTTCATCTTCTTGGGCCGGGGCATCAACTTCCCCATCGCCCTCGAAGGGGCGCTGAAGCTCAAAGAGATTAGCTACATTCACGCTGAGGGCTACCCGGCAGGCGAAATGAAGCACGGCCCGATCGCTCTGCTCGATGCCAAGGTGCCCGTGGTGGCGATCGCTATGCCCGGCAGCGTCTACGACAAGGTGCTCTCTAACGCCCAGGAGGCCAAGGCCCGCGACGCTCAGCTGATCGGCGTGGTGCCTATGAATGACACCGATGCTCAAGAAACCTTTGATCGGCTGCTGCCGGTGCCCGTGGTCGATGAGCTGCTGTCGCCGATTGTGGCGGTGATACCGCTGCAACTGCTGGCCTACCACATCGCCGCCCGGCGCGGGTTAGACGTTGACCAGCCTCGCAACCTGGCCAAGAGCGTAACGGTAGAATAGGAAAACCTATCGCTGAGAGGTTAGTGTGGAGTGAAAAAACGGTTAAACAATTAAAAAGACGGTCAAACAATTTATAAAACGGTTGAACAATTCTTATTGGTTCAATTGTTCTATACAGATTAAGATCTCTGGAAGAGGTGCCCGCTAGCTATGCTGTGCAACCATTCCAGAGTTTTTTTGTGACTTTCAGGGGAGCTAAATGAGCTATGAGTGCTAGGCAGGCCTGGACACAGGCTAAGTTAGATCGTTATATCAAAGAAGGTCGTGGACAAGGCGAGGGGGGAACCTACCGACCCTGGCTAACTGTCCGCGATGTTTCCTCCAAAGGAAGGTCACACCGCGAACCAGGTTGGAAAACGAACCGAGGGCATCACTTCCTGTCTGATCAGGAAAGGAGAGTGTTCTATCTTTTTGAGTGGTCTTCCAAAGTTGTTGATATTAGAGAGCAGTATCCGTTAGACGATTTAGAACTCGCTATGAAAATAGCAGAAGATATGGGATGGAAATATCCTTGTGATCGTGAGACCGATGTTCCTTTTATTCTGACAACTGACTTTATGCTGACTCTTAACCAAAATGGAGAGAAGCGGCAAGTCGTACGAACCGTTAAGTCTTCTGAGGAACTAGCCAACAAGAGAGTAATTGAGAGGTTAGAGCTGGAAAGACGTTATTACCAAGCTAAGGGAATTGAATGGGGAGTAATAACAGAGAAAGGTATTCCTAAAGTTCTTGTAGATAACCTTGAATGGATTCATGGCTCTTATTGGTTGGAAGGCACGCCAGAAATGGATACGGAAAATCTGAACCTTCTAGCGGAAACTTTGAAAAAAAGACTCCAAGAACTAAATGCACCTATTCAACAGATTGCGAACAATCTTGATCAGGAAAATAATCTAGAAGACGGTACTTTTTTTGGTCTGTTTAAGTATTTACTTGCCAGAAAGCAAGTGGAGATAGATATGAATAAAACCAAAATTACAGGTAAAATATCAACAAATTCCATAAAGAAAATTTGGCTTCAAGGAAAACCTCCTTTAGTTGGATTGCAGTAGTCATCATGGAAAAAATTTTATTTGTCAATGACCTCATTGAGTGGCAAACAAAAACTGTTTCAGCATGCATAACGGATGAATCTGATCAGAAGCCCCAAACATCGGAGCGCTTAATCGAACGAGTTTTGTGGATTGACGAGGGATACATTCTTGCTTTTGTATTTAATATTGAAGCTAAAAAAGGATTTCCCCATTTAAGAAAAATATCCGAAATACTAGAAGCGCTTTCTACAGGAATTGCTATTAAAACAGCAAAAGATCCATGGGCAAGAATTATTCAGGATGAACATTTAACAATAAAAGAGAAAGAGTGCCGAGACAAAGCCTGGAACATTATTGCACCCATTGTAGTTCAAGAACCTTCTATATATGAAAGACATATTCGTGGTCCTTTAGTGAAAGAAATTGTAGAAAATAATAACGCAGGAAAACAGAAAGAAAAACTAATAGAGAAAACTGTTTACGGATATCTGCGTAGATTTTGGCAGAGAGGTAAAACTCCAAATGCTTTAATACCTGACTATTCTAATTCGTCTGGGAAAGGTCAACTCAAAGGAGCTGGTAACAAGAAAAGGGGTAGGCCCAGAAAGTATAGAAATGACCCAGACATAGGAGAAGGTAAAAATGTTACGGAGCAGGATCGTCGTATTTTTAGAATAGCAATTAATACCTTTTACAATACCCCAAAGAAGAACACACTCAAAAATGCTTATGAGCAAATGGTGAAAGTTTATTATAAGGAAGATATTCGTTATGACGAAAATGGGGTTATGAAGTCCATCCTGAAACCCCATGATGAGATACCTACCTTAGAACAATTTAGGTACTGGTATAAAGTTGAACATCAGAGCGATGTGGAAAAGACGATTAAGTCGCGTAAGGGGTCTAAGAATTTTTCCCTGAACAATCGAGCCATTCTAGGAACCTCTAAAGGAGAAACACGAGGACCTGGTTCCCGTTTTCAAATCGATGCAACCATTGCTGATGTTTATCTCATCTCCCAATATAATTCAAATTGGATCATAGGAAGGCCCGTCATTTATGTGGTTATTGATGTTTTCAGCAGAATGATAGCGGGCATTTATGTTGGTTTAGAAGGTCCTTCTTGGTTAGGGGCGATGATGGCCCTGGCAAATGCAGCAGCAGACAAAGTGAACTTCTGTCGTGAATATGGAATTGAAATTACGGAGGAAGATTGGCCTGTACATCACTTACCCGACGCTATTTTGGGGGATCGAGGTGAATTATTAGGAATGCCTATTGAAAATAATTTCATTCCTAATTTACATATACGTGTTGAAAATGCTGCATCTTATAGGGCTGACTGGAAAGGATTAGTGGAAAGGCATTTTGCTACATTCCATGGCCACATCAAACCTTTTGTTCCAGGATATATAGATGTTGACTTTAGGCAGAGAGGTGCAAAAGACTACAGGCTAGATGGCAGATTAACCGTAGATGCATTTACTAAGATCATTATCCGAATTATATTATTTCATAATAGGCATCATAATTTAACAAAATATCAAAGAGATGCAGAGATGATTGCAGACGATGTGTCTACCATTCCTATCGAACTTTGGAAGTGGGGAATTTCAAATAGGTCTGGTAAGCTAAAATCTTTCAGCGAGGAAATTGTAAAATTAAATCTTATGCCAACTAGCAAGGCTACTATCACAGCAAAAGGCATAAAGCTTTACGGCAAAGAATTGTATTACACTTGCACAAAGGCTGAGAAGGAACAATGGTTTGAAAGGGCAAGGAGTAACCTACTCACAACTTCAGAGAAGAGTCTGATTGTTTCTTATGATATTAGAAAGCCGGACTTTATTTATTTAGTCTCATCTGATGGTAGAGAATTCAAAAAATGTTTTCTGCTAGATTCTGAAGATCGCTACTCTGGAAAAAACTTCTATGATATCGAATACATGCTCAGCTTCGAGCAACGCAATAACCAAAAGTATGATAAGAAAGAACTACAAGAAAAGGTGGATTTGATTGCCGAGATTGAAAGTATAGTGGCGGAATCGGAAAAATCCACTGACGCTCCAATTGAGACATTAAGTAATCATCAAAAGGTTTCTAATATTAGGGATAATAGAGCTGCTGAAAAGAGTACAAGGAAGGAGACAGAAGGCTTTGAAATTGATCCAATAACTGCACAGCCTGGTGATGGATCTTCGCAAGAGGAAGAATCACAGCTACAAGTGCAAGAAAAATTACAGTCATTACAACCCAGCCATCTTGACTTACTAAGGCAAAAACGGGAGGAGAAAAAACGTGGGCGAAATCCCTCAAGATGAGTTAGTTCAGCTTCCTAATGGAGTACAGGCAGTAGTTGCTCAGTATAGAGACCATAAGCTGCCTGAGTATAATAGAAATCCTATGATACAGGCCCTTCCGGCAGTTTTGTCTACCCAGGACTTTATTGAACTCGTAACACGGCTTCCCGAATTCTCTCCTGAAGAGATAGGTTTTGAAGCTCAATACCGTTTTCACTGCATCGAAAGGCTATCACGCTACTTCGATCCTCAAAACAATACTATTGAACTTCAGAAACTAGTTTGCTCTTTGCTAATGGAAGGATACCTTGGCAGGAATATTACTGAACCAAATTATGCAAAGCGTGCATGTCAGATATACAGTGCAATTGAAGCAAAAGCAGGAAAGGAAATAGAAAATTATGTAAGTGTCCCAACTTCTGCCTCAAGCCTGACCTTAATAGGGCCTTCGGGTATTGGGAAGACAACTAACTTAAGCAACATTCTCCATTTATATCCTCAGGTCATTCTTCATCCCCAATACAATACCTACCAACTCGTTTGGATTAAAGTAGATTGCCCCCATGCGGGATCGCTCAAAGGTCTTTGCATTGATATTTTTATTGCTGTTGACCAACTTTTAGGCACGAACTACTTTAAGAAATTCGGTTCCAGGGGCAACTCAGAAGATTACATGTTAGCTCAGGCTGCCCAGGTAGCACATACACACCATCTAGGAGTACTAGTCATTGATGAGATGCAAAATCTTGTCAGTGCGAGGCGAAACCGAGATGAGCTTTTGAATTTCCTTGTAAAAATGGATAACATAATTGGCGTTCCAGTTATTCGTGTAGGAACTAGTGAAGCGTATTCTATCTTTCAAGGAACTTTTAGAAATGCTAGAAGGGCTACAGGTAAAGCAGGAATTCTGTGGGATAGAATGTCTCAGTTCGAAAAAAAAAGAGGATGGAACGGTTGAAAAGTCCGGAGATTGGTCTTTATTTGTTGAGGGACTGTGGGACTTCCAATGGACAAAAAATCATACACCTATTAGCCAAGAGCTTGAAGATGCCTTCTATCATGAATGCCAAGGAATTATAGATATTGCTGTCAAGCTTTTTAAGATGGTGCAGTGGAGGGCTATTGCTCTGCAAGGTGATGAGCTTATTACTGTTGAGCTGATCCGCCAGGTTGCTAAGGATAGCCTGAACCTTGTTAAACCTATGCTTGATTATATTCGCTCTCCTGAAAAGAAAGATTGGCAAATTAACTTTAAAGATATTGCACCAATAAATACTGCCTCTTACCAAGCCCAGTGTTTATTGCAGATGGAAGCTAATAATTTCCAAGAGGCTCGCTTACTCGTTCGAGCTAAAAAGGAGGTGTCTCCAGCCGTCTTACAAACGAAGCGCCTTTTAATTTTAGAGTTGCTGAGTTTAGACATTGAACCAGCTTTAGCGAAGCACTGCGCTGAAATGGTTTTCGATACCAAGAACGAGAAAGATTTCCCCGTTTTAGTTAAAGAGGCTTATGAACTTGCTCTCAGGGGAGAAAAGAGCCCTGCTACAAGCACTAAGCCTGAAAAGACTGGAAAGGCAAAAGCAAAATATACAGAGGGTGATATTCGGCAAATAGTTGATGAGGCTAAGAAAGCTCAGGTTTCTGCTTATGAAGCTTTACATAAGGCAGGAATTGTTCGGGACGCGACGGTTGAAGACTTTTTGAGCTAGCCAATTTTATGCTCAGTTTTTTCCCAAACCCCTATCCAGATGAGTTATTTTATAGCCTTGTTACTCGTTATCACATCAGGAGTGGTAATAAAAGCTTTAAGCAGACACTAATTGAGCTATTAGAGTATTATCCTAATCAACTTTATAGTCTTGCACTACCTAACAACTTAAACCATTTAATCAAGAGAGTCCCTTCAACTAGTACTCTTAATTTTGAGAGATTGATATGGGAACATACTCTATATCCATTTTATAGGATATTGCTGACAAGTTCAGAAGCTTGGTCATTGAGCAAGTGCATGAGAGGGAAATTGAGTGAACCTATCTACAAAATTGCTAAGTTTTACCAGCATAGCGAATTGAAGCAAACGTCTCTCAAGTTTTGTCCTGATTGTGTGCGACAAGATATAAACAACTTCGGAGAGGCATATTGGCATCGCATGCACCAAGTCCCTGGAATATTCATATGCCTGCCACATAACTGTTTTCTGATAGAAAGCCGCATCCCCTTAATTACAAATAACCTTCAACATGAACCAGCCAATCTAGAAAATTGCGTCCTGTCGTCATTGAAGGTTTATGCTCCCGAAACTATTCAATGCCTGAAGAAACTGGCGACTAATATTGAACTGCTTATGCAGTGCGATATTAGCTTTCAAGGATTGCCCTGGTTACGAAATCAATACCAGAACTATCTCGTGCAGGGAGGCTTCATCCCCAAAAAGCGAGGAGATAGAGTGCGCTTTGACGCAAAATCATTTCTACACGAGATTTTGCGTTATTACAAACAGGAGTTCTGGGATATCGTTAAGCCGGGGACTTACGGCAAACTAGAGGAATATCTGGCTTATTGCTTACTTGGCTGTGATGTGACAGCAACTATTGAGCGAGTGATCCACGTCATACTTATCAGTTTTTTGTCTGACTCCTTACAGGATTTTTTTGGCACCAAGTTCGCACAAACTAAAACCATTTTAGGGATCTAAAACCATTAGGACTCTGGCCGTCGATCTTCCCTTGCCATAAGTTTTATGAATGACCTTGTATATTTTTTCTAGCTTCCTAAGAACCGTTATTAAATCTAAATCTTTCTGAAGGAAAAACCTTGAAATAAATCTATTGAATTATATTACTTTTATTGTTTCTACAGGTTTACTTCCTGTGGTCTTGAACCAGCCTACAACCAATTCGACCAATATGTTGGCTCCCTCATCTTGTACAGGGGAGATTGGTGAAGTTCAGCCCTATGTGGAGTTAAGCTTTAGAGTATTTGGCGAAGCAATCCCGGTCGATCATGGGTATGGCCTGTATTCTGCTATATCTCATTCACAGCCACAGTTACATATCTCTGATGTTAGAGTGGCAATTCATTCAATTAATGGTCATATATTGCAGTGGACGGGATAGTTAGGACAATTTTTTGAAGGCATCATCGACAGCGTCCCAGAGGGTATCGAAAGCGCTGAGCGTCTTGCGAAGATGGTGTTTTAGCCGAGCCCAGAATTTTTCAATC
>JAESFY010000071.1_pt1 | contig 85621 bp, 85 predicted proteins | sample 9266201 | NCBI WGS metagenome assembly JAESFY01 (sample SAMN14515071, study PRJNA621656) | algae metagenome | isolation source: Nodosilinea sp. WJT8-NPBG4 and co-occurring heterotrophs from soil, lower... | place: USA: Pinto Basin, Colorado Desert, California | collected 2006-05-27 | reverse complement strand
CCATCGAGCTCGATGGCGTCAATGACCTTTTGCCTCAAATCGAGGCTGTAGGGTTTGGGCATAGCACTGGGAGGAAAATGTCTCTGCCTATAACTTACGTCCTAAACCATATGGCTGTAGCTATACTTTGCCCGCAGGCCTTGCTCGGTCGGCATGACCTCATAGCGTGGCACCACCGGATTATTGATATCCCCGAAGGTCTCGGTATGTACCCAGGCGAAGTGGGCCACATCCAAAAACCCTTCCATTTGCCGCCCCGCCGCTGCGTCGAGATCTACCGCTTCGGGCAAAATTTGCTGGTAGTCAGAGTCATTCCACTCGGGCAGGCCGGGTAACGGATAGGTGCTGCCGCTGCTGAGGGTCGTCCCCACCAGACTGTAGGCTTCCTGCGCTGGGTAGGTCTTGAGACAGAGCTTTTTAGGAATGTTGGCCTCCGGGTTGGCTGGTATCTTCACACATTGCCCATCGGCAGAATAGTGAAAGCCGTGGTATTTGCACACCAGATGATCGCCCGCTACCCAACCCATACTGAGGGGAATGCCTCGGTGAAGGCAAATGTCGTTGGCTACTGAAATACCAGCACCGGTACGCCAAAGCACCAGCCGTTGATCCAGCAGAGTAGCGGTCATGGGGCGATCGCCCACGTCATGGCTAAACGCAATGGGGTACCAAAATGGATACAGTGCATCCCAATCTGACTCTGTGAACGTGCATCCTCTAGGGTAGATCTGCTGATGGGCCATGGGTCGTTTTGAAGAACGTCCAGTCAGGTATAGCAGACTTAAGGATGCTTCGTCTGAAGCTAGCAATACAGCCCTATACGCTGTTGTTTTCCAAGGACGGTTTTACGCAAAGGCACATTCGCCAGTCAAACCGTTTGGTTGAACGTTGAAACGTTGGTGCATTCGAGCGCATTAAACCCAACCGGTAGAGTTTGTTGTCGACCGATGCAAACCTAGGTCATTTAGGATGGCTAAGGTAAACTCAGGCCCTCGATCGCGTTATGCCCCCAGCTACTCTGCCGACTGCCTTTCAGCAGCGTCTCGATCAATCTGACATCACGCGCCCAATGGTGCGGCTGTGGCTACTGGCCGCTAGCCTAATTGCTCTAGACGGGTTCGACTTTTTCATCATTGGAGTCGCTCTACCGTTTTTACAGCGTGACTTAGACCTGGGGCCAGCGGCAGTTGGAGCCGTAGCGGCGGCAGCAGTGGCTGGGTCGCTGCTGGGCTCGTTGTTTCTCGGGCCGCTCACCGATAAGCTGGGCCGTCAGCCCATGCTGATTGCCGACGTCATTCTCTTTGTAGTGGCTACTGCTGGCACCGCCCTGGCCTGGAACCTGACTTCGCTACTGGTCTTTCGGGTATTGGTTGGGGTGGCGATCGGGGCTGACTATCCCATCAGCGTGGCCTACATTGTCGAAAACGTGCCCACGCGCCACCGCGATCAGCTGGTTATTGGAGCGTTCTCGTTTCAGGCGGTAGGCGCACTGTTGGGGGCGCTAGTCGGGATCGCCATCTTATACGGTTTTACTGCGGTCTATCCAGGTGACGAGCAGATGGCCGTTCACTATGCCTGGCGCTGGATGCTGGGGGTAGGAGTAATTTTAGCGCTGGGGGTGGCTCTGGCGCGCCTAGCTGTCTCTTTGGAAAGTCCGGCTTACCTATTGGCAAAAGGGGACTATGAAGGAGCTGCCAACATGGCCTCTGAGCTATTGGGGGAGACTGTCACCCTAAAGCCCGATCGCATGTCGCCGGACGGTCAGCCTCAACTCCGTTATCGAGACCTGTTTGGGCCGACCTACCGCCGCCAAACGCTGCTGGCTTCGGTGCCCTGGTTTTTGCAGGATATTGCTACCTACGGGGTGGGCATTTTTACCCCAGTTATTTTGGGTGTTTTGGTCTTTGGCGGAGCTTCTGACCTGGTGACGCAGACCCTAGCATCTGCTAAGGGCTCGGCACTGGTCGACATCTTCTTAATCCTAGGCTTTCTGCTAGCGGTGCTGCTGGTAAAGCGGCTGGGGCCGATTATGCTGCAAATCGTTGGCTTTTTAGGTATGGCTTTGGGGCTAGGGCTGCTGGCGTTCTCGACAGGGCTGCCACCTGAGAGCCGCGCGGCTCTTGGATTGATCTTTGGCGGCTTTCTGCTGTTTAACCTGTTGATGAATGCAGGCCCGAATGCCACGACCTTTCTACTTTCGGGAGCGGTGTTCCCTGCTGCGATTCGAGCCAGTGGGGCTGGGTTTGCGGCGGCCTTCGCTAAAGCCGGGGCTGTGTTAGGCACCTTTGGGCTGCCGATTTTACAGCAGACTCTAGAGTTAGCCTTAACGCTGGAGTTGTTAGCCGTGCTGTGCGGGGTAGCCGCCCTAGTGACCTTTATCTACCGGCGGGAAGCCTCACAACTGCGGTTGCTTGGTGATGGCATAGATGGAGCGATCGTCGACTCCCTGTCTGAGTAAGCGATTCCCTGGCAGTAGCAGGGTGGCACTGAGCATTACCGGTTTCAGATTAAATGAGTTATCGAACAATTTATACCAAGCTGCTGTGAGAGAGCCCTCAGCTCGCTGTCATGGCTGAAGCGGGTGCTTCTTCGTTCTCAGGGGCGACTTCTTCAAAGCGAATTACATCCTGGCGAGGGCTAGCATGGCTAACCCGCACCTGAAACTGCTCCCCTAGAGCAACAGCCCGGTTAAAGCGCATGGCCAATTCTAGGCCCAAGTCTTCTACCATAATTAGCCCTAATCCTTCGTCTTCCCGCAGCCAGCGCAGCAGCATCACTTCCCACACCCGGTCTTGGTGACGGCGCAGGTATTCTAAGGACCAGTAGCGCTTGGTTTGGCGCTCAACCAGGGTGGCTTCGTAGGCTGCGGAGCTGGCCCCAATGGCTAACTCAGTCACTTCTGTAGAGGAGAAGGGCAGCGGCTCGCCCCGCAGGTGAGCTTTGAGCTGAAAATGGGTCACTAAGTCGAGGTAGCGCCGAATGGGGGAGGTGACCTGACTATAGCTGTCTAGCCCTAGGGTGGCATGGCGGCTGGGGGTAATACCCACTTCGCTGCGGGTCATGCAGCGGCGAATGGCCGAGTCGCGCACCCAACCCGTGGGCAGCTGGATGAGTTCTTCATCTGAGGGCAGCTCGGGCTGGGGCTGGCTGCGAAAGGGAATCGCCAGGGCATGGGTTTGCCCATAGCGAGCGGCTACTTCTCCCGCTAAAATCATCATTTCGGCTACCATCTGCCGAGCTGTGGAGTCGTTAAAGACCTCGATAACGATGTCATCCTCAGCCTCAGACACCTTAATGCTCGACTCGGGCATGTTGATGCTGATCGCCCCTTGGGTAAGCCGCCACTGGCCCCTCACCTTTGCCCAATCGGCTAGCCCCTGTAGCTCGGGCTCGGCAGTAATGCCCAACTCCAGCATCTCGTCAACGTCGTCGTAGGTCAGCCGGTAGGTGGGACGAATCAGAGTGGGGTGAATTTGATAATTCTGAATATCGCCGTTGGCGGTGAGGGTAATGCCAAAGCTGAGGGCACAGCAGGTTTGGCCCTGAATTAGACTCATAGCCCCAGTTGCCAGCTCCATGGGGAACATAGGAATCATGCCGGTGGGCAGATAAACCGTGGTGCAGCGACGGCGGGCCTCTAAATCTAGATCGTCTCCAGGCATAAGCCATCGGGTAGGATCAGCGATGTGAATCCAAATGCGTTGGGTGCCGTCGCCTAGAGTCTCTAAGCTCAGGCCGTCGTCGATTTCTTGGGTGCTGGCGTCATCGATGGTGTAGGCCTTGAGGTGGGTGAGGTCTACCCGGTGGGTATCGCGGTCAGGCGGCGGAGACTGAAGACGCTGCTGCGCCATGGTAAGGGTTTCCTCAGAAAAGTGACCGGGAATTTGGCTGCGCCTGAGAGCCAGATTTTCGTGGACGCTCCACAGTCCCAGTGCCACTAGGGTATCAAATGCACCCGCCGCTGTCGGGTTAATACCCAGAGCATTAAGAATCTCTACGGCCTGGGTTCGCTGGCTCGACTCATCGCCAAACAGCGCCAGACGCTCCAGGATTTCGAGGCGGGGCCGCTCGCTCTTTTCCCACTCAACGCTTTCTCCCGCCATGGCCTGGCGAGCTTTGGTGATAAACGATTCCCAGTCGTGCTGGCGCTGAGCCTCGCGCTCGAGTTGCAGCCGCAGCTCGTCAACTTGGGCAGCAGGGCGAGGTTCGTAGCGATCGCCCTTTTGCTTGAAGAAAATTTTGTCTTCTACTAGCAGCCGGTGAGCTGCGTAGCAGAAGGTAGGGCTCTGGTCAGAAAACAGTAGCTCTGCTAGAGCGGCTGGGTCGGCAGACTCCCCAGATTCAGTTAAAAACTCCCAGGCAATCTCTAGGCTGGAAGGATCAATATATGACTCGGCCTCTGCCGCGAAGGGGCCAATATCGGTGGGTTTGTATGTACTGCCGCTGACCTCGTAGGTGAGGTCACGGGGATGAAGGGTGTAGGCCTGACCCCGCTCGTCGATCACTACCCAGTTTTTTTTGCCCTCAGGGCGGTCGACGACCCCTAAACGGGGCTGCCCCTGGTGCTTAAATTCGACTAACGTTCCTTTGTCAACCAAGCCAACACCCTAGCGATCGCCATCCCTAGCCTAGCCTAGCCTTCCCCATTCACATAGGGCAGCAGGGCGATAATCCGCGCCCGCTTGATGGCTGTGGTGAGTGCCCGCTGTTGTTTAGCGGTCAAGCCAGTGATGCGGCGGGGCAAAATTTTGCCTCGCTCGGTGATGAACTTACGAAGCAGATCGACATCTTTGTAGTCGATCGGGTCTTCGGGCTTGATTGGAGATACTCGACGACGAAAATAGGCCATGGGTGCTAGTTACTTGATTTCTTTGTGGATAGAGTGCTTGTTGCAGTGGGTGCAGAACTTTTTGAGTTCGATGCGGTTGGTCGTGTTACGACGGTTTTTTTGGGTGGTGTAGCGAGATACACCGTTAGAGCGCTTGTCGGGGTTGGTCCGGCATTCGGTGCACTCTAGGGTTATGACGAGGCGGACGCCTTTAGCCATGACTGTTTACCTGAAAATAGGGCGGGCGGAAATAATACACAGTCTTTCATTATTTCACAGGCTGCTCAGATATGACAAATTTGATTTTGCGAACTGTGGAATAAGGGTAGGGTGGGCACTGCCCACCGTTAGACTCGCGGTATGACCAGAGGCAGGAGCTTGCGGCGCACAATTGGTGTCAAAGTCAGATCTACTGCCGGGGCCATTTCGCTGGCCCCAGACCCCCGTCGAGAACGGCGTTCCGCCGCCCTTCACCCCACGGAAAGGAGTGACCGATCATTGGTTTAAACCCCTGTTCTGCCAATCAACCTGTGGGCAACATTCACCCTCTCACCTTCCTCACTCACCCATCCACCCATCCACCCATCCACCCATCCACCCATCCACTCCCCACTTCCTACCCATTCACCTTCTGCTCCACCCCAAACCCTACTAGCGCTAGGCTATCTAGCGCCTCTCCCTCAGCGGGGCGATGGTAATTGAGAATGCGGCGAATGCGCATGTTGGGGTTGACTAGCAAAATGGAGTCAACTGAGACCACGCGGGTATAGGGGGTGGTCATGAGCAGTTCGCGGTTGCTCTGGTCGTAGGTGAAGGTGGAGATGATCGGGCGATCTTCTTCGTAGGCGCGATCGCGCAAATAGTCTCCCGCCAATACAGTCCCCTCTTGCTGCTTGGGCACAAACAGGGCTCGCAGCTCCTGGGAGACCTCTTCGCCTTTGTCGGACACGGTGTGAAAGGCCAGCTGAAAGCCGGGTAGCTGGTCGATGTTATCCACCGGGGCGTAACCGTTGTCGGTCAGCACCTTGCGCCGCAGCTCGGGGGTGATGGCATCGACGCGAAAGTCGGTGTGCGATCGCTCTATTTCTTGCTGGGCAAGGTAGTGGTAGGTGCGCTCGATCGACCATTGGCCGATGCAGCAGTCGAAAAAATAGGTAATGTCGGCTAAATCCATTGCGTTAGCCCCAAAGGAGGTGCGTTACTCCTACGGTACCAGGGTTTGCGAGGGCTCTCATCAACCGCTTCTAGCTCTACTCTTAGGATTCCTCGACGTTAAGTATTAGTGCTTACAGAATCTCCTGCGAGACTGCGTAGGATAGGCGACAAGTTTGGCTAAATCACCCGCTTGGGTCATTGTCGGACGACTGCGCGCTCATTATGATAAGAACTAAGGTTAAGAAGTCTAACAATCCCACTTTTGTGGATTGACTTTTGCTGCTCCATGTCGTTTCTTTGGATGGCTGACTATGCCCCTCTCCACTGACGTTGCCCGTCTTTTAGCTGAACCGTTGGTGCAGGCCTTTTTTCAAGAAACTGCCGGAGACTGGCGATCGGAGCGTCGCTACTACACCCTCAAAAGCGGCGAAACTCAGGAAGTAGTGAGCCAAATCACTATAGAGTTTCTAGAAGCTGGTGCAGATCAGCTCCTGGAACTGGCTAGCTTGCACGAGCTTGATCCTCAAAAGCCGCTGATCTGCGGCACCACCGTTACCTGGGAAAGCGAGTACTTGGGCACCGGCAAAAAGCCCGTGGCGGGCAGCACTATCTTTGGGGTGCGGGGGACGACCTTGTATCGCGATCGCGGCTTTGCCACCTCTAAACCTGTTACCGCTCAGTACCACTTCACTGATAGCCGCACTCTGGTGCTCAAAACCCAGTACAACGACTCCTCTTTTGAGGAGGAGCTGCGGCTGATCGGTCAGCGCTACCGCACCCGCCAAACGGTCATTTCCCGGGCCGGAGAGCAGATTATGATTGGGCAATACCTAGAAACTCGCCTTTGAGGTTAAATTTGGCGCCTAGGGGCTGCTAGGCAATGGCTCCCTCGGTTTAGCATTCTGGTATAGCCGTTGCTAAAGAAAAGAGAATGCTGATCGATCTGAGCCATACCGTAGAGCACGGCATGATTACCTACGAAGGTATCCCTGGCCCCATCATTTGCGATTTTCTCAGCCGGGAGGCCTCGCAGGCCCACTATGCCAAAGGCACTACGTTCCACATTGGCAAAATCGAAATGGCGGCCAATACCGGCACGTACATCGATTCGCCCTTTCATCGCTACGCTGACGGCAAAGATTTATCCGAACTGCCGCTAGAATCCATTGCCGATGTCGACGGGCTACTGTTCCGGGCTGACCCAGTGCAACGGGCGATCGGCCCAGAGTTGTTCGCAGGGGCAGCGGTTCAGGGCAAAGCCATGCTCGTACATACCGGGTGGTCTCAGCACTGGCGGACAGCTCAGTACTTTAAGGGGCATCCCTTTTTAACCGCAGCGGCAGCAGAGTGGCTCCAGGGCGCTGGCGCTCGATTGGTGGGCATTGACTCGCTCAATATTGACGATACTAGCGATGGTCATCGCCCTGTGCATTCGATCTTACTGGGTGCAGACATCCCTATCGTTGAGCATATGTGCAACCTCGAAAGCCTTCCCAAGTCGGGTTTTAAGCTCCATGCTGTGCCCGTTAAGGTTCAAAGCTTTGGCACGTTCCCCGTGCGTGTTTATGCGGTTACTCAACTCTAGGTTGGCTTGTCGCTCCTAGAGTTTCGTCAGACTCAGTCGAATTTGACCAGATTCTCCTAACTTGAGCCTGAACCGTTAATGGTGGAACGCTTGAGCTAGCCATAGCGCTATTCCTCGGACGCAGTGCCCTAGCCAAAATGGCTTTTGGTAAGTGAGTGGTTCGTCAGGACGCAGCAGAATATGGAGAGCGGCGGGAGTAGAACATCGCCGACGCTACCCTACAGATATTGAGGCTTTCAGACTTCCTAGCGGGTTTGGACAACCGTAGGGCTCACTAAGCCCCAGTGGGGGTTACCGTCGCCTGTGGTAAGACTGACCCAGCCCAGTCCTTCGCTAGTGCCCACCCAGATCTTGTTGCCTGTGTTGGGCGACAGCGACAGAATGCGCCCAGAAGGCAGGGTAGGCACCTGACCTAGCAGCTCACCGCTGTCGGGCTTGATCTTAAATAGACCTGTGGTGGTGCCTACCCAAACATTGCCGGCCTGGTCAAATTCGACCGTTTGCACATTTTTATCGCGCATCGTCCCCACCGAGCGCACTAGCTCAGATCGCACTGGGTCTACGACTAAAAGACTGCTGGCCGTGCCGACCCACAGGTTGCCTTCGGGGCCGAGGGTGAGCGACTGCACCGCACCGCCGGGCAGGTCGTCGATTTCACGAACGGGGAAGGCATTGGCCGTATTGATCTGTACCAGACCGCTGAGGGTGCCAACCCAGAGGTTGTTGTTGCCGTCGAGAGCGAGGGCATTGGCGCTGACCCCTGGCAGGCGCTGCACGGTGGTCATCAGCAGGCCGCGATCGGGGCTAATCATGACTAAGCCGCGATCGGTGCCGGCCCAGAGAAAGCCGCGGCTGTCTACCAACAGCGATAGCACCCGGTTGGAGGGCAAGGTAAAGTTTTGAGCGGTAATGACGTTAGTGCGCGGGTCGACTCGCACCAAGCCGTCAAAGGTGCCCACCCAGATGCGTCCGACCCGGTCTTGGGCTAGAGATTCTAGGGTGCGGCTGGGTATTCTCACGCGCTGTAGTACTTGCCCAGTTTCGGGGTTGATGCGAGAGAGGCCCGCCCAGGAGCCCACCCAGAGGTCGCCAGTAAAGTCGGGCTGTAGGGCGGTAACGCGATAGTCGCTGGTGAGGGGAGCCTGGGCGATCGTAGGGGCTGGAGAACTGTGGGTGTCAAGGGCGAGGGGTGATAGACGCGGAGCGGCTTCCCCGAGGGTAAGGGATGGCTGGTGAAAACTTCCCGGTGACAGCGTTAGCGACGATAGAACCAGCAGGCTTAACATAATCTCTCCCCAGGGTTTGCGGTGGCGTGCAATAGCCCCTAATGAATGACCCATCAAGGGTTTGGGCACCTCAAGCGTTACAGTATATCGACAATTTCGGGGAGCGGAGTCTCTGGGGAGATTTTACCTGCCAGCACTGTCGGGGCGTAGAACACGGCCTGCTTCAAAGAACTTGAGAAACCCACACCTTGGTTCACTTTGATTCATAGTTTTTAGTTATGAATGTATACAGATCTTCCAAAATTAAACTTATCCAATCGCTGATAGTATGCTAACCATACGGTAATTAAAAATACTAAAAGCATTTGCAGGGTTAGCCGTTTTAAGGCCTGCTTTTGAGGGTGCTTTGGTATTTCTACTCGTCTCAAATTAGTGTGGACTGACCGGGGCTTAGGCTGAGCAAAGGCTGCCTTAACTGAGGAAGCTTGTTTGTGTGTGGCTGGGCTGCAGGGGTTCGCTTGAGGGATTTCTTAGATTCACAGGAAGGGAGACATGTCTTACTCTCAGACGACGACTCAATCAAAAGCTGGATACAGCGCCGGGGTAAAGGACTATAAACTGACCTACTACACCCCGGATTACACGCCTAAGGATACCGACATCCTGGCGGCGTTCCGGATGACTCCCCAGCCCGGCGTGCCGCCCGAAGAGTGCGCTGCCGCTGTGGCCGCTGAATCTTCCACTGGTACCTGGACCACGGTGTGGACCGACCTGCTGACCGACATGGATCGGTATAAGGGTCGCTGCTACGACATCGAGCCCGTGCCCGGCGAAGACAACCAGTACATTTGCTACGTAGCCTACCCCCTCGACTTGTTTGAGGAAGGCTCGGTTACCAACCTGCTGACCTCCCTGGTGGGCAACGTGTTTGGTTTCAAAGCCCTGCGTGCCCTGCGTCTTGAAGACCTGCGTATTCCCGTGGCCTATCTGAAGACCTTCCAAGGTCCTCCCCACGGTATTCAGGTAGAGCGCGATCGCCTCAACAAGTACGGTCGTCCCCTGCTGGGCTGCACCATCAAGCCTAAGCTGGGTCTGTCGGCGAAGAACTACGGCCGCGCCGTGTACGAGTGCCTGCGCGGTGGTCTCGACTTCACCAAGGATGACGAGAACATCAACTCCCAGCCCTTCCAGCGCTGGCGCGATCGCTTCCTGTTTGTGGCTGACGCCATCCACAAGTCCCAGGCTGAAACCGGTGAGATCAAGGGTCACTACCTGAACGTGACTGCTGGTACCTGTGAAGAAATGCTGAAGCGGGCTGAGTACGCCAAAGAACTCAACATGCCCATCATCATGCATGACTTCTTGACGGGTGGCTTTACCGCCAACACCACCCTGGCTCACTGGTGTCGTGACAACGGTGTGCTGCTGCACATTCACCGCGCCATGCACGCTGTGATCGACCGTCAAAAGAATCACGGTATCCACTTCCGCGTGCTGGCCAAGTGCCTGCGCATGTCCGGTGGTGACCACATCCACACCGGTACCGTTGTGGGCAAGCTAGAGGGCGATCGCGCCGGTACTCTGGGCTTCGTTGACCTGCTGCGCGAAAACTACATCGAGCAAGACAAGTCTCGCGGTATCTACTTCACCCAAGACTGGGCTTCCATGGGCGGCGTCATGGCTGTGGCCTCCGGTGGTATCCACGTGTGGCACATGCCCGCACTAGTGGAAATCTTTGGTGACGACTCCGTGCTGCAGTTTGGTGGTGGTACTCTGGGCCACCCCTGGGGTAATGCTCCCGGTGCGACCGCTAACCGCGTGGCCCTCGAAGCCTGCGTTCAGGCTCGTAACGAAGGCCGCGACCTGGCCCGCGAAGGTGGCGACATCATCCGCGAAGCCTGCAAGTGGTCTCCTGAACTGGCCGCTGCCTGCGAACTGTGGAAGGAAATCAAGTTCGAGTTTGACACCGTTGACACCATCTAAGTGCCTAGCGGGTGCTGCGGTACCCGCTACGGAGCGGTTTAGGGTGTGTTGGTTAGTCCATCGATTCGCAGGGTTCCAAAATTCTTGGGGAATGCTGCACAAGTTACCGAATCTTCAACCCGTTCGGGCTTAGATCAGGGCTACCAACCGCCCATTGGCGGGGTCTATGTCAATCGTTCGAGAGACACCGATGGACCTTAAGCAAACGGCTAAAGACACCGCTAAGGTGCTCACTAGCTACCTGACGTTTCAGGCTGTGAAAACGGTGCTGAACCAGCTCAAGGAAACCAACCCCGCCCGCGCCTATTGGCTCAATGGGTTCTCGACCAAAGAGGCGCTTCAGGATGGCGAAGCCTACCTGAGTGCCCTGCTGACCGAGAGCCCCGATCTGGCAATTCGGGTGATGACCGTGCGGCAGCACATTGCAGAGGGTATCTGCGAGTTTTTGCCCGAAATGGTGGTTACTAGCATCCAGCAGGCCAATATGGAACACCGCCGCCAGCATTTAGAGCGCCTTACTCAGCTCGGAGATGCTGAACACGCCGTAGATTCAGAGTTTGTTGAGGACGCCGATGTCCCGCAAGAATCCACGGCTGACGCTGACCCCTCTCCTGAGTAAGCGACTAATTTCAACTCTGTTGCTCATTCATTTAGTTAGTTCACGGCGTCAGCCGATCGCACCCTAGTTAACCTAGCGAGGACCTATGAAAACTTTGCCCAAAGAGCGTCGTTTTGAAACGATGTCTTACCTGCCCCCGCTCACCGATGCCCAGATCGAGCGGCAGATTTCCTACATTCTCAAGCAGGGTTATTTCCCCGCTATTGAGTTCAACGAGGTATCGAACCCCGAAGAGTACTACTGGACCATGTGGAAGCTGCCCCTGTTCAACGCCACTTCTACCCAGGAAGTACTGAGCGAAGTGCAGGCATGCCGCTCTGAGTACTCCAACTGCTACATCCGCGTAGTGGGCTTTGACAACGTCAAGCAGTGCCAGATCGCTAGCTTCATCGTGCACAAGCCCGGTGCTACCAGCAGCGGCTACCGTTACTAAGGTCTTACCCGTAAGGGGTTAGGCAACAGATAAAAGGCGGAGAGGGTTAACCCTCTCCGCCTTTTATCTGTTGGGCTATGCAAGAGCTATACATCCCACGTTATCGACTGGAGCAGGTCGCCAGCAGTTGCTGATCTAGCTCAGAGAGGGTGGCGATCGCATACATGCCCTCTAGCTCAGTTACCCCGGCCCCGCCGCCACTGCTGGCGATATTGGCATCGGCCACCATCGCTACCGAATAGCTGGATTCGCTTTGGTCGTAGGCATTGGTGATTACCAGGTCGAGGGCACCGTTACCCACTGTGCCGCGCACACAGTCAAAGGACGACGAGGGCTGATAGATAGCCCCATTCAGTCGGTCTTCCTGAGCTTCAAACACAAAGTAGATGGTTCCTACCGTATCGGCAACCGGCGACTCACCGTAGAGATAGGTGCCGTTGGGGATGCCGGGGGTGCTACCCGATGCGCCACCGGCCATGGCTGAGAGCCCGACTACGGCGGCGGCAGCAGTGGCTAACCGACGCAGGTTGGTTTGGACGCGATCGCCCCCAGTGAGGAGTTCGTTTGGGGTAGAAGGAGTGGGGGCAGCCATAACGGGGGAATTTCAAGCGACATAAGTAATATCCCGCGAAAGGCCGATGCCCGTGGTGATAGCTCCTCTGCCCCTAGGTGACGTTAGTAAGGTGAGGCTGTGATCTAGATCAGTCTTGGTTGCTATCGCCAAATGCTTGACGCATAATCGCCGTAAACTGCCTAACCCTGTGCTGTAACTTACCTGCCCAGACCGTGCGTTGAGGAAGTATGGAGGCAAAACAAGGCAATAAAAAAGGAAGGAGTATAACTCCTTCCTCAGCTTTAAAGTTGTTGGGGTTTAGCTTAAGGGAAGCTTAAACTTCTTCAAGGCGAGCGTAGAAAACGCCCTGTACCTTGATGTCTACCGGCTCAGCGGTGCCCATGTCGGTATCAGAGGGCTGCTCTGCTTCAAAGGTGCCGCCAATCTCGCCAGTGGCGCTGTCGATCTTAGACACCCGCAGGGACATGTGACCCTGACCGACGTCAAAGGATTTCACATTTTCCTTTTCATACTCTTCGCTGTCGCCGCTGCCGGGTAGCGCTACGGCGCTGTCATAGCCAGTGGCTAGACCGCGGCCCTTGGGGTCGAGGAAGTTAGAGGTGCGGTAGGAGGGCACTGAATAGTCGCCCTCAAAGTCGATGGAACTGTTTAGAGCGCTTTGCCCCGGCTGAGACTTGGCAGTCAAACCCTTGACGGTAAACAGGAAAGGCTCTTGCTGACCACCGGGAAGCTGAACGGTAATGGCCTGGAAATCCATGCCGCCGGTCTCAGAGAACAGCAGACTACCGTCAGAATCTACAGCCAAATCGCCGCGTACCTGGTCTAGGCTGGAGGTGTAGCGGGTTAGCACCTTACCGGGCACATAGGTCGCCTCTTGGCGCTTGGAGGCTTCTTCCTTCACAAAATAGGCGGTGGGCTCAATGCACATGCCTACGAGTTCATAGGTTTTGCCACTTTCGAGGGCAATGCTGCCTCGGGTCATTTCTGAAAGCTGGGGGCACTTGTTGGCCAGGCCAGTGTTACGAATTTGGTCATAGGTTAGCGGCACACTACTGGTGGCACTGGGCGCTTCGCTACAGGCTGTCAGTACACTCAGGCAGATGGCCAAGAACGCAACTAAGAGGGCGCGATACCTCATGGTCTACCTCAAAATTTAGTATGTAAAAGGCGCTGTCAAACTACTCAAATAATGCGACAGCCGTCAGCTCTGGGCTGCTATGGCGCTGGCCAGATAGCCCTGGCGCGAAACCATAGCGAACAACTTAAATTTTGCTCGCTAGCCCGGCAACAACGCTGGGCCTGCCCTCAGCCAGTAAAGCCTCAAGTAAGCATTCTACATGGCTCTGGGACTCTTTCCTAGAATATCGGGCCGGTACTGTCGAGGTGCTGGTATCTTGGGGTAAACCCAGTTGGGCTAAGGGTTTCAGAGTTAAGGCTAAATCAGAGCTTTCCCCGGCTGATGTTGGTTTTGACGACCCGACCGCTAACGTTAAGCTATCTAACAAAATTCCTAGCTAGACCCATGACTGATTACCCGCCCAGCGATCGCAGCGACAGTCTACCCAAAGATTTGAGCCAGCTGTCTGACCTCATCGATCAGGCTGCCCTGAGTCGCAAGGGCAACAGTACCGATTTGCTGGCCCTGCTGCGGCTCCTAGAGCGGTGCCACCGCGACATCTGCGAAACTCTCTTCTATGAGGCGCTACCTGACAATCGGCAGCATCTCTACGCGCTGCTCAGAAATATTGAGATCAACGGCGGCTGGCCTTACATTCAGCGGATGAAGCTTCAGGCGCTGTTGGTTAACCTGCCCGATTTTGACTTTGATACTTTCTCCCCCTCAGTGGTGCTTCCCCTAGAGGAAGATCGGTTTCCGGGGGAGGAAAAGTAAACGGCGCTGCCTGTGTAAGGGGGCCATAGGTGTTGTCGGCGGAAGGAGGACGTGCAGTCCGACAAGGACCCTTTTGCTAGGTCAGCTAATCTAGTGTCTCTGTCTGGGCTGTCTACCACAACTAGTGGTAAGCTGAGCCAATTTCTATGGCTGGCGTTGGGGTGCCCAGAGGGCACTTGCCTAAACTGACTACTCCCCACAGCCATTTTGTGGTTTAAACGCTACCTTAGCTTTCGGCACAATTCCTTCTTCGTCGCACCTATGGCCAGTCATTCTTTTACAGCTAGGCTCCGTAGTTCGATGCAGCGGTTGACTAAACCACTGCTGGTGCCGAGCTTGGCCCTAGCCGCTGGATTGGCCAGTTTAGGATTGCTGCCGGGTAGCGGCATGGAGCGAGCGCTGGCGCTCAATGCCTATTGCCAAGTTACTCAAGAGGCCGCCCTAGCCAAAGAAAATTTGCGCAAAGCTGCCCTCGAGGGCGACGGTGCAGCCCAGCAGCAGTACCAGGCCATGGTGCGCCAGCACACTGAGGATCTGCGCCAGTGTCGCAGCCGCACTTGGCCCCAGCGCCAGGCGGTATGGGTGCGCCTTTACCCCTGCGACCTGCAGCCCGGCATTCTCGATGCCCTATTCGATCGCATCGTCAATCTTGGCTACAACGAGGTTTACGTAGAAGCCTTCTATGGGGGGCAGGTGCTGCTGCCCCAGGGCGACAACCCTACCGTGTGGCCCTCGGTGGTGCAGTCTCCCGGCTACGAGCGTCGCGATCTACTGGCTGAATCGATTGAAACAGGCCGTGAACGAGGGTTGCGAGTCGATGCCTGGGTGTTTGCCCTCAATTTTGGCTATTCCTACGGGTTGCGCAGCGATCGCGAGCAGGTACTGGCCCTCAATGGTCGCGGCCAAACCACCTACACCTATGCCAAGGCTGGAGACTCTAGCAACCCTGACGAAGTCTTTGTCGATCCCTACAATTCTCAGGCCCAGGATGACTACAGCCGGATGCTAGGGGCCATCCTGCGGCGCGAACCTGACGGCGTGTTGTTTGACTATGTGCGCTACCCTCGGGGCGTTGGTGCTAACTCCGTAGCCGACAGCGTTGACGACCTCTGGATCTACGGTCAGGCCTCACGGGATGCGCTGTTTCGGCGAGCGGTGAACCAGCAGGGGCAAGAGCTAATCCGCCGCTACATTAGCCGGGGGAACCTGGTCGATCGCGACATTCAAGAAGTGCGCGACCTCTACCCCAACGAGGCCGAACCGCTGTGGCAGAGCCGCACTCCATCCCCGCCGCTGCAAGCGGGCCAGGCACCACCTACCCCGGCCAGTCTGCGGCCCCAGCTAAATGCGGAGCTGTGGCAGTTGAGTGTGGCCCACGCGGTGCAAGGGGTCGTGGATTTTGTCAAGGTCGCTGGGGAGCAGGTGCAGCGCAGCGGCATTCAAGCCGGAGCGGTGTTTTTCCCAGAGGGGAATCAAACGGTGGGCACTGGTGGGTACGACTCGCGCCTGCAATATTGGGAGCGCTTTCCTACCTGGATGACCTGGCACCCAATGGCCTACGCCGTGTGCGGCAACACAGGCTGCATTTTAGATGGGGTACGCCGGGTGCAGACAATGATTCCTAGCGGCACGGCTCCTACCGTTACCCCAGCATTAGCCGGTATTTGGGGGCAAGCTACCTATAATCGCCCGGCTTTAGAAACTCAGATGGAAGCTCTGCGGCGATCGAGTCCTGAGATTACCTCGGTGAGCCACTTTGCCTACTCCTGGCAAGACCCTGAGTTCGACCGCGTGAGAAAGTTCTGTTCGCTCTAGGGCGCTGCCCCTAAGCGGTGATTACGCGGCAAATTGGTGTTGGAAACCTGGTGGATGGCTGCTCGTCCTGAGCGATGACTGGTTTGATAGGGGAATAGCGGAAACCTCAGGCTTTCTGTATTCTTGAGGTTTCTTTGACTCATCGACCTCGCCCCATGGAAGAGCCTCAGCCGCAATCTGGCCCGGTTACTCTGGTGATTTCAGAGTTGGTTGAACCCAGCAAAGTCGATGACTACGAAGCCTGGACAAAGGGAATTAACCATGATGCTAGGCAGTTTGAGGGCTTTTTAGGGGTTGAGATTATTCGCCCCCGTGACCACGCTTACCCTGAATACGTGGTGATTATAAAGTTCGAAACTTACGATCGCCTGCGCCGCTGGTTGATATCGCCCACCTACCGCGCCTGGATGGATAAGTCCTATGGGCTGATTGCGGCGCGATCGCAACAGCAGCTTCCCAGCGGTCTAGAGCTATGGTTTACGCTGCCCAAAGCGCGCCTAGGCATGACAGCAACCTTGCCCTCGCCACCTTACTACAAGCAGGTGGTGCTCGGTGTCTTGGCGGTTTACCCGCTAATTTTGCTGGCCAATCGACTGCTGGGGCCGCTGCTGGGGGGGCTGCCGTCACTGCTGGGCCTGTTTATTTCGGTGATTTTTGTCTCTGCTTTGCTGACCTATCCCGTGATGCCGTTGCTGAGTAAGGGCCTAGAATTTTGGCTGTACCCCACGGGTCGAGGTAAGTGAGAAATTTCTCAACCTAGTTTACTCCCGCTGCAACACGAAGAAGAACGGGCATTCCATACCCTTTAAATCCATTAGGCCTAGCACTGTCCGGTCGTCCACTTTGCGAAAAATATCGTTGATCGGAAGACTGTCGTAAATCATCGTTGCAGTCTCTTTACCTCGATAGGTGACTAGGCGAAGCCGTGCACAAGATTGATCGGTTGAAAACAAAAAGAGGCTAGCTTGAAAGATATTTCCCATCGCCTCTGACTTGGGAATTGGCAGTCGATCAATCCAGCTAACTAATGGCAACATCCAAAGTGGATTGACGCTGGCCGTGTTGCCATCCATGGCCTTAAAAACAAGCGGGTAAACGTGCTCTGTAGTTTCAAACCGTTTCCCGTGCCAGTGATAAGCCTCAAGAGCCCCGTCGAGGGGATGATCGGTAGGAAAGGTTGACCCCCGCCATGAGCCAATCATGTCACTGACAGCGACGGTCTCAAGACTGTCGAAAATATCTAGGGCCTCAGCAGTGGTTGCTTTGCCAATGGCAACAGCTTCAGAGAATGTTTTCACGGCGATGATTGTGATTAAGAGTGCAAATAGTTAGGGCGACGAATATTTTAGTTAAACGTAGTTACGTACCCAATACCATCGCAATCAGGGTATATATAGGTGAGAAAAATAGGCAAACGTTTTTAATATGCACTGCGGTGGCGATACTTCCAAAGTAGCAGGCCGATAGCTGTGCCTAATGCTGCGCCGATGGCTAATCCTGCCGGGGCCAAGGTGATGAAACTCAAATCGGCCTGGCTGCCATTGGGATATCCTCCAAATAGGATGATGCCCTTGAAGCCAACACTGGCACCAATGAGAGAACCGGCTAGCATCCAAAGCATGATGCTAACCCTAAATCGGGATGAGGCTAACAGTCCAGCTGAACCAACAATGAACCCTATGAGCAAGCCGATCGCGGTTCCAAAACCAGTGGCTTGCAGAATCCAGGTGTAGCTAAGCAGGTTAGCGCTAAAACTTCCAATAATTGCTCCAAAGCCGCTCCAGAGAATAATTCCTAAGATAAAAAAGCAAAATTTATTTTGCATCGTTGTATAGAATGCGAAGCAGAAGCTGTGACGAGGCCCTAGGGGCTGAGCCGCCACTCGTTATGTTAATTCTGTTGCTGGTTAGATAGATTGGGAGGCAGTATTACATCCTGCAAAAGTGGTTGCAATCCTTCAGCAACGCGATTTGCTAAAATCTGCTGTCCAGCCTGGTTGGGATGAATTTGATCATAGAGGTAACGTGGGTCATTTAGGCCTTCTAAAACCCCAGGAATGAGGTGGGCTTGGGTATCGTTTGCTACTCGCTGATACAATCCTGCGTAGTTCTGGCTAAAGGGGCTGATATCCATACCCAATATCACCACAATGGCTCCTGCTTGTTGGAGGCGAATCACAATTTGCCGCAGGTTCGCTTCGGTTTGGGCGGGTGGAACTTGCCTGAGATAGTCGTTGCCGCCTAGCCCGACAATGACTAGCCAAGGATCAGCTTCTATGACATCTTGCTGCAAACGATTTAGCGCTGCTTCGGTGGTGTCGCCACTTCTGCCCTGGTTAACAATGGGTAAGCCTAAGGTTTGACTGAGCAGGTTTGGGTAAGCGGCATCAGGGCCAATGCCGAACCCCGCTGTGATGCTATCGCCCAGCGCAATGATTTGGGCTCCACTGCCTCGGCGCAGGTTGTTGACATCTTCACTCAGAGTTTCGTTGGTTTCGATGAGAGTATTGGTGTCGGGCTGGTCAATAGTGGATGATTGAGGGGCATTGCACGCTGTCAAAAGCAGCAGCGCGCTAAAGCTTAGACTCATCAACCTGGCTTTAAACGTCTTGCTCATCAAGAAAGTTTAGGTTGTCTGAGTACACCATAATGCTCTTTGAAAGTTTGTGGGGGCAGCAGCGATCGCGCCAAACAGCTCTTTTCCTAACGTTATTATCGCCGCTAGCTGTGATGCTGCTCTATACCAAAGGGTCAATCCTGCCTGGTGGGCCGGGGCTTACGCTTTTCCGGCCCGTATGAGAGTGCGACGGATAGAAACAGGGCCGCGATCGCTGTGCCTGTTATTCTGCCAAGATTTGCTAAGCCTAAGATGAAGCCGCTACATCGTCTCTAAAGCATCGGCTTGCTCTTGATTGGTGATAATACTACCCGGTGGAACTATAGTTCCGTCTGCTAAGGTCACATCGACTATGATCGCCTTGGTGCCGATGGTGACATCGTTTCCAACCGTCGAGCGAAAGACGATAGCGTCATCGCCAATGGTTAGCCTATCGCCGACTTCTAGGGGACCGTGAAAAACAACGTTGTCACTCGTTTTTAGGTTAGAGCCAATGCTAATACTAGTTCCTTTGAGGGCATGAAAGGTGACTCGGTCTTCGATTACAGCACCTTCGCCAATGACAATTGGTGCGCCTTCATCGGCCCGAATGGATGTTCGTTGTCCCACAGTGCTATTACTGCCAAGTTGAACATCCCCAACGATGCGAACGAACTCATCTAGCTGGATTTCGTCTCCCAATGTGGGGTTAACAGGGTTCGGATTCCAGCTTGTCGCAGGAGCAGGACTCACCCCTACTACTGCGTTAAACCCTTCAGATTCAAACAGGTCAACGTAATGTTCGGCAAACTCTTCGTTAACTTCTAAGACTTCGTTTTGAAAGTCAGCATTGCCCTCTGCCTTCAGCGGTAGAGCATCCGCCTCCTGTTGGGTAGTGATGACTGCCCCTATGGGAACTAGGCGATCGCGCCCAATGCGAACATTTTCTAGGCGAGCCCCGTGTAAAACAAACGCGCCATCTTCCAAAACAACATTATTTAATTGAGCGTGGAATCCTATGAAAGTAAAATTACCAATTTGTGAGTTTTTGACAACTGCTTGATGGGCAATGCTGGTACGCTCTCCGGTGCTGCTGGAAATATCACCACAGGGTGCAACAGGAGCCGGAGCATCGTTGACGGCTAAAAATAGAATGTTGTCCTGTAAATTAGTTTCGTTGCCAATACAAATTTGTGTCTCAGGATCAGCTCTGACAATAGTGTTACCAGACACAAAAACGTTTTGTCCGACTGATACGTCCCCAAATAGTTCTACAAGAGGACTAATGAAACTCTCGTTGACATTGACCTGAAGAGGCTGAGAAAGACTAAATAGGTCGGATGGATCGTTTGCGATTGCAGCTTTTCCTGTGATGAAACTAAATATTAACCCAAGTGCTAGGGGAACTATTAGCCAGCGACGTTTTGAGAGCAAGGGCATCGATTTTTCCTTAGGATTTGGTGATCGTGCAGAAGCTAATGGGTCTGTTTTTAATCCCCCAATAAACTTCTCTGATTCTGGCTAGGCATATTTTTTGAAAACTCTTTGGGATCTCTCAATCCCGTGCTTTCTGATTCTTATCGCTCCATCCGAATATTGTCCCGGTGAAGCTTTGCCTAGATGGATAATACAACTACTCTTTGAAATTTGTATGTATAGTGACAAAATCTTTTCACAATAGTATTCCCCATCGATTGGGGCTGAACAACCATAGGCAAAACTCTATTGCCTGAGCTTGGTGAAACATTTAGTCGTTAATGGTTTGTAGCGATTGAGGCCTCTCTTATTTGAACCTAAATCCAATTTGTGATAAAGCAAATTTCTCCAATAACCCTTGTGCAGTTAGATGGGAAGCAGCTCATCTAATTGCTTCAATAGAGAAAATATTTGCAAAATGCCTGAGTACCACGATTTCTAGCCTGGCTTTCAAAAACTCAGGCTGCGGTTTTTGGATAGATTCATTCCTGAACTCGGCGAAGGTAAAAAGGTTTCAGCCCATCTTTGCCATCGCTTGCCCAGCGAGCCAGCCCGTAGTCCAGGCGTTTTGAAAGTTGAAACCACCGGTGATGCCGTCGATGTTGAGAATTTCTCCTGCCAGGTACAGCCCTGGGCAGCAGCGGCTCTCCAGAGTTTTGAAGTTGACCTCGGGTAGGGGAATGCCGCCACAGGTGACAAATTCGTCTTTGAAGACACCTTTGCCAGCGATCGCATATTCCCCCCGCGTTAGCTCCGTCACCAACGCTTGCACCTGCCCCTTCGACAGGTCGGCCCAGTTTAGCTGAGTGGTCAACTTGGCCCGGTGCTGAACCAAATATTGCCACAGCCGTCGCGATAGTTCTGGAAACGGCGAAAACGCCGCCGCCTGTCGTTTGCCCTGCTCTTGCTTGAGGCTAGTCAGCTTTTGCCGCACCTGGTCTTGCTTAAGGGCCGGCAGCCAGTTCACCGTCAGCGTCGCTCGGTAGCGCTGGCTGTGTAGCCCCACCGCCCCGTAGGCCGAGAGCTTGAGCACGGCTGGGCCACTCATGCCCCAGTGGGTAATCAGCAGCGGGCCGCTCTGGGTTAGGGTGGGGGACTCGGGGAGGGCTAGTTGAAGCTGCACAGTCTCTACCGAAACCCCAGCCAGGTCGTGCAGGGCCGGGTCAGGAACGTTGAAGGTGAATAGCGAGGGCACGGGCGGCACCAAGTCGTGGCCGAGTTTGAGGGCTAGGCGATAGCCGCCGGGGCTGCTGCCCGTAGCCAGCAGCAGGCGATCGCAGTGCCAGTCGGCTCCAGCGCGGGTGGTGAGCCAAAATCCAGCCTCGTCGTGGTGAATTTGGGCGATCGCCTGGCTGGTATGAATCTGAATGCCCAGCCGCCGGGCTTCTCCCAGCAGGCAGTCGACAATGGTGCCCGAGTCGTCGGTGGTGGGAAACATGCGGCCATCGGCCTCGGTTTTGAGCCGCACTCCCCGCTGCTCAAACCAGGCCACTGTGTCCTGGGGCTGAAAACGGCTAAAGGGACCGCGCAGGGCATTGCTGCCGCGCGGATAGTGGTTGACTAGAACGGCCGGCTCAAAGCAGGCGTGGGTGACGTTGCAGCGCCCCCCGCCGGAGATTCTGACCTTGGCTAGGGGTTCGCGCCCCGCCTCAAAGATGTGAATCGACTGGTCAGGGTTGGCTTCGGCGCAGGCGATCGCCCCAAACAACCCCGCTGCCCCAGCTCCCACCACAATCACCGAGGCCCGCTGGGGCAATCCATTGCCAGGGCTACCACCTTTCACGGCAGGCTCCCCGGTAGGTAGACATTGGAGCTAATCGCTCCCTGGCGCTGAGCGCGGCGGTAGAGAAGCTCCAGCTTGCCTCCGGCCTCAAGAATAAAAGCTCGCTGACGGCGATACAAGCCCTGAAACAGATTGCTCAACAGCAACGCTACTAGAGCAACGACCAGCCCCGCCGCCGTAGAGATGAGGGCTTCGCTCACCCCAGCGGTGACGCCGCTGGCAGCTGGGCCACCGGTATCGCCCAGTTGCAGGGTCGAAAATGTCTGCATCAGTCCTAGCACCGTCCCGAGCAGCCCCAACAGCGGGGCAATCCCCACCACCGTTTCAAACAGGGTCTGGAATCGCTTTAGCACCGGCAGTTCGGCCTGGGCAGCGCTCTCTAGGGCTAGGCGAAATTCTTCGGGGGTGGCGTCGCCCAGGGTGAGTGCGGCTAGAAAAATGCGGGCAATGGGCATCTGCTGGTGCTGCTTGAGTTTGGCGATCGCCCGCTGCGGGTTTTGGCTAAAGGTGCTGAGGGCTTGAGGCACCAGACACCGCTGCTGGCGGCCAATTTGCAGCCAAAACCAGACTCGCTCCACCGCTAGGGTCAGGGTCAGCAGCGAACATAGCAGCAGCGGCCACATGACCACGCCTCCCGCCGTAAACCAGTTGCCCATAGCGCCGATGTCCTAACCCAAGAACCCAACTATGATACTGGCCAGCCGGGGTTTCAGGTTCAAGGTGCAGGGTATAAGGCCACCCCTTAAACCGTAGACCTAAAACCCTGAACCTCTACATCGTGCCGGGGAAATGCTCAATCTGAGCGTAGCCGCTAAACACCAGCTGTTTGCCCTGGGTTTCTAGGCGGTTGACCCGCAGCAGCACTCCGTCGAGGTTGAAGCGCTCTAGGTCCACCATACGGTTGAGCACTTCCGCAAAGCCCCGCGTTAGGGTCTCCGAGATCGAGGTCAGTGCGTCGGGAACGCCCTCGGGCAAAAATTCTGCGTTAGCGAAAATAATTCGCCGCCGCTTTTCGACCGTGACCTGGGCCGACATTTGAATGGGCACATCCTTGTGGTTGGGCAAGTCGGTCTTAGCCGTAATTTTGACGGCCTGGTCAGGCAGCAGCGTGATGTTGATGTCCCGAAAGGTGACCGGATCGCCCCCCGAAAGCGAGGTAACCGCTTCATCAGTGACCCCTTCGAGGTGCTGACGCACCAGTTCGGCCTCAAAGGCGCGGTTGATGGCGTCTTCGTTTAAGGTCACCTGGGCTACTGCCTGGGTAGGCTGGCGCAGGCGAATTTTGCCGCTGATGGCTGAACCGACGTCGATAGACACCGTGTCGGTCTCAAACATCATCTCGGCCGCCTCAAATTCTTTGCGAATTACAAGGCCGCGCCCTTCCATCCGAAAGCTGTCGATGGTGCCCTGGAGAAGCTTGCTGGAAGGAGAGCAGCGCACCGACACTTCCACAGCATCGCTGCTACTAAACAGGTGCCGTAGCGACTGGGTAGCCACAGAGTTAATCATCCGTTCGCCAAAGTCATTGGATCCTTTGGACTGAAACCCGGTAAAGCCACCAAACATAGAGGTTATTACCAACCTAATTCCCCTAATGTTGTAACAAAATATGAAGCCCTTTGACAGAGGACTTTGCTAATAGCACCCATTGTGAATGCTGATGAGCCCACTTTAAGCGGCTAGCACTGGGCTTTCTAGAACTCGACCTGACGCCTTTAGAGCGGTGCCATCAACCCCTGATTTGGCCAAGCGGCGGCCCAAAGCGGTCGCAATGGGGTCGAGGCCGTAGGCTAGCGTAGCCATCTCCTCTAGGGTAAGGGCTTGACGTGCATCTGACATCGATTCACTGGGCACCGGGTGGCACTCGACGATTAGCCCGTCGGCCCCAGCGGCGATCGCCGCCCGCGCCAGATCGGGTACTAGCTCCCGCTTGCCAGCAGCATGGCTGGGGTCAACCATCACCGGCAGGTGGGTGAGTTGTTTTAATGCTACCACCGCCCCCAGGTCCAGCACGTTGCGGGTGTAGGTATCAAAGCTGCGAATCCCCCGCTCGCAAAGAATCACGTTGGGGTTGCCATGGCTGAGAATGTATTCCGCCGCCATCACAAATTCTTCGATCGTGGCGGCCAGCCCCCGCTTGAGCAGCACTGGTTTGTCGATGCGGCCGAGGGCCTTGAGCAGGTCAAAGTTCTGCATGTTGCGGCTGCCCACCTGCAACACATCCACCTGGGCCACCATCGACGGAATTTGATCCATCGCCATGACCTCGGAGATCACCGGCATCTGAAACCGCTGCCGGATGTCGTTCAGAATGCGCAGGCCGGCTTCCCCCATGCCCTGGAAGGCGTAGGGTGACGTGCGTGGCTTGAAGACCCCGCCCCGCAGCGCTTGAACGGGGGTTGGGGCCAGATGGTGGGCCACCTGCTCCATTTGCTCGGCACTTTCGACGGCGCAGGGGCCGCCCACAATCAGCAGGGTGTCGCCGCCGATAGCGACGGTATCGGTGAGAGCCACGACCGAGCGGTGCTCAAGGCTTGATTTACGGGTCAAGTCAGCGTCTTTCATAGTGAAAAAAGTGAAATAAAGAACGGGGCGATCGCAACAGAAAATAAAAAACCCGAAGCTGGGGGCTCCGGGTCAGGTAAAGGGCATAGGAAGACCTATCACCACAAGCCTGACCCGGTGGTGTAAAAAAATCCGTAGTACCAATTGGTGGTGGGAATTTGCATAGCTGCTAAAGAAAACAGGGCTAAGGACTCAACCAAAAAACAAAACCGCAGAGGGTAAGCTCCGCGGTTCACAAGGTTAGCAACACAAAAGGTGCTCACGACCTGTGAACCGACGGCTGCCACCAAAAATAAAATGCTCTTACGGATGCGGTCATTGCTGCGGGTGAACTAAATGTATCTGCAATGTAACAGGGCTGCCGGGGAGCGTCAACCGGGGCGAGGGAATTCAGATGTGCTGAGCCCAGGCTATCCGGAGGGCCTAAGTTCGTGGATTTCTCGGAGTACATCCTGAAGCGATAAACCTAGGATGAAGACACTTGGCCTGTATAAAGCCATTGTAAAGCTAGGCCCGCTACCGCCATCTCCGCTGCCTTAGACTGCCATTAGGGAAATCACCATGAGTTGGGAACTTTGCGTTCGCTATGCCAACGGCCGAGAAACTGTTTTAGACGCCTTTCAAAGTCTGGAAATTGCCCAAAACCGAGTCGATAAGCTCTATGCCGAGGGCTATCCCATGCACTTTGCCTACTTTGTTAGGCCGAAATGCACGACATAGAAATACTCCGTAGAGACGCGATCAGGCACGTCTCTACTCTTGAAATCTCACACGGTCATAATGTCTTTCTCTTTGGCGGCCAGGGCTTCGTCGAGCTGAGCGATATATTTATCGGTAAGCTTTTGAATTTCATCCTGGGCATCGCGCGACTCGTCTTCGGAGATGTCGCTGGCCTTTTCTAGCTTTTTGACCGCATCAATGCCGTTGCGGCGCTGGTTGCGAATGGCAACGCGTCCTTCTTCGGCCACTTTGCCCGCTGTTTTGACAAATTCTTTGCGGCGCTCGCTGGTCAAAGGCGGAATGTTGAGGCGAATTACCCGGCCGTCGTTGTTGGGAGTAAGGCCCACGTCGGATAGCGAGATCGCTTTTTCGATGGTGGTTAGGCTGCTGGCGTCGTAGGGCTGAATCATCAGCGTAGTGGAGTCAGGGATGGAGATGTTGGCCATCTGCTTGAGGGGAGTCTGGGCGCCGTAGTATTCGATCTCGATGCGATCGAGCAGCGAGGAGTTGGCGCGCCCCGTGCGAATAGTGTTGAAGTTGTTCTGAGTCGCCCTAATGGACTTCTGCATCTGGTCTTCGGTTTCGAGCAAAATATCGTCAACTGACATCACAAGACTCTCCTACAATCGTGCCGATAGATTCGCCCATTAGCGCCCGCTTGATGTTTCCAGGCACCGATAGGTCAAATACCATGATAGGGATGTTGTTGTCCTTACAGAGGGCGATCGCAGTGCTATCCATCACTTTTAGATCGTTCTGCAGCACATACCCATAGGTGAGGGTGCGAAAGCGCTTGGCGTTAGGGTTAATTTTAGGATCAGAATCGTAGACGCCGTCAACCTTAGTCGCTTTGAACACCACCTCGGCGTTGATCTCAGCCGCCCGCAGCGCAGCGGTAGTGTCGGTGGTAAAGAAGGGATTGCCGGAGCCCGCCCCAAAAATAACCACCCGGTTTTTCTCCAGGTGGCGAATAGCGCGGCGGCGAATGTAGGATTCGGCGACCTCTTGCATGGCGATCGCCGTCTGCACTCGGGTGGGCACCCCCATGCGCTCTAGCGAGTCTTGCAGAGTCATGGCATTCATCACCGTGGCGATCATGCCAATGTAGTCGGCAGTGGCCCGATCCATCCCGGCGGCTGAGCCTTTAATGCCGCGAAAGATGTTGCCAGCACCCACCACCACAGCGATCTCGATCTCTTCTTTAATCACCTCGGCGATCTCAGCCGCGATGGTTTCTACTACGTTAGGATCGATGCCGTAGTCCATGTCGCCCATGAGGGCTTCGCCGCTAAGTTTTAGCAGCACTCGCTTATAAGGTTTATCCATAGGAAGCTGGTGTAGTAAGGTCTAGAAGTCCCACACCACTATACTTGCTTCCCCTGCCATGATGGCTACTGCGCTTGTGCAAATTGGACTGGTAGCCGCCTGGCTGGCAGTAGTTGGGGGAGTGGCCGAAGGGGTGCGTCGCACCGGCCGCTTCGCTACCGAAATTACCCGGAAAATTGTCCATATTGGGGCAGGTCACGTGATTTTGCTGGCTTGCTGGCTGCATACTCCCGCTTGGATGGGTATAGCGGCCTCAGTCGTGTTTAGCGGCGTAGCGCTGCTGTCGTACCGGCTGCCGATTTTGCCGGGGGTTGACGGTGTAGGACGCAACAGCCTGGGTACTTTTTTTTACGCTGTCAGCATTGGGATACTGACGGCGGTTTTCTGGCCCTCGGGCCTACCCCAATACGCTGTCCTCGGCATTTTGGTCATGACTTGGGGAGATGGTTTGGCCGCCTTGGTGGGGCAAAACTTTGGCCGCCATCCCTACAAGATTTTTGGCAACCAGAAGAGCTGGGAGGGTAGTTTGACCATGGCCCTGGCTAGCTTTCTGGTGGTTTTGCTGGTGCTGGGGCTGACTGCGGGGTTTACTCAAGCGGTCTGGGGAACGGCAGTGGTGGTGGCGATCGCCGCCACTCTGCTAGAGACGCTCTCGTTCTATGGCCTCGACAACCTCACGGTGCCGCTGGGAAGTGCGGCCCTAGCCTATGGACTGATGGGTTGGATGGGGTAGGAGAAGTAGGAGGGTGAGCCGGTGGTGAAATGGGGCTGGTGAGCGGATGAGCTGCAGACTTCTGACGAAGCAGTATGCCCCTGTAACAGGTGGGTTAATTGCTGGTTTTTTCGTACTATCAAGTAGTACAAGTTAGGCCATCGCCCCGGCCCGCCCAGGAGTGGATAAACCCCGTGAATGCCACCTCTCCCTCTACCCTAGACCTCACCGATCGCGTGTTGACCATGGCCAAAACCGGGGTCTACCGCCAGTCGGTGTTTGAGGCTCTAGGGCCAATCGCCACCCGGCGGCAAATTCGCGATGCGATCGCCCAAGCCAAGCAGTTTGGTCTCTACACCGTCTCCGCCCTGCGGGATGACGAGTTAGGCACCTACTATCAGGTTGAAGCGGCCAGCTACGAGTCATTTCAGGCCGCCTCGAAAGCCCTAGCTGCCAGTGCGCCCTTAGACGATTTAGCTAGCCAAGTCGTAGCTACCCACGATGCCCTACAGGCCATGTTGACCACCGTAGCGAGCAGCACCCTGGGTTTAGCAGTTCTCGGTGGATGGTGCTTGCTCGATGGGCAAACCCAGCTAGGGCGAGGGCTGTGGCTAGGGGCGATGGTCGCCGGAGGGCTGTGGAGTGTGCAGCGGTGGATTGCCCGCCGGGTGTTGGGATAGTGAGAAGAGTGTTGAATTTTGAATTTTAAGTTTTGAATTCAAGCCATGGGGCAAAAACTCAAAACTCAAAACTAAACATTCAAAACTTCCTCACTTCCTCCCCTCACCGCCGCGCAAACTCATCCGTCGCCTCAATTAGCGCATCGGCAATACCTGGCTCCATGGCTGAGTGGCCGGCCTCTTGCACCATGACAAACCGGGCTTCGGGCCAGGCCCGGTGCAGTTCCCATGCGGTGGTGGCGGGGCACACCACATCGTAGCGACCCTGCACAATGACGCCGGAAATGTGGCGAATGCGGTGTACCTGGCTGAGGATGTGGTCGTCGGTTTCGAAAAAGCCTCGATTGATAAAGTAGTGACACTCGATGCGAGCAAAGGCGATGGCAAACTCGTCTGCGCTGAAGTGGTGCAGCAGGCCGGGGTCTTGCACGAGCTTGCTGGTGCTGGCCTCCCACACGGCCCAGGCGCGGGCGGCGGTCAGTCGTTCTTCAATGTTGTCGCTGGTGAGGCGGCGGTAGTAGGCCTTGACCAAATCATGCCGCTCGGCTTCGGGAATGGGGGCGAGATACTGCTCCCAGGCATCGGGATAGAGGAAACTGGCCCCCGATTGATAAAACCAGCTAATTTCTCGCTGGCGCAGGGTAAAAATGCCGCGCAAAATTAGCCCCTGGCAGCGATCGGGGTGGGTTTGAGCGTAGGCCAGAGCCAGGGTGCTGCCCCAGCTGCCGCCAAACACGGTCCATTGGTCAATACCCAGATGAACGCGAATTTTCTCGATGTCGCTAACCAACGCCCAGGTAGTGTTGTCTTCTAAATCGGCGTGGGGCAAACTTTTGCCGCAGCCTCGCTGATCAAACAGCACAACGCGCCAGCGATCGGGATCAAAGAACTGTCGATAGGTGGGGTTACTGCCACCTCCAGGCCCACCGTGTAAAAATACCACCGGCTTGCCCTTGGGGTTGCCGACCTGCTCTACGTAAAGCCGATGCCGTTCTGATACCACTAGGTATTCGGCATGGTAGGGCTCAATGGGGGGATAGAGTTGGCGCATGACAATGGTGTGAACGCGTTCCACAGACGGAATGAGCCCACACTATAGCCCAGCGATCCTAGCTCTGGTTAAAGTGGTTTGAAGACTTACTTCCTTCTCGATCTCAGATTCACGGCTATGGACGGAGGGACGAGTCTGACCAGATACAGTGGTCAGATCAGAATTCTGGCTATGGTCATCCCCAGGAATTATCGACGACTCCTGGGGTGAGTCTTTACCACGTGCCATTCCCCCGTGTGTGGATCGCGTTGGGTCGTAAACGGATTGGTTTTGAGGGGTTTGCCGCAGGGCTTAGCCATAGCGCTTACTGTTGCAGGTTGCATCTATGGTAAGAAATGTCACAACCCTCACGGGTGACTCATAGGCCTCTGCTCCGGTGATGTTGCAGCCTGTAACTGGTGATCTGCATCACAGAGGCGATGGGCAGTCTGTGCCAATTAAAAGATTGGGCTAGAACGATGCGGTTTTTGAAATCTGCGCTAACATCCTCAAGGCATATAGAGGACGGGCAAAAAGTCGTTGATGCTTGACCGTCTACCGGTTCACCATACGAGTAATGGGCAGGAGTCGTGATGGCAATGCAGAACAGTTTGTTGGGCTTAATGCAGAACAGTTTGTTGGGCTTATGGAGTAGCTGCGGGCGTGGGCTACCCCTGAAAATGTCGGCGGCGATCGCGATCGCCACCACTGCGGTAATCAGCACGGCGTCCCAGGGCATGGCCCAGGGCTATGAGGTTGTGCCGCCGCTACCCGCTGGGGCGGTGCCTGTGCCTGGGGCAACTATGCCCCAACAGGTGTCCACTAGCAGTGGCCAGCAGTATCTAATTTATGTTGGCGACACCAGCGAAGCCACGCTAAGCCAGGTGCGTCTGGTGGAGCCGACGGCCTTTCGCACCTCGTTCCAAGGGCGATCGGTGATACAGGCGGGGCGGTTTAACATGACCGGCAATGCTCAGCAGCGCATTACCGATTTGGGGGCTCTTGGGGTCAGAGCTGAGATGGCCCAGGTAGCGGCGGCTGTGCCCTACTATTCTCAAACGGCTTCGCTACCCAACAACGTTTATGCGTCCAACGGCGATTTGCCGCCCCTGCCCGATGCGGCATTTCCCCAGGCTGCGGTGACGGCTGTGCCCGTGCCAGCCCTGCCGCCGGGCGTTGCCGCGGTGCCTTCGACTGCGGGGAATGTGGAGTTTGGTCAAGAGCTTAACTATGGTGTGCCGGCCGCACCTCCCGCTGGGGAAATAATGGCGCCACCGACATCGGCTCCGCCGATGACTGAGTCGGCTAGCGCGCCTTACTACGTGGTTATTCCCACCGATGCTTCAAGCTTAGGCACCGTGAGCAGTCAGGTGATTCAACTCGGAACCCCGCCCGACCGCGTACAGCAGCGCACAGAACCTCGGGGTCCCCACGTTGCTGTTGGCCCCTTTGCCGATCGCGGGCTGGCCAACCGTTGGAATGATTTCTATCGCCAAGCTGGCCTTGGCAATAGCCGGGTTTTCTTTGAACGCTAGATACCCCTGGGCGATAAACCAATAGGATCAATAGGCGATGGATTGTATTGAGAGTCCGTTGCCTATTGTTTGTTTGTTTGTAAGCCCATGAGCTGTGAATTTCGCGATCGCATCGTCACCTCTGAGCAGATGCGGGCTATTGAAGGTCGCCTGTTCGACGCCGGTATGCCTGTGGCCGCGCTGATGGAAAAGGTGGCGGGCCGCATTGCCGCTTGGCTAGTGGCTCAGTTTCCGCTCCAGCGCTATCCCCGGATTGCTGTGGTGGCTGGGCCAGGGCACAACGGCGGCGACGCGTTGGTGGTGGCGCGAGAACTGGCGGCCCAGGGCTATCAGGTGCAGGTGTGCAGTCCGGCCGAACGCCTGAAGCCGCTGACCGCTGACCACCTGCGGTTTACAGAGTATTTAGGCATTCCGGTCGTGAGGGCGATGGCAGAGCTGGCCCCCTACGATGTGCTGCTCGACGGACTGTTTGGTTTTGGCCTAGAGCGCCTGATTGAGGGGGCCATGGCTGACGCGGTGGCGGCGATCAATGCAGCCAGTTGTCCTGTAATCAGTATTGACCTGCCCTCGGGATTGCACACCGATACTGGCAAGGCGCTGGGGACGGCAGTGCAGGCTACCTACACCCTCTGCCTAGGGCTGTGGAAGCGGGCTTTTTGCCAGGAGGAAGCGCTGGCGTATTTGGGGCAGCCCCATTTAATCGGCTTTGATATCCCTCTTAAAGCCATAGCGGCAGTATTGGAGAGCTCACCCTCAGTACGGCGGGCCACCCTATCGACCATCCGCGAGAAGCTGCCGCTGCCTCGCCAGGCCAATACCCATAAGTATCGAGTGGGGCATTTACTGCTGGTGTCAGGGTCGCGGCCCTACGCCGGGGCAGCTTTGTTGGCGGCGTTGGGAGCTAGAGCAACCGGGGTGGGGATGCTCACCCTGGCGGTGCCCGAGTCGCTGCGATTGATGGTAGTAGCTCAAATTCCTGAAGCGCTGGTAGTGGGCTGTCCAGAAACGGCGGCGGGGGCGATCGCCCATCTACCCGACACCCTAGACCTGAGCCGCTACAGCGCGATCGCCTGTGGGCCAGGGCTGAGCCGCCACGCTGGAAAAGCAGTGCAGGCCGTTTTGCAGAACCAGACACCTCTGTTGCTCGATGCCGATGGCCTCAACGTCTTAGCAGATCTAGGCACTGTTGAGACCTTGAAACAGCGGCAGCCACCTACAGTGCTAACGCCTCACCAAGGCGAGTTTAAACGGCTGTTTCCTGAGCAGTTAGAGAATTCTGGAGACGGCGGCGCGGCGGCGCAGCAGGCCGCTGCGCAGAGTGGAGCGGTGGTGCTACTAAAGGGAGCCTGTACGGCGATCGCTCACCCCAACGGCACAGTTTGGTACGTGCCCGAAAGCACCCCGGCGCTGGCGCGGGGCGGCAGCGGCGATGTGTTGACTGGCTTAATTGGCGGTCTGCTGGCCCAGGCTATGGCCGCAGATGCCGACAATTCCCTAGATTCAGCGCTGGATGCGGCGCTGGTCGGAGCCTGGTGGCATGGCCAGGGGGCTCGCGCCGCCGCCCGCGATCGCACTGAACTGGGGGTCGATGGCACCCAGTTAGTCCAATACTTGAACCCGGTGCTGGCCCAGGTGCTAGCCTGAAGGGCGTGAGTTTATTTGCGGCTGCGATCGCCTTGTTTTCCTTCGACCAAATCGTGTTGCCCGATGGCTTCCGGCAGGGGATCTCTCTGTTGGCCTACCTGCTGGCGCTAATGTGGGTGCTGGCCGTGGTGGATTTTGTCACCGGGCGGCGGGTATTGCCTAAGCTCAGCATTGAACCCCGTAGTCTAGATGGGTTGCCGGGCATTGCGGTGGCTCCCCTACTTCACGGCGACTTTGGCCACCTGGCTGCTAACTCTGGCCCCTTGGCGATTTTGGGTACCGTGATTTTGCTTCAGGGGCTAGAGGTGCTGGGGCTAGTCACGGTGTTTTGCTGGGTGTTTAGCGGCGTGGGCATTTGGCTGTTGGGCCGCCCCGGCACCCGCCACCTGGGTGCTAGCGGTGTGGTGTTTGGCTACCTGGGCTATCTGCTGCTGCGGGGCTATTTTGAACGCAGCCCAGGGGCGATCGCCGCTGCTGTGGTCGTTGGCCTGCTCTATGGCAGTGCTCTCTGGGGTCTGCTACCGCTGCAACGGGGCAAGTCGTGGGTGGGTCATGGCATGGGTTTCGCCGGCGGTGTCATCGTGGCTCGCCACCTGTCGATCATGCTGGAATGGGTCAGGAACAACTCTGGTTTCTAGCTGCTGCCTGTAGAATCTTAATTCTTCAAGCTTCGTTCTTCCCTCCTTTTCCCGTTTTCTCCCATGGCTACCCCTCCCTCTCACCTTACACCCGAGGAACTGGAGCGCTGGCGCTTCGGTTTGGCCCAGGCCAATCTGAACAACATTCTCTGCCACTGCCGCGACTGCGATGCTACCTGGATGGCTTCGGACGACGAAAATATCGCTTGCGCCTGCGGCAGCCGACGGGTTGAACACGTCGCCTGCTGGCAATTCCCGGACGGCTGAGTTCCTGTTGACTAAGCGGAGTCGAAGCCAGCAGAAACCTTAAGCCAAGAACGCTACCAAGGCTTGCAGCTGATCCCAGGCGGCCCCGCTGGCGAGAATGTCTTTCGCCAGGGTAATGCCTTCGGCGATGGATGTTTCTAGCGTGTCAGCCTGCACCTTTTCTCCCACTTTCAGCGCCAGAGCCGCATTTAGGGCCACCACATCCTGCTGGGCCTGGGTGCCTTTGCCCTGAAGCACAGCGGTCAGAATGGCGGTGTTCTCTTCGACCTCGCCGCCGCGCAGGGCGCTGAGGGGGGCAGCAGCTAAGCCTAGAGCCTGGGGCTCGATCACGGCGCTCGTCACCTGGCCGTTCTCAACCACCGAGATATCGGTTTTGTCGCCCAGCCCGGCTTCATCCAGCCGCTCGCGGCCGTGGAGCACGATCGCCTGGGGAATGCCCAGCTGATTGAGGGCCTCGGCCATGGCGGGCACCACAGCCACGTCGTAAACGCCAATTACCTGGCCAGTGGGTTGCAGAGGATTCACCAATGGCCCCAGCAGGTTAAACACCGTGCGCACTTTCAGGACACTGCGCAGGGGAGCCACCGCTTTCATGGCCGGGTGCCAGCCTCGGGCGAACAAAAAGGTGACGCCTACCTCATCCAGCGCCGCCTTGACCCGCTTGGGGTCAGCTCCCAGGTTGACGCCGAGGGCTTCGAGCACATCGGCAGACCCCACCTTGCTGGAGGCGGAGCGATTGCCGTGCTTGGCCACCCGAATGCCTGCCGCCGCTGCGACAAACGCCACGCAGGTAGAAATATTAAAGGTGTGGGCTCCGTCGCCGCCGGTGCCGCAGGTGTCGATGCAGGGGGTGAGGTGGTGAATTTTGCCTTCGCCGCCGAGGGATTGCCCCTGGAGCACCCGCGCCATGCCCGCCAGCTCATCGGCGGAGACGCCCTTGGCCTGGAGCACCGCCAGCAGCCCGCCCGACACTACCTCGGGAATCTCTTCGCTGAGCCAGCCGCGCATCAGGGTTTCGGCCTGCTCCTGGCTGAGCGATTCTCCCAGAATGAGGCGCTGCAAGAAGGCTGACCAATCTTGAACGGTGGCAGCGGTCATGGTTTGGGTCACGGCTTAGCTCTAGGGGTAAAGGACAAATCGGCGAATTAGGCCCCCCTATTTTCTCCTAGAACGTCCGTTTACGGGCGATCGCTCCCTCTGAAACGCCAGCCAATTTCTTTTCCCAAAATGGTCCCAAAATGGCAACCGGGCGATCGCAAAGCGCCTCCAGAGAACCCAATGTTGATTTGCTCTGTCAAGAGATAGACGCCCTACCAAACTTAGCCCCGTATTGTAAAACCATTCATCGCCGGAGGATGACCATGGCCACTCGCATTGCTGAAGCACCCACAAACCTGAGGACGGTTTTCTCTGCCGTCGACGGCTACTTTGCCGGCTTTAACGCTGAAGACTACCGCGCGGTAGCGGCTCTGTTTGCAGCCGATGGCGTTCTGGTAGCTCCCTTCGAGGAACCGATTGTAGGGGCCGAGGCCATTTACACCTATCTAGAAGCCGAGGCCGTGTCTATGCGCGCCACGCCGGTCGAGGTTGAGACCGAGGTGGACGCCGACGGCACTCAACGTGTAGTGGTCAGGGGTCGAGTTAAGACGCTGCTGTTCACTGTGGCCGTGCGCTGGACCTTTGTGCTGACAGCGGCAGATACCATTCAGTCGGCTGAAATTAAGCTAATGGCGTCGCTGCAAGAGCTAATGCAGTTCGATCGCGGCTAGAACCTGTACCCTATGCGGCTCTAGGCACCGATGGCTGACCCCAGGCGGCGGTGAGCAGCGATCGCCCTAGATTCAAATGCTCAGGCGCACATTGCCAGTCGGGGTGGGCCGTCAGTAGCAGCGATTCTAGAGATTCAGTATCGAACAGGTGCCACACCTCGGCCCCGGTCGAACAGTCGGCGATCGCATAGCAGTTCTGGGCAACACAGTAGATTGTGAGGCGATCGCTCATCCCGGCAGGCAGAGTTAGTTCTTGGCCAATAGCCAGGCTTCTAAAGCTGTGAATCGCCTGCTTGAAGGCCTCTTCGGTGCGGGTGGCTAACCCTGACATCATCCGTAGCGATCGTGGGTCGCCGTTAACACAGATCCAGTAGCGGCGCAGTGGGTCAATGCCTCTGAGCCAGGGTGATTCGTCATCAAGGCAATAGCGAGGTGCTAGGGATAGCTCAGAGAACATACTTTACCAAAAGGTGGCAAGCGATACATTCAGCATCGTGTAATCACCCAACTTTCCTCAATACAGAGCAACAAAAGTATAAAAAATCTGGTATAAGCCGTTACGTTTACTCATGTGTGGCGACTGCTGGCAGCTAGCTACCCCGGAGCTGCTGCTATGACAAAGCGACCAGTTTTCTAGACGGAAGTGGCTGACTCAACTGACCTAATCGGTGAACTCTCGACTGACAGGAGTTGCCAACGGTTCCGGCAGCAGGATAGGCAAAATCAGGCTCTGGGCCAGGGGCATTTGCCCATAGGTAAACCCGTGGGGGATTTGAGCGAGGTAGGGTCGCAGCTGTTCTAAAGCGTAGGGGCTGCCATAGATCACGACTCCGCGCAGCAGTTGGGCCAATCGCAGGGTCTTCAGCCAGGTGGTCGCCAGCTGTAGGAGTTGGGCGGAGCCGCGAAAGGGATTGCCCCGCACAAAAATCTGCACCAGGCTAGGTCGCAGGCTCTGCTCAGCCGAGAATTCTCCCTCGCCCCAAGGCCAGTGCTGGCAACCCTGAGTATCGACCAGCTTGAGGTGGTAATGATGGCCTTGGGGCCAGGTGAGGGCCGCTGCCGTGCGCTCTAGAAAGCGACAGCCAACCAAATCATCGACAATCACAATGTTGTGGCCGGGGGTGGCAGCGGTGCTGGGAGCCACCTGGCCTTGCACCGTCATCGATGCGGCGAGTATATCGGCGGCGAGCTGACGCGTCGCGGGCTGGGCCACGGCTGCCAAATTCACCGGGGGTGGCGGCAGGTGTTCCCAAGCATGACCAGCCCCGTCGGGCAGCAGGGCAGGGGCTACCTTTTGTTTAGCCCGCCAGAGGCGTTCCACACTGGCTGTGATGCGCGCTGGGTCGATGCGCCCCACGTTCACGGCTTCTACTACCGCAGCAATTACTCCTTCCGGATCGCCAGGCATGAGCAGCACATCGGCGCCGGCTTCCACCGCTAACACTGCCGCTTCATAGGGGCCGTAGGTGTTGGCGATCGCTCCCATAATCAAGGCATCGGTCACAATCAGCCCGTCAAAACCCATCTCTTGGCGCAGCAGCCCAGTGAGTGTGGCGGGCGAAAGTGTGGCGGGCAGGCGGGCATCTAAGGCAGGAATTTGGAGATGCGCCGTCATGATGCTGTCTACCCCAGCGGCGATCGCAGCTCGAAACGGTGCCAGCTCCAGATCTCTGAAGCGATCGAGGCTGTGGGGCAGCACCGGCAAATCGAGGTGGGAGTCGGTGGCAGTGTCGCCGTGACCAGGGAAATGCTTGGCGGCGGTGAGCACCGGCTGGGTCTGTGCTCCACGAATAAACGCCTGGGTCAGGGCGCTAACTCGCTCTAGCCCATCGCCAAAGGCCCGCACGTTAATTACCGGGTTGGCAGGATTATTGTTGATATCCACTACCGGAGCCAGCACCCAGTTGAGGCCGATCGCCAGTGCTTCGGCAGAGGTGGCAGCCCCAAAAGCCTCGGCGTAGGCCAAGGCGGCGGTGGGGTTGCGATCGGCTACGGCCGACAGCGCCATCGGCGGCGGAAACCAAGTGGCGCCGCTAAATCGCTGACCGACTCCCTCTTCCACATCGGCGGCAATCAGCAGCGGAATCCGGGCCTGGGTCTGAAGCGCCTGGGTTTTGAGTCCCACTTCGGCGGCGCTGCCCCCGAGCAAAATTACTCCGCCCACGCCCAGTTCTTCGACGTAGCGGGTGAGGGCGGCGTTGTCAGCTTCCCAAGCGGGGTAGCGAATTTCGTGATCAAACAGGTGACCCGAGGCGCGCACCACCACCATTTGGGCCACTTGTTGGGTCAGGGATAAACTTTCAGCGGCAGGCAGCCGGGCCGAGGTGTTTACACCAGAGGGCCAGTCGTTGACTGTCGCCCGGTTCACTCTTCCTCATCTCCGGGGATGGGTTCGTCGAGGGTAGCGGCCTCAGGGGTGCCCGCGTCATCCTCAAAAAACTCGTCGGTCAGGCCCTTTGCGGCTCGCTCTTGGCTGAGCTGGTTGATTAGGTTCAACACATTGGTGCCGCGCTCCATACCCACGTCTTCTTTAAAGATAATTTCGGGGGTGCGTCGCAGTCGCAACCGCTGGCCCAGCTCGCTGCGCACAAAGCCGGTGGCGGCGTGGAGGCCCTCCATGGTTTCGGCTTTGGCTTCGGGGGTGCCATAGATGCTGACAAACACCTTGGCGTGTTGCAGGTCGCCCGACACATCGACATCGGTAACGCTGACCATGCCAGCCCCCACGCGGTCATCTTTGATGTCGAGCATCATCATCTGGCTAATTTCTCGTTTGATGAGAGAAGCCACCCGCTCAACGCGACGATTATTTGGCATCGGTCTGTACTCCTGGTAATGGCATTAACCTAGGCCCAGCATTGCCCGCAGGGTAAAGCTGAGAAACAAAAAGCCAGCCACCATGGCACCAATTAGCGCGATCGCCGTGGCGGGTTGCTTCAGCAGCGGCACTAGGGGCTGGGCAGCATTAAAAAATACGCCCAGGGTGAAGGAAATAAAGTAGCGCGGATAGCGAGAGATGTTGTCAAAAAAATCTTTCATAGCGGCAGACTGGGGGCTCTAGGGACCAATGCGCGCAAAGCCTAGCGCACTGACTCTGAATTTAACTCGTTTTACATCCTAACCCACGACAAAAGAGTGTTGCTCCGGCTGAGCTTTGCTATAGTTGGGACATTCTTTAAACAAGTACATTTGATCTTAGGCGATTCTGTGACAGTTGCCCTCTCTGCACCCCCGACGCTACAGGCTCGCCCTTTTCTCAAATGGGCGGGTGGCAAAGGTCGTCTGCTTAGTCAGTACGAGCCGTTTTTGCCCACAACCATCGATACCTACTACGAGCCGTTTTTGGGCGGTGGGGCGATGTTCTTTCACCTGGTGGGGCGGGCGAGGCGGGCGGTGCTGGGGGATATTAACCCCGAGCTGGTCAACGTTTACTGCTGTGTGCGCGACCGGGTCGAAACGCTAATTCGTCATCTGTGGGATCACCAGCGCCGCCACAACCCCGACTACTACTACCAGGTGCGCCAGCGGCAAAATTTGCGATCGCCCGTGGAGCGCGCCGCCCGCCTGATCTACCTCAACAAAACTTGCTACAACGGCCTCTATCGCGAAAATTCCCAGGGTCATTTCAACGTGCCAGTGGGAAACTACAAAAACCCCACCATTTGCGATCCATCGCTGCTGCGGGCGGCCTCGGCGGCGTTGCAAACCGCTGAGATTCACACCTTTTCGTTTGAAATGCTGCTAGAGCGATCGATTTCCTCGGGCGACTTCGTCTACTTTGACCCGCCCTACCACCCGCTTAGCTCCACCAGCAGCTTTACGGGTTACAGCCGCTACGGCTTTACCGGAGCTGACCAAGAGCGTCTGGCAGCGGTGTTTCGGACCTTGATCAGCCAGGGGCAGCGGGTCATGCTGTCGAACTCTGACTGCGAATTTATCCGTGAGCTCTACCAGGGGTTTACGATGCACCCGATTCTGGCGGCGCGGGCAATTAACTCCCGTGCTGGGCGCCGGGGCAAAATCAGCGAGCTTTTGATCACCCGCTGACCTCACCTGGGGATGGATGCCAGGTCACCGATAATTAGTTATGAGTGGAATAGAACCCCATGCGATGCAGAGGCTAACCCCATGACCACAACCCCGCCCCCTAGTCCTGAGCCTAGCGATCAAGCCCGCGACACCTTTCAGGCGGTTACCCAGGTCATGCAGGCGGTTGTGACTGTGCTCGACAATGCCACTGCCAGCACCGGTAATGCAGTGGTAGAAAGGTTTCAGCCCTTTTTTGAACCGATAACCGCTACGGTGGGTAGCGTCGTTGGCCCCATTGCCGATTCGCCATTTATTCACTTTGCCACTGCTCTACCGGGCATGCGGTGGCTGTTGGCCGCCCTGGGTCAGGTGAATGTAGAAGCGGTGCGATCGCAGGTTGCCGAGCTCCGACAGCAATATCCCCAAGAGAGCAAGCGCGCCCTGGCCCAGCGGGTCATGGCCGAAACCGCCCTTAAAGCAGCCGGCATTGGTCTAGCTACTAACTTTGCCCCCCCAGTGGCCCTGGCGCTGACCCTAGTGGATATTGGTGCGATCGCCGCCCTTCAGGCCAACATGATCTATCGCATCGCCACTATCTACGGCTACTCGCCCACCGACCACGATCGCCGCGGCGAGGTGCTGGCTATCTGGCTGCTGTCCTCCACCACCGCTGGCATGGTCAAATCGGGGTTGAGTATAGCCGAGCTAATTCCTGGCCTCGGCGCGGTATTGGGCATTGCTTCCGATGCGTCGCTGATCTACAGCGTTGGCTACTTTGCCTGCCGCTACTACGAAACCAAGCGATCGGCTCCTACAGAGATCTTGGTGTAAGACAGGGTTTAAGGTGCAGGGTGCAAGGTGTAGGGCTGTACTTCATGCCTTGAACCTTGCATCCGAAACCTTTCCCCCTTTTCCCTCAAGCCAGCAGCTCAAACAACCCGTCATCAATTTCATAGCCCAGCATTTGGGTCATAAACTTCAGACGGGTGTATTGGGTGATGCCCTGCCCCTTGAGCCAGGCCGCGATGACAAAAATCTTCGCCATCATAAAAATTTCTAGCCCCTCCGGGTTGTAGCGAATGCCCTCGGTAGGGCTGAACTGGTGGGGCACCAGCATTGCGGCGTAACGTCCTAGCTCGCCTGCCTCCCAGTCTAAAACTAGGGGTAACCAGGGGTAGTAGGTATCTAAGCGAATAAACCACAGCCTGACCTCCGGCAGCTCCGACAACTCGCGAGGGTCAGTGGGGTCGCGGCTGATATCGACGACAAACCGCAGTCCAAGCTCGCTGTTGAGTACCTTACTTTCCGCCAGCAGTGGCTCGATCACCTCCTGGGCCGGGGTTAGATCAAGGTTTTGCAGGTGAGATTCGTGCAGGGTAATGGTATGAGCCATGGGGCAGCCAAATCGCGATGACAGAAGTACTGCCCATTGTCGCAGAGGGTGGGCCGCTCTGCCCTGCGTTTGCCCCACACTACAGGACTACACTAAGCGGCTGTTTCTCCAAAATGTCCGCGGGATTACAGAGGTCGCAACGGTTGACTGATGCCGAGGCCTATGGGGCATGGTTTACGCGATTAAACCCCCTCGGTGATGCCCTGTTGACGATCGCATACTAACCATCGTCAAGCCCTATTTTTGTCCCCGCTGGGCAGCGCCGTTGTGAGCCGTGCGGCATCCATGTCATCAGGACCTGACAATGGGTAGTGGCCTAGTAGATTTACTATTTGCGGTAAGGACTTGTTTGCGGTTTTATACCGCTAAAAAAACGGCTTAGAGGGCTTAGACAGACAGGTTTGAACGGCTAGTTGGAAGGGTTGGCGGTCGACTTTGTAACTAGGGTCTCACAGTCGTCTTTGGAGAACCACAAGTCTTCGTCGGGAAACTTCACGCTTTATGAAAACTTGATGCCGCTACATTAGAACTTAACCGCTGGTCATCTACCCAGAGTCATGCCGTCTCACCCTCCGTCAGAAACGCAGCAGTTTAACCATGATGTGCAGCTTCTGCTCAAACCCAACAACCCCCATGCTCGATCGCTACTAGCCTTTATCAAGCGCACCATTCAGCAGTTTGGGCTGCAAGCTCACATTACCGAAATCGACATTTTCGTCGAAGCATACCTGCGCGGCGTTCGATATACTCAGCAAAACCAGGAGCACATTCGTCAGCCCAAGGCGTGGATGCGTCGCACGGCTTACAACATCATTCGCGAGTGCAAGCGCGATCGCCAGCGCTATCTAGCAGTGGCCTTTGATGAACTGATGGAGCAAGAGGCCGCTGACGGCGGTCCGGCGGCAGTTGATGACGAGACGATTGCCAATGCCATTGCCTCGGTGCTGCAAGCCCTCGCTGCTCTATCACCTGGTGATCGCAATCTGATTCAGTGGAAAGTGGTTGAAGGCCTGACCTGGCCTCAGGTGCAGACAAAGCTGGTGACAGCTGGCGAAGAGTGGGTATCCCTAGCGTCGTTGCGTAAGCGCGGTCAGCGCGCCCTAGAACGGCTGCGCACTGCGTACCATATTTGCGACGGTGACCCTGGTGCCGCCGATTTACCCGATCCCCCCGATTTGATGTCGTAGTGCCTAACGAACGGGCGAAGCCCTACTAGCCAGAATCCAGGTCGGTCAAATGGCTGAAACTTTACCTCAGGGTAGGCCGTCAAAGAAATTTTTGGGGAAATACTAGATTCGAGCTGGAGAGTAGACTATTGAAGCTCTCACAATGGATCCTCTACAGGCGTGACAATAAACCACCCTCCAAGTTTGGTTGTTGGGGTGCACAGCAATGAATCGCCGTCTAAACTTGGTGAAACGTTGAATTTGCATGGCCAACATCGCTAGCCCTTCCGATGCCCTATTTACTGCTCAGCCTGGGAACCTGGCCCAGGCTGGAACCGCTGCCCTAGCACAAGCCTTTAGGCTGAACTTTTGGGGAGTGCGCGGCAACATTCCTGCACCGGGGGCAGACACGGTGCGCTACGGCGGCAACACGGCTTGCGTTGAAGTGCAGGTGGGTGGTCAACAGCTGATTTTCGACGGTGGCACCGGCCTGCGGGTGCTGGGTCGCCACCTCATGGCCCAGGAGCAGCCCGTGGCTGCCCACCTCTTCTTTACCCATACCCAATGGGATCGCATTCAGGGCTTTCCTTTCTTTGCTCCGGCTTTCGCTCCGGCGACTCAGCTTGATATCTACGGCGCCCAGGCCCTTAACGGGGCCTCCATCAAGCAGCGCCTCACGGAACAAATGCTGCGGCCCAACTTTTTTAAGCCGCTGCAAACGATGGCCGCCGCGATGACCTTTCATAACATTGCAGCGGGAGATGCGATCGCCCTGGGCGATGTCTTAGTAGAACCCTGGAGCCTGAACCGCCACACCAGCGCTTTGGGCTACCGGGTCAGCTGGGGCGATCGCGTGCTGGTCTATGCCACTGATACTGACCCTACCCAAACGAGCGTTGATCCCAATCTCCTGATGTTGGCCAGTGGGGCCGACGTCCTAATTTTTGATGGCACCTATGCCGATGCGGCCTACTCAGAGCCCAATGGTGCTGGCTTAGTTCCCTGGCACCTGGGCATTGAGGTGGCCCAGGCGAGCCAGGTTAAGCGCCTGGTGCTGTTTCACCACAACCCGTGCCACAGCGACGATCAGCTCGATCAGCTGGAGCGTCAGGTGCAGGCCAGCTTTGCCCAAGCCAGCCTGGCTCGCGAGGGCATGACCCTCGAACTCGTTTCTGAATCGGTTGAGCTACCATCCTAGGTCGGCTGAAGCAGGTCGCCTCGCACCCAGCCAGTGGTGCCTTCGTAGTTAACTTGATACCAGATAAAGCCGTCTTCTGGGTTTCCCCCCCGATCGAGGACATCCACTACGGCGCGACGGGGAGCCGTGCTCAGGATGGTGCTACCCAGACGCGGGGCCGATCGCAGCCGAGCGGCTTCAGCAGACAGGACGAGCGCCGAAGTGCCGGGGGCAAAGTTGTTGCCACGAAAGTTGGTGGTACCGAGGGGTACCCCGATCACCGGGTTAAAGCCGGGCTCTTTGCGCACAACGCTACCATTGGCGGCCAAAATTTCTAGCTCGGTTTCGCCCACCACGTTGATGCGGGCAAACCGCTGGGCTTCGCCTCCGGCTCTGTAGACCGTCTGATCGCGGGTGCTGGGCACGAGCTGCGTTGGGGCAGCCCGCAGTTCTACCGCATCGGTGGCCTTGTTATAGAGATTCATGAATAGGCTCGTTCCGCTGCGATAGACGCGCACCACCATCGATTCAGTCTCAAATAGCAGCACTGTTTCGATAGTGCCTGCCTGAGCCAGCCAGGTTTCCGGTAGGGGTGATGCGGCTTCGGTCAACGCTGGGGCAGCGGCCAGGGCAGGGGTAGCGGTCAGCAGCGCCAGTGGGGCCAGCGATAGGCAAACGCGTTGAAAAACCCAATTCATGGAATCACCTGAAACGATAAAACAGGGGGCTAGAGCAGCACAAAACCGCTCGCAGAATCTAAGCGTAACCATACTGCAAAACGCTGGTGCTAGCCGGTATAGGGGCGATCGCTACCGAGGAGAGGCAGCCGAAAGCGAGCTGTGCGATCGAGTAGGCGACCCACTAGTTTGGGGAGTATATAGGCGCAACCGCTGGGACGGCACCGTGATCTGGACTCGGCTGCCCACATCGATCGCGCTAGTCATGGGCAGTCGAGCGTAAAGCAGCTGCCCCGAAGGGGTTTGCAGACAATACTTATACTCTCGGCCTAAAAACTGGCGATCGCGTACTACCACCGTTCCTTGGGCATCTTCCACCAAAGCCATATCTTCTTGGCGCACCATCAGGTCCGCCTGGGCGGTCTCAGCACTGGTGACCCCAAAGCAGCCCACCTCGGTTTGCCAGCCCTGGGGGCTAGGTTGGGCGGGCAAAAAGTTGGCCTGGGTGACAAATTCGGCGACAAAACGTGAGGCGGGCTGGCCATAGACGGCCTCTGGCGTATCAATTTGCTCCAGCTGACCCTGGTGCATGACGGCAACGCGATCGGCGAGGGCGAGGGCTTCTTCCTGGTCGTGGGTGACGAAGACGCAGGAAGCCCCCACCTGGCGCAAAATATCGCGCACCTCCTGGCGCAGGTACAGACGCACCTGCACATCCAGGTTGCTAAAGGGTTCGTCTAGCAAAATGATTGCCGGACGTGGGGCCAGGGCACGGGCTAGGGCCACCCGCTGCTGCTGTCCCCCCGATAGCTCGTGGGGAAAGCGATGGGTTAGGGTTTCTAGCCCGACTAGGGCGATCGCCTCAGCGGTTCGCTGCTGGAGATCAGAGGTAGCTTGCCGGCTTTTGCGATCGCGCCGCTGGAGGCCAAAGGCGACATTCTGCTCCACCGTCAGGTGAGGAAACAGGGCGTAGTCTTGAAACACTATGCCCACATCACGGCGCTCGGGCGGTAGCCAGGTCGTCCCGCCCACGGGCTGACTGCCCAGGTAGAGGGTGCCCCTGTCGGGTTTTTCAAACCCCGCAATCAGTCGCAGCAGCGTGGTTTTGCCGCAGCCCGACGGTCCCAACAATCCTAAAATCTCCCCTTGTCCCAGACTGAGGCTGACCTGGTCTACTGCCGGGGGTAGTTGGGAGCTGTAGCGTTTCGTAATGGCATCAAGGCGAAGAATAGGCGGTGGGGTCATAGCCTGGGTTGATAGCGCCGCGATCGCAGCCTGCGATCAGCACAAGAATGATTGAAAATACTCTGGGTTAAATATACCGCCCGATGGGCGATCGCCTGGTTTACTGCGGCTCGGTACACAGGCTGCTGCACTTAATTAGTAACGCTATCCCACAGAATCTGAGCGCCAGCGATCGCCTAGCCCATTTGCAGCGCAGTGGTAATTGTCCAACCATCGACCAGCAGCAGCAGTAGGGTAAACCCCAGCAAAATAAAGTACATCCAGGGCTGAGCCAGGGGTCTAATATCTTGGGTGTCGAGATCGGTGTAGGTCTCAACCAGGCCCAGCAAGCGGGCAAAACCCGCCACTCGCATCGGTAACAGGTAAGCCTGCTGATCGGCCCCAATAAAGTAATACACAATGCCCCCCTGCCCAGTTGAGCGAGGCTTTAAAGCTTGGGCCTCGCGCCAGGGCAGCTGCCACCCGCCGCGAAACAGCCAGCGAATCCATACTGGGTAAGTCACGCGAATGCCATCGCTATCCACCTCGACCCGCTGACCCAGCGCGCCGTAAATTCCCAGGCCGCCCAGCCCAATACCAACCGCTAATACCATGGGCGACACCGCCGCGTCGGTAGCCTCAGCCAAAAACGGCAGCGGTCCCATCAGCGCCAGGTAGAGCAGCAGCAGCGTGAGGCGAATCAGCGGCGAAATGTGAAAGACCTGGGGGGCTGAAAGGGCCAGGGTAGCTGAAGGCGAAGACTCAACCATACCAATGGGATGCCTGAACAGAGAGCAAGAGATATTGGCCCCAAGCCCAGCGTTAGTGGCCAGGCCCTCGGGTCTGCCTCTTTAAGGTAGATACTTTTGCACCACCTGCCAACCGGATAGCCCCGCGGCCGCCAGCGCTACTCCAAGGGCACTGTTGAGGGTGACATGGAGCGATCGCGCCCAGGGCCGCTCTACAGAAATACGGTTAGCGCTCCAGGCCGAAGCTAGCACCAGCCCTACCACCGTCAACCCAAACAGCAGGTGGACCGAATGACCTAGCCGGCCATATTCGCCTAGGGTGCCAACCACCCCGATGGCGAGCAGCACCAAGACTAAGCTGACTGCCCCTGTGCCCAAAACAATGTGTAGCGGTCGCAGCCAGGACGAGCGCTCTTGTTCGTCAGATCGGGTGTAAAACAACACCCCACCCGTAACGGCCAGCAAGAAATAAGCCGTCAGCGTAAGACCCATTGACCAGGCGGCAATCCGCCACAGCCATAAAAACGAAGGTAAATTCATGGTTCTCCCCCAAATGTCACCATCAGCTGTGCCCTGGTGGCATAAAGAAGGTCGAACCTCTACCTTCAGCCCGCTATGAAGCTACTGCCAAAACGCGATCGCTATAGTCAGGGCTCAGCACACCAAGCCTTTAGTCTACCGAACTAGCTGGCGGATGAAATGGCTACTGCGGTTGCAGGTTCATCTAGGGGGGCTGCTAATCGACTCGCCTCAAGCTCATCACCTGAGGCGGGCTCAAAACCCGCGGGTTCTGGGGCATCGATCTGCAAGCGATCGCAAGGGATGCTGTCCGACAAAATGGCGCTGGCCATCATGCCCGTATGAATCTCTAGGAGAGCCTTGGGAACAGTTTCAAAAAGCAGTCGCTGCCCCGGAAACACAACCCGTTCGAAGTACCAATCGGGCACGTTGGTTATGCGAGCAATCTGAATCTTACTGGTGGCATTGACATAGCAGCAGAGCACCTGGCTCTGGCCATCGGAGGGGAGGGGATCAAGGATTTGTGCCATTGATGCTTTACGGCAATATTGCAAGAATCACTCGCAAAGCCTAACACCTCGCGATCCCCGGCTGTTGTAAAGGCGACTACCAACGCCCACAGCACCTTAACTATTCAAAATAATCGAACACAGTCCTTTATATTTCGCAACCGCTGAGCTTTGATCTAGGGCCTACTGCCCATCGCTAGCTCTTAACCCAAACTCCGAGGCATTTTCAGACATGCCATATAAAGCGTTGCGGAGAATCTTAACAGTGTTTTTACACCACGATTCTGCAACCTCAGATCGGCTAGGTTTCGCCTGCTGGGGCTGCTGCCGCCGCTACCTATAGAATCGCCCCGGCGAGTTCCCGGTCTGCCAAAGAGGAGATTTGTCAGCTTTTCCTTTCCTGAGAAGAAGACGGTGTTATCGTGAAGTTATATGTCAAGCCTGAGAAGCATGCCCTCTACTACCGCCAGCCAGGCCCGTGTGCTCTACGTGCGGCTGCCCTGTAACCCCATCTTCCCCATCGGGGTGGTTTACCTGGCCGACCACGTGCACAAACTATTTCCCCATTTAGAGCAGCGCATCTTTGATCTCGGTGCCGTGCCGCCCCTCGACTATGGCGCTGCCCTCGATCGCTGCATTGACGACTTCAAGCCCACTCTACTGGTGTTCTCGTGGCGGGACATTCAGATTTTTGCCCCGGTCGGCGGCCGCGGCGGCAATCCGTTGCAAAACGCCTTTGAGTTTTTCTACGCCCGCAACCTCTTCTTAAAGGCGCGAGGGGCTTTAGGTGGCCTGCGGATGGCTACCACCTACCTAGCCGAGCTGTGGCGCAACCAGGGGTTGATCAAGCGCGGCTTTAAGCGGGCCCAGCGCTACTCCCAGCAGGTCACCACCGTCGTGGGTGGCGGTGCGGTGAGCGTGTTTTACGAGCAGCTCCACAACCGATTGCCCAAGGGCACGATCATCTCCGTGGGCGAGGGAGAAATGCTGCTGGAGCGGATCCTGCAGGGTGAAGATTTTTCCGATCAGCGCTGCTACATTGCTGGGGAGACAACGCCGCGCGATCGCCTCATCCACGAGGAGCCCGCCCCGCTCGAAAAAACCGCCTGCAACTACAACTATATCGAGGGCATCTGGCCCGAGTTTGACTACTACCTGCAAGACCAGGATTTTTACGTTGGTGTGCAGACCAAGCGGGGCTGCCCCCACAACTGCTGCTACTGCATCTACACCGTGGTTGAGGGCAAGCAGGTGCGCATCAACCCCGCCGAAGAGGTGGTGGCCGAAATGCAGCAGCTCTACAAGCGGGGAGTGCGCAACTTTTGGTTTACCGATGCCCAGTTCATTCCCGCTCGCCGGTTTATGAAGGATGCGGAGGAATTGCTGGAGAAGATTCTCGACGCGGGCATGACCGATATTCACTGGGCCGCCTACATTCGCGCCGACAACCTGACGCCTAAGCTCTGCAAGCTGATGGCCGACACCGGCATGAACTACTTTGAGATCGGCATCACCAGCGGATCGCAAGAACTGGTGCGCAAAATGCGTATGGGCTACAACCTGCGCACGGTGCTGCAAAACTGCAAAGACCTCAAGGCGGCGGGGTTTAACGACCTGGTATCGGTCAACTACTCCTTTAATGTGATTGACGAGCGACCCGAGACCATTCGTCAAACCCTGGCCTACCACCGCGCTCTCGAAGAGGTGTTTGGCCGCGACAAGGTGGAGCCAGCAATTTTCTTCATTGGCCTTCAGCCCCACACCCATCTGGAGGAGTACGCCTTCGAGAAAAACATGCTCAAGCGCGACTACAACCCCCTCGATATTCATCTGCCCTGGGTGTCGAAGAAGCTGCTGTGGAATCCAGAGCCGCTGGGATCGTTCTTTGGGGAAGTGTGTTTGTCGGCCTGGCAGCGCAACCCCGACGACTTTGGTCGCGAGGTCATGGATATCTTGGAAGAGCGCTTGGGGCTGGCTCCTTTAGAGGAAGCGTTGAGCGCGCCGATTGAGGCTGACCGCCGCCCCTTGGCTGCGTTATCATCCTGAATACAAGGGTTACAGGCAATAGAACTATAGGGGATTGCGATGCTGGAGGGGTCATTATTAAAGCAGTTGGTGGATGGTCGCACTGAGCCAGAGACGACACCACTCAACTATGGCGTGTACTACAAAAATACCCTGGTCGCTCTCTGCCACGCCCTTGAAGATTGCATTTTGACCTCTGGCTCGGCCCCCTTAGTGGTTACGGCTTTTCAGCGGGGCAAGTGGTATTTAGAAGAGGCCGATCGCTACAGCGCGATCGCAGACGCTGCTCAGCAAATTGTGATCATGGCCTCCCCAGAGGCGGGCTTTCACGACCACCCCACTAGTCAGCGTGAGAATGTAGCCCTTGTCGACCTCGCTGACGACGACCCGGTGGCCGAAGAATGGCACTTGATAATTTTCTCCCCCGACTACACCGCCATGGTGCTGTGCCAGGAGCTGACAGAATCGGACTATGGCAAGACTGGCATCCCTGAGCACGATCTAGAGCGTAAGTTCTACGGGTTTTGGACCTTTGACTCGGCCCTGGTGAGCGAAACGGTGGAGCTAGCGATCGCCCACGTGGGCCGCTATAACCCAACCCTTCAGGCACAGATGGCCGACCACCTAGCCACGCTCAAGCAGCAAAGCCCTGCCCTCCGCAATGACGAGCCTGCGGTGGTGAGCCATACCGTGGCCCAGGTGGTGCACTACCTGCAAAACAGCCGCGACGACCTCCAGGGCAACCTCGCCTTTAACGTGGCTGATGACCTTGACCAAAACCTTCTCTCCAACGAGCTACAGGCGTTTTTGCGCATGGCCCAGTTAGTGGATCTTAGCGATCCCATTAACCCCATGGCCGCTAGCGAAGTGGTGGCGCTTCTAGAAATGATGGGCCAACTGCTCGACTTGCCTGCTTGGCAGCTCCAGCGGTTGCGCATAGCGGGAATGCTGCACCGCATTGCCCCAGCCCCTGACCTAGCGGCCATTGCGGACGATGGGCCCAGTTGTCCGCTGATTCCTGAGGTGCAGGCTTTGCGACTGATGCCCCGCATGCGAGCTGTCGCTGCCATCATTGCGCACCAGGGCGAACACTGGGATGGCAGCGGCTATCCGGCTGGCCTTGCCGGCGATGCGGTGCCCTTAGAGTCGCGCATGCTGGCTCTGGTGGCAGAATTTCAGCGGCGGGCGGCCCAGGCCCGCCATGGCAAAGACCCCGCCGAGGTCGACATGTCCCTGCTGAGTGACGTGCTCACCACCTGCCAGACCGAAGCCGGTCAGCGGTGGGATCCTAAACTTGTAGAAATTTTAGGGTTAATGGTGATGGGGCTTCAGCAAGGTATGAGCCTGCCCACAATACCGACTAAAATTACCTTGGGGTCGGGGTTGTTGAATCCTGATATGGCTGACCAAGCTTCAGTCTTTCCCTCCTCCTCTGAACTGCTCCCTCGATAGTGACTTCTGTGCCCAGCGACTCTATAGATATTGCCGCCCTGCGATCGGGCAAGCTCCGTCACCTGGGCGGGGCTGATCTGGAAGATGAAGACCTTTCTGGCACTGACCTGGCTGGCATTTACCTAGCTGGGGCTACCCTGGTGGGTGCCAACTTAAGCCGTACCTCCCTGGTCAAAGCTCATTTAGAAGGGGCTAACCTCATGGGGGCCAACCTCGTGGGGGCGGACCTGCGGGCACATCTGTGGGGTGCGAACCTGATGCAGTGTGACATGACTGGAGCCGACCTGCGGGGAGCAAACCTGCGGGGAGCAAACCTGATGGGGGCGCGCCTGGGTGGAGTCAGTCTGGCCGGAGCATTTTTAAGTGGCTGCAACCTCATGGGCGTAAATCTGCAAGGGGTTGACCTGCGGGGAGCCGACCTGCGAGGAGCAAACCTCAGCGATACCAACTTGAAGGGGGCCGACCTCTCTCAGACCGACTTGCAGGGGGCGCGGCTTGACAATGCGAATTTAGAAGAGGCCGATCTGCGTCAGGCCAATTTGTCGGGAGCTTCCCTTGGTGGTGCCAATCTGCTCTGCGCTGACCTCTCTAGTACCCAGCTCAATGGCGCTAGCTTGACCGGAGCTTGCCTGATTGGCACTCATTTAGACAAGTAGGCGTTTACTCTTTTAGACATTCCGGCTGGCGAGTCGGCGATCGCGGCAGTCCGCATCAGCTGGTGCTGCTGAACTAAGGAATGCAGGCTAACCCAACAGCGGTTGGCTGTACTGGGTTCTATTGGTGTTTACCCAGTCTGCTAATCTAAGCTGGGTGAACACCCAGGGCGGCAGAAAACCAAGCTGAAACTCTCAATGGAGAGGAAGCCCATGAGCTTTGACCACAAACCGAGGATTCTATTTCTCTACGGTTCGCTGCGCGATCGCTCCTACAGTCGGCTGCTAGCCGAAGAAGCGGCCAGAATTATCGAGGGCTTTGGGGCTGAGGTGCGCTTCTTTCATCCCCACGATCTGCCAATTCATGGCAGCGTACCTGACGACCACCCTAAAGTTCAGGAGCTGCGGGATTTGGTGCTGTGGTCGGAGGGGCAGGTGTGGTCTAGCCCTGAGCTGCACGGCAATATCAGCGGCCTGATGAAGCACCAAATCGACTGGATACCCCTGAGTCTGGGAGCGGCGCGACCCACCCAGGGCAAAACCCTGGCGGTGATGCAGGTGAGCGGCGGGTCGCAGTCCTTCAACGCGGTGAACACGCTGCGGGTGTTGGGTCGGTGGATGCGGATGTTTACGATTCCGAACCAGTCATCGGTGGCGAAGGCATACCAGGAGTTTAACGATGATGGCACGATGAAAGACTCGGCCTACCGCGATCGCGTTATCGACGTGATGGAAGAGCTCTACAAATTCACCCTGCTGCTGCGCGATCAAGTGGACTATCTCACCGATCGCCACAGCGAGCGCAAGGCTGAGACTGAAAAGCAGGCTCAAGCCATCGTTAGCCAATCTATCGGCACCGCCTCCAGCAAAGCCTGAGCACCCTCGACCGGAGTTGGCTCCATGTCCTTATCTCTCCGCCTGCGCTCCAACGTCACCCTATCCCTAGGGGCAGCGGTTCTTGCCCTGGCCTTCGCCTGTCGGCCCGTGCCCTCCGCAGACCACAGCAGTGCAATTAATAAAATTGCCTTTGATCTGAGCACTTTGGATGAAAACGGGCTTCATGGCCCAACCGACGGCAAGCGATCGCTCGACTACGAGTTTTGCATTCCTGCGGGCGGTGCCTACACCCAAGCGGTGAGCGCGATCGATCCTTCGGCGCAGTTTTTTCCGCAGAGCCGAGGGCGCATTGGCTGCGGCGAGAATGAGGTGCTGACTATTGGCAACACTTACCAGACCAACCATCAAGACATCTTGATCGAACTAGCCAACCTCGACTACATCGATCGCATCCAGCAGGTGGACTGGGAGTAGATTTTGTGGGTTGTCTATCGGGATTTCTGAAGGTTCGCTAGAGTTGAACTATGTTTCTTCCCTGGCCGTTTGGATCATCCCATGACCGCCATCACTATTAGCCTCGACCCGGTTGGGGCCTTAACTGACGAAGCGTTTTATCAGCTGTGCCGGGCCAAACCCGACGTAAAATTTGAGCGTTCAGCCCAGGGAGAACTCATCATCACGTCACCTACTGGGGGCGAAAGTGGTCGTCGCAATGCCGATATCACGATCGATCTTGGCATCTGGAATCGCCAGACCCAGCTTGGCTATACCTTTGATTCGTCTACCTGTTTCAAGCTACCTAATAAAGCTGAGCGATCCCCCGATGCCGCCTGGGTTGAGCGCAGTCGTTGGGAGGCGTTGAGCCCTGAACAACGGGAAAAGTTTCCCCCCATTGCTCCTGATTTCGTCATTGAGTTGAGATCGGCCAGCGATAGCTTGCCACCGCTTCAGGCCAAGATGCAGGAGTACCAGGCTAACGGCGTGCGCCTTGGATGGTTGCTGAATCCTCAAGACCAACAGGTTGAGATCTAACTGACTAGGCCAAGCTGTAGAAACCCAGCATGCTCCTCAGCAGCTCTCTGGAGAAACTGTCTTGCCAGATTTTGTCCTCAAACTAGCCCAAATTTTAGACAGCTGCACGGATAGATAAAACTGTACCGTTAAGGCAAACCAGCTCACTAGGGTCGATAGAGTAGCGAACTGTCGCAGGCCAGAAGAACGCAGCATAGTTCAGTCAAAAGACTGTACGTCAAGAGCCGCAGCGCCATGATGTGACTCAATACCGCTGAGTTTGGCCAATTTTAGGGCTAACTATAGCACTGGACTAGGAGCGTCTTGGTTAGGGGCAACGGCAATCGCCCTTCTGAGCCAATGGCGAACTGTTGCTGCAAACGGCCAAGATCAAGTAAATTGGCGCGAATTTCTCTCTGACTCCTAAAAACCCGAAAATTTACATTGTTTAATTTCTAAACAGCCCGTTGGCATCGGGGGCATTACAGGGCTCGCAGGGCCATACACTAGGGAGAATTAGTTGGCGTGAGTAGTCGCGCTGCGGGTGTTTTTGGGTTTCAGGCGTGAGGTCAATGAAGTTTCGCTCGTTTATTCGACCCCTTGCCATTGCCGCTGGGCTGGTGCTGGTGCTGGGTTTGGGCTTGCTGGGGCGTTTGACGCTCAATACTCCCCTATACCTGATCGAGCGCGGGGGGCAGGCTCAGCCGCAGGCGCTTCAGTTTGTGCCCAAGCAGTCGCCTGTTGTTGCCTCGGTGCTGGTGCGTCCCGATCGCCTCGCCAGCCTGTGGGAATATCTGGCTGCTCCCCGCCTGCGCCAAGAGACCCGCCACGATCAGGAACTGATTGCGCAAGCGCTATTGGCCAATACCGGTCTCAACTACAGCCGCGATATCCAGCCGTGGCTAGGGGAAGAGGTGACCGCCGCCATGGTGACCCCCGATCTCGACCAAGACCCCACTAATGGCACCACTCCTGGCTATCTGGTTGCCCTGGCCTGCAATGATAGTGCGGCGGCCCAGGCGGCGCTAGAGCTGTATTGGCAGAACCGCGCGATCGCCGGTGACGCCCTTACCTTTGAAGATTTTTCCGGCAATCGATTGATCTACGCCCGGCGCAGCGCCCCACGATCGGCCCAGGCAGAAACGGCCTCGCTGGCCACAGCCCTGGTGGCTAACCGCTACGTGCTGGCCACCAACCATCCCGATGTGTTGCGCCAGGCTCTCACCGCCGCCCAGTCTACCGACCTAAACCTTCAGAGCGATCGCCGCTATAAGGCCGCCCTGGGGAAGTTACCCAGTCAGCGGGTGGGGCTGCTGGCGCTGAACCTGCCTACAGTTAGCCAGTGGCTCAACCCCGATCGGAATTTTGCTGAGCCATTGGTCGATCTGGGTGATTTGGGGACCGCTGATGACCAAGTGGGCTGGGCACTGCTGTCATGGCAGCTTTCCCGCGAGGGTCTAGTGGGCCACACAGCGCTGCTAGCCGCCCAGGGACATCGTCTCCATCCCCAGCGAGCCAGGGCAACCGATTGGGAAAACATTGTGCCCTACTTGCCAGGGGGCCTGGCGGTGACCGCGATCGGCTTTGATCTGGCGACCCTGAGGCAGCGTATCAATCCTCTGCTGTCCCTAGCCTCTCCCACTGACGAGGGAAGTTTCCCTTTGGCCAATCTGATTGACGACGCGCTGGGCCAGGGCGCAATGGATCTTCTAGAGACGGGAGTAGACCAGGCCTACGGTGTGGGATTGGGGACGGCTGAAACCGGAGCGCCCGACTGGCTAGTGGTGGCGCCCCGAAACGAGACACTGACCGCGGCGCTTGACGCTATGACGGCTTTGGCCCAGGGACAGGGCTTAGGAGTTGGATCGCTGGATCTGCGAGGCACTCCGGCGATCGCATGGACTCGCCTAGCCTTGCCCAAGCGAGGGTCCCAGCCTTTGCAGGTGGTGGCTGAGGTGGCAGGGCTACACGCCCAAGTCGAGCAGTACGAGGCGCTAGCCGCCTCCCCCGTTACGCTGGATGCCATCCTTCACCCCGCTGCTGTACCTCGGCAACGTCCGGCCTGGTGGTCGCAGGTGGCTCAGGTGCCTGGTCCTAGCACCGGCTATATTCACATCGACTGGCCGCAGATTCAGGCTGGCTTAGCCGCCCGGCTGCCCCGGTGGCGGCTGTGGAGCACTGCGACCCAACCGGCCCTCAAGCATTTACGGCAGATTACGCTAGTCAGTGGCGATCGCACCGATGCGATGCAGACCGGCCGTATTCTAGTGCAGCTCAGCAACCAATCGTGACGACGCAGTGATGGCAGACTCGACCACCTCAACGGATTTCGCGATCGCGCCCCTGCTCGCTGCCCACTTGGCGGGTAGTGCCCTCGACGACACCCAGCGTCAGCAGCTGCTGGCGTGGGAACTGGCTGACCCTAGGCGGGCCGCGGCCTGGGGCATTACCGCTGAAAATGGGGCGGCCCAGCTAGAGGAGCGCCTAGGCTGGCTGCAAAACCTAGTGGCCCACCACGACACATTGCCCCTGCCCCCCGCGCCGATGGAGCACTACCTAGGGCTGTACTGGCGGCTGTGGCTGCCCCTGGCCCTAACCCTGAAGCAAGCCCGCGCTGCCCAGGCTGGCCCACTGATTCAGGGGGTGCTCGGCGGGCAGGGGACAGGCAAAACCACCCTGACCCTGATTCTGCAGCACATTCTACAGGTGATGGGCTACCGGGCAGTGGGCCTCTCGATTGACGATATTTACAAGACTTACCGCGATCGCCAGGCACTAATTCAGGTCGACCCCCGGCTGCGGTGGCGCGGGCCACCGGGCACCCACGACATCGACCTAGGGCTAGCCACCCTAGCCCACATTCGAGCAGCAGGGCCGGGGGAAGCCGTGGCCCTGCCTCGGTTCGACAAATCGCTGCACGGCGGCGAGGGCGATCGCGCCGATCCAGAGTGGGTGCAGGATGTAGATATTCTGCTGTTTGAGGGCTGGTTTTTGGGGGCGCGCCCCATCGACCCAGCTCAGTTTGACCAGGCCCCAGAGCCCATTGTCACCGCAGCCGACCGCCAGTTTGCCCGCGACATGAACGCTGAACTGGCTACCTACCTGCCCCTGTGGGACTGTCTCGATCGCCTGATGGTGCTGTGTCCAGCCGACTACCGCCTGAGCAAACAGTGGCGCAAAGACGCCGAACACCAGATGAAGGCCCAGGGCAAAACCGGTATGAGCGATGCCACCATCGATGCGTTTGTGGAGTATTTCTGGTGTGCCCTGCACCCGGAGCTATTTATTGCAGCCCTCAAGCGCGATGGTGAACACGTTAACCTAGTGGTAGAAATCGACCGCGATCGCACCCCTAGGGCCATATACTCTCCAGCATTGGCTATTATTTAGCTAATGGGCTAAGTTGCTGTCTACCAAACAGTTGTTAATTTTGGATAATGATTTTTTATTATGAATTCTAACGTTCAAGTTATTGAGCCTACCGGTATTTTAGATAGCACTAAAGCTGAAGAATTTCGCGAGTCTGTGGAGGCACTACTCGAGGAAGGAACTGAAGTTATTTTAGTTGACCTAAAAGAGATTACCTTTATCGATAGCTCGGGGCTGGGCACGCTGGTTGTACTGCTTAAAAAGGCGCGATCGCTCAACCGCAGCTTCTGCATTTGCTCTATGAACGACCAGGTCCGTATGCTGTTTGAACTTACCAGTATGGACCGAGTGTTTGAAATTTATGAAAACCGTCAGGCCTTTGAAGATGCCAAGCTCAAAGTGTCCTAGGTTTAAATACTAAAAGGGGTACAAGGTTTCAGGTTTCAGGTATAAGAGTTAGCCCTAAACCCTATATCTAAAACCTGACACCTTTGGGAAAGTCATTTGATTATTTATGCGGCTGAAGACTAGTCTAAGTTAACCATCATTAAAGACATATCGTCGCTGGCGACCTCCCCCGCCTGGCACTTAATTACGGTATCGAGAATGTGGTCGATGCTGCGCTCGCGCTTGGCCACGGCTAGCAAATCCACAAAATTGTCTAATCCGAGGTACTGCTGATTGTCTTGCAGCACCTCGTAGAGGCCGTCGCTGAATAAATAAAGGCTACTGTTGGGGGGCAGCTGGCAGCGCTGCCACTGGTACTTGGCCTCGGGCAGCATGCCCACGGGCATGCCGGGGGTGCGCAGGCGGGTGGTGGTCACCTTTTGGTCGGCATCAATCGACACCAGCACCGCCGGGGGATGGCCGGCGCTGGCGTAGAGCAGCTGGCGGTTGGCGCAGTTGAGCACGCCATACCAGATGGTGAAATATTTTTGGTTCTGATCGCTCATCTGAAAGGTTTCGTTGAGCGCCCGCAGCACCTTTTCGGGGCGGTAGAAGCTGACATCGGGCAGCGACTGAGCGCGCAGCACGTTCAACACCGATGTAGAGAGCAGCGCCGACCCTAGCCCGTGGCCTGAGACATCGAGCAAATACATCACTAGATAGTCGGGGTCGAGCCAGTAGTAGTCGTAGCAGTCGCCGCCGAGCTGCTGAGAGGGCAAAAATCGTGATTGGATGGGTACTCTGCCGACTTGGTCGTTGGGCAGGAGCGATCGCACGTAGCCCTCCGCTTCCGCCATTTCAGCTTCCATCCGCTGCTTTTGCTGGCGCAGGTCTTGGGTGAGCTGGTAGATGCGCAGCCCTGCCCGCACCCGCGCATTGAGCTCGTTAATATCCACTGGTTTCGAGAGCAGGTCGTCGGCCCCCATCTCCAGCCCCTTGACTCGGTCGGCGGTGCTATAGCGGGCCGTCAGCAGCAGCAGTGACGTAATCGAGAGCACCGGATGATGCTTAAGGGCCTGGCAGATGGCCAACCCGTCGATGGTGCCTGGAATATTCCAGTCGCAGATGATTACCCCCGGCAGTAGCTTTTCGGCCAGGGTGAGGCCTTCTGCCCCACTGCGGGCCGTGGTTACACTGTAACCCTGCTGCTTGAGAGCGCTGACCAAAAACTGCTCTGTAGCGGCATCGTGCTCAATGATGAGGATGTCGATCATGCTGCGTTTGAGACCAAGGGAGTAACCATAGACCTGGAGAACGAATAGCGTCGATAGCGGTAGCAGATCAATCCAGGCGTTTCTAAATTTCCCCGCTGGTCTAGCACCACAGCCAGATGGGGATACTGAGGTTTAGCGTAACCCTAAACTGCCCCAGCCAGGGACTTCATAAAGATCCTACGCAATCTCTTTAGAGTCCAAAGGCTACAGAGCTAATTTGCCAACCGTTGAAGCCATTTTTGCCCCCTTAAATTTGTAGTTTTAACTTCGACGGGAACCTCTGGGTAAGCAACTTTTTATGAACGGTGTGGTGAGCTACTGTGATCTGCGCGGGAGTCTGTTTAGCATAGTCATGCCGTTCCGTTAGGCCAACCGGTTATGGATACTGTGGTTATGGATCCCTTGACCTGCTCGTTGCCTACTAGCTGCGTTGTTCCGGTGTATAAGTCGCCGAAGGATTACCAGGCTTTTCGCATTAGCCCCGGCGATAGCAACCGCCTGGCCCTGGTGTTTGATCCCACCATTGCCAATATGTCGCTGACCTACTGCGTCGAAATCTTTGACGTTGGCGGCAAAACACCTCCCAACCGCCATCAGGTCGCTGTTGAGATGTTCTTTGTGCTCAAGGGCGAGGGCCGTGCCACCTGCGATGGCAAAACCGTTGCCATTCAAGCAGGAGATAGCATTTTGGTGCCCCCTAATGGGGTGCACGTGGTCGAAAATACTGGCCCTACCCGGCTCTATACTCTGTGCATCATGGTGCCCAACGAAGACTTTGCTGAGCTGATTCGCAGCGGCACCCCCGTTGAGCTAGACAATGAAGATTTGGCTGTTTTAGGCCGTCACGATTCCCCTAACCCCTAAGGGTCGCTACAGGTTCCTCCTTTATATTCCTCGGGTGGCCCAAGCCTACTCCTACTGCTCCGTAAACCCTTGCTCACTCCTGGCCTCTACGCTGTTGCTTCCCCGCAAACCCTGAAGCTGGTGCTGTCCCCGCCAGTCTCGCCGCCCGAGGGGGAGGCGATTCACCTTGATGCCGATGTGTACTATCCCATCGGCGAGGGGCTATTTCCGGTGCTGCTGATGCGACAGCCCTACGGTCGAGCGATCGCATCCACTGTGGTCTATGCTCACCCTAGCTGGTACGCCAGCCACGGCTACATTGTGGTGATTCAAGATGTGCGGGGGCGGGGTACCTCTGGTGGAGAGTTTGACCTGTTTCGCCACGAGGCCGACGACGGCTATGCCACAGTCCAGTGGGCGGCAAATCTACCCCAAAGCAGTGGGGCGGTGGGCATGTACGGGTTTTCTTATCAGGGGATGACCCAGCTGTATGCGGCGGCGAGGCAGCCGTCTGCGTTGAGAGCGATCGCCCCAGCCATGGTGGGCTATGACCCTTACTCTGACTGGGCGTATGAAAACGGGGCTTTACCCCTACAAACTGGCTTGGGCTGGGCGCTTCAGCTCGCCGCTGAAACCGCTCGTCTAAACCAGGATGCCGTGGCATATCAGGCGCTACGACAGGCTGCCCATGCCTTGCCCCTGGGGGATGCTTTTCCTGCCCGGCCCGAGGTGCTGAAGACCTATGCTCCCGATTCTTTCTTTCACCAGTGGCTCGATCGCCCTCAGCTCGATGACTACTGGCAGGCGCTCAAGCCAGACCTAGCAGCGGTGAATTTGCCCATGCTGCATGTTGGCGGCTGGTACGACCCCTACCTACGGGGCAACCTGCGCCTGTATCAGCAAATGGTGTCCCAAGGCAGCGCCACCCAAGAACTGTGGATTGGCCCCTGGGGACATTTGCCCTGGAGCCGCCGGGTGGGGGCGGTGGATTTTGGCCCTGAGGCCGACAGCCCGATCGATCGCCTGCAAATTCGCTGGTTCGACCGGTTCTTGAAGGATTCTTCCTCTGAGACCGGCGCTAAATCTCCTATCCAGCTGTTTGTGATGGGGGTGAACCAGTGGCAGGGGCGCGATCGCTGGCCAGCCAACCCCGGCCAACCCTTCTACCTCAGCAGCAGCGGCCTGGCGGGGATGCGCAGTGATGACGGTGTGCTCAGCCCGCACTTATTTCAGCTCCCGAGACAACCGGCATCCCCGACTGAAGACGTGATAGTACATGACCCTTGGCGACCAGTGCCATCCCTAGGTGGTCACTGCGGCTTGCCGTCTGGCCCCTTCGAACGAGGGGCGATTGACAGCCGCTCCGACGTACTGACCTACACGACTGCTCCCCTGACTGAAGGGCTGACGCTGGTAGGGACGGCGATCGTTACCCTTTACTGCCGAGCTGATGCCCTCAGCTTTGACCTCAGCGTGGTGCTCTCGGAGGTGCACGGCGATAGTCGGGTGATCAACCTCGCCCAGGGGCAGTGCCGGGTTAATAATGCCGATGTAGCCAATCCTGACCCCAAAAGGGTGACGCTGTCCCTACAACCCACGGCCTGTACCCTGGCCCCGGGGCATTGCCTGCGGCTGAGCGTGGCGGCGTCTTGTTTTCCGGCCTACGCAGTGAATAGCGGTACCGGGGCGAGGCCTGGGGACTGCGCTCAGATAGACCATCAGATCGTCACCGTAACCCTTGCCCACGGGCCGGTTTACCCTTCCTGCGTGAAGTTACCTCTAACGGCAGAGTGAAGGGCGATCGCGATCGTAAAGAATAAAAAAATCGGCTCCCTAGGGAAGCCGACGTGGGTGATACTAAATATCTACGTTGTTCTCTCAGTCTGGAAGAAACCACCAAAACCCAGCACTTTTTGCAGTGCCTAAGGTTAGATAATTTTTCCGCTGGAGGGCTCTCATCTCCTCCGTCTCTCATTGTAACAACAATTACAGATTTCCATTAACACAATCTCTACTGATTGTGTGTTGATTTGATAACCTAAGCTAATGAGCAGATGTACTCAGTATTTCCTCGGAGAGCCTGTTTAGAGGCTTAGGGGCTAATACTGAATCTAATGCCTTTAGCCTGGCAAAAGGCGGCCTGGCAAAAGCTTTGGTGCAGCCTAGCTAGGACCCTTGCGCTGCTTGTTCTGGTAGAACTAGGGGAAGTAAACAGCATTGGGTTGCGGGTGGTTCTCTCGGCCAGTTTGATCGCCGATAGAACCACTCGCTGCCCTGGGCTTACCGCGAAATCTGCTCAACCAGAACTTCTACATTGGTAGGGTTGCCCTGGGTGATCACTGCAAAGCGGCTAGTCGTGGTAAATCGCAGATCCCCATCGACAGTAATGCGGGCCTGCACTGCGTAGCTCAAGCGTGGGTCAATCTGATCGGGATTGTAGACCAGCTCAAAGGGAATCGGCACTTGGCGATCGCCAAACACCGTCCCCTGGGAGGCCAGCACGATCGCAGGCGCATTGGCCCGGCTGACATCTACCAGGCTGACCTCCAAAATAGCGTTGGGGGGCATGGCAATGCGGGGCAGATAGCTGACGGTGCCGGTGACGCTGGCAGAGTTGGTTTGCACGGCGTTGTTGACCTCGATCGTTTGGGTAACGTCAGCGGCAATGTTCACCGCTACCGAGGGAGTGCCGCCGTGGGTGAAGGTGACGCCCCCAGCCGAAACGTTGGTAGTAGCTGGGGCGGCATTCAGCTCTTGCTGCCCAGTGGATTTGTTAAACAAATTGATGCGGGGCTGGCCCTGCTGGGTAAACACCCTCACCGCATAGGTCGGCGTTTGCGAAAACACGATGGTGCCGTCAGGCATGCTGGAATCCACCGGCCCTGGCAGCTGAGCCAGTTCGCTGAGGCTATCGCTATTGACCACGAAGCTGCGGTTGATCACCTCGGTTTGGGTTAGCTGCGATACGTTAATGCGTTGATTTTCAATGGTGGTGGGGCCGTTGAGCATAATGCGCTCACCCACAGCGACGGGGCGCAGAGCCTGGGCTGCACCGTCGATATCCATTACAGCAGCCACGTAGGTGACCAGGTTGGTGCCGCCTCCTTGGTTGACGCCGAAGAATATAGCGGCATCGGTTTTGCCATCGCCGTTGATGTCGCCAAAGGCCAGCCAGTTCGGCTCTTTGGCCCTGCCGACCAGCAGTTCGCCGGGACGATTGTACTCGCCATTTTCCAGGGTGACGGTTTCAAAGGTGGGCTCGGGACCAAAACCTAGAGGCACAATGTAGGTGCCGTTGACTAGGGTGTTCCAACGATCGCACCAAACCTGTTTCTCAGGGGTAAAGACCTCACGGGTCATGCAGTTGTGCCATTCGGGCTGGGTTTGCGCCATGGCCTGATCTCCGGTTATCGCCCCACTGCCTAGGGAGGTGGCTGCTAAGCCAGCGCTTAGAAGAGCAGAAAATACTCGCTTGTTCATGATTAATCTCACACCTAACGTTCAGCCGGGAGAACTACAGTCTTCTGCTTAGGCATGGCTCAAAATGCTGACTGTATCTCCCCTGAGTCCTTAGGCAATTTATCAATGAACTATAAGGAAGCGGTGTGGAGTTACGGTTTTGGCAACGCAACCTGCCTAGGTCCCCGCTGACTAATGACGATGCCTCCCCAAGCGGTGGATGCGCCATGGCTAGGTCTGCGCCGGTGCTGCCTAACCCCTTCACCTAATCTCAGGTGCGATCATGCTGCTTGTGCCTTCAACGGTGCTGCTGCCGACGAGTTTAGGATTATTAACCCCCAAGCTAGGGAGTTTCTTGGATACTCAAGGAGAGGTTTCAGGCGATCTTCAAACTCTACGTTGAATGAACTATTGGAGAACCCGTGATGCAGGTGAGCTCTAGCTTTAAGCGGCTTTGGTGGATGATTGCTGCTATCACCGTCATGATTGCGATGGTGGTCTATCTGGGGGTAGTGCCGGTGGTTAAGAGCCATCACCTTTCCCTAGGGGCGATCGAACAGCGGCTTAGCCAGGGCTTTGGGTCGTCGGGGACTATTAGAGAACAGGCTGTCAGCGGCGGCATGAGCCGGGGGGGCTCCTTCGGCCGTTCCTCTGCGCCTGCGCCTTCGGCTCCGCGCAGTTTGCCTAGCTATGGTGGTGGCTACAGCGGTGGCTATGGCGGCGGCTATGGCGGTGGCTACGGCTATCGCTCAGCTCCGGGGCCGGTGATTGTGCCCTACCCCACCTACGCTCCTGCTCCGGTGTATGTGGGCACGGGCGGTGGCGGTGGCGGCGGTGGATTTTTGATTGTGATTGTGGTGGTGGGGTTTATTTTGCTGCCCATCGCGTTTAACTATATGCAGGGCGGCAGTCGTAGGTTTGACGACCCAGCAGCGGCGGGTAGCCAGAGCGAGCTGCTCAACGACATTGTCACCGTGACGCGCCTACAGATAGTGCTGCTAGCGGGAGCAAGAGATCTTCAGCGCGACCTCGATCGCATCGCTGTCAACGCTGACCTCACTACCCCAGCGGGGCTGGCCACCCAGCTGCGTGAAACAGTGCTGGCGCTGCTGCGTCACCCCGACTATTGGACCCATGTGCGGGCCGAGTCGCAGACGGTGGCTGGGCGCGAGCAGGCGGCGGAACGGTTTGAGCGGCTGTCGATTCAAGAGCGCAGCAAGTTTACCGTCGAAACTTTGGTAAATGTGGGCGGCGAAGTGCAGCGACGGACTATGCCCGGTGGACCAAGCCAAGATGTGGCCTCTCATATTGTGGTGACGCTGCTGCTGGGCACAGCGGACGATCGCCCCCTGTTTAGCACCGTTAATTCTGTTGCTGACTTAAAGGCGGTATTGCAGCGCTTGGGCTCTATTTCGCCCGCCTACCTGCTGGTGTATGAACTGCTGTGGACGCCCCAAGACCCTAGCGATAGCCTCAGCGGCGATGAACTGATTGCTAACTATCCCGACCTGGTCACGCTGTAGCGCGATCGCAAACGGTATAGCTCAGTCATAAATTCAAAGGTACGACTGAGATTTGACAGGGAAAACCGTGGCTGGCTGGCGCTGAACATTTGAAGCAATTCCCGCCGCGATCCCTATGGGAATCGCCGTTGTTCATACTGAGGTGGGGCTGGCTGAAGGAAAACACTAATTGCTATGGTACTCACAAAGAATTTAAGTCGTCAGAGCTTGCTGCAATCGCATATCACTGCGCCGCAATCGCATATCACTGCGCCGCAATCGCGTATCACTGCCCTGCAATCACATGTCATCAAGCTGCAATGGCATGTCATCAAGCTGCAATGGCATGTCACCGTCCTGCAAACGCGATCGCGACCGTCGCTTTAACATTCTTAGCCCATAGCTTGGGGGTGCGATCGCCCTACGGTTAACCCCACAACCAGTTCGGTGGGGAAGTTCGCCATCTCAGTAGGGTTCCTACGACTGGAGGTGCAAGCAACTCTGACGCACCATAGTAGCTGTAGAGGGTAAAAGCGCAAATGCTTGACCTGACTCACCTTAGACGTTTGCAAAGGCAAGTATCAGGAGGATTAGAATCTATGATTATTCGTCGCTACTTAGACCCCATTAGCGAAATCAACGCCATTCGTCGTCAGATCAATGATGCCTTTGGCGATCTCACCAGTGAAGCGCTGACCAAGACCGATTGGGCTCCTGCCATTCGCTTAGTTGACCACGGCCATGAGTTTGTGTTGACGGCTCACTTGGTGGGCGTCACCGCTGCCGACCTCGATGTGCAGGTAACCGCTGACAGCGTATCTGTTGCCGGCGTTCGCAAGGCCCCCGAAGCCTCTGCTGAAGAAGGCACGCAGGTGCTCTACGACGACACCCGCTACGGTAGCTTCCAGCGTATGGTCAACCTGCCCGACGCTGTGCAAAACGACAAGGTTGTGGCCGACTTTACCCACGGCGTGCTGACCCTGACTCTGCCCAAAGTGGTTGAAGCTCGCAACAAGGTCGTCAAGATCAGCCTAGGCGGTACTGAAGCCCCTGCCATCGAAGCGGGTGAAGCCTAGCTCAGAGCCGGAGATGTCTCTGCGCTAACGGTTGACGATTGAGAGTAAGTCATGAGGACTGGGGAGGCAATGCCTCCCCTTTTTTTGCTTTGCTGATTGCAGCGCCCCGCCACTGAATTCACAGCGACACTGAGTTCAATCACCTTGCATTAGCCCAGGTCATTCTGCTAAGCCTCTACGGCTGCGGCTTTTCAAGGTCGGCGTCGCCTATGGTAAACGTGACCGAGAGGGGGCTGTCGACCCGGCGAGAGGCCTCGCGCAGTTCGAGCCCGACAATCATGCCGTCGTCGTCGTAATCGAGAATGAGGTTGGGCGAAATTTGGGCAGTTTCGCCAACTTCGTGCTGGTTAAAGGCGATTTGCAGGATGTCGCGATCGGGGTCGTAGGTGATCTGCATAGGCTAGGGCGCGAGGCGACAAAGGCGCAGTGGGTAGTGTGATAGCCGCCATCATAGAGTGTTTCTAGGCGGATGGTTTACCCTTTGACCACCGGCAGCGCTTTAGAACTGCGGCCATTTGCCCATCTTGGCCAAAACAGCACCCGCAGCAGCAGCCCGATCGATTGCAGCTCGCCGGGGCTATTCCACCGCTTCCACTGGCCAGGGCGACAAAATAGGGTGGTGACCAGGGTGCCGTAGGTGGCAGCAGCCATGGGGCCAAACTGCACCCGCAGGTGAGGAAACTCGTCTTGGTAGTCTATGGCGGTGACAATGCCCTCTAGGGCGATCGCCTCCTCAGCAATTTCTAGATCTACCGCCATCCCCACGCTGAGGGGATGCTCCAAAGATGCTTGCTGGGTGAGGGCGACCTCGACTCCAACCTCTGACATCAGCGTGGTAATGCCCCACCAGGTTCTGGGAGCAGGGCCAGTGATGGGCATGGCGTCAGAGCGATCGCCCGCCGCCGCCTGAAACAGCCGGGGCGATAGCCTCACTACCCGGCGCAGATCGAGCCACACATGGGGGTCGGGGCGGGGGACATCTAGCAAAATCAGCAGGGCGATCGCGATCATCGCCAGGTTGTAAGCGCTCCACAGCCAGCCCAGAGCCAGTCCCTTGGCCTGTAAGTCGTAGGTGTCGCTGCCCCATCCAGCCATCAGGCACAGGCCTAGGTTGCGCCACAGGCTGATGGTAGTAAGCCCAAACAAAATCACCAGAGGTAGGCTCAGCCGCCAATTAAACTGAAACGTTTGGTTGGCGGTGCCCTTGGGAGTAACCTCAAAGCCTTTTGAGAACGGACTGACCAGCGCTTGAATCACCGTCGCGGCCAGGGGAAACACCAGCACCACTGAATAAACATCAGACATCAGCGCCGAGCGGGAGTAGTGGTTGAGCCAGGCAAATACGGTGAGCTGCACCAGGTAGTAGGGCAAAAAGAAATACAGCACCTCTGAGGTATTGGCCTGAATCGGCACCACGTTGAGAAATGAATAGGCCAGGGGCATCAGCAACAACACCAGGCGGGGAATGCTGCCCAACTGATTCATCAGCCCTTCTAAATGCCCCAGGCGCTGAAGCGGGGTGAGCCCTCGAATCGTCAGGGGGTTGGAGTCGATAAAAAACGCCTGGAGGGTCCCCCTGGCCCACCGCAGCCGCTGGGTAACATGGGCTGAGATGTTCTCCGCTGCTAGGCCCGCACTGAGCTGTTCGTCTAAATAGATGACTTCGTTGCCTCGGGCCGCTATGCGGATGGCGGTGAAGTAGTCTTCGCTGAGCGACTCGGTGACAAACCCACCGCTGTCTTCCAAGGCGCTGCGGCGCACCACAAACGAGGTGCCGGCACAGACCACGCTGCCCGACCCATCTCGCATCGGCTGAATCTGGCGGTAAAACACCTCTTCGTCTGGGGTCAACACCCCTTCTAAACCCAGGTTGCGGGCAATGGGGTCGGGGTTATAAAAACTCTGGGGTGTCTGCACCAGCCCCACCGCTCGGTTTTGAAAGAAGCCCACGGTGCGGCAGAGAAAATTGCGAGTTGGGACGAAATCGGCATCAAAGCAGGCGATCAGTTCTCCCTGGGTGAGTTCGAGGGCGTGGTTGAGGTTGCCAGCTTTGGCGTGGTAGTTGTTCGGGCGAGTTAGGTACTGGCATCCTAATTCTGATGCCAGGGCCTTGATCTCGGAACGGCGAGTGTCGTCGAGCAGGTATACGGTTTTGCGTGGGTAATCCATTGCCTGACAGCCAATGACGGTGCGGCGCAAGATAAAAGCCGGTTCATCGTAGGTGGGTATGAACACGTCTACCCAAGGCTGGTAGCGCCCCTGAATCACATCGTGCTCTAGTACATCGGCCTGGGAATGGCGATCGCGCACCCGCAGCAGCAGCAGCAGTTGAATGATGCTGATGGTGAGGCCAAACAGCTCCATCCCCAGCAGCAGCAGGCTAAAGGTGCCCTCTAGGGGCGAAGCCAAATTTAGAGTTGAGAGGCAGCGCCAGACGAGATAGCGGGTTACTAAAACCAGCAAAATGCTGATCACAACGCATCGCGACCAGGGCCGGGGCCGGGGTGAAATGCGGGTAATGGCAAAGGCGATGAGCAGTAGCAGCACCGTGGGGGCCACCAGATATTGAGCCGCCACCATCGGTACTTCGAGCCACATGGGGGGCTGACTCTGCAATACCTGGAGCTGGGCAAAAATTTTGGTAATTCTTGCCTCACCCGCAAACCAGGCTATGACAACGGCTGCTGAGAGTCCCACGGTGGCCGCCATGACCAGGGTTGCCCAGCGTACCGACGGGCGCGATGTAGCCTTGTCGATCGGTTTAGAAACAGATCTCGATAGAGACGGCATGGCTGAAAGACGGTAAGGAGCAGAAGCGGCGGGCGCAGCCTCAGGCCAGCTAACCGAGCACTATCCAGTAGATTTTGGCCGATGTATCTGAGAATGGCCTGAGTAGAGCAAGCACTCAGTAGCAGCCACTCAAGAATCGGGTTTAATCTAGCACTGTTGAAGACAAAGCCTGGAGTCGCCGGGCCACAACCCTGCCTACTGTACGCGTTAGCGCGCTATTCAGATGACGCCTAGCCGACAGAGTTAGCGATCGCTCCCAGTTTTTTCCGGTGCGATCGCCTGACGCAGCTCTTCGTGGCCAAAGCTGTAGCCGCCTCCAACGCGCCGCAGCAGCCCAGCCGTCACCATGGTCTCAAGCCAAGGGCGCGCCGCCTGGGGCAGACCTTGCCTACCGCCCAACAGTAGCCGCACCAGTCCGTGCTGCAAGCTAAAGGACAACCACAGGGCGAGAATCACCAGGCACCCCAAGATTAGCCTCAGGCGGCTGAGGGGCAACAGCGTCAGCGGCGGCTGGCCGCTCACGACCGCCGGTAGTACCAGCAGTAGCCCCAAAATCGTGCCCAATACCGCCACCAGCACCACCGTATTTCGCAGGGCCAGGGTCAGGTCTTGATTGGGGGTCTGACGAATTTGAGCCGCTCCGGGCACCCCGCCCTGGAGCAGTCCCACGAGTCCTAAACTCCAGCCCAGCACAGCCCCTACGGCCCCGGCTCCGCCAAATCCGACAACCCCATAGCCAAAGGGGCTCAGCAGCAGTGCAGCCACGGTGCCGAGACCGAGACCCAGTACCAGGGCTAGCCCGCCGCAGGTAAGCGCTAGGGAAATCAGTCGGCCCAGGGGAGCGATCGCCACCCCCAGCCGAACATAGGGAAAACTCTCCAGATCAATCTGAGAAGCCATCAGCCCTAGGGCCACCCCCAGCAGCAGGTTGCCGCCCACCAGTCCCATAATCAGGGCGATCGCCACCCCCAGCAGTAGCCGATAGAGCAACTGGCGCGGCTCGGGCAGCCAACTCCGATCTATGTCATCTAAATAAAAGGTGCGAGGACGCTCGCTGAGCTGCTCGGCCAGCCAGCCTAAAGCGGCTCGGTGCTGAGCTGAATTGCCCTTTGCCTTAGCCAACCCCTCATCCAGATACCGCTTAACCAGGTCGGCCCGACTGCGTAGGGGGGGCACCGCCAGGTTGGGCATCGCCACCAGCAGGTTTAGCACCAGGGGTAGCCTAGCCAACTGCTGAAGCAGCTTGCTGCCCTTGATTGTCGGCCACAGCTCAGGTCGGTTCTGCGCCAGCACGTAATCTTTGACCTGCTGGGCGGCTAGGGGAATGATATTGATGCCGCCGTTGAACTGGTCAAAGGTTAGCCCAGACGATTCGAGCACCTGGCGGCGACAGCAGAGCAGGGCGGTTTGGTTGGGGTTGCTGCGCAGCAAGGTTTCGATCGCAGCGGCGCATTTGCGCTTTTGGGTGGTGGACAGGTGGTCAAACCCGTCGATTAGTAGGGTGAGCTGGGCATTGTCGATCCAATAGCTGGCGTCAGATTTTGCCACCCGGTACTCGCGCCACAGCGTGACCATTAGCCAATCGCGCATAGTCTCCCCGGCCCAGGCTGAGACATCCACCAGCACTGGCACCGGCCCGCCACGCTTCACCAGTAGTTCGCCCACCGCCAGTAGGGTATGGGTCTTGCCGACGCCGGCCTCTCCCAAAATCAGCAGGCGACCGTCAACGCCGTCGCGCTGAAATCGGTCGGCGATCGCCCCCACCGAAGTCAGCACCTCGTTGTCTTGGCTGCCAAACTTCAGCCCCCACACCCGATAGTTCATGGGAATGTCGCGGCGTGGCGAGACCAGCGGCAGCCCCGACCGCCGCGCTGCAATCTGGCGATCGGCCCCCTGGGCCAGGGTCTTGAGACTGGCCACCGTTGGCGGTCCAGGGAGCAGCGATCGCGGAAAAGTCGTCACCATGGAGGCAAGGGGGAGAACCCAAATAGCAGGCTAGTAGCGGGGCACGGTGCGATCGACCAGCAAGGAATAGGCATCGATGCCGCCGGTCACATTCTTAAGCTCAGTAAAGCCCTGCTGGGCCAGCCAGCCGCACATCTGCGCCGAGCGCATGCCGTGGTGGCAGAGCACAATGGTTTCGCGATCGCGCTCAAAGCGGCTGTGAATGGTTTCTGACCATTCGGCAAACTCGCTCAGGGGCAGGTTGGCAAAGCCGGGCAGGCTGGCCAACTCTAGTTCGCTAGGTTCGCGGACGTCGATCAGCTGCACCGCACCGTCGGCCTCGGCCAGACGCTGGGCTAGATCCTCAACGCTGAGGGATGCGTAGGGAGCAGCATCAGAAGAAACGGTCATAGGTCAACTCTAAAGGGGCAATGGTCAGAACGGCGGGCTGAGGCAATCCGTTTAACTCTGCCAGGCTTTTGCAGGTTTACGCAACCTTAACCCATCACTCCGGAAAGGTGCCTAGAAAGGTGATATAACCCTGGGCACTACCTCTCCCCGGTGACTCTATGCCAACCCCTCCGATGAAAACCATTGGCCTGATTGGCGGCATGAGTTGGGAGTCATCTCTAGAGTACTACCGCATTCTCAACCAAGCTACGCGGGCACGGTGCGGGGGGCTACACTCCGCCAAGATAATTATGTTCTCGGTTGATTTTGCCGATCTGGCCACTCTGCAGCACCAGGGTGACTGGGCAGAGATTTCAAATATCTTGGTGGAAGCCGCCCAAAAGCTGCAAATGGCCGGAGCCAGTATGGTGCTGCTCGGTGCCAACACCATGCACCGGGTGTCTGACGCGATCGAGGCCCGCATTTCCATTCCCTTGCTGCACATCGCCGATGTTACCGCCGCCTGTGTTAAAGCCCAGGGCCTGAAACGCATTGGCCTGCTCGGCACCCGATTTACTATGGAGCAAGGCTTTTATCGCGATCGCCTCTCTAGCCACCATTTAGACGTGCTGGTGCCCGATGCCACCGGGCGCGAGGCCATTCACCAGATCATCTACGATGAGCTGTGCCAAGGACAGTTCACTCCCACCTCCCGCGAGACCGTTTTGGCGCTCTGTGAGCAACTGGCCCACGATGGGGCCGAAGGGGTGATACTGGGCTGTACGGAGCTAGAGCTGTTGATCGGCGATGTCACGGGGACGGTGCCGCTTTTCCCGACCACCCGCATCCACGCCGAGGCCGCTGTTGAGCTGGCTTTAGGTGGGTAGAGACGGTAGCCGTAGTGCCTCCTAATCGAAGTTGATGACAGCGCCAGGCTGGGGAGAAGTTAGGGATCCTGTTTGTGAGCCACAACCCTTGCCCATATTACGATCCGTTAAGGTTTGCGGGGGGTGGCGATAAGAGCTGAAATCTCTCGCTATAGACTGGTCAAAGATTAGGAAACCCTTACTGCATAGACCGTTTTGACCAACCTTTGAGGGCCTCCTTAAAGCTGTCAACCCAGTCGTGACCCACATTGGAGTTTTGTTTCAATGTCCCATTCTGTCAAAATTTACGATACCTGTATTGGCTGCACCCAGTGTGTGCGCGCCTGCCCCACTGACGTTCTAGAAATGGTGCCCTGGGATGGCTGCAAGGCCGGGCAAATTGCCTCCTCTCCCCGCACCGAAGATTGCGTGGGCTGCAAGCGTTGTGAAACCGCCTGCCCCACCGACTTTCTGAGCATTCGAGTCTATCTGGGTGCTGAAACCACCCGCAGCATGGGTCTAGCCTACTAGGCACCCTGCTATCTAGCCATAGTTATCGTCATTAAGCTCCAGCCCCTGGGATTAACTCCCCCAGGGGTTTTCTATGGCGGTCGGCGGTGCTGCTGAGCTCAGCCTATGCCTATCTGGCCCCCTCCCGAAGCAACCTACAAGCCCCAGAACTTCTACCCTACATCTCCCCATTCCTTGAACTGTTGAACTCTGCCCAGCACCCCTGCCGAGATGCCTAGCCCTTCAACCGATTCAGACTTTCTTGAGCAGTGGCGCTTTGTTTTGGCCCCCTACAACCTGGGCTACAAAATTAAACTGGTCTCCCAGTTGATGTATCGCAACTTTCTAGAGCAGCTAGAACCCCACGGACTCACTCCATTTCACTACCTGGTGCTGTGCTGTCTGTGGGAAGAGGACGGACTTTCTACCTCGGGCATTGCCGACAAACTTAAGCAGCTGGGGGCCACCCTGACCGGTGTCGTCGATCGCATGGAAGATCGGAAACTGGTCTTCCGAGAGCGCGATGCTAGCGATCGCCGCATCATTCGCATTTGGCTTACCGATGAGGGTAGAGCGCTGCAAACGGTTCTCCTGCCCTTGGGCGCAAAAACCCTCCAGCAATCCACGGCCAATATCTCTGAAGCCGACCAGGCCACGGCCATGAAGGTCCTCGATCAAATTATCCACAATCTGCTCTAGAGAAAATAAGGCGGGCGGTGTTGACTCCAGGTCAAATTACTTAATATATTGATTATTAGCATATTAAGTAATTTGGCTGACGAGAAATCAAGTCAGTCAGCATTCTTGTGGTCAAAATCGGAGAAATTAGGGAAAAACGATGTCAAAACTCAGCATTCGGCAGAAAAATTGGCTATTGTCCGCACACATCGGGTTTGCTGCCCTTTGGACCGGAACGGTGTTGAGCATGTTTCTGATCTCGATAAAAAACACGGCCCCAGCCAGTGGCGATGTGCTTTACGCGCTTAACTCCACCATCAATGCGCTAGATGACTATGTCGTGATTCCCTCAGCGATTGGCTCGGTGTTGACGGCGACGGCACTGTGCTGGGGTACTAACTATGGCTTTGCCAAGTTCTACTGGGTAATCACCAAATGGGTATTAACCACGGCCCTAATCGCCTTTGGCACCTTTTGGCTGTTTCCCTGGGCCAATACGGCGGAGCAGCTCTCCGCCCAGACGGGGTTGCAGGCGTTAGCCAATCCGGTCTACGCCTTTGATGCCAGAGGCGTGCTGATTGGCGGGCTAGTGCAAGTTTTTTTCTTAGGGGTAATTATTGGCATTTCGGTGCTGAAGCCTTGGGGGCGACGGCCTGTCGCCAAGCAACCTCAGTAGCGTCGGGCAGGGGTGTATTCCTCTCTCAAAATTCTTAACGGTGGCGGGGTGACCAAACCGTTTATGGTGCAAACCATAGCGACGGAAACAGCCATGCATAAGGGAATGAACTGGCTTAAGGGCGACCTAATGGCTCTGGTGAGCGCCGTAACTCTGGCTGGGCTGACGCATCTCTATCCTGCTGCCCAGGCCCAGCCTGCGCTAGCGCCGCCCCAGTGGACTCCAGTTGTTGTGTCTGCTCTGACGCCTGCAACGGAGCTGGTGCTGGGGGTTGATGGCCACTACCACGGGGTGTATGAGCTGATGGTGTCGAACACTAGCTCAGCGGCGATCGCGCTCAACCAGCTTGATGTGGTGGATGCCGAAAGCCCTGACGATGCGCTGGCAACGTTTACCGACGATGAGCTGCTGCTGCGGTTGCGAACGCTGGGCAATGCTCCCGCTCCCGCTGCTGACCTGGGGCCTAGCGAAACTCGCCTGTTTTTAGTTGACCACAGCTTTGCCCAGGGCCGCCCCTTACCCCAGCGCCTGCTGCACCGCTTGACTATTTCTGGTTCTGCCCAGTCCGCTGACTCGTCCCTGAGCTATACAGCTGCCCCCATTGCTGTCTCGCCGGCTCATCTGGTGCTGGGGCCACCCCTGCGGGGACCAGGTTGGGTGGCGGCTAATGGCTGCTGCTTCCCCACCGTGGGCCACCGCAGCGCTGGCTTGCCCACCAATGGCGAGATTCATTTTGCCCAGCGCTTTGCCATCGATTGGATGCAGCTCGATCGCCAGGGCCGAATTGCCGTTCGCGATCTGACGGACGTAAGCAGCTACCCTGGTTACGGTTCTGAACTGCTGGCTGTGGCCGATGGCACCGTGATCCAAACCCGCAACGATCTACCTGAGCAAGTGCCCCCCACCCTGCCCGACCCCGCCACCATCGACCTAGAAAACGTGTTGGGCAACAACGTCATTCTTGATCTGGGAAATGGAGTCTACGCCCTCTACGCTCACCTACAGCCAGGCTCGGTGCAAGTCACACCGGGAGAATCGGTAAAGCAGGGACAGGTTTTGGGACTGTTGGGCAATACGGGCAATACCTCAGCCCCTCACGTACATTTTCATCTAATGGATGGCCCCACCCTGGCCTCCAACGGACTGCCCTACACCATCGATCCCATCGTCGTGGCAGGGCAAATTCCGCTGGAGTCGGTGGAGCAGTTTTATAGCCTAGAGGGCGACTGGCGATCGGCGTTGCTGCCCCAGCCAGAACGCCGCAACCAGGAGTTTCCCCTATTCTTGACCGTGGTTGACTTTCCTGACTAACCCCTAAGCGGGTGAATGGATAGGACTCACCTACCCATCCACCCGCCTACCCATCTACTCCCCTACCCCACCTGCTGCGACGCCTTCACCTGCGGCTGCGGCTGCGGCTGGAACTGGAAGAGGGTATAGACCACGTTGCGACGAATGCCCGTCATCATGTCAAGGAAGACCTCGTAGCCCTCGCTCTTGTACTCAATTAGCGGGTCTTTTTGGCCGTAGCCACGCAGGCCTACCGTTTCCCGCAAGGCATCCATCTGCTGCAGGTGATCACGCCAGAGGCTGTCGATCTGCTGCAGGATGAAAAAGCGCTCGGCCTCGCGCATCAGCCCTGGCTTGACCTGGTCAACCTGGGCCTCTTTGATGTCGTAGGCAATGCGGGCCTGCTCATGGAGGAAGGTGCGGATTTCGCCCACAGAGAGGTCTTCGAGCTGCTCGGGGGTGAGGTCGGACAGCAGGTAAACAAACTCTTTGACTTTACCCACCATTTCTGGCAGCTTCCACTCTTCGGGGGGCAGCTCGGGGTTGATGTAGGCGTTGACGATGTCATCCATGGTTTGCTCGGCGTAGCCGATCACCATTTCTTTGAGCTCGTCGCCTTCGAGCACACGGCGGCGCTCCGCGTAGATGGCGCGGCGCTGATTGTTCATCACCTCGTCGTACTCGAACACCTGCTTGCGGATGTCGTAGTAGTAGGTTTCAACTTTCTTTTGAGCCCCTTCAAGCGATCGCGTCAGCATGCCCGACTCAATCGGCATGTCCTCTTCGACCCGGAAAGCATTCATCAGACCGGCAACGCGATCGCCGCCAAAGATGCGTAGCAGATTGTCTTGCAGACTCAAGAAAAACTTGGTGGAGCCAGGGTCGCCCTGGCGGCCCGCTCGGCCCCGCAGCTGGTTGTCGATGCGGCGTGACTCGTGGCGCTCGGTGCCAATCACGTGCAGGCCGCCCCGCTGAATCACCAGCTCGTGCTCGGCGCTGGTCAGAGCCTCGTACTCGTGGCGAATGCGGTTGTACACATCGCGCAGCTTTTGAATAACAGGGTCATCGGTGGGGGCTTTTTCGGCGGCAACGGCCATCTTGTCTTCGGCCTGCAGCTCAGTCAGGCTGCGATCGCCGTAGGTGGTCACGGCAAAGTCAACGGTGGCCTTAAGTTCGTCAATGGTGGCAGACGATAGCTCGATGGGGAAGATATCGGGCGAAGCCTTCCAGGTTTTGACCTTTTTGCCGGGGGCAAAGCCCTGGGCAGGGGCACGGCCCTTGGTGCCTGGCACCGTCGTTACCGAAAACTCATCTTCGTCCTCGGGCTTGACGATGCGGGGCATCAGGTACTCGCGCACTTTGAGGCGGGCCATATAGTCAGCATTACCGCCGAGGATGATGTCGGTGCCGCGCCCAGCCATGTTGGTGGCAATGGTGACCGCGCCGCTACGCCCGGCCTGGGCGACAATCTCCGACTCGCGCTCCACGTTCTCGGGCTTAGCGTTGAGCAGGTTGTGGGGCACGCCGCGCTCGTTTAGCAGCGCCGACAGCACCTCCGATTTCTCTACACTGGTGGTGCCCACTAGCACCGGGCGACCGGCCTCGTGCATTTCGGCGCACTCTTCGGCCACGGCCTTCCACTTGGCCTCTTCGTTTTTGTAGACGACGTCAGAGAGGTCGCGACGGGCGGCGACGCGGTTGGTTGGGATGATGGTGACTTCGAGCTTGTAGATGCGCTCAAACTCGGCTTCTTCAGTCTTGGCGGTGCCGGTCATGCCCGACAGCTTGGGGTAGAGCAAGAAGAAGTTCTGGTAGGTAATGCTAGCCAGGGTCTGGGTTTCAGGCTGAATTTCCACATGCTCTTTGGCCTCGATCGCCTGGTGCAGACCATCGCTCCAGCGGCGACCGGGCATTACCCGCCCGGTAAACTCGTCCACGATGATCACTTCGTCGTTGCGGACGATGTACTTAACGTCCTTGGCGAACAGTTCCTTGGCCTTGATGGCGTTGAAGATGTAGTGGGCCCAGGGGTCTTTGGGGTCGAACAGATCCTGCACACCCAGCAGCTCTTCAGCCTTGATGAAGCCTTCGTCGGTGAGCAGCACGTTGTGGGCTTTTTCATCGACTTCGTAGTGCTCTTCGGCGAGGAGCTCGCGGCTAATTTCAGCGGCGCGGTTGTACTTTTCGCCGGGGCGATCGACCTGGCCCGAAATAATTAGCGGCGTGCGGGCCTCATCCACCAAAATGGAGTCGACTTCGTCGATGACGCAGTAGTTAAAGGGGCGCTGCACTACGTCTTCCATGGCGGTGGCCATGTTGTCGCGCAGGTAGTCAAAGCCAAACTCGCTGTTGGTGCCGTAGGTGATGTCACAGCCGTAGTTGAGCTTGCGCTCGGCGGGCGACATGCCCTGCTGAATGAGCCCTACGCTGAGGCCCAAAAAGCGGTGAATCTGCCCCATCCACTCGGCGTCGCGGCGGGCTAGGTAGTCGTTAACCGTGACTACGTGAGCCCCTTTACCTGAGAGGGCGTTGAGGTACGACGGCAAGGTTGCCACCAGGGTTTTGCCTTCCCCGGTTTTCATTTCGGCAATCTGGCCATCGTGGAGCACCATGCCGCCAATTAGCTGCACGTCGAAGTGGCGCATGCCCAGCACCCGCTTCGAGGCTTCGCGCACCACGGCAAAGGCTTCGGGCAGCAGGTCGTCGAGGGATTCACCCTTGGCAATGCGCTGTTTGAACTCCCCCGTTTTGGCCGTTAGCGCCTCGTCGGAGAGCTGCTGAATCTCTTCCTCCAGCAGGTTGATCTCGACCACGTCGGGACGATATTTCTTAAGCTTGCGCGCGTTGGGGTCACCGAGGAGGTTCTTTAGCATGAATTAGCCAGATCAGCGTAGGGTGTTGCACTTAGTCAATCGCATATGGAGACTACTCTGCAAGGAGAAATGTCCACACCTGGGCCAGGAGCAAAGGCGACAGGGTCGAGAGACGGGGCGAAAGTGCTTTCCTATCCTATCACTTGGCTTAAGGAGCCGCCCGTGAAGCAATGGCTCAATGCCAACATCCTCTTAAAGAGGACAGATAAACAGAGAACTTTGGACTCAGCACAGTCCGGTTGGTTTATGGCTATAGCGGAAGCTGCAATTCTGGGCAGTTAAGGCGATCATCCGAGTTTGTATGCAAAATCAGCTTTAGGCGATCGCAAACCGTCCATCTCCCCACTCCTGCGCCCCGTCTATAGGTGTAGCTCTTTGTTACAATTTGGGTCGCGCCCCAGCAGCGATCGACTCTTCAGCCGCTGCCCCCGTCTACCCTTGCGGAGCACCTTGCCCCTATGAATATGGCCCAGCAACCGCCCCTGCCGTCGTCATCTCTGTCGCCGTCGCCGTCTCGTCGCCTGCATCGGGCCACCCTAGAAAACATGCTGCAATCCTCAGAGGCCGCTACTCCCCCCTGGACTATCGAGGACAGCGAAGAACTCTATCGCATCCACAGCTGGGGAGAACCGTACTTCTCGATCAATGCTGACGGCCATTTAACGGTGTCGCCCAGGGGCGATCGCGGCGGCTCGCTTGATCTGCTGGAGCTCGTGGAGGCGATCAAGCAGCGCAACCTCAACCTGCCCCTGCTGATTCGCTTTTCGGATATTCTCGAAGACCGCATTGAGCGCATCAACGCCTGCTTTGCTAAAGCGATCGCCCGCTACAAATACAGCGGTGTCTATCGAGGGGTGTTCCCGGTCAAATGCAACCAGCAGCGGCAGCTTTTAGAAGACGTGGTTCGCTACGGTCGGCCCTACCAGTTTGGTTTGGAGGCAGGCTCCAAGCCTGAGCTGTTGATTGCCCTGGCCACCCTCGATACGCCAGGAGCCCTACTGATCTGCAACGGCTATAAAGACAAGGACTACATCGAGACCGCTATGCTGGGCCAGCGGCTGGGCCAACAGCCGATCATCGTCATCGAGCAGATGAATGAGCTGGAGATTGCCATTGAGGCCAGCCAACGGCTCAACATTCGCCCGGTGCTAGGGTTGCGGGCCAAGCTCAGCACCAAGGGCAGCGGCCGCTGGGGCATTTCGGCGGGCGATCGCGCCAAGTTTGGCCTGACTGTCCCCGAGATTCTTGCGGTGGTCGATCGCCTGCGCGATGCCAACATGCTCGACTGCCTCCAGCTCTTGCATTTCCACATTGGGTCCCAAATCTCGGCCATTAGCGTGGTTAAAGAGGCCCTGCGAGAGGCCAGCCGCATCTACGTCGAGCTGGCGGAGCTGGGCGCAGGCATGCGCTATTTAGACGTGGGCGGTGGCCTAGCGGTGGATTACGACGGTTCTAAAACCACCTTCTACGCTTCCAAAAACTACAGCACCCAAAACTACGCCAACGACGTGGTCGCTGAGGTGCAGGAGGCCTGCCGCATCAAGGGAATACCCGTTCCCACCTTGATCAGCGAGAGCGGTCGGGCGCTGGTGTCCCATCAATCTGTGCTGGTCTTTGACGTGCTGGGCAGCAGCGATGCCCCCTCCCACGAGGAGGTAGAAATGCCCGGCGACGACGACCACGTGATTTTGCGCGAGCTGTACGAGATCTACCAAAACCTCACCCCCAACACCGTGCAGGAGCTCTACAACGACGCGGTGCAGTTTAAAGAAGAGGCGATTAGCCTGTTCAACTTTGGCTATCTAAGTCTGTCGGCGCGGGCGCGGGCCGAGCGGCTGTTTTGGGCCTGCTGCCGCAAGGCGCTGTCGGTGGTCAGCGATGCCGACTACATCCCCGAAGATATCGAGGAACTGCACCAGAGCATGGCCTCGATCTATTACATTAATCTATCGGTGTTTCAGTCGATGCCGGATACTTGGGCGATCGAGCAGCTGTTTCCGATCTTGCCCATTCACCGGCTTGACGAAGAGCCGAGCTGCCGGGGCACCCTGGCCGACCTCACCTGCGATAGCGACGGCAAAATTACCACGTTTATCGACCTGCGCGACGTGAAGCACGTGCTGGAGCTGCACTCGCTGAAGCCCGACGAGCCCTACTACTTGGGCATGTTCTTGGGCGGGGCCTACCAAGAGATCATGGGCAACCTGCACAACCTGTTTGGCGACACCAATGCGGTGCACATCCACATGACCCCCAAGGGCTATCAGGTGGAGCAGGTAGTCAAGGGCGACACCATGACCGAGGTGCTGGGCTACGTGCAGTACGACGCCGAAGACATGATTGAGAATATTCGCAAGCGATCGGAGCGGGCGCTGCAAGATAGCCAGATCACCTTGGAGGAGTCGCAGCTGTTGATTCAGCACTACGAGCGCAGCCTCAGCCAGTACACCTACCTGACCTAAGCCACGACTAAAAAGTCCAGGTGCGTCATTGCCTATCGTGACGCACCTGGACTCCGAATCTCAATCCAGCAGGCTCTGGGGAAAACCTCACGCAGCCTTAATCAGCCAAATCGACCCGACACGTAATCTTGGGTGGCCTGTTCGCTGGGGTCATTGAAAATTTTCTCAGTGTCCCCGTATTCCACCAGATAGCCGACTTTGTTGCCAGACTCAGTCGCCTCGGCGTTAAAGAACGCTGTTCTGTCAGAAATCCGCGATGCCTGCTGCATGTTGTGGGTGACGATGACGATGGTGTAGCGGCTCTCTAGCTCCTTCATTAGCTCTTCGATCTGGAGGGTCGAGATCGGGTCAAGGGCGGAGCAGGGCTCATCCATCAAAATCACTTCGGGCTCAATAGCGATCGTGCGAGCAATGCAGAGGCGCTGCTGCTGCCCACCTGAGAGGGAAAGGCCACTTTGCCTGAGCTTATCTTTAACCTCGTCCCATAGAGCGGCCCGCCGAAGGGAGTTTTCCACCAGCTCATCCATGTCGCCCTTGTAGCCGTTGATGCGAGCGGCAAAGGCGATGTTTTCATAAATGGATTTGGTGAACGGGTTGGGTTTTTGAAACACCATGCCAATGCGGCGACGCACGTAAACCGGGTCAACATCTTTGGCGTACAAATCAGTGCCGTGGAACATCGCCTTACCCTCAACCCGCGCTCCGCGAATGAGGTCATTGGTGCGGTTGAAGCAGCGCAGAAGGGTGCTCTTTCCACAGCCCGAGGGACCAATAAAAGCGGTGATCTCATTCTTGAAGATATCAAGGTTGACATCCCGTACTGCCAGGGTTGATCCGTAGTACACACTGACGTTCTTAGCCCGCAAGGCAGCCTCAGTGGCAACTGGGCTGACAGATTGTGAAGTCATGACGTTACTCTACGCTGCAACTAAAAAACTTGCGCTAACCCTACTTCTGAAAGCGATTCCGCAGATAGATAGCGGTGGCATTCATCAGTAACAAAATTACCATCAGTACGATGATGGCACCCGCCGCTAAGGCATGAAAATCGGCTTGAGGTCGGGATACCCAGTTGAAGATTTGAATGGGCAACACGGTGAACGGACTCTGTAACCCCCTCAACGATAGCTCTGGCAAGAAGGGAATGTAGGTGAGTGCCCCAATGGTAATTAGGGGAGCAGTTTCGCCGATCGCCCGAGACAGGGCCAAGATCACCCCGGTCAAAATTCCCGGCAGCGCCAGGGGGAAAATGTGCGATCGAATCACCTGCCAGCGGGTAGCACCCAAAGCAAAGCCAGCCTGCCGCAAACTTCCTGGAATAGCTCTCAATGATTCGCGAGTGGCAATAATCACGATGGGTAGCACCAGCAGGGCCAGAGTGAGTGCCCCTGCTAAAACCGTGCGGCCCTGGGTAATCGGAAATAGAATGCGCACAAAAACCTGGAGACCCAGCAACCCGTAGATGATGGAGGGCACGCCAGCCAGGTTGGAAATGTTGATTTCGATTGCCCGAGCCAGCCAGCTGTCGGGCACAAACTCTTCGAGAAAAATGCCCGCTCCCACGCCAATCGGGAAGGTAACCAGCGCCACCAGCACCATGACCCAGATGGTGCCTACTAAGGCCGATACAATACCGGCTGTCTCGGCTTTGCGAGAAGGAAAGCTGGTGAGAAAATTCCAGCTGAGAACAGGTATACCGTCAATGAGTACGTCAGCGAGCAGTACCACCAGCACAAACAGTGAAAAAATGACGGCTGAGAGGGCAAGCCACGAAAACCCCTGATCAATACCCTGGCGGCGGCCTAGGGCCTTGAGAACCTGTTTCTGCTCAATATCCCAGCCGGCATCGAGGGGTTTTGCTTGAGACGATAGGGGCGTCATTCGTAGGTCTCCCGAAACTTGCGAACAAACCAGAAGCTAATAATGTTAAAGACTAGGGTGAGCAAAAATAGCGTCATCCCTACCGCAAAGATGGATTTGAAGGCGATCGAGCCCGCTGGAGTGTCGCCCAGGCTAACCTGCACAATGTAGGCCGTCATAGTCATGACTGGCACAAAGGGATTGAGCCCGAGTCTTGGGTTTTGCCCCGCCGCCAGGGCAACAATCATGGTTTCGCCTACGGCCCGCGAAACCGCTAAAATCACCGATGCCACAATGCCTGAAAGGGCAGCGGGCAGCACGACGCCAAAAATAGTTTCTCGCTTGGTAAGGCCCAGGGCGTAGGAGCCGTCTCTTAGGGCGCTAGGTACAGCGTAAATAGCGTCTTCGCTCAGGGAGGCAATCAGCGGCGTAATGGCAATGCCCATGACAATGCCTGCGCTCAGGGCGTTGAAGCCGCCTAGCTGAGGAATAAATATCTGGAGAAAAGGTGTGACTAGCAGCAACGCAAAGTAGCCATAGACCACAGTGGGCACCCCTGCCAAGATCTCCAAGGCGGGCTTGAGCCACTTGCGCAGTCTAGGCGAGGCATACTCGCTGAGGTAAATAGCCGATAGCAGGCCCAGGGGAACCGCCACAAGTAGGGCGATCAGCGAGGTTAGAAAGGTGGCGCTCAGCAGCACTAGAATGCCGAACTGAGGGTTTGAAAACAGGGGAGTCCACTGTCGGTCGGTAAAGAAGTTCCACAGGGGAACGTCTTTGAAGAACTCCACGGTCTCAAACAGCAGAGAGAGAACAATGCCAAAGGTGGTGGCGACAGAAATTAAAGCAAACAGGCCGAATAGCCAAATAATGGCTTGCTCGACCCGTTTGTTGAGCCCTCGCTTTGGTTGCCAGAGGTTGTTTGGTTCGGGCGGTAAAGAGTTTGTCGTCATGATCCAGAACTCTAAAAAATAAGGGGCCAGTCAATGCTGGCCCCCAGGAACTCGATCAGCTAGACCCCAGACAAGGCCAAGCCAGAGGGCGTTTAAGCGGTAGGCCTAGAGCACTTCTTCAAGCTTGACGCCAATGGAGCCTTTGCCTTCAAATACACTGCCCACGGTTTTGTTCTCAAAGCGAGTAATAACCTTTTCATTAACCTCTTCGGGCAGTTGGACGTAGCCAACTTCATCCACCAAGCCCGCATTGTCGGGGGAGATGTAGAAATTGACAAAGGCTGCGATCGCAGGGTCTTCAGCCACTGACTGCTTAACGTAGATGAACTCAGGCCGGGCGAGGGGCACGTAGGTGCCATCGGCAACAGTTTCAGCGCTGGGCTCTACACAGGTGCCGTTGCCGCTGTCGATAGCCACCGCTTTCAATCTGTCTTGGTTCTCGGTGAAGTAGGCAAGGCCAAAGAAGCCGAGGCCGTTGTCGTCGCCGCTCACACCCTGCACAATGACGTTGTCATCTTCGCTGGCGGTGTAGTCACCACGGCTTTCGCCATCGGCACCGATCGCATCCATAAAGAAGTCATAGGTACCCGAATCAGTGCCTGGGCCATAGAGGCCCAGAGGCGCATCGGGGAAGTCAGCGCGAACCTGATTCCAGGTGGTGACCTTACCCTGGGCATCAGGCTCCCAGATAGTTAGCAATTCATCAACGGTTAGGCACTCGGCAAAGTCATTCTCGGGGCTGACCACCACCGTGAGACCATCAAGCGCAATGGGCAGCTCAATATATTCAATGCCGGCCTCCTCACAGAGGTCAATTTCTTCCTGGCTGATGGGGCGAGAGGCACCAGTGATGTCAGTTTCACCAGCGCAAAACTTCTTGAAACCGCCGCCGGTACCCGATACGCCAACGGTAACCGCTACACCAGGGTTGGCTGTGCCAAACTCTTCAGCCATGGCTTCAGAGATGGGGAAGACAGTACTCGAACCGTCTACTAAAACTGTTCCAGACAGATCAGAGCCAGCAGCAGTTTCGGTGGTGCTGGCATCGGGAGTTGCGGTTTGAGAGCCACCGCCACAAGCGGCCAAACTAGCCATCATTGCTACCAATGCTGAGGAGTAGCCTACACGCAAAATTTTCTTATTCAAAACCATGATTCTTCTCACTCCAAATCCAACGCTTTAACGAACTCATTCAGCAAACTTTCAGCTACATTGAGCCAAGATAGTTAGATCCTCTGTCAATCACTTCGAGATCCAAGCTATCCAGCATGCAATGGGCTTTGTGGTAGATGAAAACGTGCATTCACACGGTTTTCTGGGGATACTTTATCACTTAAGGGCTGCCGTGAAGCTAGCCTTTGTCCACGGATAAATTTGGCTAAGCAATAGAGCTTAGATTGTCATAAATAACCTTCGGCAGTTTTAGATAGGCTTAAAGACAGTATTCACCAACTTGTATTCATGCCTGGCATAATGATCAGATACTTCCTTCAAGGGAAGTTCAAGCGAACATTAATAAAAGATTTTTTATAGATTAATTTAAGGTTAAGGGCAGGCCTAGAGTCTCCCTTTGGCAACCCTTAGAGGGTTGTTGGGCTTGACCATAGAAATAGATACTAGGAGCACCGTTATCTTTCTTGAAAAGAATAATTAAGTAGGATTCAAGCTATGCGGCTTGTGGATGAACCCCGCAACTTACCCATGCCGTTTCCCTAGGCAATACTTGCGGAGTTACTCCCAGGGGTAATACAGCGCTGTGAAACAGGCGCGCTCCGGTGGGCTGAGCGATGGCCCAGCGCGGGTCTGTTTGTGACATCCCAAATTTAGCTCAGCTCCGCTGTCGTCTGAGGGAGACAGCTGGCCCAGATGGTGGTAGCCAGCACCACTGCTCCACCAACCAGGGTGCGCAGGGCAGGCACTTCTCCCAGCAGTAGGGCGGCCAGGGCAATGCCATAGACCGGCTCTAGAGCGCTGATGACGCTAGCGATTTGGGCGCGCAGCTCCCCTAGACTTTCTATAAATAATGTATGGGCTAGGGCGGTACATAGCACTCCCAGAACCAGCAGCAACCCAATCTCCCGAGGAGTTAGAGTTAGCCCCGCGATCGGCGTGACTACCAACAGGCTGAGGCAGGCAAACAAGTTTTGGTAAAAGGCGATCGCCACTGCTGAGTGACGCTGCCGGTAGCTCTTGTTGAGCAGTTGCAGCAGCGCGAACGATAGCCCCGAGAGTAGGCCCCAAACAGCGCCTAGGGTAGTCGCCGACCCCAGCCGGTATTCGGGAATCACTAGGGCAACGCCGAGCAAGACTAAAGCTGCGATCGCACCGTCTCGCCAGCGCCAAAGGGTCTTAAACAGCAGCGGTTCGAGCACAGTAACAAAGACCGGAAAGCTTGAAAATGTCAGCAGCCCCACTGCCACCGTCGCCAGCTGAATGCTGAGAAAAAAGCTCACCCAGTGAAACGCTAGCAGCGCCCCTAGCAGCCCCATGCCTATCCAGTCTTGGCCAGTGCTTAAGCGTGCGAATCGCTTTCCTAAGGCCAGCACCAACCCCAAAGCTAGGGCGGCAAACCCGGTGCGACCGAGCACAATGACGGTGGCGGGCAGGGCTAAAAACTTGCCAAATAGCCCCGACAACCCAAATAAAAACACTGAAGCATGCACCTGGAGCAGGGCAGATGTAGCACGGGCCATGGGCAAACCTTCTCAAGAATGCAAGGGCGGGGAGCCGTTAGATTTTTCATATATTTTGCCGATATGGTTAGGCATGGCTTTAGGCAATAAGATAGGGCGCTCTTATGCGAGAAACCTTTACCGCCGAGGAATGGTCAGCACTGCTTCAGGCTCCGATGCAAGTGATCATGGGCGTTTGCCTGGCCGATCGGGTAGACCCAATTCTGTTCTTGCAAGAGGTTAAGTCTGGGATCGCCATTGTCGCCGAAGCGATTCGGCAGAGCGATGCCGTGGGCGACCTAGCTCCAGCCCTGATCAACGGTATTGCTGAGCTCGATGCCGCTGACCCTCTGTCCGGCGAGCAGCTGCTCCTCAAGAAGCAGTTTGAACTACTGGGGCTGATGCAAACCTTTAAGAGATCTAAGGAAGGGCGCGACTATGCGAGCGCCCATCTGCAAAAAGTCGCGGCCGTTCTAGACACCAAAGTTACCGGGGTGCAAGCTAGCGAACTCAAGCAGTGGCTGGTGAGCGTGGCTACTAAGGTTGCCGAAGCTCATCGAGAGGGTGGCCTTTTAGGTATTGGTTCAATCCGCATCAGCGACAAAGAAAGCGACATGCTCAACAAAATGAGCGAAGCCTTGGGTCTGGTAGTGTAGCCAGCCCCAGGGCTAGAGGCGAGTTGGGGGCCCTCTCTAAGTTCATGGTATGGATTGCCTTAGATCGAGTGCCTTAGGGCGTTAAAAGCCGATTAAAGGGCAAAGCCAGTCAGTTTTTCCCTAGATGAAGCGAAAACCGTAGCAAGTGCTACTTTGTAACCGATAATCTCAGGTGCATGGGCCAGCAGCCCCTCTGCAACTGATTTTCTTGTCTGACAAACCCCATCATTTACCCGTGTGAGGAGAAACGCCAATGCTGATCGGATTTTTAATTAGCGTCGTCATTTTGGCTATTAGCCTGCTGATTATTTCTAAAATTCCCCCCATTGGGGTCGAGATTGATAGCCCTGTCAAGGCCCTGCTTGGCGGCGCTATCATTGGTGCCTTCAACGGCGTCTGGGGCTTCTTCCCCAATGCCCTGCGCGGCTTCTTTGCCTTTGTTAGCCTGGGGCTAGTGCCATTGATTGGGGCCATTATCGTGTTTGGTCTGGCCGCTTGGCTGATTGAGGGCTTCCGCCTTCGCTACGGCATTTGGAGCGCGGTCCTCGGCGCGATCGCCCTAGCCATCATCAGCTCCATTCTCAACGCCATTCTCAGATCCGTTGGGTTAGTTGCCGTTTAGGAACCCTAGCGCCAAAGTTAAAAGCCCTGGACTGCGCTAGTCCAGGGCTTTTTGTTGCAGTGGTGTAGTCATTTGTATAGCTAAAGCCACTTAGGTTAGGACACTGCTTGTTTGAGGATTGACTCCATGGCAACGCGCAAGCCGTCGTCATGGGGAAGGAGTTTTCGAATTCGGCTTTTTAACCAACCCCAGCATTTCT
>JAESFY010000070.1_pt1 | contig 85651 bp, 78 predicted proteins | sample 9266201 | NCBI WGS metagenome assembly JAESFY01 (sample SAMN14515071, study PRJNA621656) | algae metagenome | isolation source: Nodosilinea sp. WJT8-NPBG4 and co-occurring heterotrophs from soil, lower... | place: USA: Pinto Basin, Colorado Desert, California | collected 2006-05-27 | reverse complement strand
GGCGCGCCCTTCACGGTTCTGGGCGCCGCCCGGTCCGATGACGCGGCCTTCGCCCGCGTCGAGGCGCGCTGGCGGCTGTCGCCGTCAATGTCGATCGGCCTCGCTTACGACGGAACCCTCGGGACCGCCGGCGAGGACCACGCCATCACCGGAGGCTTCAAGGTCGTCTTCTGACGACTGCGACCGTCGGCGGTCAGGTCCGTTCCTGAACCTGGCCGGCTCCCCGGACGGCGAAAGCCATCCGGGGAGTTTGATCAGGACCAGCGTCAACACGACAACCTGCGCGACCGCGCGGCGTCACCCGAACACAACGTCCGGCTTGTCCGCCAGATTCAATGTCCACTTCTGGCGCGCCGCTGACTTGGGGTTCCTGGCCGGCGGAGCCTCGCAGGTGAGAACAGTTCGCCGATCCAAGCGACAGCGCGCTCTGTTCGCAACCGGACGCAGGCTTGGCCGTTGCTCTTACGGCGCAGCTTATGTGTCAGTGACAGGGGTTCCGAGATGATGCAGTTCGACAATCGCTTCAGGCTGGCCGCCTCGGCGGGCTTCATGGTGCTGGCGCTCGCCGCCTGCCGCGACAACGGCGGTGCGAAGGGCGGCGGGTCGTCGGTCGCGGCGACTGCCGGCAACGAAGCGACGCAGGAGAAGTTCAATCACTACGTCGAGGCCTTCAACAAGCTGGTCGACGACAACTGGGGTGTCGGACCGAACTTCCAGAACTACGAGCTGCTGGATATCCCGAACAAGGCGGCGGACGATTCCATCAGCTTCCCCGAAAACATCACCACCCTGGAAAGCGCCATCTCAGCACTGAAAGAAGGTCGCGCCCTGCGCGGCGGCCAGCAGGCGGCGCGCACCGACGCGGCGGTCGACAAGCTGCTCCCTCAGCTGGAGGCCTTGCTAGCCCAGTGGAAGACGCTGGATCCGTACTATGAGACCCGCAAATACCGCGAGGATGGTCTGGCCCAGGGCAAGGCGGCCGATGCCGCGCTGAAGACCGCCTACCAGGGCGCGGTGGCCGGGATCCAGGCCTTCGACGCCGCCTTGACCGAGTATCTGCGAGCCCGCGACGCCGCGCAGCTCGACGCCTATCGCAAAGCCGGTCGCGGCGAACTGGCCAATCTTATGGACGCCATGCAGAAGGCCGATCACTTCACCGACGCGGTGATGGAGAACAACAAGGTCGAGGCCGACCGCCTGCTGCCAGGCGTGGAAGCCGCGGTAGCCGAGGTCCGCAAGAGCGAGGCGGCTCTGCCGGAGGACGACGCCAACAAGACCGAGTTCAGCCAGATCACGACCTATCTGGAGGGCATGATCGGCTACTACCGCGACTGGAAGCAGAGCGACAGCGAGAGCCATCGCGAATATGTGGTGGATCGCTACAACGACGCCGTCGGTCAGATGGACGACGTGGAGCATCCCGCCACCTGATAGAGGGCGGAGACGCGGGCGGCGGTATCGACCATGGCCGCCCGCACTTCCGTCTCGGGCGCCGGGACGTGGGTGCCTCCACACAATGGACTAACCGTCGCAGCGGGCCCTTTGTAAGGGTCCGCTTTCCGCGAAACAGTCAAAGTCCGCTGCTGGCGCTTCCCGGCGGTTCGGCCAAGCCACATCGTCGGCGCCAAGCGGCCATGCCCGCCATTCGGCCGCCTTCCGCACGCGCCCGTCGAGAGCCCCCGCGCTCGAGGCGCGAAGGCTCTGACGCAGATATCGATCAGAAGTTGGCCAGAGGAGTCGGCGGCGGGCCGTAGGCGTTGTCGCCCCGGTCGCCGACGGTGACGCCAAGCCAGATGACGAACGCGAGATTGACGAGGAAGGCGAGCCCCCAAAGGCCAAACATGCCGCCCATGCCGGCGAGGACGCCGAAGTCGTTGTCATAGCTGGCGGTGCTGACGATGCCGCCGACGAAGACCATCAGGCTCAACACCATGGCCGCAATCCAGATCCCGTAGGGGATGGCGGCCAGCCAGCCGGACTTGCCAAAATCGTGGAGGCGTTTGGACGCCACGCAGACCCCGCAATAGATCGCGCCGATCGACACGAAGAAGCCGATAAGGGGCAGCCAGGACAAGGCGAGATTCACCCCGAACAGGATGCCGAAGCCAATCCAGTAATCCTTCTGACCGATCCGGCCCGCGGGCTGAAGAAACAGGGTCTTCCAGTCGAACGAGCCGCCCGAACCCGCGACGCCGGGGGTGTAGCCGCCCGGTGTGCCGTAGGGCCCCGCCTGTTGGGCCGTGACGATGACCTGCGTGGCCACGCCGTCGACGGGAACGAAGTCCACCTTCAGTCCGGCGCGGATCGGCGTCAGCTGTTGAAGGTCGGAGCTGGCGAAACTGTAGCGCGCGCCATCGTCGCCGCTGATCAGGCCTGTACCGGGACCATCGTCATAGGTCAGAACTTCGCCGCGCACTCAATCTCTCCCCGTCGCACGGCCACTCCAGCCGTCGGCCGAACCATAGCCATATCGCCGATGGGCCGACAAGGCGACTTCATGGGGATCGAGTGGCTGGTTGCAGGCGCCGCGGAAACGAGTGTGCGCCGATCGACCAGAGCGGCGCCGTAAGATCAGCAGCGGAACGGTTCGCCCTCGCATGCTCGGCTTCGAGGCCGAGTGAATGTCTGCATTCTGCGGTCCCGCCAACGTTCGCTACTGGCGCGATGCTGACCCCCTCCGACGAAGCGAAGATGGCTGAGGCGACCGACATGTCCGCTCTGCTTACGCGCCAGGAACGCTGGTCTCGCATGCTGGCGAGAAATCCGTAGGTCGATGAAACCGAAGGGGCTCTGAAGAGCCGAGCTTGTATGGAATGAGTGCAGCAGACCCGCGTCGCTCTGGGCGCGCCCACACCTGAAGGTGCAAGCTTGGAAACGATCGGCCGCGACCTCCAGGAGATGCAACGCACGCCGCTGACGTCGGCCCATGTGGACGCGATGCGATCCGCAGGAGAGGTCGTGACCTACGACGCCGGGGCGTTCCTGGCGGAGCCGGGGAACGAGGTCGATCGCTTCACCTACGTGCTCGACGGTGAGATCGAGGTTGTGAACCCGTTTTCCGACCAGCGCGCCACGGCGTCCACGCTGGGCCCAACCCAGTTCATGGGGGAGATCTCGTTTCTAAACGGGGGAATGTGGTCGATGCCGATGCGCGCCGTGCGGCCCACCCGTGTGCTGGAGGTTCCACGGCCCGCCATGCTCCAGCTCATGTCCGAAATCCCCGAGATGTCGGACATCATCATCACCGTCCTGGCGGCGCGGCGGCGCAAGCAACTCGAGATCGGGTTCAGCCCTCTGGTTCTGCTGGGGGAGGACCAGGACCGTGACGTTCGCCGCATCGCGGACTTCGCCAGCCGCAATCGTTTGCCCTACGCCTCCTACGAAGCTGGAAGCCCCGAAGCGCTGGAGGTCGCGCAGAGCTGCGCCATCTCCGCCGACACACCCGCAGTGATCTTCGGCCGCGGCCATGTGGTCGAGAATCCGACGCCGGAGAAGGTCGCCCGGCTCCTGGGCGTAAACTATGACCTCGATGACGACGCGCCCTTCGACGTGCTGATCGTCGGCGGAGGCCCTGCGGGCGTGGCCGCGGCTGTGTATGCCGGCGCGGAGGGCTTGAGCGCCCTCGTGGTCGAGGACACCGCCATCGGCGGCCAGGCGGGGACTTCGAGCCGCATCGAGAACTACATGGGGTTTCCCACGGGAATCTCGGGCGCCGACCTAGTATGGCGGGGAGAGGTCCAGGCTATGAAGTTCGGCGCACGCTTCCTCATGCCGCGGCGGGTCGTCTCGCTCGAGCGGCAGGACAACGGGCGCTTCTGCGCCGACTTCGACAATGGTCGACGGATATCAGCCGGCGCAGTCGTGGTGGCGACCGGCGTCCAGTACAAGCAACTGCCGATCGATCGCCTGGCGGAGTTCGAAGGCGCCGGGGTCTACTACGCCGCGACGGTGAACGAGGCCCGGTACTGTCGCGAAACGACCGTCGTCATCATCGGCGGCGGAAACTCCGCCGGCCAGGCCGCCATGTTTCTGAGCCGGTCAGCCGACCGGGTCCACCTGATCGTTCGCGGCCGCTCGCTGGCAGCCTCGATGTCCAGCTATCTCTCAAGTCGTCTGGACGCCGATCCGCGGATCACGATCGAGTATGAATCGGAGGTCGTGGCTCTCAGCGGATCGGAAAAGCTCGCGTCGGTGACCGTCCGCAGCCGCGCGGACGGAAGCGAGCGTGAGCTCTCGACATGCGCCCTGTTCGTCATGGTCGGCGCCGAACCGAACACCGGGTGGCTTGCGGGCCTTGTCGCTCTCGACGACAAGGGATTTGTCCTCACCGGCGACGCCGTGTCAGCCGCCTCGCCCTATGCGACCTCGGAACCCGGAGTGTTCGCCGTCGGCGATGTCCGGGCCGGTTCGGTCAAGCGGGTCGCGTCGTCGGTCGGCGAAGGCTCAGTGGTCATCTCCAAGGTCTGGAGCCATCTCCGGGACTGAGCGTTTCCTCGGGCCTGCGAAGGAACGGGCAGGTCTCCTTGGCCGGAACGTCTGCTTCCAGCTCGATGCAAAGGCCCGCCCGTGGGCGCTCAGTGGCCGAGCCGCACCACGGCTCCCTCCGCCGCTTCTGACGCACCATCGGCCAGAGCGCGCACGACCTTGGCCGCCTGTTCCAGACCTCGGTGCTCGACGATGCGGATCCACGGCGAGATCGGATCGACTACGCGTTCGAAGAACGCGCGCTGGTCGACGAAAAAGCGCTCGTAGAAGGCGCGCAGGGAGCCTCGCTCCCGATGAGCGTCCAGACAGGTGGCGGCGAAGAAGAACTCCGGCTTAGGCCCGACCAGATCGGGATCGTCCTTCGGAAAGGCGTCGCCTTGGGTCGAGCCGACGAGGCAGTCATAGGTCAGGTCCGCGCCGAAATGGGCGTGAACCCGTCGCCGCAACTCGGGGTCGCCGGCGAGGTCGAGATAGAGGGTCGGGACCCCGTTCGGCAGGGTCTCGATCTCGTCATAACCTCGAACGACCTGATACACGCCCAGCCCCTCGACGAAGGCCCGGTTACGACCGCCGGTGAGTGCGGTTAGCGGAATGCCTTCTCGCGACAGGCACCAGGCCGCCCCGTAGGCGGTTTTTGACGATGCGCTGGACATCATGATCTGTTTCGCGCCGAAGAAGGCGTTCTCGCGCAGGAAATCAACCGCCGTATAGGAGGTGATGAACAGCGGCCGGAACAGCGCTTCCGCCTTCTCCAGGGCCACATCGTAGTTGGCGTCGGCGGCGCACAGGACATAGCGGTTGTAGATGTCGGGCACCGCCTTGCGCCAAGGCGCGGCGTCAGCGAATCCGCCCCGGCTGATCTTGTCGGCCTGGACCACCAGCCTGTTTGCCATCGGGAAAAAGCCGAACACTCTCGCCCCGACCTCGATGCCCTCCGCGCGGGAAGCGGCGACATCGGCGAAACCCCAAACCGGCATCAGGCCATAGTCGTCGCGGCCGGTCGGGAAGACCTGCCAATACCCGATGGCGTCGCCGTAGGCCGCGTAGGTGATGTTATTCGTCGTCAGCGAGAACAGGTCCAACGCCAGCACGACGTCGCCGTCTGCCGGGTCCGGAGCCGCGAGCGCTTCGAGCAGGGTCTCGCCCAGATCAGACTTACGGGTCATCAGTCGGTGGTTCAAATCTGACATGCTACCCTCCTCAGTCGTTCGTGCCCGTCTAGACTAGCGAAAGAGGAGGTTGACGCAGGAGAAGGATTGCGCAGCGGATGGAGCATTTTCTTGCAACGGTCATCCCTAGCGACTGTCCACTTGTCGACCGACCAAGAATGTCCGCTCTTAGCGCTACGCGGCCTTCAGCGGGGAGCGGCCGCCTCATAGTGAGCGAGCGGGAACCGGGCTTGCTGGCACAGGCCAGTACTCATTCGGCCCTCCCAGGCGCCAGCGATGACGAGGTACTCCTTCCCCGGTTCGAAGGTGACGCCGCAGGTCGCGCCATCGATATGATGTGCGATCTGCCAAGCCGGGCGCGTCTCGCCCTTGATGGTTCGCACGACCCGGAAGCGAGTGACCTTTTGACCCGGGTGGGCCGCGCCACGCTCCGGCTTCGTCCATTCAGCGCGGGCCACTACCATCAGCCGGGCTTCGGCCAGCTGGGTCGCGGCGTCAGGGTAGCCGATGCAGCTGCAGGCCAGGGCAGTGCCGGCCGCGGCTGCGGCGATCAAGGCCGTCGCGGGGGCGAGCAGACGCAAGGGCGTGAGCAGTCTCCTTTGCCTTCATGAAGGACAGGAGTTGTGGCGAGGGAAAGGCAGCATGTGCCCGCCGGCGAAGGCCGACCGCCGGACCCCGGCGCTCGTTGGCAATGGGTGGAGAGCGGGCGCCTTATCCGCCCCAAGCTCTCGAACAGCCGATCCTCGTCCGGCGAATGCCTTCCCGGTAGAAGCGACGGCTTCCGCCAACGGAATCGCGGTGATCGCGTAGGCCAGCCTCGACAGCGGAATAACGTGGTCTTCGGCCAATTCTGGCCGTTCCCTGAAAGGTGGTTACCGCCGGAACCTGACTGATCGCGGAGCTTTTTAGGGCGCGGGAGGGTGAGCGGATGCGGCAGTGGCTTTCACGGGAACTTCGAGTGGTGTGGACCGGCTATGTCAGGGCTGGGATGCCTCGCAGGCTCGGATAGTCATTACGAGCAGCCACGGCTCTCACGATTTCGATCAGCTTGCCTTCCGCGCCCCGGCGGCGCCATTGATGCAGCGCTCGCAGACCAGCCTAATGCGCGCAATTCAGGGACGCACCGCGAGGTCGGGCAGATGTCCGGCCGAACAAGGTGCGACCGCCTGACGTCCGCAACGCATTGCAGGCCCTTCAGCACATCGCTTTCGACAGGAGTCAGCCGGCCAATCGCAGGCGATCGTTGTTGATGGGATACGAAGGCCGTTCCCCCACGCCGCTAGAACCTCTGCGTCAAGGATACGAATGCGCGCCAATCGTTGTCCGGCTCCGACCAAGGTGTTCGTGACAACGGTTTGGCCAGTTCCAGCTCCAGCGTGGTTCTTTCGCGAGCGGTTATGCGCACGCCGCCGCCTGCAGAGGCGAGGTCTTCGGTTTGACGACCGGCCGCCGAATGGTTCGAAACCGACGCTGCATCCAGGAAGCCGTAAAACTGTAGGAAGCTAAGGGTATCGCCGGCCGGATTCCATCCAAGCCGAAACTCCAGGGTCGCAGCCAAGCCGCTGTCTCCCGTCAACTCCCCGTAGTTATAGCCCCGCCCGATCGGCGAGCCCCCCACTGCGAACTCTTCCGAGTTAAGCAGCGGATCGCCGGACCATTGGCCCGAGACCTGGCCGTAAACGCCAGCGTATCGACCGAGGTCGCGATAAGCCGACAGGCTGGCGTTGATCTTGGTGAAGACGGCGTCGGCGTCGTTCCGCGTCAGGTCGAACGCGTTTCGTGTGGTCGCTCCGAAGGCGTCAAGACCTTGGGAGACCTGCACGTAGCCGGAGATGGAGGCACCGCCGGCCTGCTGGTGGCCAGAGAGCGACATACGAGCGACGGTCAGATCTTCATCCGCCAGTCCCAGCCCGGAATAGATCTGCTCGACCCGACGATGGTCCAGCGTGGTGTTCAGCCAGAGGCTCTGCCGGCGTGACCGGACCAGAGGCTGGGTGAAGTTGATCGATCCCGCCAGGCTTCGGCCGCTAAGCCAGGTGTTGAGTGATCCAGGCGGCGCATCCGACTCGTAGCCGGACAGGGCGAAACGTAGCCGCCGGCCTTCACCAAACGCCGCCGAATAGGCCGTCTCGAAGAATGTAAGCTCTTCCGTCCGGGCGGGCGTGGTCAACATGGACAGGGTCAACTGGTCGCCGGGAGCCGCGACCGAGTTCGCGCTTGCGGTCAGATAGACCTGCCAGGGACCCTGCGTCGGAGCTCCGCGGTTTTCCGTATAGGCGCGCGCCGTATAGCGGCGATGGTCCGCGTCGACGACCAACATGTGCCGGGCAGGATCACCCAGGACAGGCTCGATCGTTGACGAGACGTCCAGACCCGGCACGTCGGAGGCCAGCGCCAGGCGGCGGTCGAGTACCCCGATCGTCAAGGGACGGACAGCTTCCAGGGGGGTCAGCAGCGAGCTCACTGCGACAGCGCCGGGTCCATCTATCTCGACCTTGCCGATGTAACCTTCATAGACGATGATCGTCGCGACGCCGTCGAAACGCTCCTGCGGCGCAACCACGGCTCGGCTCAGGAAATATCCGTCATCCCTGTACTTGTCGGTAATGGCGGCAGCGACTCTGACCAGATCCGCAACGCTGATCTGGCGGGCGAGGAGATTGTCGTACGTGGGCGCCAGGTCCGCCAGATCGTATGCGGTAACACCCTGAATTGTCACGGCGGTCAGCACGAAGCAGGTGTCAGGGCAGTCCGGTTCGGCAGTCTGGGCGTAGACCGGCGCCGGGCCGGCGGCCACCAGGACCGCCGCTGACATTGCCAAGCAACACCGAGTGGCGCGTCCCATATATGCAGAGATCATAGGCGTAAGTCTGTTACCGGACACAACTAGTCTTATGGTTTACTAGGACGTGTTTCGGTGAACGTTCGATTAAGCCCGTTGTTTAGCGAACTCGTAGCTACAAGACCCGTAGGGCTATCTTGGGTATTTTAAATGGGGGGCTTTATGGCCATGTTCCGGCAGCTTCTGTTGGCGTTCGCCTTCGTGGTGTTCCTGTCTCCCGCAGCGGCGCTCGCCGCCGACTGGAGACTGCGCGAGGCCAGCGGCTCGGTTCGTGTGGCGATTCCGGCCAGACCCATTGCGATCGCCACCGAAGGACAGCTGCTGCCGGAAGGAGCGAGCGTCACCACGGGCCGGGACGGCCGCGCGGTCCTCTACAATGGCGAACAACGGATCGTCGTCGGCCCAAACAGCCGCACGACCTTAGCTGCGGAAGCAGGGGGCATGACTCGCGTGCTCCAGGACCTTGGATCGGCCCTCTTCCAGGTCGATCGGCAGCGACGACCACATTTCCGCGTCGAGACGCCCCTTCTGGCGGCTGTGGTGAAGGGCACGACCTTCACGGTCAGCGTCGACACCCAGGGCGATCGCGTCCACGTGGCCGAAGGTCTGGTTGAAGTTCGCTCCAACAGTGGAAACGCTGTCAGCGACGTCGGAGCGGGCGCGACCGGCTTCGTGTCGCGGTCCAATGCGACCTCAATCGAGATGACGGCCTCTTCCGCAGCGATCACCGTAGATCCTGCCGTGATCAGCCTTGCGCCGGTCGACTATGAGGCGCTCACCGGAGGGTTGGTGGAGAACGCCGCCCTCCTTGCTGGCCCGGCGCTGCCCACCAGCCTTGTGGGCGGTGCTGAAGTGAACCCCCCGCCGAGCAACGCCGGAAACGAAGCTAGTGGCAATGCCAATGGCGGCGGCAGCCCCGGCGCCGCGCCCGGGAACGAAAACGGCAAGGGTGGCGGCGCCCCCGCCTCTCCTCTCGCCAACGGCAATATCGGCACTTCTCCGGGCAACGGAAACGGCAACGGAGGCGGCAGTCCCGGCACGCCTCCCGGGAACGGCAACGGCGGCGGCAGCCCCGGCACCCCTCCCGGGAATGGTAACGGCAACGGCGGCGGCGCCCCCGGCACCCCTCCGGGCAACGGAAACGGTAATGGCGGCGGCAGCGCCGGCACGCCTCCCGGGAACGGCAACGGCGCCGGTGGCACCCCCGGCACCCCTCCGGGCACTGGAAACGGCAACGGCGGCGGCAGCCCCGGCACCCCTCCGGGCAACGGAAACGGCAACGGCGGCGGCAGTCCCGGCACGCCTCCCGGGAATGGCAACGGCGGCGGCAGCCCCGGTACGCCTCCCGGGAACGGCAACGGCGGCAGTAGCCCCGGCACCCCTCCCGGGAATGGTAACGGCAACGGCGGCGGCGCCCCCGGCACCCCTCCCGGGAATGGTAACGGCAACGGCGGCGGCGCCCCCGGCACCCCTCCGGGCAACGGAAACGGTAATGGCGGCGGCGCCCCCGGCACCCCTCCGGGCACTGGAAACGGCAACGGCGGCGGCAGCCCCGGCACCCCTCCGGGCAACGGAAACGGCAACGGCGGCGGCAGTCCGGGCACGCCTCCCGGGAATGGCAACGGCGGCGGCAGCCCCGGCACGCCTCCCGGGAACGGAAACGGCAACGGCGGCGGCAGTCCCGGCACCCCTCCCGGGAATGGTAACGGCAACGGCGGCGGCGCCCCCGGCACCCCTCCGGGCAACGGAAACGGTAATGGCGGCGGCGCCCCCGGCACCCCTCCGGGCACTGGAAACGGCAACGGCGGCGGGAGCCCCGGCACCCCTCCGGGCAACGGAAACGGCAACGGCGGCGGCGGCCCCGGCACCCCTCCGGGCAACGGAAACGGCAACGGCGGCGGCAGTCCCGGCACGCCTCCCGGGAACGGCAACGGCGGCGGTAGCCCCGGCACCCCTCCCGGGAATGGTAACGGCAACGACGGCGGCGCCCCCGGCACCCCTCCGGGCAACGGAAACGGTAATGGCGGCGGCGCCCCCGGCACCCCTCCGGGCACTGGAAACGGCAACGGCGGCGGCAGCCCCGGCACCCCTCCGGGCAACGGAAACGGCAACGGCGGCGGCGGCCCCGGGGCCCCTCCGGGCAACGGGAATGGTGACGGCGGCGGCCCAGGCACGCCCCCCGGGGAGGCCGGCGGTCCCGGCAAGGGACGGCCGAAGACTTGATGCGGATGGCAACCGAGGTCCAGGCGTGGAGAGGCCGCTACGCGGCGTGGAGCGTCCTCATTCTGGCCATCGTGTCGATCGCGCTCCTTGCCGGCTTCCTCCGCCCGGTAGACGACATCCTGTCAGGTCTGCGGTTCGGGCTTGTCCAGCGGCCCGCCAGCCAAACCCTGGCCGTGGTCGAGATCGATGCGAAAAGCATCTCCGAAGCCGGGGCCTGGCCTTGGGGGCGGGCGCGATACGCGCAGGCGATCGACCAGCTTGTCGGCGCCGGCGCACAGGTTGTCGCCTTTGACGTGGATTTCAGCACGCCGTCGGAGGGCGCAGGGGATGCGGCTCTCGCGGCTTCGATCACCCGCCATCCCGGACAGGTCGTACTGGCCGGTTTCGTCCAGCACGACCGTTTCGGCGCCAACAGCCAGGCCGTCGTCGAAAACAGGCCGATCGCGGCTCTTGCCCACGACGCCCTGCTCGCGTCGGTCAATGTCCCGGTCGATCCGGATGGCAAGGTCCGAACCTACGACCCTGACCCGTCGACATCGCCTTTCCCGGCGATGGCGGTTCCGCTCTCAGGTAAGGTTGATGCGCGGGGCGTCTTCGAGATCGATTTCGGCATCAATCATCGCGACATTCCGCGCCTGAGTTTCGAGGACGTACGGCGGGGTCGCTTCGATCCGAATGACGTCCGCGGCCGCGTCATCCTCGTGGGAGCGACCGCGGTGGAGCTTGGAGACGAGTTCGCGACACCGGTCGGCCTGGTCCCGGGCGTGTTCATTCACGCCTTGGCCTACGAAAGCATCGTCGGGGGGCGGGCGCTCCTTGCCCTTCACCCGATCGCGCTCCTGCTTCTGTGCGGTATGCTGGGGCTCCTCCTGCTGCCGTCACGCATCGGCGGTTCTCCTGTCACGAAACTGGTCATCCGCCATGCCGTTGCCTGCGGCGTCATCCTGGGCGGGCCGTTCGTGATTCAGGCCGTCGCGCCGGTCAGCCTCCATCTGGCGCCCCTCATGATGACCCAGGTCCTGTTCGGCGTCTGGGGTATCCGGGCGGAGCTGACCCGTCGCGCACGAGCCATCGTCGCCGAACGTGAGGCCGGCCTGCTGCACCTGGCGATGCACCATTCCGAGACCGGCCTGCCCAACAGGCGCGCTCTGATGAACGCTATCGATGACGCCTGGCGTCACTCTCCGGCTTCCGCATTGTCGGTCGTGGTGATCGGGGTGGAGCGACACGCCGAGGTCCGGGGAATCGTCGGCTACGATGTGGCGAACAAGCTGATGATCCAGTTGGCGCAACGCCTGCAGGATGTCGCTGTGGTTCCGCTCGTGGCAAACGTCTCGACATCCGTTCTGGGATTGTCGGTGGCAGATCTCGATCCCCGCGAACTGACGGACTTCCTCGGGCGGCTCGAAGGCCTGCAGACGAATTTCCAGATCGATGGCCATTCGATCGACGCCTTCCTGAGGCTTGGCGCCGCCCGCGCCGGCACTGGACCGATGGCGCCCGAAATCCTTATTGAGCGCGCGACGGCGGCCCTTACGGAGGCCCAGCGCTCCCACGGTCGCAGCATCGTCTACGACGAAACAGACTTCGAGGCGCCTTCGAACAATCTCGCCCTGATGACGGAGATGCACGACGCAATAATGTGCGGCGACGTCACCTTGCACTACCAGCCGAAGCTGACCCTCGCAGACGGCGCGATTGCGTCGGCAGAGGCGCTGTGCCGTTGGCGGCACCCCGTTCGGGGGTTCATTTCGCCCGACCTCTTCATCCCCATCGCCGAGGAAACTGGCCAGATACGCGCCCTCACCGAGTGGGCCATCGGCTGCGCGATCCGGGATCAACTTCGCCTGAAATCACTCGGGCAAGAGATCATGATCGCCGTCAACGTCTCGGGCCGTTTGCTGACGGACGAACCCTTCAGGAAGAAGGTCCTTGAGCAGGTCGCAGGATCGGAAGCGCGCCTTTGCTTCGAGATCACCGAGACGGCGGTTATCGAGCAGCCCGAGGTCGCCATTGCGGCGATCGCCGCCTATCGCGCCGCCGGGATAAAAATCTCGATCGACGACTACGGTTCGGGCCTTTCCGCCCTCGGTTATCTGAAGATGTTGAAGGCCGACGAACTCAAGATCGACAGATCGCTGGTCACCGACGCTCTGGACAGCCAGCGCGACCGTTTGATTCTGAAATCGACGGTCGACCTGGCTCACAGCCTTGGCATGTCTGTGGTCGCGGAAGGCGTCGAGACCGAAGCGATGGCGGCATGCCTCGCCTTGCTGGGTTGCGATGTCATCCAGGGCTATTGGCTGGCGAAGCCGTTGCCCTTGGCCGGGTTGACCGAATTTCTGGAAGCCAGGCCGCAGTCTGCGGCAGTCGTACCCCCCGCCGTGGCGGCTTAATACAGAGGAGGCCTACTCCAATGGTCTCTCCGAAACCCTTCTTTCACTTGCGCGCCGCAATTTATGCTTCTTGAGGATGTGATCATGACCCGGTGGCAGCGAGTAGCCGAAACCAATCCCAGCGCCAGTCCCGAACAAAAAGCGCTGGTCGGATTGATGGTCGTGGCGGAAATCGAAAACGCCGCCCCTCGTCCCGCCAATGAGCGTCAGGGGACCTTCCTGACCGATCCTGGCCCTGAGGCCAGGCCAGCTAACATTTTGCCGGCAAGCGGACTCCCGGATCAGCTCAGATGATCTAGCAGTGGAACCTCGCTGGCCGCCGTGAATCCGCTATGCGTCGGAGTCCGACCTCTTGCCGGCTAACGTCCGAACGTCTGCTATTGGGCCGCGGGCCAAGGTCTGCTCCTGGCGCAAGCTCGACCTTCGGCACGTCCGCTTCGCTGAATGCCGATTATGCGCATTTCGCGAACGGGACGGGAACATCGACAGGGCAGTCCTCGCCGCCCACCAGTCCGCGCTCTTCCAGCACCTCAAGCAGGGCGCTGGTTGGGCGGAGTCGCCGCTCAGCCAGCGGCGTGGTCAGGTTCTCCCCCCGCGTCAGCGACCAGCCATGCAAAGGGCTGCGGTCCGTAGGAGACCGCTTAATCGTCAGCGCCCACCGCGTCGAGGCACCTGTTCCAAGATGAGGTCAGGCTTCCCTAATGTCCCACGATCAATACGTCCGACGCGACCTTGAATCTGGAGCAATTCAGACGCTGGCCCTTGACCGAGTTTCTTCGGGACGACGACGCCGCCGATCCCCTAGGTCGAGCCTCACGACAACGCTGCTGCCATTGGGATCGGAGTGGGTGCGGGCGTCACGGTGGAGCATCGTCATCCGCGCCGCGGAGCTCCAGCTGATGGGGGCGGCCGTCACCTGGCCAGCCTGCACAACCCTCACGTCGCCATTCCAGCTGCTGCCGTTAGAGGTGACTGCGCGCCGCATTCGAGGCACCGGCGTCGTGATAAAGGCGGTCGGGTTCGGCCAAGGCCTTAAGTGAGGGCCCCTTCGCCAAGGAGGCGGGATGAAGCGAGGCGCCGCTCCGACGCTTGCCAGCGCCGCCGCGGCTCAGCGGCCGGACCGACCCGATTTGTAGCCGCCGATCCACTCGATGAGATGGCCGTAGTCCCTGAGCGTTAGCCGGTATTCGTGTCTCTGCTGGAACAGGTTCGCGCCCCGGGTGAAGCGCGAGGTAGTGACCATCATGGCGTTGGTGGCTTCGTGGTCATGCAGCGTCCCGTAAAGTTGACGCACTAGGCTGACCTCGACGGGGTTGTCGTCGCTGTAGCGTTTGGCTTCCACGAGACACAGCATCTTGCCGGCCGGGGTGTCCTTGCGGGCGAGAATGTCTTTGCCGCCGTCGTTCGACGGCGGCGTCAGCTCGACCTCGTAGCCCATGTCTTCCATCAGGTCGGCGACCAGCTCCTCGAACTTGCGAGGGTCGAGTTGGTAGAGGCCCTCTGGCGCGCGGCGCAGTCGCTCGATCAGGACATCGGTGGCAGAGAGGATGCGGGGGCGGGCGGCGACAAGCAGGGCCCGGCTCGGGACGATCAGACCCTGCTCGCCATAGAGGTCGCCCCTCGCGATACGCCTGATCTGCTCCGGCGTCCGGTCGCGCAGGAGCCCGCTCAGGACCGTCAGGGCGGCGGGATTGCCCTCAGCGGCCAAGAGCAGGTCGCTCATCACCCCGTCGGGAACATCCGGCCCGAGCCCGTCGCGGATGAACTCGCGGCTATCGCTTACCGACAGTGGTTTGAGCAGCAGCTGACCACGCGTCAGCTCATGTTCGATCGGCAGCCGCCGGGCGAAGACGACGGCGCGAATGGATTTGTAGTTCGTGAGCCGCTCGGCCGCATCTATGATCGTGGCGGGGGACAAGTCGTCGGCGTTGTCGACGAGGATGACTTGCGGAGGCGTCTTCTCATCGCGCAGCAGGGTTGTGTTAACCGCGAGCATCGCTTCGGCTTGGCCCGGGTGGTGGGGGAGGGTCCAGACCTTGCATCTCCGGGGATCCCGGCCCGAGGCCGCGAACAGGGCCAGCAGCGACGACTTGCCCATGCCGCCCATGCCATAGATGACGAGGGGCTTTCTACCGGACTCGCGCGTCCGCTGTTCGAGCCAGTCAAGCTCCGCGGCCCGACCGAAGAACGACGGGTCGACAAGGGGGTGCTCCATGCCGGGCGCGAATTCGTCCATGTCACCTCCCATGGGTTTTCCCGAACTCAGGCCCCGCTGTGGCTTAGCACGGCTCCCAGCGCGGTCCACGACTCGGGCTTCCCACCGCATTGTCCTGTCAGCACGGGTTGGATCGCCCTGCAACCTCACCGATCATTCTCGCCGCCATCTTCGCCATGCTGCTGTTTGCCTCCGAGAAGCAACGCACCCTGCGCAGCCTGTTTAATAAAGGAAGCGCAAGCCCGCCGAGACAGGCGTCAAGGTCGCTGCCGTCTGAGCCGCGGCCGGCCTTGGCCGGTGGTCATTTCGCGCCCCAGACTTCCAAGTCAGCACCCACCGCGTTGACCGACTGCCGCGCCGCGAGCAGGAGGGTGTTGAGCTGTTTCATCTTCACGATCCGCTGCGGCGTCGCTCCGCCGGTCTCACAGGCGATCCATTCGGTTTCAGTCAACTGGGGCTGGAGGATGACGACCTTCTTCTCGTAGCTGTCGGACAAGGCCCGGATCCGGGCGATCAGTCCGGTCCGGTCCGGCTGGCGGACGCCGTTGTGCCACACCGCATCGGCGATGACGTGGGTGCGTCCGGCGTGAAGCGCGTCGGCCAGGGTGTGCCGCCCAAGGTGGCGCAGGTTCTTGATCGCCTGGCCGGTGACGATCTCGTATTTGGAGGCGGAGACTTCCCGGGTGAGGTCAGTCCGACCGGCGGCCTTGGCGTGGATGAGGGTGACCACATCCAGCACATCGTCGATGTGCACGAAGTCCGCCAGCTCCATAGAGCCGTCGTCGCTCGCGAGCCAGCCGGTGTTAAAGACGTCGTGGCAGTAGCCGAACAGCGAGTTGTCGGGCCCTCCACCTGCCTTCGGCGCTCCGATCGACAGGCCGAGGTTCAGGCCCGGCAGGACGTCGGGCTTTTCCTTCGTGATCAGGTAACCGGCAAGATTCTTGAACTCCCAATCCGGAAACGACTGGTCGGTGTAGGCGCTGCTGAAGCACCGGCCGTCCGCGATCGTATGGCCGCTGCCGTAGTAGATTTTCAGCCAGTCGTGCGCCTCGGTCATGGCATCGAAGGCCGCGCGTCCGGCCGCGCCGGCCGCCGGCTGGGTGATCCAAGCCAGATCGAAGGCGACGCGGTCGGCGACCATGACCAAGGTGACCGACAGATCGCCAAGCACCACGCCCTCGAAGGTGACGGTGGCGGTCAGGTCCGGCCCCGCACCCGGGATGACCTGGAAGTCCGAGCCGTAGGCCCACCGCGCGGCGAGCTGTTTGATCAGCGGATCGACGTCTTCCGCCATCAGTTCCGGTGGGGCCACGGCGACGGCGTAGGCGTCGGTGACGGCGGCCAAGCTAGTCACACCCTGTGCCAAGGCCGGGAAACGGACCGTCGGCGGAGCGGCGGCGGCCGCTGCGGCGGCGTCGAGGACCGTCTCCGTATCCGCCAAGAAGGCCGCCCAACTCGCCGGGCGGTTCAGCCAAAGCCGCCCCTCGTCGGGAGACGCCCCGATGACGGCGGTCGCCCCGCCGGAGAGAGCGAGCGGCACGCGGCTACGGACCGCCTTGAAGGCGTAGGTCTGGTCGCCGAGCGGATCGATAGCGAGCTCCAGCGCCCGGCCCATCAAGGTCTTGGCGTCGGGCTTGGCGTCCGAGCTTGCGTGAATCCCGTTCAGCCACAGCGCCTTGGCACGATCGCCGACGAAGCCGTTTTCGATCTCAATGCGGGGAATGGGCCGGGCCGCGGCGAGGATGCGGTCGATCCGCGAGCGCAGGGCGGCTTCGGAGGCGCAGATTGCGGCCAGCCGTCCCTTGACCGAGACGACAAGCAGATGATGCACGAGGTCTGTATAGGTCCCCGGCGGAGCCCAAGCCGGCCCGGAGCGGTGTTCGTACTCGAAGGTCACGGTGCGCAGCGCGCCGTTCACGAGCGTTGGCGAGGTCCGCAGCAGTGTGCGGGGGCGCGCCGCCCCGATCAATGCGACCATTTCGGCTTCGAGCGCGGTCAGCAGGCGAGCGTTCGCCGCGGTGTTGACGCTCCGCACCAAGATCGGAGCGAGAAATGGGCGTAGCTGAACGGGTGCGGGGGCTCGGGCCATGAGTCAGCTTAGCTGCGTTAGACCCGGTGTGACTACGGGTTGCGCCGCCTCACCGTCACGAACCAGTCCGCGTAGCCGAAAGTCAGGGCTCCGCTAGCACCTCCAGATAGGCAGCGACGACGGAGGCCCCCCTTGTCTGGCCCATCCGGCGGGCATGGCGCTTGGCTGTCGCTGAGGGGTTCGAAGGCAGGCCGGGACGGCAGGATGCGGCGGGCGCGATCGCTAGAAGACATGGTCAGTCCTTTCTTTGAACGCGGTCCGCTCGCCTACCGCGAGCGTGACGAATGGCCGATGCTCGTGCTGGCCCATCGCCTGTGTGGGAACTGAGGGGACGCGATTGAGAGACCTGCAGCCGCCCGCTGCATCTGATCGCGATGGCTAGTTGGGTTGCGGGTGTCCGCCGTCAAATCATGCCAAGAGCCGAGGATTAACAAGGTCGAGGCTGGAGGAGTGCGAGAACGCAGCATGGCTGATTTCCTCACAGGTCATGCATGTCGTGTTACGGTCGCCGGCGATGCGCCGCCTTAGCAACCCGCAAGCCCGTCTGGGCAAACACGTTGGCCAAGCGTCCTACTATCACCGTTGCGTAGCAGGCAGGCTCGCCCCCGATCTGATAGCCCGTCTGCGGGAAGCCGAGCTGCATGCTGGTTGCGGCACTTGGAACGTTGTGAAGGTTCGTCAGGACCGGCCGCAGCGGATTTCATTGCTCACCTATGAGGATTTCAGCTCGTCCTTTCCGACCCTGCTGGAAAGCTTGACGGTCGATCTCTCAAGCGGCTCGGTGTCAGCGCGCTCCTATCGGGAGCGAGCCAATCCTCCGATCCTGCATCGCAAAGAACTCCTCGTAGGCAGGGACCACCCCGATTTTGAGCTCTATCTCGGGCTGACCAATGCCTTGGAGGCGCTGGGTCTGCTTGTCGATGCGGCCGGGATCGGCACCCGGGTTCCTTGGCGAGCCCGGTTGGCGGAGGCCGGAGTCTGGGTTGAGGACCACGACTTGGTTCAGCTGAACGCCGCGGATGGCCCGACCATTCATCGACACCGGGCGGCGATCTACCGGGACGGTCTTTCCGCGCCGGTTCAGACCCTGCTGACGCACGGACTGATCAAGCCGGGGGTGACGGTCTTCGACTATGGTTGCGGGCGAGGCTCTGACATTCGCGGCCTGCGAGACTTGGACGTGCAGGCGTCTGGCTGGGATCCCTATTTCGAACCGAACGCTGAGCTGAAGACTGCTGACATCGTCAATCTCGGCTTCGTGTTGAATGTGATCGAGCGACCGCAAGAACGCCTCGAGGCGCTCCGACACGCCTTTGGCCTAACCGGCCGCTGCCTGGCCATTGCAGTGATCCAGCCCAACGCCGCGCGTTGGTTGACCGGGCGACCCTACGGGGACGGCGTCCTCACGCGGCTCGGAACCTTCCAGAAGTTCTTCACGACCGAAGAGGTCAAAACGTTGGTCGAACAGGTCCTGGAACGAGAGGCCTTCGCTGTCTCGCCAGGCATCTTTTTTGTCTTCAAGGACGCGGAAGCCGAACAGGCGTTTCTTCTTCGCCGCCAGGACCGGCGGCGTCCGACGGTCTGGAGCACCGCCCGCCGCGAGGACAAGCTCAATGCTCGCAAGGAGGCCCTCGGGGTCGAGCTCGACCGGATCGTTGAGCTGGCCTTGGAGCTGGGACGGTGGCCCTTCGCGGATGAGCTGGATGATGACGTCGGGGTTCGGATCAAGGCGGCGGCGGTCGGCTACCCCACGGTTCTTAAGTTGGCTCAGAGCCAGGCGGATGACACCGCCATGGTTCTTGCCGCCGAGGCGCGAAGAGAGGACCTGTCGGTCTATTTCGCGCTCAATCTCTTCAATCGCCGCATCGCCTATCGGACGCTGCCGCTTCAGCTCCAGCGAGACGTCAAGACGCTGTTCGGCGACCACGCGGCCGGGTTGGAAGCGGGTCGAAAGTTACTGTTCAGCCTCGCCGACGTCGGACGTCTCGACGCCGCCGCCGAAGTTTCGGCGGCGAACGGTGACGCCGTCCTGGTCGGGAGGTCCCTGTGGGTGGCCGCTGAAAACCTCGGGCGGCTGCCGGCCATTCTTCGTTGCTTCATAGGCTGCGCAGAACGCTATTTCGGCGGCCTTGAGCAGGCCGAGCTGTTCAAGGTCCATCTGGACACCGGCAAACTCACCGCCCTAGCCTTTTCGGATTTCGCGACCTCGCCCCTGCCGCGCCTGAGAACGCGGGTAAAGATCGATCTCCGTCGGCAACGGATCGACGTCTTTGATCACGAAGAGGAAGATCAGCGGCTGGTCGGCAAGGGACGGTTTCTTGGGCGAGATCACTGCACCTTTGCGAACCAGCTCGCCTTCGATGCCGCTCTCGCCTTGGCAGGGCTGGACGGTTCCCAGTTCCGGGCCCGCTCCACAGAGATTGAGATGACCCTCTCCGAGGCCGGGTTTGTCCAAGACGGCTGGCAGATCATTCCGGCCAAAGATCTGCAAGCGATCGCAGGGAAAGGCGGCGCGGCAGGGGGCGAAGGCCGCTCCGGTCCACCAAGGTCACCGCCCGCGAATGGTCGGGACCATGGCTGACATGGACGGGACGGTCGTCGCCATAGAGGTAGAGGCGATCAAACGGCGTCTCATCGACGATGAAGCGGGCGACGTCTCGGCTGGACGTTGCGGGTACGAACAGGTCCACCGCCTGGCCGAGGCGCGGGCAGATCAATTTACCGGCGTGATTGCGCTCGTGGCCAGCATGCTGGTCCAGCCGCGGTGCCACCCCGCGGCCGATGACGCGCGCCAAGGCAGGGGAGGAGAAGCCATAGGTCAGCGTTAACCGGCCGAACCGCTCGACGAGGGGATCGAGCACCTCCCGCGTCAGGGCCTCCATGGCGCGATAGGTCTCTTCTGACTTGGGCTGGTTGTCCACGCGGGTCCGGCGCCAAGCTTCGCTGCATTCGCACAGGTCCCGGTAGGTGAAATGGCGGCTCGCCGCCGCATCTAGCGAGCGAGCGGTCAACCTAAGCCGCCTCCGCCTTCCGCTCATCGACCTTGCGCGCAAGGCCCGCGACGGAGCGGATTGTCCGGTCCGCCGCCAGATAACCGAGCCCCCGATGCACGTGCAGTCGGAACTGTTCATGCAGGGTGGCGTCGTCGATCGGCAGATTGTCCCGGAGGCAACGTTGCTTGAGCAGGGCCAGATACAGCTCGTGATGCGTCCCGCCGAACACTCGCCAAGCGATCTCGACGGCCGCTTCGCCCTTGAACAACCGCATGGGCGGCCGGGTCGGTTCCGCCAAGGAGGCGCAGAAGGCCCATCGGCAGAGCACGTTCCAGGTCTCCACTCCGGTGTGGCGCTTCAGACGGATGAGCTGTTCGCGGCCCTGCTCGTCGATCCTTACGGTCTCGATCGCCATCAGGCGGCCTCCATCGCAGCATTGGCAAAGGCGTAGCCCGGCTCGACGACGCTGCCTCCAGCCGCGGCGTCGTAGCGGATCGTGAAGGTGCGGGACAGGAAGGGCTTGAGCCGCTCATAGAGCTGGCCGTCGATCTCTTCGTCCGTCGACAGCAGGATCACCTGATCGCCCGCAAACGGGAAATATCGGTCAACCAAACGACTGCGATGCTGGGAGTCCAGACGGCCGAGCGGAGTGTCAATTACGGTCGGCGCCGCCTGACCGGAGGCCTTGGCCAGCGCCCACAGCAAGGCTACCGCCAGAAGCTGGCGCTCCCCGGCCGAAAGCTGATCCGGCGACAGAACGCCCCAGCCGCCGTCGCGAAGCTCGATGGCGAAATTAGTGGGATCGATGCGGACGTCGGTGATCAAGTCCGACTTTCTCATCAGCTCCCCCAGAGCTTCGAGAATGAAGCGCTCTAGGCGATGGACGTGGTGGCTGACCACCTCCTGTTTGAAGGCCTTCAATGTGGCCCGGGCCTTGGCCGAGTGTCGAACGATCCGGCTCGCGTCTTCCTGGGCCAGACCGAGGCGAACCTGCTGATTGAGGCGCGACTGATATCGGGCGCGAGCCGCCGCGACCTCTCGCTCCGCCGTCTCGTGCGCCCGTACCGCGACGAGCAGTTCTGCTTCGCATTCGATCAGGTCCGCCTCATCCTTCTCGAGCGCCACCACGAGCGGTTCGATCGTCTCCGGCGCAGGCACGGCCGAGAGCTGGCGGTCGAGGTCGTCCTTCTGGGCTTCCAGCCCATCCAGACGAGCCAGCAACCGGTTACGTTCGGTCAGACTTTCGGCCAGTCCGCTCTCGACCAAGGTCTCCAAGCCGAGCCGGGCCATGGGAGACAGGTCGATCCAGGCGTCGCCCGCGCTTCGTTCGGCTAAACTGGTGCGGTCGGCGTCCAGATAGGCATGGGCCTCGGCGACCATGTCGACGGAGCCTCCAGCGCCCTGGAGCCAGGACAGCAGACTCCGATCACGACCCTCGAGATGGTGCAGAATAATCCGCATCGATTCCGTGTTGGCTTCGGCCCGAGCCTGTCCGACGACTTCTTGCGTCAGTTCCTGAACCAGCAACAGCGGCGCGACATCGCCGGCCCAGCTGCGCATATCCTTGCGGGCGGCCTCCAGCTCCGTCTCCAGCCGGGCCTTTTGATCCGCTAGGGTCTGACGGGACGAGAAAAGATCGCCGCCCTGTCGCCGGAGGTCCGCCCTCGACTTGGCTACGGCGGAAGCGGATCGGTCCCGGCGCATGCGCACGCCGGCGACCGCCTCATAGTGCGTGCGCTGTCGTTCGCTCGCGGCGTCAACGTCCGCTTCCGCCGCTGCCAGCTCGGCGCGCACGTCGAGTTTGGCCTGTTCGGCCAGTTTGCGGCGTTCAAGAACATCCAGGTCGAGCTCGAGGCGTTCGACGATATCGAGTCCGAGCAGCGCCTTGACGGCGACCCCCACGATCTCGGCGGATCGTTTGAGGTCGGCGAACTGTTCGATCTTCTCACCGTCGAAGAAGAATAGGGGTGCAATGCGTGGCGGCAGCATCTCCTCGACGAACTCCGACCAGTGCTGCGTCAGCACCCGATCAAACTGCCCGTCGACCAGCACCTCGAAATGCTCCTTCACGCCGGACTTGTGCGCCGTCCAGCTGCGTCTGACGCCATAGCGCCGCTCACACCCCGCGACCGTCCTGCGGAAGTTCAGCTCGAGACTGGCCCCTTCTTGGGGCGAGGCTCGACGGTGGATGGCACCCTGCAGATAGGCTTCGTAGCCGCCCGCGCCTCTGAGGCCCGCTTGGGAGAGCCGGCCGTAAAGCGCCAGCTGAAGCCCCTCGAGAAAGGTTGTCTTGCCTGCACCGTTCTGGGCCCCGATCAAAACCACGGGACGGTCCGCCCCTTGCGGCGTCAGGGTGAAGACCTGGCGACCGCGGTAGACGCCGAAATCGTGGAGGACCAGTTCGTCAAGGATCATGACCGGGCTCGCGCGTCAGAAGCTGCGCCCGATCGGGGCGACGCCAGTTCCATCTGCAGGCTGTCGGCCACACTGCGGAAGTCCGCGCCCGGTGCCCCCACTTCATTGACCAGCTCATCGAGATCTCTGCGCCGTATGGCCCGGTCGGCGGCATCTTCCGCATCCTCGTAGAAGCCGCGCTTGAAGGCGTCCTCGAGGCGGTCGAACAGCTTGGCCCGACGCGAGGTAGTCCGGTAACTGCGCTCGACCTCCAGCAACTCGCGCATCAGCTCGAAATGGACCGGATCGCCCTCGGTCAGCCGCTTGAGGATCTTCATCTCGGGACCACCAAAGGGCTGGGCGTCGTCCAGCTTGCCACCGGTGAACGGACGCCCCGTCATCTCCTCATGGATGCCGGGTAGGGAGTCCTCGAGTTCGTATTTTTCGACCACCCAGAGCCGCCGGATTTCCGCCAGCTCCTCGGGCTGGATCAGCATGATGCCGCGCACTTCGGGCGGCGCCTTGGGGTGGTTGCGCACGACCTCTTGGGCGGCGAGCAAGCGCCGCAGCCAGTCCTCGCGGGTGGCTTGGGTATAGGGCCCTGGGACGGGGCGGTCGGTCTGGTTGATCAGCTGGACATGTCCGCCCATCCGCCGGAAGTCGCGTTTGTCATGGTCCGGCTCGTCCAAGGCGTCGCGAAGGGCTAGCAGCGGTGCCATCCACTCCTTCTCCTCGTCATTCTGGATCATGGCGGACATGGACTTGTCCTTCTCCACTAGGGTGCAGACCCAGCATCCAAAACGACTGTCGCCGCAGCTCGGCGTAGATGTGTCCAAGACGATCGGACACTCTGCATCCTGGGATGCGCCCTGATACATGTTGAGTAGGGCCTTGTTGTCGTATCCCCATGGGTTCTTCACCTGCATGAGGAAGAGCCAGACGTCGTCGTTCGACCAGTCGGCGATGGGGCTGTAGATGAAGGCATTGGGCAGCGACCCATGGGAACTCAGGTTCGCCCGCACCCGGCCTTCGTCATTGGCGTTCATGCGCGCCGCTCGCACCGTGCTCTCTGCCTTGCGTGTGCCCAGGACGACGATGGCTTCGCCATTCTGCTTGACCACGTCCGAGATAAATTCGTCCGCCGGCTTGATCTTCATCCGTTCGGTGCACCAGCGGAATTTCGGTCGTGGCGCGGGATAGCCGCGACCGATCAGATTGACCCAGAAGGTATTGCGGACGTCGGGCGTCAGCTTGTGCGGCGTGATCGGCAAGTCCTTAACCCGGGCGGCCTCGCCCATCACTTCATGAGAGCGGTCCACCCAAGCGGCCACGACGGGATTTTCGACCAAGGTGTCGGTCGAAATGACGTGCACTGGCTTTCTGGCCACGCCCTTTGACAGTTGGGCAAGCGCAAGCCAGACCAGTTGCAGGATCGCGGTCGAATCCTTGCCGCCGCTGTAGCCGACGACCCAAGGGATCTGGTCCGCCAAATAGAGGTCCTGAATGCTGCCGAGCAGCTCCGCCACCGCGGGGCGGAACCCCTTCTCGCTAAAGGCCGACGGCCGGCTCGTCTTACTCGGTTCGCTCATATTCGCCTCGAAGGAAGGCGTCTTCAATCCGCTGGTCCTCAGGCGAGAGGGGCAGGGTCAGACGCTGCTTGATGTAGTTGGCTGTCAGGGTGACGTTCTGGGTCTTCTTCGACAGCTTGCCGCGCACGACGGCCCGGCCAGACCAGTCCGGATTGCTCCGGGACCAGTCTATATCCGAGAGCCGTTTGATGCGGTCGCGCCAGTCATCCGGCTCTTCGCGAAGCAGAGCCGAACCTACCTTGCCGATGGCTTGCAGAACCACGCCATGAGAGTGAATCAGGTCCTGACGGACTTCACCGGACGCCAGCCGCCCGCGGCGAACCTGCTCCCACTCGGGCAGCTGGTGGGCGACGGCCTCCCAGAAGGCTCGTGCTTTGTTTAGGCGACCGTCGAAAGGCTCGCCCTCGCATTCAGACAAGAGGGCGTTCGTCGCCTGGTACAGGGCGCTCATGGTGAACAGACGCCGTGCCCGGGGTGAAAGGGTGCTCTTTTCCGTCTCGACCAGATCCCGGAAGGGCAGGGCCTCCGCAACCAGCCGGCGGACCAACTCCGCCTCGCTGTCGCGATGGTCATAGAGAATCGAGATCGAGGTCGAAGGCCGAATGGCGTAGCGATTGAGGTCGGCGAACATTTGCTGGGAGCGGGTCAGGCCAATATCGCTGAAGAAGACCACGGCGATGCTCTCGTCGCCCAGCGACGGACGCGACTTTAACGCCGCCTCGATGGCGGCGCGACGGTGCTGGCCGTCGTTGATGATAAACTGCCCCGTCATGGGGATGCGAAGCAGCCCGAGACTGGCGTTGTGGGGGGAGGTCGGCTCAAACTCGAGGTCGGCATCGACCGAGGCCGTCAGCGCCGAGAACACATAGCTGTCGGCATGTTCCGTGAGGTAGCGCGCCATCTCCGGAACTCGTGCCTTGTTCAGGGTTCGCTGCGCCCTGAGCTCGGGGGTGAGCTCCTCCTCGTCAAAAAGAAACAGCTTCGGAATCAGCCGAAGCGGGCACATGGAAACATAATATTCCCGCCCGGCCTGGATGCCGCGGATGGCAGGAAAAACGTATTGATAGATGTCGTCCACGCCTCTCCCCGCATCACAAACTGTTTGTCATTCGATATAACAAACAGGTAACGTCCAGCAAGCCGGAAGCTGAACTCTCGGCCAGAATTGTTGCATGCATCAGAGGCCAGACCGTTGCCGCCCGTCTATCTCGACAACAACGCCACCACCCCGCTGGACCCTGAGGTCAAGGCGGTCATGTTTCGCGCCTTTGAGGAGGATTTCGGTAATGCCGGAAGCCGCACCCATGAGTTCGGCTCCCGGGCCAAGCAGGCCGTGCAAAGGGCGCGCCTGGAGGTGGCCGAGGTTGTAGGTGCTGAGTCGTCGGAGGTCATTTTCACGTCCGGCGCCACGGAGGCGAACAACCTCGCCATCCTTGGCCTAGCCGGTTCGGCGCCCGCTATGACGCGCCGGCACATCATCACCACAGCGATCGAACACAAGGCGGTACTGGAGCCCGTTGAGGCGCTGAAGGCGCAAGGATTTGAGGTGTCCATCCTGCCGGTGACCGAGACCGGACAGGTCACCGTCCAAGCGGTCCAGGCCATCCTTCGTCCGGACACGCTACTGGTCTCCGTCATGCAGGCCAACAACGAGACGGGCGTTCTCCAGCCCGTCGCCGAGATCGCCGACCAGCTGGTCGACCATCCAGCCTATTTCCACGTTGACGCCGCCCAAGGCTTCGCCAAGTCCGTTGACGATCTGCGCCACCATCGCATCGACCTGATCTCCGCCAGCGCACACAAGCTCTATGGGCCCAAGGGCGTCGGGGCGCTTATCGCCCGCCGACGGGATTACGACCGACCGCCGCTGAGGCCGCTGGTATTCGGAGGGGGACAGGAACGTGGCCTGCGCGCGGGCACATTGCCCGTGCCGTTGATCGTGGCCTTCGGCGCCGCGGCGCGCCTGGCGATGGCGCATCGCCAAGAGCGACGCGATCGGTGCCTTGGAATCCGGGAAAAGGCGCTGGCGGCGTTCGCGCGCCTGGACGGGCGCGTTCTCGGCGAGGGGGCGCCGGTCCTTCCGCACGTCCTGAATATCGCCTTCGAGGGCGTCGATTCCGAAGCGCTGATGTTGTCGCTCAAGGACCTGGTGGCGGTTTCGAATGGATCCGCATGCACCTCGACCAGCTACGAACCGTCCCACGTCCTTGCCGCCATGGGTCTACCGGAGAGCGTCATCGCGTCGGCCATCCGCCTCTCCTGGAGCCACGCCACCCCTGACGTGCCGTGGGATGCGATTGCCGATCGGATATTCGCGCTCCAGGAGTGCTGATCCTAGATGCGGGCCGCGGCCTCGTTCAGCAGCTGGGCGTATTCCCGCAGGAAGGCCTCTCCCGAGTGAGGCTTGTATTCCCGCTGCTCGGCCAGATAGTCGTAGCCGCCGCTCGCATAGGCGTTCATCCGCTTGCCCCCGAAATCCGTCAGCTGGTTGGGGCTTTGAGGGTCCACCAAGCGTTTGAAGAGTGCGCGCACGGCCGCCTTCTCGCTGACGTCGACGTGGTTCTTCTTCAGTTCGGCCACGACCAGCAGGCCGATCAGGAAGCTCGCGGCGGGCTTGTACTCTTCAGGGAACCGGTCGGTCATTTCGGTGGAGGCGGCACCCCCCTCGGAAGCCCGACCGCTCGCGAAACCGGCCATCAGGCACAGATAGTACTGATCGAAATCGACCTTAAAGTGCTCGAAGTTTGCGATCTGCCCGAACCAGAGCTTGGCGTCGTTGCGAAGCCGGAAGCGTGCCATCAGCCTTCCCCTTGGGTCGTGACGTCAAAGGACATGAAGTACTCGCGGTCGCGCACCACAAAGGCGGTGTCGGTTTCCTCGACGCCCTGCGCGGGCAGGTTCGCCTGAAGGCGCTCGGTCCCGGCCGTCTTCCGGAAGATCGTGTAGAAAATACAGTCCTTGGTGGCAGCATCCAGGGCTTGGACAAAACCCGCTCGCTCGGTGTTGATGGTGAAGCCGACGAACTGTGTGCAGAGCTCCGGAATGACCTTGCCGATGCTGCGACGGACCTGCTCGTCGATCGGGTTGGCGGGACTGTCGACGATAAGCGGGAAATCGTTGTCACCGCGGCTGAGCGCGCTCATCAGGAAGGTGTAGCCGACGGACAACTTCTGACCGACGCTGGCGTCGCTTTGGTTCGCGAGGTGGAGCGAGCGGTCGATCCGGTCGATGCGCAACGGGTCGTTCGACAGAATGGTCTTTAGTTTCTCGTTCGATTCCTTGACGAGATCCTTGCGGATCTGGGCGCGGGCCAGAGTGGCCGCCCGATCAAGGATGCCGCTCAAGAGATCCGTCTTGCGCTTGAGCTCGACAGTCTGCGTCAGCTCGGCGATCCGGGCGTTCACCTCTTTCAGCTTGCGGTCGGCGAGCTTGATCGATGCGATCGGCCCGCTGTGATCCTCCTCGTCGGCATTGTCGACGTCATCGAGCAAGGCCTGACAGCTCGAGAGCTCGGTCTGAGCCTCCTTCAGTTCTGATTGCCAGCCACGGAGTTCCTCATCGCCGGCTTCGACGAGCTGGCGGGCCAGAGCCTGCAGCGTCTGGTCCGCCTCCTTGCGAGCCCGACTGGCGGAAGCAAGCGTATCCAGCGCGATCTGAAGGCGCTGATGCGGAGTCTCCTCGCCGTCTCGCGTGACGAAGGCCTCGATCTGGTGCTTCAGTGCGTTGATCGTGCCGGACTCGTCGGCGTCAAGATAGCCCTTCGACCTGTTCAGGATTTCCTGGCGGGCCGGGTCGGTCATGGGCCGTCCGCAGATGCACTCCACTTCCCTGACTAGGTCGGAGAAGAACTGCGCCGACGTGTTTTCAGGCAGTTTCAGATTGTCGAGGTTATCCTTGAGCTCGATCAGCGACGTCGAAAACATAGGATGGAGCGCGAGCGGCATCCGCATGCCCGACATCACGTCACCCGCCGCTGAGCTTACGGCGCTCGCCGCGCCCTGAAAAGACAACTGCGCCAAGGCGTGCGCCGCTTGGGTGGACTCCACGCTGCTCAGACGGTCCGCGATCTTCTTCTCAAGGCTCACGGCCAGATCGGCCTTCTGTTCAATTTTGGCGACGGCCTTGGTACGCGCCGTCTGCAGGTCGCCGAGGCGCTTCGACAGCGCCTGCTCCTGCTGCTGCAGCTTCGTCAGCGCCTGCGCCGACCTAGGACCACCTTGGCTGGTTTTTGACTGCCACTGTTTATGAGCCGTCGCCTTGATCTGCTCCACCAAATCGAGCCGGCAGAGCGCATCGATCGCCTCGTCCGCCTTGCCCGCGCTTTCCTTCAGCAGGCGGTCGGCGAACTCGCCGTCGAAAATGAAGAGGTCGAGAAAGGCCGGCGTGAGGAATTTCAGGATCGCTGGCGGAGGATTGTAGCGCCTCTGCAGACCGCCGCTCCCGGGCCACGTCGTACCGTAAGCGACAGTCCCCTCCTCGAAATCGAGGGTCATTTCGATCGTGAGCGGTCGCTCGTCCATCAGGAGAGTGACTTTGAACGAGCCGTCTTCGTTGTCTTCACCCGGCCGCCGCAACGCCCGTACCTCCTGAGGAGTCCAGCGGTCCCCTTGGCCGGTCAGTGTCCGACGAAGAAGCTCGAGAGTGGTCGTCTTGCCAGTGCCGTTGGGCATCTGAATGAGTGCGACCCTGGCCGGCTTTCCGTCAGCGTTCAGCAGCGACACGTCCACATCGGGGCAGCGCAGCCCCCGGCTGGACCAGCCTCCCAGACTAATCTTCATCGCCGGCCTGCGTCGTCAACTCTGCCATCGCCATCTCATAGAAGTGCAGGTTTTGGTCTTCGGCCGTCTGCCCTTCGCCAAGCGCCTCGAGCCAAGCGGTCAGGCGGGCGCCAAGCGCCGCCGGTTGACCCGCGTCGGCCACCGCTTCCGCCAGCGCCTTGCTCAGCGCGGGATCAAGAGCCATGGGAGTCCCCCTTGCGAACCGTCGACAGTGCGCTCAACCAGACGAATCGCTGCTGGTCGGCGTTTTCATGCGTATCATCTGGGTTCGACGGGCGCACGAAATCGACAACTAGTGCGCGCTTGTCCGGCCGATCAGGATCAAACCGCAGGCATCGGCCGATGCGTTGGATGGTTTCCAGCTGGGCGCGTGCGGATGCGAACAGGACCACGGTTGAAAGCGACCGGATGTCGATCCCTTGGGAGATCCGATGGCAGGTGATCAGGCAGTCAATCTCGCCGTTCGCAAAGTCGACCAAATGAGCGCGATCGTCCTCGGCATAGTAGGTTCGATAGAGGTGGGTGTGTCGGTGCACCAACTCCAGAATCCGCTCCCCATACTCCTTGGTCTCAACAAATATGATGCAGCGCTTAAGGAGCGAGGCATCGTTCGCTAGGAGCTCTTCGAAGACCGCCGGCTTCATCTCGGCGGTTTTGTAAACCTTGGACAGCTCGGTCCAGACCTCTTCCTTGGACATCGGCTTCGCTGTCCGGGCGCGCGCGGCCTGTCTGGCGTAAACAGCCTTCAACCGCTCCCTGTCATTATCGGTGAGTTCGTACGGCAGGGGGAGGTAGTCGAACTCGCTCAGCACTCCGCGAGAGATTGCGGCTTCGAGGGGAAAGCGAAACAGAACCGGGCCAAGCTCCGCCGCGACGAATGCGTTGCCCACCTCGTCATAGGCCCGCTCGGGCGTCGCGCTCAGGCCGAGGCGAAAGCCGAGGGCTTGATGCTGGCCAGCCAGATTCGCGACGGAACCAGGGGTTCCCAGCCCGTGCACCTCGTCGTGAACAATGAGCGCCCCAGACTTCACGCCCGGCGAGAGGCGCTTCAACAGTTTCGGGAGCTGGCCTCGAGAAATGAGGATCAGCGACCCGCGAGGGTCGAGCGCGTAGTCGCTGAGCTCATGGAATCGCTCGTAATGGCGGTAGATCAGCCAACCCGGACCACCGGCAGTGTTCCATGCCGAAAGTTCGTCCGCCCATTGGTCGAGCAAGTCGGTGCCGTCCATCGTGATGACGGCGGTTTCGATCTTCTTCTCCGCCACTAGTTGAGTGAGAATGCGGATGGCCGTGCGCGTCTTGCCCGTTCCGGTCGCCATCTCAAGAATACCGGCGGGATCAGCCATGAATGCGGCGATCGCCTCCTCCTGATGCCGCCATCTTGGATCAAGGGCCTCAGCGGGCTTTTCCGCCTCCTCGGGAGCGGGCGCAGGGACCGGACGCTTGCCCGGCGACCGTTCTTTCAGTCGCTGCAAGGTCTCCGCCGTAGGCGGCAGCACCGACAGCCCCGCCGCCCTGTCATCCCAAGCTTCGTCAAACTGCGCCGCCTTCACCGCCACCCGGTCTTCTTCGCCGGCGATCCACGATCGATAGACGTCGATCGACTCATAGTTTCGGCGGTGCCCTCCTAGGGTCTCGTTCGCCGATCCCGTGAAGGCGATCCGATGGCCGTTGGCCAGATCAAATACGCCAAACTTCTCGTGGAAAATCCCGGCATCCTCGACATGGCAAGGAAACGCGAAGCGGATCTGAAGCCGATCATTGGCTACGAGCCAGGCGAACAGTCGAGCGCGCAGCGCTGCGTCGCCCGGCGCCTGCGTCAGTTCCGCTATCTCGTCCAGAACCCGATCAACGATCGTCGCGCGCAAGTTGGACAACGCCTCCGGATCTGTCAGCGACCGGAGGGCGGCGGCGTCGGTCGTGGAGAGTTCCGGAGAGGCGATCAGCCGGATTGTCAGGGTGTCCGGCATCGCCAGGCGCGGCAGGGCCTCAATCCAGCTGAGCAGAGCCGACGTCGAAAAATAGCCTGCCGCGCGACGATAGGAGACGGCGGCCGACAGGCAAGGTGAGAAAAAGTCCCGGGCGAGGTCGTCCCGTCCGCTGCGGTAGTGAGTTCTGATTTCCAGCGTGGTCATTCGTCCAGCAGCCTTTGCAGCATGGCTTCGCGCCGGTCGATCTCCTTGGCGCGACGGTGCTTCTCGAGGATGTCCTCAAGGTCGTCTTCAGCCTCGTCCGGTTGGGGAGGGAGCGCGGTTCCGGTCATCATCTGATCCACCGCGACAGCGTCGACCCAGCTGTTCCCGGGCAGCTCGGAGCCGACCACCCTCGCAATGAGCTCCTGACCAAGATCACCGTCCCAGCTCAGTTCGCCGGTACGCGCAAGGTCATCCATCAGGCTTCGGGCCAGCGTGCCGGCCCCGAGCATCGGGAGGTGCCGACGTTGCCACCGATATCCGGTCGCAGCCTCTTCCTTCAAAACTCCCAGTTTCAGCAGCAATGCCAGGAGTCCAGCGCCACCGTGCACGTCGACCTTCCGCCCCAGGATGCGGTTGCATGCCATCCATCCGATTGCCCCATGATCACTGCCGTAAATACAGGCGGCGAGTACGCGGTCGAGCGGCGGCCGCTCATAAGCCTTGTCCTTTCTGAGCGCCGCCCCAAGGGTGAATCGACCCTTTTGCCCGCGAAGGGCGAGCCAGTCCTCCCGCACCGTATCGCTGACGGGCCAGACCTCGGGTTCCGACACTGCCAACAGGGACCGGAACAGGTCCTCGTCTGCCGAATGCCGCGCCCATTGGCACAGACGATATTCCGCCATCGCCGACCAAAGGGCGAAGGCGTTCCGCGGCTCACCTGAGTACCGGCCTAGGGCGAACAGCCGGGCTTGGTGATCATTCAGCAGGATTGGGTAATCATCGGGCAAGGGCGAGTCCGGGCCCGGAACGTCTTCGGAGAGGCCGTACACCCCCGGCAAGGGTCGCTTGAACAGATCGCTCCGGGTCAGGAGCACCGGGCCTATGCTGTTCGCTGAGCGCCCCTCCGGGAGGATTTCCGCGGCGCGTTCGAGAAGGTCGCCTAGGCGCGTCAAACCTTCGCCTGCCAACGTCGCCTGCAAGGCATGGGCGATCGTCCCAGGCTCTTCAGTTGTGGATCGCGGGAGCGGCGTCGCTTTGGAGGGCGGGGGAGGAGGCGAGCCGGCGGCGCCGATCGCACGCCATTGTCCGTCGGTGACCTCCATGAAAAGCTGAGGGGCAAGGTCCATGACGATCTCCGCGTCCCGTTGACTGCAGGGATCGCTCGGGAATCTCTGGAGATAGGCGTCGAGCAGGTGGTTGATCGACAGGGTTCGGCCTGAGGTGCGAAGAATCCTATGGAGTCCGACCGCGCGAGCGAGACGCGTCCCGACTCTTCCAGGCATCAGGTATCCAGCGTGCACAACCTGTCCGAGGACAAGTGCGCAAGCGGCTTCGACAGCGTCGGGAGCGTGGAATCCTGCGAGGCTGCGAAGGGCGATCGGAAGGGGCAGGTGGGTCGAGCCGGCTCCGAGCGCGAGAGCTGCCGCGTTCACGTCCGCGCCATCGAGATCGGGTGGGCACCAGCCCAGGGGCAGGCGTGTCGCGAGCCGGTCGAGCCAGTCGCTGTATTTGAGCTGTTCGATCTCGAGGGCGAGGTGGATGTGCGGATTCAGTCGTTTTCGTCGGTCCGAGAGTGAGGTCGTCAGCAGGACGGCCTCTCCCGCGAAGAGCATCTGTCGAGCTCCTTCGGCTTCACGATCAAGCAGCTCGCGGATCGGCGCGCGGCGGGTGTGGGTCCGCAGCTGCCGCAAGCCATGAGCCTCCAGTTGACGGATGCGTTCCCGGGTCACGCCGTAGCGCAGACCAATCTCTTCGAGCGTCTCGGAAGCGGCCTGGTCGATTCCGAAACGGCTTCGGAGGACGGCCCTCGGCCGTTCGGTGACTTCCTCCAAGAGCCAGTCGAGCCGTTCGGTGAGAAAGGAATGTTCAGGCACGCCGGCGCCCTGGTCTTCCCCACCGTCTTGCCCGCCAGACCCGTCTGCACCGAAGAAGATCTGCTGCGCGCGTTGACGACCGTGGACGTCGACACCGCCCGCGGTCAGACGGCGCGCAACATGCCGCGCGCAGATGAAGCTGAATTCGTCTACGGAGCGACGACCGCAGTTGGGGGTGCGGCGCAAAGCACTCCGATAGTGCGCCCACCGATCGAGAATCTCGCTGAACGGCAGAGCCGGGTAATCGCCGCCAGCCAAGGCTCCGCCAAGCCTGGCGCTGATAACCTCCGCGCTCAGAACCTCGCCCAGCCGCTCCTCTTGGAACAGGGCGAGGAAATCCGCCCGGCCTAGGGTGGCGGTTTCTTCGGTCGCCGCCTCAGGCTCCGCTGCCGGCGTCGCCTCGGCCGCATGAGCGACCAGGTCCACTAGCTCCCGCGCGCTCTTGCGCCCGAAATTGGCGACGCTCCTGAGAAGAACATCAGTCGCCGATGCTCCTGCGTCCAAGTAATCGCCGATCGTCCGAAGGGGCAGGTCTCCGCGATGGTCCGCGGTGACGATGGCGTTCGTCAGGCGAACCGAAACCCTTGGCGCGGAAACCAGCTGGACGAGCGTCCGATTTCGCCATCCTGACCGAGAAGCCGCAGCGTCCGCCTCGATCGGCTCTGACGGGGGAACATCGATTGAGGACCTGCCCGCCCCGGTCACGCCGCCGGCTCGACCCGGTCGGCCATCCCCGCATTCTGGAAATCGCGATAGTGGCGAACCAGATAGGAGACCCGTGTCGGCCGGGTAGACGGGGGCAAGGCTTTGTGAGCGGCCTCAATCTCCGTCAGGTGCGCCTCCATTAACCCGATCAGGACGAGGTCCGACGAGCCGGGGTTGAGCAGCCATTCGGACTGGCCGGCGTTCGTTAGGTAGGCGTTGAATGCGTCAATGCGGCCCTTGGCGACGTCCGGGTCGAGGGCAGCCTCGCCCAGATCGCGTTCGATCGAATCGATCGACATCAACCCCAGTCTTGATGCCTCGTCGAAAGCCTGGCCGGCGTTCACTGACAAATCGGCGTCCGGGAACCGGCTGCTCAAACGCGCGACGAATTCGTGCACGTCGCTGAAATCCCCGGTCTGCGCCGTCATGCGCGCGGTATTGGCGGCCAAGAGTTGAGTGATCGCCGCATCACCGGACCGCGTCAGATGTCCGAGGACTTCCAGCAGACCTCGTTCCGTCTCCGCAGGCCCTCCGCCTTCGGGTTTGTAGCCGATGTCATGTTCGATCTCGTTCCAGACATGCGCCATCATCGAACAGATCTGTATTTCGCAGCTGGCTCCCTTGAGGTTGGCGTAGTCACCCATAAGCTCCTCTTCCCTCAGGAAGACTTGGCAATGAGTGGCTCGATAGAACTGGCAGTTTGCGGGATCGAGCTTGTCCTTCAGGTCGATGTCGACCGTCGCTCCCTGGGAGCCAGCAAATATTCCGCTGATGGCCTGAGCGACCCGCGATTCATCCTCAGGCCGGTAGGTCGCCACCCGCACGCCGGCGAAGTCTCCGATCTTCTCGAAGATCTCGTCGACAGTCGCAAAATTCTTGTCCGGCCGTTTCGCGAAACGACGGAGTTTACCTTCGAAGCTCTTGACGGTCTTCGTGCGGGACGTGATCTGCGCCCTCACGGCGTGCTCCTCGACCACGCTTGTCCGGCAGATGTCCGCGACCCGGGCAGCCAGCTTCAGGTACCGATCACGCTCACGATCGTAGCGATCGACTGCTTTGCGTATCACATCGTCGGAAATCGGCACGAAATCGCTCCCCCCAGGCACGGCCAGCCTCTCCCGGTTCGACCACTTCTCGCGGCATCGCCAGGCACGACTTCCCACGATGGCCCGTGGGACTCGAGTTCAAATGAATCAATCACAGAGTATGGAGGCTGCTGCAATCCGAGGAACGCTCTTGGCGCAAATGAGACTCTACCGACGGGAGCGGCTCACCGTTCGGCGTTTTTCTTGAAGCTCTCCATCAACTTCCTGATCGCCTTCCTTTTGGCCCGCCATTCCCGCAGATCGAAGTCCGGCTCACGGCGGGTCTTCTCATCCGGAATGATGTCCTCGACCAAGTCAGCAATACGCTGCTCAGAGGCGATCTCGCCGTCCAGGATATGCTGCATGTCAGCCCAAGCCTTGCGCTTCTTGAGCTTCCTGCTTTCGGAGATTTCTGAAAGGGCCGCCTCCCTGCGCGCAAGCAGCTTGTCCCATTTCGCCTTGTCATCCGGTGTCTCCGGTCCGTTGTATGTGACCTCCGTCGTGCGCATGTTCAGGCGGATTTCATGAGGATGGGGAACAGGCTCAGGACGAGGCTCGCCCCGCGCGTCGCAAGCGAGGAATGCTTCCTCCCAGCTTTCCTTGTATTCCACCGCTGACTTGAACAAGGCCAGCCGATCCTCAAGCGTCTTGTCCTGCACAGCCTTGACCATGCCGGCTAGAGCGATCTGAGCCCGATGGCTTCCCTTGACCGCCGCCACTCCGAGGCTTCGGATCACGGCTTGGATGAGCGGCAATTCAATAATCTCGTCGTTCTCCCGGACCTGAATCGGTCGAACCGCCTCCAACAGCACGAGGTCGCCAAGGTGGTGGCTCAGCACGGGATCATCCGGCTGAACGGACTTTCGCTTCTTCGGCGGTCGTCCCTTCGGATTGCCGGAGCGGCCCTTCTGGAACTGGTGTCCGGTCGGCGGTCGTCCATAACCGACCGTCTCGGCCCGCGGCTTGCGGGGTTTGGCCGGGTCGCTCATGCCGCCAACCCTCCGAGGCGTTCGACCGCCACATCATCGAAGAGTGTGCCGCCCTCCTGCAGCACCGCCGGCTTGCCGGTCAGCCGCTCGAAGCGGCGGATGATCACGTCGCAGTAGTACGGGTCGAACTCAATCAGGCGCGCGGCGCGGCCGCAGATCTCCGCGGCGATCAGGGTGGTGCCCGATCCTCCGAAGCCGTCGAGCACGATCTCGCCGCGCTTCGAGCAGTCGCGGATGGCGTCCGCCACCATGGCGGTTGGCTTCACGGTCGGATGCATGGCCAACTCCTCGGCCCGGTTCGAGCCCAAGGAGCTGATGCCGGCGTAGTTCCAGACGTTGGTGCGATAACGGCCGCTGTCGCCGAGGCCGAAGCTGTTGGTGTGGGCCCCGGTGCCGACCTTGTAGACGAACACCAGCTCGTGCTTGGAGCGATAGAAGGCGCCCATGCCGCCGTTGGTCTTGTTCCAGACGCACAGGTTCTTCAGCTCCGAGAACACCTGCGCGCCCGCGTTCAGCAGCTCGGTCATATGGCGCCAATCCATGCAGACGAAGGCGATGGCGCCGTCCCGGCAGTTCGCGGCCATCGGTTTCAGCGCGTCGGTCAGGAAGCCGGTGAAGGCATCCTGGCTCATCTCGCCGACGCCCATGGCGAACTCGCGGTGGCGGATCCGGCCTGAGCCGCAGACGTGGCCGTCGATCGGCACGTTGTAGGGCGGGTCGGTGAACACCAGGTCAACCTGCTCGTCGCCGAGCAGACGTTGGTAGTAGGCAGGCTCGCGGGCGTCGCCGCAGATCAGCCGGTGTCGGCCTAGCACCCAGACGTCGCCCATGCGTGAGACCGCCTCGGGAGCGATGGGCGGAATTTCGTCCTCGACGCCCGGCGGCGCATCCGGATCGCGCTCGCGGGCGGCGTCGAGAGTAAAGTCGACCTCCGCCAGCGAGAAACCGGTGAGGGTGACATCGAAGTCTAGGTCGATCAGCGCCTGCAGCTCGATGGCCAAGACGTCTTGGTCCCAGCCGGCATTCAGGGCGAGCTTGTTGTCGGCCAGCACGTAGGCCCGCCGCTCTTCGGGACTGAGGTGCGAGAGCCGCAGCGTCGGCACCGTTGCCAGCCCCAGTAGCTTGGCTGCCTCGACCCGGCCGTGGCCGGCGATGATCTCGCCTTCGTCGCTAACCAGCACCGGGTTGGTGAATCCGAAGCGCTCGATGCTGTCGGCGATCTGGCGGATCTGTTTGCGGGAGTGGGTCCGTGCGTTTCGGCCGTAGGGGCGCAAGTCAGACGGAGGGCAGGCCTGAATGGTTTGGGAATATGGGGCTGTGTTCATGGTGTGAACATACCACGAACATTGATTCGGCTAGTCCCGTCTGACGCTACTGTCCACAGGGCCGGAAAAATATACATCGCTGGCTGGACTGCGGCGATGAACGGAGCGTCAGTGTCGCCGCGCCCGGCCACCCCGGGCTCGTCCCGGTGGGGGCCAGCAAGCCCTGCAGATCCGGGCGTTTGATGACCACCACCTACTCAACTGACATCGACTGCGCGACCCTCGGCGACCTCGGCCTTGAGCCGCTTCGCGTGATCTGGCGCGAGCGCTTCGGAGCCCCACCGTCGATCCGCTCGCCGGAGATACTGGCGCTCATGCTGGCTTGGCGCATCCAGGCTGGGCGAGAGGGCGGGCTCGTCGGAGAGCTGCGACGCGCGATCCGCCGGAACGTATCGGCACCGGTCGCCACCGCGCTAACCCCGGGCACACGGCTGACCCGCGAATGGAAGGGCGTACGTTACGAGGTGGTTGTGGAGCCGGACGGGCGTTTGCGTCATCGCGATGAGCTGCACCGGAGTCTGTCCCAAGTCGCCCGCAAGATCACCGGCTCGCGCTGGAACGGGCCCCGGTTCTTCGGTCTGCGGGCCGGGGAGGGAGACTCATGAGCGCCCGCCCCGTCCGTTGCGCCCTCTACACCCGCAAGAGCAGCGAGGAGGGGCTCGATCAGGCCTTCAACAGCCTGCATGCGCAGCGGGAGGCCTGCGAGGCCTTTGTCCGAAGCCAGGCCAGCGAAGGCTGGAAGGTCCTGCCTGACGTGTATGACGACGGCGGCTTCTCCGGCGGCAACATCGAACGGCCGGCCCTGAAGCGCCTGCTGGAGGATGTCGACGCCGGCAAGGTCGACACCATCGTCGTCTACAAGATCGACCGGCTGACTCGGTCGCTGGCCGACTTCGCCCGCATCGTCGACCGACTGGACAGGGCCCAAGCTTCGTTTGTCTCAGTGACCCAGTCTTTCAACACGACCACCTCCATGGGGCGGCTGACGTTGAACGTGCTGCTGTCGTTCGCCCAGTTCGAGCGCGAGGTCACTGGCGAGCGTATCCGCGATAAGATCGCGGCCTCCAAGGCCAAGGGCATGTGGATGGGCGGCCTGCCGCCCCTGGGCTACGACCCGCCGACGGACCGGGCGGCCCGGACCCTCGTTCGCAACGAGCCTGAGGCTGAGCAGGTCAGAACGATCTTCAGCCTGTATCTCGAACTGGGGTCAGTCTCGGCGCTTGAAGCCCGACTGGCGCAGGAGAGTATGCGCTCCAAGGTCTGGGTTAGCGCCAAGGGAACACGGTCGGGCGGCGTCCCTTTCAGCCGCGGCGCACTGTTCCATATGCTGCGCAACCGCGTCTACTTGGGCGAGATCGTCCACGGAGAGAGCTGCGTTGCCGGGTGCCATCCGGCCATCGTCGAGCCGGAGGTGTTCGCCAAGGTCCAAGCTCAGCTCGCCGACAACACCCGGGCGCGAAACGACCGGCCGCTGCGCTCGGCGCAGCTCCCCTTGAAGGGGCTGGTGTTCGACGCCGACGGCAATCCGATGAGCCCCTCGTTCGGCTATGGCCGGGGCGGGCGGGTCTACCGCTACTATGTCTCGGCGCCGCTACAGCAGGGTCGCAAGGTCGAGCCGCGGGACGGCGTGCTTCGGCGGGTCTCGGCCGAAACCTTGGAGGAAGCAGTGCGCACGCAACTGGCGACGGTGATGCCGGGAGAAGATGACCGCTCCTTGGCGGATCTGCTGAAACCGGTGCGCCGAGTGGAGGTGCTGCCGCAGGACCTGCGCATCGCCTTCGAGGCTAGGGCGCTGCCTCGGGACGTGCGCGAGCGGCTTCACCCTTGCGACACCCACGCGGACCGCAGGGTCCTGATCGGCCCCGTCCGTTGTCAGGCGCGAGGCGGTCGTACGTGGGTGCTCACCCCGGCGTGCGGGTCGGCGGTCCGGAACGCGCGGCGCGATCCCGTTCTGGTCAGGGGCCTGCGCAAGGCCCATCGCGTCGGGGCCGATCTCGGCTGGAAGGCGGCGGACGGATCTTTCTCGGGAAAAGTGGTGCCGACCAACCAATATGACCGCCGCCTCTGGCGGCTGGTTTTCCTGGCCCCTGATATCCAGGAGGCGATCATGGAAGGTCGGCAGCCACGGTGGCTCACCCTCGACCAACTGCTCAAGATGCGCATCCCGACTGCCTGGACCGAGCAACGGCACGCGCTCGGCTTCGACGAAAAATGATCCCTGTTTCGCTTTGGAACACTCCCTGTTCTGCGGAACATCGATCCCTGTTCGCGGCTGAAATGGTCCCTGTTCCGGCGGAACGCAGATCCCTGTTAATTTCCGGCCGGTTATTCGCTGAGCCTAGGCGATATGCCCGCACTGACTGAGTTCGCTGGTCGCAGCGGCTTCCAACTCGCGAAATCTGCCTCTCGAAAAACACCTGATTTCCCTGTTCCGCTCGACAACAGGGAAACTGCACTACATCCGGTTCGCGCAGAGACTGGCCCGCCGACGGCGGCCGAATGCCGGCTCTGAACGGGACGGAACAGCGGGCTGTAAGGGAGTTTGGCGGCGAATAGCCCCGACGTTCCGGGCCCTTGTGGGGCTAGGGCCAGATCGGAGAACTTTTCCGGGGGTGCGTGGCGGACAGAGAGGGATTCGAACCCTCGGTACGCTTTCACGTACACACGCTTTCCAAGCGTGCGCGATCGACCACTCCGCCACCTGTCCGTTTCCACGACGCGCGTGAAGCACGCCGGAGGTCGATCCGGCGCGAGGCGAGGCTGATAGAACACCCGGACCCCCTCGGCAAGCGCCTGAACACATCCCATATAGGGGTTTGATCGTTCGACCGGCCGCATCGGATCGAGAAGGCGGAGCCTTCTGACCGCGGTCCACCAGGGAGCCTCGCCATGCTGTTCAAGAAATCCCACGAAATGCCCACCGCTGACGAGGCCCTGCCTGGGCGGACGACACCCCTGCATACCGACGAGGTCCACTACGTCACCGGTCGGCCGCTGAAGGGTCCGCATCCCGAGGGATTCCAGACCGCCATCTTCGGCATGGGCTGTTTCTGGGGCGTGGAGCGCATCTTCTGGACGCTGCCGGGCGTCTGGGTGACCTCGGTCGGCTATTCCGGCGGGATCACCCCCAATCCGACCTATGAAGAGACGTGCACGGGCAAGACGGGCCACGCCGAGGTGGTGCAGGTCGTCTTCAATCCGCACGAGATCAGCTACGGTGATCTGCTGAAGGCGTTCTGGGAGAATCACGACCCGACCCAGGGCATGCGCCAGGGCAACGACATCGGCACCACCTACCGTTCAGCGATCTACTACGTGAACGACGCGCAGCGGGCCGAGGCCGAGGCGTCGCGCGACGCCTATCAGGCCGCCCTGTCCAAGGCAGGCCGTGGAACCATCACCACAGAGATCGCCCCGGCCGGCCCCTACTATTTCGCCGAGGACTATCACCAGGGCTATCTGGCCAAAAATCCGGCCGGCTACTGCGGCATCGGCGGGACGGGCGTGGTGTGTCCGATCGGCGTGGGTGTGGAGGCCTGATTATGGACCGGGCGGGGGTCGGCAGGGTCTGCCTGGCATTGCCGGGCGCCACGCTCGACCATCCCTTCGGCGAGCATCACGACGCCTACCGCGTTGCCGGCAAGATGTTCGTCATGGTTGGCGAACAGGGCGGGGTCTCGTTCAAGGTCTCGGACATCGCCTATGAGGTGCTGACCGAATCCGGCCACGCCCGCCCCGCGCCCTATCTGGCGCGGAACAAGTGGGTGAACCTCCCTCGCATCGACGACTGGCCCGACGACGAACTGGCCGAGCACATGACCACCGCCCACGGCATCGTGGCGGCGAAGCTGACGAAGAAGGTCCGGGCGGAGCTGGGGCTGACCTAGTCGGCCGGCCGGGCCTTCTCCTCGGAGATCCAGCGATCCATGCGCTCGTCCAGCAGGGCCATCGGCAGGGGGCCGTCGACCAGCAGGGCGTCGTGGAAGCGCCGGACGTTGAACCGGTCGCCCAGTTCGCGCTCGGCCCGGGAGCGCACTCCGCGCAGCCGGATCTCGCCGATCTTGTAGGCGGTGGCCTGACCCGGCCAGCCGATATAGCGCTGCAGCTCCGTCTCGATGTTCAGCGGAGACAGGGCCGAGTTGTCCCGGAAGCAGGCGCGGGCCTGTTCAATGTTCCAGCCCAGCCAGTGAATGCCCGTGTCCGACACCAGCCGGCAGGCCCGCCACATCTCGTAGCTCAGCCGGCCGAACCGCTCGTAGGGGGTGCGGTAGAAATCCATCTCCTCGCCGAGGAATTCCGAATAGAGGCCCCAGCCCTCGATGAAGGCTGTGACGTCGACGCCGCGCCGGAAATAGGGGCCGTCCTCGGCCTCCTGCTGCAGGGCGATCTGCAGGTGGTGGCCCGGCACCGCCTCGTGCAGCGTCAGGGCCGGGAGCTCGAACAGGCCGCGCTGATCGAGGCTGGAGGTGTTGACCATATAGCCTCCGGCGATCCCGTTCTCGATGGAGCCCTGGTTGTAGCGGCCCGTGGTGTAGTTGGCCTCGATCTCGCGCGGCACCGGGCGCACGCCATAGGGCAGGCGGGGCAGGGTTCCGAACAGGGCCGGCAGACCGTCGTCCGCCCGTTTGGCCATCTCCGACGCCTTCTCAAGCAGGTCCTCGCGCGTGGTGGCGTAGAACTGCGGATCGGTGCGCAGGAAGTTGAGGAAGCCGGCGAAATCGCCGGTCCAGCCCGCGGCGCGCATCTCGGTATCCATGCGGGCGCGGATGCGGGCGACCTCTTCGAGGCCGATGGCGTGGACCTCGTCGGGCGTCAGTTCGGTGGTGGTGAAGCCGCGCACCAGATAGGCGTACTGCTCGCGGCCGCCGGGCCGGTTGACCAGACCCAGGGTCTCGGGCGCGCGGGGCAGATAATCCTCGCGCAGGAACCGCGCCCATTCGCGGCGTTGCGGCATGACCCCGTCCGCGACAGCCCGGGCAGCCCGTTCGCGCAACGCGTTCTGCTGGGCCACCGGGATGGAGGCGGGCAGGGCGGCGAAGGGTTTCAGCAGGGGATCGGCGCCGGGCGTCAGCGCTGCCTCGGGCTCGATCAAGGTCAGGGCGTTTTCCACGATGGACCGGGGTTGGACCATGCCGGTTTCCAGCCCGCGCCGCGCATTGGCCAGCTGATCGGCGTAGATTTTCGGCATCGCCTCAAGCCGCGCGATCCAGGCCTCGGCGTCGGCTGCCGTGGAGATGCGGGTGACCGTGGCGACATAGCTGAGGCCTTGGCCGGGGCCGCCTTCGGAGCTGAAGGCGTCGATGCGCCCTGTGTCCAGCGGGATGCGGTCCCGCGAGCGCTTGATGACATGGGTCATGAACGCGTGGTTCAGCCGCTCGTCGTCGGTCAGGCCCGCCGGGTCGATCGCCGCCAGCCGGTCTGCAAACCCCTTGAGCACAGGCTCCTGGGCCACTTCGAAGGCGCGTGACGCGTCGCCCAGCCGCGACAGGGCCGCGCGGTCGCCCTCCATGCCCGCCGTGACGGGATCCACGGAGCGCAGATAGGTCTCATAGTCCGCCAGCACCGAGGCGAGGGCCGCATTGGGGGCGGCGGGGGCGATCGCGGCCGGAGTCGGCGTCTGGGCCAGCGTCGGCTGGTCGAATCCGGCAAGCAGGGCGATGGCGCTGGCGGCGATGACAGTTTTCATGAGGTCCCTCCGAGGAGGAGGGACTGCACCGGAGCCGGCGCTCCGCGTCAACCGCAGAAGGCGAAGAAGCGCTCGATATTAGGCGCCGAGGCCGGGTGAGGCGCATAGGCCTGCCGCACGCCGTCCTGCCACAGGGCCAGCCAGCCCAGCTGGCGGAATCGTCGGAAGACGGGCTGGTCCGTCGGCGCCTCGGCGCTCAGGAAGACGCCGTCGTTGACCTGGGACGGTTCCGACCGGGCCGGGAAACGCTCGGTCTCGCCGCCGGATTCGATGTAGAACTCCGGCTTGGATGCATCCTGCGCCATGCCGCTGAGCGACAGCCGGCCCGACGCGCGGGCGCAATCCAGACCCAGCCGGAGATCGTCGCTCTCGGCGAGACCGTAGGCGAGCCGGGCGGCGTCTTCGTCGACGTGGAAGAACCAGTCATAGCCCTCGACCGGAACCGGCGATCCGCTGGACGCCGGGGGCGGCGCATCCGGTGCGGCGGTCGCGCACGCCGCCGCCGTGAGGGCAAGGACGGTCAGGGCGAGGATCGTGCGGCTGCGCATGTCGGCTCCGGGGTTCAGCCAGAACACAGTTCCGAGAAACGGCGCAGCTTGGCAAGATGGAGCGCGGGAACTTCGACCGGCCGCCGGTGATCGCCGACCAGCACATTCATCGCGCCGTCCGCCGCGAAGGCCGCGAAGACGGGGTGATCGGTGCGCAGCGTCAGGCGGGTGGCGTCGCTCCGCGTCGGTGCAGCCTCGGCCATGGCGACGGCGTCTCCAGCCGTAACCCGGGCCATGCCGGTCAGGGGGACGCCATACAGGGTGAGCCGAGCGATGCTTGATCCCGAATCGCATTCGAGCGTGGCGCGCAGATTGGCGGTGTCGGGAACTTCATTGGCCAGCACCACGGGCGTGGCGTCGGCGTACAGCGTCCAGGTCCACCCGGCGGCCGGCGGCGTCTGCGCGGCGATGGCGGCTGCGGCGAGTAAGGCGAGCATGTTCAGCCCCCGCTGAGGTTCGGCCGATTGTGGTCAGACGCCGCGATGTCCGCAATGGGCGAAAAATTCGTCGATCAATTTGCGCTCTTCGTGCGTGGCGGTCAGTTCGAACGCTCCCGCATCGCCCTCGACCGCCATCCTGCCGCGTTGGGCCAGTTGTTTGAGGGAAGGGTCCTCGACTGACAACCGGATTTCATCCGCCAGCCCGCCGCTGAGAGGGTCGATGGCGACGGCGCGCATCGACGCCTTCTGGATACGGGGCCCGACCGGCTTCACATCGCCGTAAAGGACAGCCTGGGCCTGACCCGGCTCGCAGGTCATCATAAGCGCCAGCTGGTCGGAGTTGGCGACGCCATAGGCCAGCTTGGCCATGTCGCCCTCATGGCTAAGATGCCAGGCCATGGGCGCGACCCCGGTCTGGGCGTCCGAATTCGTCGCCTGCGACTGGGCGGCGAACGCGATCAGCCCGAGGGCGGCGACAGCAGGGATGGCGAACTTCAGCATCAAAAACACTCGCGTCTGATGGCCAAACGCTGTGTTTCATTAACGGTTCACCGCTCCGCTTGCCGGCGCCCGGCAGTTTTCGCCTTGTGACGAAAATGGCGCGGAGGTCCGGATCGGTCAGAACGGACTGAAGCGCTCCACCAGCGACTGGGCGGCCGGCGTGGCCTGCACGCGGCTGATGTCGCCACGGCCGCCGTAGCTGATACGGGCCTCGGCGATCTGCGTATGAGCGATGGTGTTGCCCGAGCTGATGTCCTCAGGGCGCACGATGCCGGCGACGGTCAGTTCGCGCACCTCGCGATTGGTGCGCACCTCCTGCCGGCCCTGGATCACCAGATTGCCGTTGGCCATGACGCCGGTCACGACGGCGGCAATGGTCAGATTGACCCGCTCGGCCCGGTTGACCGACCCTGAGCCGGACGCATTGACCTCGCCTCCAAGGCCGATGAGTTTCTCCGGATCAAAGCCGCCCGGGAAGGCCTGGCCGAGGGCGTTTTCCAGACCGAAGAAGTTGCTGACGCCGGCGTTCATGTCGTTGCTGCGCGACCGGTTGGTCGAGTTCTGGGTCTGGGCGCGGTCGTCGATGTTGATGTTGACCGTCAGGATGTCGCCCACGCTCCGGGCGCGCTGGTCGCCGAAGAAGGTGCGGGACCCGGTGCGCCACAGGCTGTTGGCGCTGGCGGCGCGGTCGGCCTGCTGCTGGGCGGCGGAGGCCATGATGACCTGATCGGTCGGGACCAGCGCCGAGGGATAGCCGATCGGGGCCAGTTGCGGTCCCATGACGGTCTCGACGGCCGTCGAACAGGCGCCGAGGGCGAGGCAGGAAGCGGCGACGGTCAGGATCAGGGCGGTACGCATCAGACTGTTTCCCCTCAGCGGGCGGCGAGTTGTTGGGTGGAGGCGCGGGCGGCAGGGCCGGCGGCGGCCAGACCGGGGGCGGTGGCCACGGCGTCGATGACCCGGTTGGACTGCAGATTGCGGATGGCGAGGCGTTGGCCGACGGCGGCGTTGCCCTCGGCCCGGCCGCTGATGGTCAGGCGGACCCCGCCGACCTCATAAGCGACCTCGACGATGTCGTTCCGGCTGATGACACGCTCCCCATGGGCGGTGCGGACGAGGGCGGGCCGCGCAACGGCGGGGGCGGCGGTCTCGACAGCGGCGTTCGAAGCCGCTGCGGCCGTAGCGTCCGGCGCCATGGCGGCGTTGCGCACCACGACCCGGCGCAGCCCGGCCGGATTTGCCCAGTCCAGCCCCGACTGACGGGCCAGGCTCTGCAGCTGTCCGGCCTCGAACACGATCGAGGGGCCGGCGCGTTGGCCCACCACCACGTTCGAGGCGCCGCCGGCGCCCTCGAACAGATCGCCCAGGGTGACGCGGCCGTCCGAATCCACCGGGTTGGCTTTCAGCGTCACCGGTCCGGCGAAGGCGGGGGCCGCGAACGTCAGGGCCGCGACGGCGGCGAGGATCAGCGTCCTCACGACTTCACCTGCGAGGCGACCGACAGCATCTGGTCGGCGGTGGTGATGACCTTGGAGTTCATCTCATAGGCCCGCTGGGCCACGATCAGGGCGCTGATCTCGGAGACGGCGTCGACGTTCGAAGCTTCGGTATAGCCCTGCAGGATCTGGCCCATGCCCGTTTCGCCCGGCGTGCCGACAGTGGCCGAACCCGAGGCCGCGGTTTCCATCAGCAGGTTGTCGCCGACGGCTTCCAGCCCCGCCTCGTTGAAGAAGGTCGCCAGTTCCAGCTGGCCGACAATGGCCGGCTCGGTCGTTCCCGCTGTGATGACCTGTACCTGTCCGGACTTGGACACGGTCACGTCGACGGCGTCCTGCGGGATGGTGATGGCGGGCTCGACCGCATAACCATCGTCGGTGACCAGCTGGCCCTCGCCGTTGACCGAGAAATTCCCGGCCCGGGTGTAGGCGGTCTCTCCCGAGGGCAGGATGATCTGGAAATAGCCTCGACCGTCGACGGCCATGTCGTAGCGACCGCCTGTCTGGGTCGGCGTGCCCTGCTCGGTGATGCGATAGACCGATCCGGCCTTCACGCCCGCGCCGATCTGGATGCCGGTCGGGACCACCGTGCCCTGGCTGGACGACTGCGCGCCCATCCGCTCGACGTTCTGGTACAGCAGATCCTGGAATTCGGCCCGCTGACGCTTGAAGCCGACGGTGTTCATGTTGGCGATGTTGTTCGAGATGACCTCGACGTTCAGCTGCTGGGCGGACATGCCCGAAGCTGCGGTCCTGAGTGCGCGCATGTCTCAGTCTCCCTTTCTATGCCCGGCCCAGCCGCTCGACGGCGCGGCGTGACAGGTCGCTGGTGTTTTCGATCATCCGGCTGACGCTCTCGTAGGCGCGCTGGATCTCGATCAGGTTGGTGATCTCGAGGATCGGATTGACGTTCGAGCCTTCCAGCATGCCCTGACGCACCCGGGCGTCGGTCGCCTCGATGGTGGCGGCGTTGGAGGCGTTGCGGTACAGGCCGTCGCCGCTTTTCTCGAGGGCGGCCAGCGTGTCGAAGCGGACGACCGACAGCCGGCCGACGAGGGCGCCGTTCTGGCTGATAGTCCCGTCCGGAGCCACGGAGGGCTCGCCGAGGGCGGGATCGAGGATGATGTCGCCGCTGTCGCCCTGAACGGCCGCCCCGCCCTCGGTAACCAGCTTGCCTTCGCCGTCGACCGTGAAGGCGCCGTCGCGGGTATAGGCGTCGCCCGCTCCGTCGGTGACCTTGAAGAAGGCGCCCTCGCCCTCGATGGCGAAATCAAGGTTGCGGCTGGTCTGGGCCAGCGGCGCCTGGCCGTAGTCGCGGCCAACCCCGTTATCCAGCACGAAGCTGACGCCGGGACGGATAAAGGCGTTGCGGGCCCGCTCGCCGATCTCTTCGCCGAGCAGCAGCTGCTCGACCTTGAAGCCGGTCGTGTCCGCATTGGCGATGTTGTTGGCCACGATGTCGAGCTCGCGGCGCAGCGTCATCTGGCGTGACAGTCCAACGTAGGCGGCGTTTTCCACGGGCGGCTCCTTTCGGATCAACCCTCGCAACGGTCGTGCCAACAGGGTTAATCCAGCAACGGCGGGCATTAGAGCCGTAGAGCTTGATCCAGAGCCCGGCAGGTTTTGCCGGTTCCTAACGCCTCGTTAACCAAAAAGCGTTCGTATGGACCGAGAGATTCTCGGGGCGCGGTGCATGTTCAAATTCGGCAAGAAGAAGGGTGCGGCTGCGGGCGACGACGCCAACCTGCCCGCCGTATCGGACGCTCCCACGCCGGACGGCGAAGAGGGCGAGGCGCCGAAGAAGAAAAAGCTCCCGCTGCTGTTCATCATCATTCCGGCGGCCCTCGTGGTGCTGGGCGGGGGAGCCGGCGCGGCCTTCTTCCTGATGCAGCCCAAACCCGCTGCCGCCGAGGACGGCGCGCACGGCGCGGAGAAGAAGGGCGGCCACGCCAAGAAGGACGAGAAGAAGGGCGGGGGACATGGCGGCGGCGACGCCGCGGCTGATCCGTCGCTCGGCGTCATCGCGGAAGGCCCTGACGGGGTAACCTTCTTCACCCTGCCCGACATGACGGTGAACATTCAGTCGCCGGACGGCCGCCCGACCTACCTCAAGCTGAAGCTGACGCTGGAGACGAAGGACGCCCATGTCGCGGAGCAGCTGCAGGCCGAGATGCCGCGGATGCAGGACATGTTCCAGGGCTTCCTGCGCGAGCTCCGGCCCGAAGATCTCGCCGGGTCGGCCGGCAGCTTCCAGCTGCGCGCGGAGATCCTCCGGCGGGTCAATCTGATCGCGGCGCCGGGCAAGGTGGACGCGGTGCTGATCGAAGAAATGCTGGTGAACTAGGCATGACGGACGCGGCCTTCGCCGACGACGCCGATCCGTTCGCGGAAACGGAAGACCCGCTCGCCGAAGGCGCTGCGGAAGAGCGCCCGGCCGGCATGGCCGAACGCGTCCTGAACCAGGACGAGATCGACAGCCTGCTCGGCTTCGATCTCGGCGACGACGACGGCTCCGAGCGTTCTGGCATCCGGGCCATCATCAACTCCGCGCTGGTGTCCTACGAGCGCCTGCCGATGCTCGAGATCGTCTTCGACCGCCTGGTGCGGCTGATGACGACCTCCCTGCGCAACTTTACCTCGGACAATGTCGAGGTCAGCCTCGACAATATCTCGTCGATCCGCTTCGGCGACTATCTGAACTCCATTCCGCTGCCGGCCATCCTCGCGGTGTTCCGGGCCGAGGAGCTGGACAACTACGGCCTGCTGACCGTCGATTCGAACCTGATCTATTCCATCGTCGACGTGCTGCTCGGCGGTCGTCGCGGCACGGCGGCGCTGCGGATCGAGGGCCGGCCCTACACGACCATCGAGCGGGTTCTGGTCCAGCGGATGGTCGAGGTCGTGCTGGCCGACGCCCGCGCCGCCTTCGAACCGCTGACGCCGGTGCATTTCACCCTCGACCGGCTGGAGACCAATCCGCGCTTCGCCGCTATCGCACGTCCGGCCAACGCCGCCATTCTGGTCAAGCTGCGGATCGACATGGAAGACCGGGGCGGGCGCATCGAGCTGCTGCTGCCCTACGCCACGCTCGAGCCGATCCGGAAGATGCTGCTGCAGCAGTTCATGGGTGAGAAGTTCGGACGCGACAACATCTGGGAAGGCCACCTGGCCACCGAGCTCTGGACCACAGAGACCGAGGTGCGGGCGGTGCTGGACGAGCAGCAGCTGCCGCTGTCGCAGGTGCTGGCGCTGAAGGTCGGCGACACCCTGATGCTGAACGCCACGCCCGACAGCGACATTTCGGTCCGCTGCGGCTCGATCCCGGTCACGACCGGGCGGATGGGCCGCAAGGGCCAGCATATCGCCGTGCGCGTCGAGGCCCCGATCAGCGTCGAGGCCGCCACCAGCCTGACGAAGGGAAAACTCTGATGACCGGCATGATTCTGGACGGCGTACTGATGCTGCTGCTGGTCGCCGCCCTCGGCTACGGCGTGCGGCTGGAGAAGAAGCTGACGGCCTTGCGTGCCGGTCAGCAGGCTTTCGCTTCGGCCGTCACTGACCTGAACATCGCCGCAGGCCGCGCCGAAGCGGCCTTGGCCAATCTGCGGGCCTCGGGTCAGGAGACAGACCTGCTGCACGACCGGATCATCAAGGCCCGTGAGGTGAAGGCCCAGCTCGAAGCCCTGATCGCCCGCGGTCCGGCCTCGTCCGTTGAGTCTGCTCCCGCGGTTCGCGCCAGGCCGGAACCGGCCACTGCGCCGGCGCCTGTCGCGCCCGTCGAGGATGAGCGCGCTCTGCGTATGGCGGCTCTGGCCGAACGCATTCAGGGCATGGCGCCCGCCGCGGCCCGGGCGCCGGCGCCGGTCGCCGGCGGAAACAATGTCGCCGCCATCCTCGGCGCGCTGACCGCTAACCAGTCTGCGAAGCAAAGCCTCAACCGGGCCCGCCGTAGTCTGGACGAAGACCTGTTCGCCGCCTGACTTTCATTCTTGTGGCCCTATGGCGAACGCGCGGCGTTCGCCGGCTTGAGGGCTGGAGTAACCGATCATGAGCAAGATCCCCCGCCTTCTGCCTCTGATCGCCATCGCCATCGGCGGGGTGGTGGTCGTTCGCGCGGTCGGCGTCGCCCCCGGCATGTTCGAGGGCGCCAAGGCCTGGGCCGAGGAAGCCGTGCCCGCAGCGGCCGCGGCGACGCCCGCCGCCGCGGTCTGCGCCCTGACGCCGGAACAGCTGGCCCAGCAGGCGGGCATCTCGCCCGCCGAGCTGCGCATCCTTCAGTCGCTGTCCGGGCGCCGCACCGAACTGGACGCCCGCGACGCCGATCTGGCGGCCATGCTGCCGCTGATGGCCGCCGCCGAGCAGAAGCTCGACGCCAAGGTGGCCGCGCTCGAGGCCGTGAAAGCCGAGGTGCAGGTGCTGCTGGGTCAGGTCAGCGAGCAGGAAAAGGCCGAGAATGACCGGCTGGTCGCCGTCTACTCCGCCATGCGGCCCAAGGAGGCGGCCCGCGTCTTCGCCACGCTGGACGACAGTGTCCGCTTGCCGGTCGCCGCCGCCATGCGGCCTCGATCGCTGGCGGCCGTCATGGCCCAGATGGAGCCGGCCGCCGCGCGTGTCCTGACCGAGAAGCTGGCTCACCGCTTCCAGGCCCGCCAGCAACTGGCCGCCCGCGCCGCAGCGGCAGCCGCCACGACGCCGGCTCCGACCGCGCCAGTCCCCGCTCCGCCGCAGCCCGTTGCGGCGGCGACCGCTCCGCCTGCCCAGACCGCCGCCGCCGACACGCCGCCGCCCGCTGCGACGCCGCGGCCGACGCCTGCCCGGACGGCAGCCCGTCCGCCGGCGCGCCGTCCTGCGGCCCGTCCGGCAGCCCGCACGCCTGCACCGGCTCCGGCTCCGGCCCAGGCCGAGCCAGCGGGCGAGCGTCCCTATCAGCCGTCGGGCGCCGCGAACGCTCCGGCCTCGACGGTCGCCGCGCCCCGCCAGTCGGTTCAGTAGCTCGCCGTACCGGGCATGAAAAAGGGCCGCATCCTTGCCGGATGCGGCCCTGTTCCGTTCGGTAAGGCGTGAGCCCTAGTCGATGTCTTCGTTCAGCAGGCCGACCTTGTAGAAGCCCTGCTCCTGGAGGGCGTTCATGACCTCCATGAACTGGTCGTACTTCACTTCCGGCTGGGCGCGGACGAACACGCGCTCTTCCTTGCAGCCCGGGTTGCCGCCGCCGAGGGCCGCGCAAACGTCGGGGATCAAGGTTTCCAGCGAGGACTGCCGTTCGGCGATGAAGATCGAGCCGGTGTCCTGGATGGTGATGTAGACCGGCTCTTTTGCCACGGGGTCCACAGGCGGCGTCGCCGGCGGCAGGTCGAGGCGGATCGAAACGGTGGCGAGCGGCGCCGCCACCATGAAGATGATCAGCAGCACCAGCATGATGTCGACGAACGGCGTGACGTTGATGTCCGCGTTCTGCTCGATGGTCTTGCCGCCCTGACCACCGGGACCTGAAAGTTTGGCGCCCATGCTTCAGTCTCTCCATCAGGCCCGGCGCGATGGCGGCGAGCGCAAGCTATGACGTTCGGTTCGTCTCTTGGCGTCCCGCAAGTCGCTTGTAAAGCGGCTTCGGGCCCGTTGAGGTTCCGAAGCGTGGCGATTGCGCGAAATACGCCTCTGAAGCGAGCCGATCAGCCTTTGGCGAGCTTGAGGAAACGATCCTTGAGCGCGCCGTCGGACTTGAAGACGCCAGTGAACCGGGTGGTGATGGTCGAAACGTGGCGATGATGCACGCCGCGGGTCGTCATACACTGGTGTTCGGCGTCGATCAGGATGGCGACTCCCGCCGGTTCGAGGTGCGATTCGATGGCGGCGGCGATCTGGTTGGTCAGCACTTCCTGGGTCTGCAGGCGGCGCGAGAAGATCTCGACCACGCGCGCCAGCTTCGAAATGCCCACGACCTTCTCGTTGGGGATGTAGGCGACATAGGCCTTGCCGATGAAGGGGGCCATGTGGTGCTCGCAGTGGCTCTCCACCTCGATGTCGCGCAGCAGGACCATGTCGTCATAGCCCTGAACGTCCTCGAAGGTGCGGCTCAGCTCCTTCTCGACGTCGGCGTCATAGCCGTCGAACCATTCGCCATAGGCGTCGACCACGCGACGGGGTGTGTCGATCAGCCCGGGCCGGTCGGGATTGTCGCCGGCCCAGGCCAGCAGGGTGCGCACCGCCTCCAGCGCCTTCTCGCGCGAAGGGCGCGGGGCGGGGTCGTTGTCTCCGACGAGGACCGGCTTGACGGGGGTGACGCTCATTCTCGATCTCGACGCTGTTCGCTTGTGCAGCAGCACGGCTATATGGGACGGCAGGTGCGTCCTGCAAGAAAACTGAAAGCAACCGCCTCACTATGCCGCTGACACTTCATGACACCCTGCACCGCGAAAAGCGCGTGTTCACGCCGCGAAATCCGGACCGGGTGACCCTCTATGTCTGCGGCCCGACGGTCTATGACTACGCCCATATCGGCAATGCCCGGCCGCCGGTGGTGTTCGACGTTCTGGTCCGCCTTCTGCGCCGCGAGTATGGCGCGGACAAGGTCGTCTACGCCCGCAACGTCACGGACGTGGACGACAAGATCAATGCGAAGGCCGCGAAGGAGGGCACGCCCATCGGCGACGTCACCTCGCGCTACGAGGCCGCCTATCTGGAGGACATGGGCCGGCTGAACGTATCGCCGCCGGACCTCGCGCCGCACGTCACCGATCATATGGACGCCATCGTCAGACAGATCGGCGCGATCATGGAGCAGGGCTGCGCCTATGCGGCCGAGGGCCATGTGCTGTTCGACGTTTCGTCCTACGGGACCTACGGCAAGCTGTCGGGCCGGAATCTGGACGACATGATCGCGGGGGCCCGGGTCGAGGTGGCGCCTTACAAGAAGAATCTGCACGACTTCGTCCTGTGGAAGCCGTCGAAGGAGGGCGAGCCGTCGTGGCCGTCGCCTTGGGGGGAGGGGCGTCCGGGCTGGCATATCGAGTGCTCGGCCATGATCGAGGAGACCCTGGGCCTGCCCATCGACATCCACGGCGGCGGCATCGACCTGGTGTTTCCGCACCACGAGAACGAGATCGCCCAGGGCGTCTGCGCCCACGGCCACGCGCATGAGCCGAACGCCCATGCGGAATACAGCCGCTACTGGATGCACAACGGCTTCCTGACCGTTGACGCGGAGAAGATGTCCAAGTCGATCGGCAATGTCCTGCTGCTGCACGATCTGGTTCAGAACATGCCGGGTGAGGTGGTCCGCTGGGCCCTGCTGAGCGCCCACTACCGCCAGCCGCTGGACTGGAACCAGTCGCTGCTGGACCAGAGCCGCAAGGCGCTGGACCGGCTGTACGGCGCCCTGCATCGCGCCGCTGGCGTTCAGGCCAATGGCGACGAGCCGCCCGAGGACTTCCTCAAGGCCATCGAGGACGACATCAACACCCCGGGGGCCATGGCGACCCTGTTCGCCCTGTCCAGCGAGATCGAACGCGGCATCACGGCCGGCGATCTGGGCGTCGTCGCCCGCGCCAAGGGCGAACTGATAGCGGCCGCCGCCATCCTTGGGGTGCTTCAGGCGGATCCGGCCGGATGGCTGGAAGGCGAGGTCTCCGACGACCTGCGCACCGAGGTCGAGGCGCTGCTGGAGCAGAGGGCGGCGGCGCGCGCGAGCAAGGACTGGCCCGAGGCGGACCGCATCCGCGACCGGCTGAACGCGCTGAATGTGGTGGTGATGGATGGTCCGACGGGCGCGACCTGGCGGGTGAAGGGGTAGGGCGGCTTCCGGGTCGGACAGGCGGTGATCCTTTCTCCCTCCCCTTCATGGGGAGGGTGGTCGCGCAGCGACCGGGTGGGGTTCGAAGGGGCTGGAGCGCGGACTGGCGTACCCCACCCTGTCGTCGCTTCGCGCCGACATCCCTCCCCATGAAGGGGAGGGAGAACGCGCAGGCTGAAGCCCTCTTCGGCGTTTCCGCGGAAAAGTCGGGGAGGTCGCGGAGCGCGGGCGGCTAGGCCCGGAACCGATATGTGGCCCCCTGCTTTCGCGTTACGGGGACCGGAATGTGTTTTCGGCGTCGCCGCCAGTGCTCCGCGCGACCGGTTCACGCAAGCCGACGGGGGCGGGCTTCTGTTGGCGACCTGCGGGGTTTGTGGAGTTTTCCCGCCCCGGCCTTTGCGCCGCATTCAGCCCTTTCCGTCGTAAGCCCGCGACGGGCGGAGAGCTTCCAGGCCCTCCGGACCCCGGGGTTTCGCAGCCCCCGGGCAGTCCGCCGCCCCCACGCCCCCGATGTTCCACAAGCACAGGGTTCAAGCCGCGCAAGGGTCCGGGCGACGATTACAGGACGACGTTTCCCGCTCGATCGCACCCCGCCGCACGTTGATGGCCCTGGCGCCAGACGCCCTCCCCCGCGACGGGATGGGAGAATGATAAGGGCGCCGGGAGGGGGTGCTGGAGATTCAGTTTGGGAAAAGCGGAAGTGGCTGAAGAGGCGAGATATTTTTCCGCCAATGCGACTATAGAAACGCGATCCTTCTCCCCTTGCTGGAGAAGGTGGCCGAGCGCAGCGAGGTCGGATGAGGGGTCTCAGCGGCTGTGCGACCCCTCATCGGTCAGCCTTCGGCTGCGACCTTCTCCCGCAAGGGGAGAAGGGAAGGAAGCGGCGCGGTTTACGTAATCCGCTTCGCCGACACCGGGTCGCTGGCCGGGAAGGTCTCTTCCAGACCCTCGTCCAGCAGGGCCTCCTGACGGTCCTCGGAGCCGCGCTCCTCTTCGCAGAGCTGATCCGGCTTGCCCTCCTCGCGGGGAGCCCGGCGGGCGTGCGGGATGTCGTCGGCAGGGGACTGCTGATGATCGGGTTTGTGCGTTTGAATCGTCATGGCCGCCCTCCTTATTCCGTGGGGTGATCTTCGTCGCCATCGGGGCCGTAGCCGAGGTCGGCGATGTCGTCGTCGGACAGGTTCTTTGCCTCCCAGTGGGCGGCGCTTGCCTGCGCCCCACGCACGTCTTCCATCAGGCCGACGTAGACAAGCTCCACCTCGTCGTGGGTCTGGAGGTCGCCGCCGCCTGCATCGATCTCGGTCAAGCGGGCGCCGTCAACGCCGTAAAGGGCGTCGGCCTCGGGTTCGACGCCGGAGGCTGAAAGCGAATCCGCGAGGTCGGTCTCGCCGTCCGCGTCGTCGAGGTCGTCCTCGTCGCCGTCTCCGTCGGCCGAGGTCACATCAAGGACGTCCGGAAGCTCTTCGAACGTCTTGAACTCGTTGGTCGGCGCACCGGCGTCGGCCTCGTCGAAATTGTCTTCATCGAAGACTTCCGACTGTGCCTGGTCGTCCGAATAGTCGTCGAGGTCCGGCATGGCTCAGCTCCCTGTTCGGGAGATCAACGCGGCTCCGCTATCCGACGTTCCCCGCCGTCACCGCTTCGCCGAGCGCCGCCCGGATGCGGTCGATGGTTCCTTCCCAGGCGTCGAAACCCTCGCGCTTGAAACAACGCATACGCGGATAGAAGGGATAATGGTCCGTCGCCAGGAAATGCCAGTCGTCCGGCGCCGTGATCATCCAGGTCTGCGCGCCCATCGCGGCCGCCAGATTGGTCCCGGCGATGCCCGGCCCGATGACGAGGTCCACCGCCGCCGACAGGGCGGCTACATCCTCCAGATCGTCCTTCAGATTGATCGGCGGCGTCCAGATGGAGATGCCGGCCGCCTCGGCCGCGGCCAGGTCTTCGGAGACATCGCCGCACTGCAGATTGATCATCACGGCGCCCGGCGTTTCCAGCACCGGCCGCCAGCGTTCGAAGCTGGAGAAGTAGCGGGCGCGCAATCCGGCCAGCACCAGACTCTTCCAGTGCAGGCCGACCTTCAGGCCCGGTCCCAGCTTTTCGAGCTCCGACTGCCAGTAGGCCACCTTGTCCGGGTCCGCCTTCAGATACCCGCCGCGGTCGGGGAAGCGGTCGATCGACCGGCGATAGACGGTCAGCAGCGACGCCATCGGAACCCACAGATCGACGCCGCCCTCCGTTTCCTCGACGAAGGGTACATAGCGGGTGATGCGCCCTTCCAGCTTGACCGAGCGGTGCGCGCCGACGATCGCCTGCGGGAAGGCGCGCTGGAACATGCCGACCAGACGCCGTTCCACGGCCAGGAAGACCTTGCCCTCAGGCCCGACGGCCTCGATAGCGTCGCCGACACAGGTTCCGAACACCATTTCGTCGGCGATGCCCTGCTCGCCGACGATCAACAGGCGCTTGCCGCGCACGTCTTCTGTTTTCGGGTCCCAGCGCGGCGCCTGGATGGCCATCCGCATGGCTTCGGGCAGGTGGGAATCCAGACGCACTTCATAGGCCTCGAATCCGTCTTCCAGACGACCCAAGGTCATGAGCAGCAGGGCCCGCGCCATCTTCATCATGGCCTGCTCGAAGGGGCCTTCGGCGCCGGGCAGGGCGGCCTCCAGATCCTCCATGGCGCCGAGGGCGTCGCCCAGCGGCTGGCGGGCGTTGGCGCGGTTGTAGCGCGCCTTGGCGAAGGCCGGATCGTGACGCAACGACTCCTCGAAGAAGGTCAGGGCCGTGATCATGTCGCCCTGGTCGCTCATCACGGTGCCCAGGGTGTTCCAGAGCACGGGCGATTCCGGCTCGACCCCCAGAAGCGCGCGCAGGGTCTCGACGGCGTCGCCATAGCGTTTCTGGTCCCGCTGCACGCAGGCCAGGTTGTTCGTGGCCTCGATGTGGCCGGGCTCGGCGCCCAGATATTTGAGCAGCAGCTTCTCGGAGATGTCGAGGTAACCCATCTGCTGGGCCATACGGCCCAGGTCGTGAGCCACATCCGTCTCGTTGGGCAGCAGTTTCAGCGCCGCCTCATAGGCCATCAGGGCCTGACCGAAATCGCCCGACTTTTCGCGGCAGATGGCGAGGACATGCCAGGCCAGGCCGCTGGTCTCGTCGATCTGCAGCGCTTCCAGCGCCCGCCTGGCGCCGAGGTTGAAATCGGCCCCGCGGATCGCGATCAGGGCGGCCTTCAGCTTTTCCAGCGCCTTGCGCTGGGCCTTCACCTTGAGCTTCGGATTGGTCAGCTGGTGCGACAGCTTTCGGATAGCCTCGGGGGAGGCGGAGTCGCCGGCCATTCCCTGCGCCGCCACATGCGGCGCGTGGACGAGTTCTGGAGCCAGATCGGCTGCTGACATGGATCGATCCTGAAGGTGATCCGGCACGTTCGCCGCCCGGTTCACAAGACATGGTTAACCACGACTGTTTAGCGTGCGTTTGTTCCCGGCTTCCTAACGTCGCCGTGGGCCGGTCAGGAGATCCCCCGGAAAATGCCGCTCAAGCTGTCGCTAAAACCCGGCGAGAAATTCGTGCTGAACGGCGCGGTCGTCCAGAACGGCGACCGCCGGGGCGTGCTGATTCTCCAGAACAAGGCCTCGGTGCTGCGCGAGAAGGACATTCTCCAGCCGGAGGACGTCAACAGCCCCGCAACCCGCGTCTATTTCCCCGTGATGATGATGTACCTGGACGAGGCCGCGGCGGCCAAGGTCTATGACGAGTTCGCGCTGCGTCTGACCGAGTTCATGGGGGCCACGCGGAACCCCCAGGTTCTGGCGGACTGCGTGGCGGCGTCGCGCCACGTCATGGCGCGCGAGTACTACAAGGCCCTGATGGCGGCGCGAAAACTGGTGGATTACGAGGAAGGGCTGGCGAATGTCGCTGCAGGCGTACAAGACCGCGGCCACGCGGGCTGAAAATCCGCGTGAGATGGAATACCGGCTGTTCGGGCAGGTGACCCGGGCGCTGATGCACGCCTCGACCGTGGATGCGAGCGATGTCGCGACCCGGATCGATGCGATCGACTGGAACCGCCGGCTGTGGTCGGCGCTGGCGACCGACTGCGCCAATCCGGACAATACGATGCCCAAGAGCCTGCGGGCCCAGATCATCTCGATCAGCCTGTTCGTCAGCCGTCACTCCTCGACGATCATGCGGGGCGAGGACAATTTCGACGCCCTGATCGACATCAACAAGATGGTCATGCAGGGCCTCGCCGGACCGGGAACCGCCCAGGCCGCCTGACCGGGCTCCGGTAGGCAAGACACGACGCGCCCGGCCGGTCAGACCTGCCGGGCTACGGCTTGGGCGCGACCTAAACCACTGAAAAGATTGACAAGAGGGCGGCCGGTTAACGGCGCGATCCTTGCGTGGACGTGCGCGAACCAGAACCGGTTCGGCGGCCAGAAGGCTGTTTTCACCCTCCAGAATGGAAGGAACGCCGATGGTTATGTCGGTCAATACGAACGTGGGCGCGCAAGTCGCGCTCCAGAACCTGAACGCGACCAACGCTTCCCTGACGCTGACGCAGAACCGGATAAGCACCGGCAAGACTGTCGCCACCGCCAAGGACAACGGAGCCATCTGGGCCATCGCCCAAGGGCAACGCGCCGATATCGGGGCGCTGGGAGCAGTGAAACAGTCGATCGATCGTGGCGTCGCTGCGGTCGATGTGGCGCTGGCGGCGGGCGAGTCGGTCTCCGACCTCCTGCTCCAATTGAAGGAGAAGGCACTCGCAGCGACGGATGGGACGCTCAAGACCGCGGCGCGCGCCGCTCTGAACGAGGATTTCACGTCCATTCGCGACCAGATCGCCAAGGTCGCCGCCAATGCCGAATTCAACGGGGTCAACCTGCTGAAGACGGGAGCGACGGGGTTCCAGGCGCTGGCGAATGTGACGGGCACCGCCGGCATCACGGTCGGCGCCGAAGTTCTCGCGCTGAGCAGCACGAACGTCACGATCGCGACGACCCAGTCGATCGATTCATTGAGCAAGGCGACGGCCGCCCTCACGGCGGTCAACACCTCCATCGACAACGTCTCGGGCGCGCTGGCGCGGCTGGGCACCAAGTCGAAGGCGCTCTCGACCCACCTGACGTTCCTCGGCAAGCTGACGGACGCGCTGGAGGCGGGAGTGGGCAATCTGGTCGACGCCGATCTGGCGAAGGAAAGCGCCAAGCTTCAGGCCCTGCAGACGAAGCAGCAGCTGGGAGTCCAGGCTCTGGGCATCGCCAATCAGACGCCGCAGCTTGTGCTGTCGTTGTTCCGCAACTGACTGTTTCAGGTTCGAACAAACGCCGGAGGGGGAGACCTCTCCGGCGTTTCGTCGTTCAGAACAGGCCGGTGAGCCAGGCCCATGCGTTGGGCAGCAGGCCCTGCGCCCACTCCCAGACCGGGAGCAGCCAGGGCGAGACCCAGGTCCAGGCCAGCCAGATGACGAGGCCGGCCACGCAGATCAGCCCGACGGCGATCCATCCGATGACGATGGCCAGACCATCGCGCTGCATCAGGCCGAAGCCGAAGGTTGCGATGATCAGCGCAGGGATCAGATTCCCGCCCCAGATGGGCAGGACGAGGATGACCGAGAGGAGGAAGGTGACGACGCCGATCAGGACCTCGGACACTTCGCTGGTCATGACGGAGAGACGGGGTCTGGACCATCGCTCGAACTTCTTCAGCCGCGGCAGAACCGTCTCCAGCCCCGAGCGGTAGGTTTCGCGATCGATGCTGCGCTTCAGGGCCCAGCGCGGCAGCCACACCTCCTCGCGCCGGATAATCAGCTGCAGACCCATCAGCAGCAGGGGCGCGCCCAGAATCGTTGTCGTGCCGGGGATGATGCCGATGGCGACGTTCATCAGACCGAAGAAGAGCATCAGGGCGCCGAAGCCGCGCTCTCCGAAGGCGTGGACCAGCTCGCCCAGATACAGTTTGGGGTCTTCCTCGGCGCCGATGTCCTCCAGCACCCGCGAAAAGGGCCGGGTGTCGCTCTGGTAGTCGTAGTCGGGCATCTGCGGCGTCCGGCGGAGGGTGTCCGATCTAGGCGTGAACCGTTGTCGGACGCCACTTAACAAACGGCAATCCTCGAACGACGGAGCGAGCCGATTAAGCGGTGAACCGGAGGCTACGTCAGTTCTTGACGTGCTCGGGTTTGCCCTTGCGCTTGGTGTGGGCGAATTCCTCGAGCTGTTTCTCGCTCATCGACATCATCGACTTCGATGCGCCTTTCAGTTCGGACTTGGGCGTGTCGCCGCGCTTGGCCGACAGGGCGGCTCCGGCGGCTTTCTGCTGGGCGGCGGATTTGGCGGGCATGGGAGGGCTCCTTTCGCGAAGAACCAATCCCGAACGCCCCGCCGGGTTCCTCAGCTTCCCAGCAACTCCCGCCCGATCAGGAATCGCCGGATCTCGTTGGTGCCGGCGCCGATGTCGTAGAGCTTGGCGTCGCGGACCAGCCGTTCGACGGGCCATTCCTTCGTATAGCCGGCGCCGCCGAGGGCCTGGACGGCTTCGAGGCTGACCTTCACCGCATTCTCGCTGGCCAGCAGGATGGCCCCGGCCGCGTCGTAGCGGGTGGTCTTGCCGGCGTCGCAGGCGCGGGCCACGGCGTAGACGTAGGTCCGGGCCGAGTTCAGGGCGACGTACATGTCGGCGACCTTGGCCTGCATCAGCTGGAAGCTGCCGATGGCCTTGCCGAACTGTTTGCGCTCGCGGACGTATGGCAGGACCACGTCCAGCGCCGCCTGCATGATGCCCAGCGGGCCCGCCGACAGCACGGCGCGCTCATAGTCCAGACCGCTCATCAGCACGCCGGCGCCGCCGCCGACCGGGCCCATGACGTTGTCTTCCGGGACCTCGCAGTCTGCGAACACCAGTTCGGCGGTGTCCGAGCCGCGCATGCCCATCTTGTCCAGCTTCTTCGAGACGCTGAAACCCTTCATGCCGCGCTCGATCAGGAAGGCGGTGACCCCGCCGTTGCCTTCACCGGTGCGGGCGTAGACCACCAGGGTGTCGGCCGAGGGGGCGTTGGTGATCCAGAATTTGGTGCCGTTCAGGACGTAGCGGTCGCCCTTTTTCACGGCCTGGGTCCGCATCGACATGACGTCCGAGCCCGAGCCGGCCTCCGACATGGCCAGCGATCCGACGTGCTCGCCCGAGATCAGTTTCGGCAGATATTTGCGCTTCTGTTCGTCCGTGCCCCAGCGGCGGATCTGGTTGACGCACAGGTTGGAGTGGGCGCCGTAGCTGAGCCCGATCGAGGCCGAGGCGCGCGACACCTCTTCCATGGCTACCACGTGTTCGAGGTAGCCGAGGCCCAGGCCGCCGTATTCTTCCTCGACGGTGATGCCGTGCAGGCCCAGCTCGCCCATCTCGGGCCACAGCTCGCGGCGGAACTCGTTCTTCTCGTCGATCTCGGCGGCCAGCGGGGCCAGGCGGTCGGTCGCCCAGCGGGCGGTGGTTTCGCGGATCATGTCGGCGTTCTCGCCGAGGCCGAAGTCCATCGATTGGGGGGCGTTGGGAATGCTCATGAGCGCGGGCGTAGCACCGCGCGTCGCCGCCGGAAAGTCAGTCCGGCTTGCCCCAGCGCACGTACAGGTTCCACGACGAGACGCCGACGCAGATCACGCCGATCAGGGCCAGGGCCCAGGCGATGACGCTGGTCTCGCCCATGGGCGAGGGCTGTTCGACCGCGAGGCGGAAGGCGGCGGCCGAGGCTCCGCAGGCGGCAAGACCCACGCCGCCCATGATCAGGAAGGCGCCTGTGTCGGCCCAGTCGAAGCGGCGCGGCTGGGCGGGCTCGACCTCGTGGCGAAGGACGGAAGAGGTCGGTTCGTCCTCGAACAGCGCAGTTCCGTCCGCGGCCGCCGGGGCTTCGCGAAACTCTTCGGGCCAGAGGGGGCGTTCGACGGCGATGACATCCGCCTCGGTGAGGGGCGTGAGGACCAGCGGCTGATCAAGATCCGGGAAGGGCGAAGGGGCCGGTGCGGGCGGCACCAGCGGAATGACCGGCGTCGGATCGACGGGCAGGGGCGCGAACGCCGGCGCCGCAGCAGGAGCGGCCTCTTCGGCCGGGGTCTCGATCCCGGCGTCCGCGAGTGAAGCCGCCGCTTCAACGGGCGGGGCGGCGGGCGTCGCGGGCTCTAAGCCGGGCAGGGGACCGATGATGGCGGCGGCATAGGGCGAATAGCGCTGCATATGGCCAGCGCTGAACGCGGCGACCGGTTGAAGGGCCGGCTCGACGACGGGGACGGGAGCGCCGGGCTCGCCAGCTGCGTTCCAATCCGGCTCGTCCGATTCGAGCGGAGCGGTCACGACCTCCGGCGTTTCGCCCAGAAGGGCGGCGACGGCGGCGGCGCGGGCGCCGGACGCGTCGGTCGGTTCCGCCGACTCGATCGGCGGAGTCGGCAGGGGGGCGGACAGCAGGTCAGCCAAGGTCACCGCCGAGCCCGGATCGGCGACGAAAAGAGCGCGTTCGGCGGAGCGGCGGCGCAGGCGGGCGTCGGGCAAGGGGCTTTCCGGCCAGCCGATCAGGGCGTCGGCGGCCTGTCCGGCCTGACCTTCGTTGATGCGCTGGAGGACGTCGGAGGCCAGGAACCGGTCGACCCCGACCGAGATAGCGAAACTGGCGAGGGCGTCGAACTGGTGCTGGTTCAGGCTCGCCGGCGCCCGCTCGTTGAGGGCGCGCACCACCGGCAGCAGGTCGTACTGCAGCAGCAGCTCTGCATCCTGTTCGCCGACGCTCAGGCCCTCGCGCGCCGAAGCGGTGTGGCCGTAGCCGATGACCCAGCGCCCGTCGTCCGTGCGCACGGCGTGCGGCCGGAAGCCCTCGAAACTCTTGATGAGGACGACCCCCTCGCGGGAGACCTTCAGACGTTGCGTGGTCGCGTCGGACACGGATTGACCCAAATCGAGACGGGCTTGCTCGCCCTATGGGAGAACGAGCAAGGGCCGGGCCGCAATCAGATCAACACAAGCGTGGCGAGACCAAGGAAGATCAGGAATCCGAAGAAGTCCGTCGTCGCCGTCACGAACACGGCCGAGGAGACGGCCGGGTCGAACTTCAGCTTCGACAGGGTCAGCGGCGTCAGGACCCCGACAGTGGCGGCCACCATCAGATTCAGCACCATCGACACGGCGATCACCACGCCGATGCGCCAGTCGCCCGACCACAGGGCGGCGGCGCCCCCGATCAGCGGGGCGAGGACCAGTCCGTTGGCCAGACCCACCGCCAGTTCGCGCCAGAAGGTGCGGGGGGCGTTGGAGCTGTTGAGCTCGCGCATGGCCAGGGCGCGGACGGTCACGGTCAGGGCCTGCGTCCCGGCGTTGCCGCCGATGGCCGAAACGATCGGCATCAGCACTGCCAGCGCGACGATCTGTTCAATGGTGGCGCCGAAGAAGGCGATGACGCTGGCGCCCAGCATCGCCGTCGCCAGATTGATGGCCAGCCACGGCACCCGGCCGCGCACGATCTCGGAGACGGAGGATCCCCGGTCCTCGTCGCTCACCCCGGCCAGACGCAGAATGTCCTCGCGGTTCTCTTCCTGAATGATGTTGACGATGTCGTCGACGGTGATCTGACCCACCAGCCGGCCTTCCGCATCGATGACGGGCGCCGAGATCAGGTGGTATTTTTCAAAGATGTAGGCGACCTCCTCCTGATCCTGGTCGACGGCGATTTCGTTCACCGGCTCCATGATGTCGGCAAGGGCGATCGACCGGGCCGCTCGCAACAGGCCGCTGACCGGCACACTGCCGACCGGCCGGTTCGACGGATCCACGATGTAGATGTCGAAGAACAGCTCCGGCAGGTCTTCGCCCTGTTTGCGGATGTGGTCGATGGTGTCGCCGACGTTCCAGAAAGACGGCGCGGCCATGACCTCGCGCTGCATCAGGCGGCCGGCGGAGTCCTCGGCGTAGCGCAGCGAGCTTTCGATCGCGGCGCGGTCGACCTCGGGCATGGCCGCCAGCACCTTTTCGCGCTGGTCGTCCTCAAGGTCCTCGACCACGGCGGCGGCGTCGTCGGAGTCCAGCTCCTGCAGGGCCTCGGCCAGGGTCAGGTGCGGAACGCGTTCCAGCACCTCCTCGCGGATGTTGTCGTCCAGCTCGGGCAGGGTTTCGGCCAGCAGGTCGGCCGGAAGCCACAGCACCACGACGGCGCGGTGCTCGACCGTCAGGAAGCCCATCAGGTCGGCGACATCGGCCGGGTGCAGGTCTTCGAGGAGCGAGCGGAGCTTGGGGCCGTCGCCGGCGTCGGAGGCGTCGACGACCTTTTCGACGAACGAAGCCGTCAGGACGTAATCTTCGTCCAGCGCGTCATGATCGATGTCGTCGTCGAGAGAAGGCGGCAGGGGGGCGGTTGCGGTGGTAATCACGCTCGGCCTCCCCTGTTTTATGTCAGCTCAATCGTAGCCGAGATTCGCCCTGTTGTTTCGATGGTGCGGTCGAGAAGACTCGAACTTCCACTCCGGTTAAGGAACAGCGACCTCAACGCTGCGCGTCTACCAATTCCGCCACGACCGCTCGCATCGGAGGGGGGCTGATAGCGGAGAGATCGGCGGAAGGGAAGGGGGAAGTGAGTGGCTAGTGGCTAGTGGCTAGTGGCTGGTTTTCGGCGCTTGTCCGACGGCGGGACTGGACCTGATATCTGGTCTGTGGACTTTGACCACTAGCCACTAGCCACTAGCCACTAGCCACTAGCCACTAGCTAGGCCGCGCCCGCCATGAAGTCGTACACATCCGCCGCGCGCGTGACCGTGATCGCAATCCGGTCTTCACGAATTTCAATCTCACCCCGAGCGACCGGATGGTTATTCGCCAATATCCAGACTTCATCCGACTCGGAGGCGTCGAGCGGGATCACGGCGCCGCGGCCCATGCGGAGCAGCTGGCTCATGGGCAGCACGGAGCGGCCCAGGACGACCGAGATCTCGACTTCGACGGCTTCGATCTGGCTCATGGGGGACTCGGATACTGACTGTAATGGCGCGGTGTGGTCTTGCATGGCGCTCCTGACCCCCACATTGGGTGCATCATGCTTTCCCAAGCCTTAAGCCCTGCCGTAACGAAAGTGGTTCGCACCGACGGCCGCCCGGTCGAGTGGGCGGTGTCCGAAGGCCTCGTCGGCTATGAGGCGGCGGTGGCGGCGATGGAGGCGCGGGCGGCGGCGATCGCGGCGGGCGAGGCGGCTGAACTGGTCTGGCTGCTCGAGCATCCGCCGCTCTACACGGCGGGGGTGTCGTCGAAGGACGGCGACCTGCTGGATGCGGGCCGGTTTCCGGTGCACCGGACGGGACGGGGCGGGCAGTTCACCTATCACGGGCCGGGCCAGCGGGTGGCCTATGTGATGCTGGACCTCAATGCGCGCGGCAAGGACGTGCGGGCCTTCGTGCGCGGGCTGGAGGCGTGGATCATCGGCGCCGTGGGCGAGTTCGGGGTGCCGGCCGACGTGCGCGAAGGCCGGGTCGGAGTCTGGGTCGAACGCAAGGGCCCGGGATGGTCGCGCGAGGACAAGATCGCCGCCATCGGGGTGAAGGTCCGCAAATGGGTCAGCTTCCACGGCATCAGCCTGAATGTGGAGCCTGATCTGAGCCATTTCGGCGGCATCGTGCCCTGCGGGATTGCGGAGCACGGGGTGACCAGTCTGGTCGATCTGGGCGTGCTGGCCACGATGGACGAGGCGGATGCAGCGCTGAAGGCCAGCTTCGGGCGGGTGTTCGGGGGTGTGGTCGCGGGGACGCCGCCGGTTCAGGGCGACGGCCAGAATCCGTAACTCAATCCGTGCATCCCCGCGAAGGCGGGGACCCAGGTTTGAGCGGCAGCCGGATCAGTTGAACGAACCATCGTCAAATCAGACACCGGCGGCGAGGCAAAGCCTGGGTCCCGCCTTCGCGGGGATGCACGGATAGCGGGGGTCAGTCCTCCGCCAGCACGATCACCCGGTCCTCCGGCTCGTATGACAGCCGTTCCGATTTCGACGGATTGACCACCACCCCGCCCATGTTGCGGCCGTCGGCGGCGTCGTCAGGGCGGCGGCGGCGGTAGCCGATGGCGGTTTCGCCGCGGCGCCGGGCGGCCTCGGCGATGGTGTAGAAGCTGACGGGCAGGTCCAGATCGACGTAGTCGCCGATCGGCCGCATGTAGATCTCGGACCCGTCCTCATCCAGCAGGTCGTCGAAGATGGCGGACAGGTATTCGTTCTCGGAGGCCTGGGCCAGCATCAGGCTGACCAGCCGGTTGGACACCACGAAGTCGTCGGCGCGGGTGACCTCGGCCAGCTCGCGATTGCGGATGTCGATCATCTCGGAGACGACGCTGATGTGCTCGCCCAGCCGCTCGGACAGTTTGCGCAGGTGCAGCAGGGTGATCAGGGTGCGGGTGTCGGCCGACTGGGCCTCCATGTGGTCCGAATAGCCCAGCACCATGATGCTGTCCCAGCTCAGGGGGTCCAGCGCCTCCAGTGAGGCGGCGTGGCTGGTGTCGATGATCCGGGCCTCGACCTTCAGATTCTTCGAACCGAGGGGCAGGGCGCGGACCTCCTCGGCGAGGCCGGGGACGTCGCCGGCGATCATCAGCACCGAGCCCGCCTTCACGTAGCGCGACAGTTCGTGGGCGATCATCGGACCGCGGCGGTTCCAGCCGATGATCAGCACCCGTTCGGCGGTGCGTTTGACCGGCGTCGGCTTGCGGATGGCGGCGGGGTCGACGGCGTCCTCGTCCATGGGGGTCAGGCGGATGGCGGCGTCGTCCTCGGCAATGATGATGGCGCGGCTGCCGGCGGTGATGACCTCGTCCATCGGCGGGTTCATCCGCACCCGGCCGTCGGGATAGCGCAGGCCGATCAGGGCCGAGTCCTCATAGCCCATGACGGCGTCGCCATACGTGACGCCGACCAGCTGCTCCAACTCCGTCGTGTAGATTTCGCAGCCGTCGAAATCGAGCAGCTCCGAATAGACGGCGGACAGGCCGGCCTGACGGCTGGACTGGACCACGATGCGCGAGATCAGGTCGTCGGCGAGGACCAGCTGGACCTCGTCGCCGCCGACGATCCTTGCCACCTCGGCGTTGCCAGCGCTGCGCAGTTCGGCGGCGATGCGGTAGCGCTCGACGCGACGCTGGGGGTCGTTGGTCAGGGCCAGGACGGTCTTGATCACCTGGCTGTCGGGATCGGCCGCGCCCTCGGGCGAGACGACGATGATGGAGCGGCAGGTCTGGGCGTTGACCAGGCTGAGATCGAACAGGTCCGTCGGATCGCCGTTGCGGCAGATGATGCGGGTGTTGCCGAGGTTCGGGACCTTGTCCGCGATCTCGTCCTCCATCTCGACCTTGTCCTTGTCGGCCATGATGACGATGCGCGGGTTCCGGCGGCTGGCGTTGGCGATGACCAGTTCGGACAGGATGTCGAAGATCGAGGGCGACCAGTTCAGGATGACCGTGTGATCCGTCTCCAGCACCCGCGAGCGGCCCTTGCGCAAGCCCTCGAGTGCGGAGTCCAGCCCGGCCGAGATGATGGAGATCAGGGCCGAGAAGACCAGAATCCCCATCAGGGTCACGAACAGGGTGACGAAGCGGAACACCCAGCCGGAGTCTCCGCCCATGGTGCCGGCGTCCATGGTCCGCATCAGCGACTGCCACGCCGCCTCGCCGAAGTCGAAGCCGCCATCGGGGCCGATGCGGGTCAGGGCCAGTATGGTCGCGGCCAGGGCGATGGTCACCAGAGACACCAGCGCCAGCCAGCCCGCCAGCGCCACCGGCCCGGCCGCCATGCTCTTGTCGAAGGCGTAGCGGAGGCGCTCGCCGACGGTGACGTCGCCGGCATGGCCCTTGGTGGTCGACACCTTTGCGGCTGCCGGTTTCGTCCCGGCGCGCGCGGCCTTGGCGCGGATAAGCGAGCCCATGAATACTGTCCCTCGCCGTCGCACGGACAGCGTCGTGATCTCCGCCGCCCCCCACGAACGACGATCGCACCGGCGGCTGCAGCCGCGCTTCGGGACGAACGGCCCTTCCTACGACAGAACAGCGGTCGCGGATAGTACAATCATGACGTGCATTCCCGCTCTTGCCGAACCAACCGTGCATTCCCGCGGAGGCGGGGACCCAGGCTTTGGCCGCGCCGCCGCTGTCTGGACCAGCGCCGGTTCGTTCAGACAGATCGGCAGCCGCTCAAACCTGGGTCCCCGCCTCCGCGGGGATGCTCGGAGTTAATGTCCATCCAGACGACTTGCGCCGGCCAACTCCCTGATCCATCGCGGCTTCCTGCCGTGAGCAGCGTCATCCGCGCGCCCTGGGTGGGGCCCGCCGGATAATACCGGCATGAGAAGTGAAGACACATCGGAAGACGGATTAGCGGCTGACCCGTCGTGGTGGGACAAGCCGCTGCGACAGAGCCGGGCGGGGATGACGCGAAACCGCTGGTTCGCGCTGCTGAAACGGTGGCTGGCGGGCGAACCGATCGGCGCGCTGGCGCTCGAGCACGGCGTGTCGCGCAGCGCGATCCACTGGAACGCCAAGAAGTTCGGCATGAGGAAGAAGGACCACCGCGACTCCGTGCGGCTGCCGAAGGGCCCGCCGCCGGTGCGGATCGAGATGGTCGACGGCGTGCCGGTGGAGGTCGTCTGCGGCGAACTGTCGTTCCGGTTTGACGAGACCGATCCCGACGCGACGGTCGCCTCGATCTGCGGTCGGCTGCGGGTGGCGGCGATGGCCGGGACGGACGGCCACTATTCAAAGCTGCTGCGCATGGTGGACCAGACCGGCCGGGTCTTGAGCCGCATACGCACGAGGCTAGGGGGCGGCGGGGCTCCCGCGGACGACAAGCCCGGCGCGCCCTTGGTGCTGCGGAAAGCCCAGACCCCGCCCGGCCTCTTCCACGACGGCCGCGACTGGTCGACCTGGCTGTTCCTCGGCGGACGCGGCGCCGGCAAGACGCTCGCCGGGGCCAGCTGGCTGGCTGATCAGGCCGAGCTGCTGGGCCCCGGCGGTCGCCTCGCCCTCGTCGGCCCGACCCTTCACGACGTACGCGAGGTGATGATCGAGGGTCCGTCCGGCCTGCGCTCCCTGCCGCGCTGGACGCGCGCTGACCGCCCGTCGTTCGAGCCCTCGCGCCGTCGCCTCGTCTTCGCCAACGGCTGCATCGCCCACGCCTTCTCGGCCGAGGACCCCGACAGCCTGCGCGGCCCCCAGTTCAGCGCCGCCTGGGCCGACGAATTCTGCGCCTGGCCCTCGGTCGGCGCACGCGGGGCTGGGGAGACGCTGGCGCTGCTGAGGATGGGGCTGAGGCTGCCGCTGCCCGGCTCGCCCGCGCCCCGGCTGATCGTCACGACGACCCCGCGCCCGACCCGCGCCCTGATCACCCTGCGCGACGAGCCGTCCTGCGCCTTGACCCACGCGGGCACGGCCGACAACGCGGACCACTTGTCCGCCGGCTTCGTCGAGTCCTTGCGCGCCCTCTACGGCGGCACCCGCCGCGAGGCGCAGGAGATCGAGGGGCGCGTGGTCGATCTGGACGGGGCGCTGTTCACGGCGGAGATGATGATGGCGGCGCGGGAGCCGACTTCTCCCTCCCCTTCATGGGGAGGGACGGCGAGCCCGCAGGGTGAGCCCGGGTGGGGTGCGAAAGGGCCGGAGCGCGATCATATGAACCCCACCCTGTCGTCGCTCCGCGCCGACATCCCTCCCCATGAAGGGGAGGGAGAAGCGCACCCTCTCGACCGCATCATCGTCGCCATCGACCCCACCACAACCACCACCGGCGACGCCTGCGGCATCGTCGTGGCCGGCGTCCGCCGCCGCCCTGACGGCGTGCGTGAGGCGGTGATCCTCGCCGACCGCTCGGCCAACGGCCTCAGCCCCGACCAGTGGGCCCGCCGCGCCGTCCGCGCGGCGGAACAGTTCGGCGCGACCGCCATCGTGGCCGAGGTCAACCAGGGCGGCGACATGGTCACAGCCGTGCTCAAGACCGCCGGCTGCACGCTGAAGGTCCGCGAGGTCCGCGCCACAAAGGGCAAGCGCGTCCGCGCCGAGCCCGTCGCCGCCCTCTACGAACAGCGCCGCGTCCGCCACGCCCCGGCCGACGGCCTCCCGCTGTCGGCGCTGGAGGAGGAGCTGATGGCCTTCGGCGGCGAGATGGAGGGGGCGGGCTCGCTGGACCGCGCGGACGCGCTGGTGTGGGCGGTGACGGATCTGCTGGTTGACGCGCGGGAGGGGGCGGGGCCGAGGGTCGGGTGGTTGTGAGGGTAGAAGGCTGCTGACGTACGCTGCTAGGGCTTAAGGCTGGCGACGGCAGAGTGCTCTCTCAAAGCGGACCTGTCGCAAGTCAGCCAAGGGTGGTTAGCGAACGTTTCCCAACACCGCGTCGAAGCCATAAAGGTAGCTGTGGTCACAGCGTATGCGCGATGGGTCAGCTACGATCAGACGGCGGTAGAATGAAGCGTCACTCCTGCCTCCCGATAGGGCCTCGCCAGAAATGATGGCGAGTATCCTTGGTTGGTCAGGCGAGAACTCGGTCGGCGCGACGAAGGCGTAGCTGTATGGTCCGGCACGTGACCGGAAGATGGAAACGTCACCCTCTCGATAAACCCTTGTCCCGAGCCGCGCCGGGGTTCGGTAAATCTCATTCTCTGAGACTTGATAGGACCCGGAAGGTCCTTCGATGCGAACCACGACGCCGTGGGTGCCTACCTGCTCCCCTTCAATCCGTTCTCCGGCGTTGAGGGCGAAGCTGCTGTGGCGAAAGCAAATAGTTTTCGGGCCACGAACTTCTGCCCGAGGGGCATCGACCCTCGTCTGCAGGAGCAGGGTGAAAGCCAAGAGCATCGAAGTGAGGGCGACCATTGCGAGAGCATAACCCCGGATGGCGAACGGCCGCTATGGGTCGAAAGCGGACATCCGGTCCTGGGGCCAGCGCTGTGGTTCGCCGCCCTAGCCGTCCCGCCCCCATCCCTGCCATAAAAGCTCCCGCGCTTACCTCCCCACGCGCCCTTCGCGAGCCGGCCCATGCCCGTCTTCCACCACCTCCTCGCCAACAACCTGATCGCCAACATCACCAACTACACCGTGTGGTTCGCGGTGACCTTCTGGGTCTTTCTCGAGACGCGGTCGGTGTTTGCGACCGGGATGATCGCGGGCCTGTATCTGGTGCTGACGGCGTCGGTGGCGATCTGGTTCGGGAGTCTGGTCGACCATAACCGCAAGAAGCGGGTGATGCTGGCCTCCAGCCTCGTGTCGATGGCGCTCTACGCCGCCGCCCTGGCCGTGCATCAGGCGGCGCCCGAGGGGGCGCTGCGGCAGGTCGCGAGCCCATGGCTGTGGGGCTTCATCGTCGTGGTCATGGCGGGCGTCATCGCCGGCAACATCCGCTCCATCGCCCTGCCGACGCTGGTCACGGCCCTGGTGCCCGAGGACCGACGCGACAAGGCCAACGGGCTGGTCGGGATGGTGACCGGGATCGGCTTTCTGACCACCTCGGTGATCAGCGGCCTGCTGGTCGCATGGGGCGGGATGGAGGGGACGCTGGTCTTCGCCCTCGGCCTCACCGTGCCGGTGTTCCTGCACCTGCGCTGTACGCCGGTCGACGAGCCCGATCCCGAGGCGCTGCGGGCGGCGGCGGGGGATCACGGGCCCGGGCGGGTGGACCTGAAGGGGACGATGAAGGTGGTGGGCGCCGTGCCCGGCCTGTTCGCCCTGATCCTGTTCGCCACGTTCAACAACTTCCTCGGCGGCGTCTTCATGGCGCTGATGGATGCCTATGGGCTGTCGCTGATGCCGGTGCAGGCGTGGGGGCTGTTGTGGGCGTTTATCTCGACGGCCTTCATCGTAAGCGGGATCGTCATCGCAAAGACGGGGCTCGGCAGGAATCCGCTGCGGACGCTGATGATCGTCAACGTCGCCTGCTGGGTCGTGGCGGGTGTGTTCACCATCCAGTCGTCGATCGTCCTGCTGGGCGCCGGCTGTTTCATCTGGATGCTGCTGGGGCCCTATGCCGAGGCGGCCGAGCATACGACGCTGCAGAAGGTGGTGCCGTTCGAGCGGCAGGGGCGGGTGTTCGGTTTCGCCCAGTCGGTCGAGCAGGCGGCCTCGCCCCTGACCGCCTTCCTGATCGCGCCGCTGGCCCAGTTCGTCTTCATTCCGCTGATGACCGACGGGTGGGGCGCGGACCTGATCGGCGACTGGTACGGGCGCGGGCCCGAGCGGGGGATCGCGCTGGTGTTCACGGTGGCGGGGGTTCTGGGGCTGATCGCGACGGTGCTGGCGTGGAATTCGAGCTACTATCGCCGGCTTTCGGCGGCCTATGCCAAGGCACCGTCGCAGGAGGTTGCGGCGGGGTAGGGGGCGCCCGAACGGTTTCAGCGATTGCTCAGGGTTCGCTCATGCCGCTCATCCGGTTGCCGGTCAGAGTGCAGGCTTCCGCTGAACCGAGGCCGCCTCATGCTCACCCCCGAACTACGCGCCTACGCCGGCCGCTACGACAGCCGCGAAACGGGCTCGCCCGCCGAGGTCATGGCGGCGGCCGGAGGGGTCGCCGTGCGGTTCGGGCGGGGCTCCTTGAGCCGGCTTGAGCTGGCGCGGGTGTCGCCCGATGTCTTCCGGTGCGGATCGATGATAGCGCGGTTCCAGCGCAATGAGGCCGGCGATGTCGTGGCCTTCAGCTACAGCGACCCGCTGCTGCGCAGCCTGTGCTTCACGCGGCCCGGGGCAGACTAGCCCAGCCCGCCGGGTTCGATAAAAGCCGGAGCGCCGCCGGAGAGGCCCTTCGGCGAGGGCCCGAAGCGGTTCGGTCCAGGAGCCCCGTCGACGAAGGCGAGCCAGATAAGGACGACGCCCCATGCGATCGCGAAGACGCAGGTCAGGGCGGTCACAGCCATCTCCACGCCGGTCACAGGCTCGCCCGAGAATGCGGGTGCAAGATCGTAGGGCAGGTAAGGCAGGCCCACGACCACCAGCATGAAGACGATGATCGGCCAGGCGGGCCAGTTCACGTCATGGGCCCGCTTCGCGTACAGGGCCAGCGACGGCCAGAACGTCAGCAGGTTGATCAGGACGCTGGCGATCAGGACCGGCGCCGGATCGCCGATCGTGGCTTCGGCAAGATCAGCCTCGCCGGAAAACAACAGCTGGTTCGCGGCGGCGCGGGCGAGCATCCAGATCAGGCCAGCGACCATGTTCCAGATCCACCAGTCGCTACGGCGCAGGCGCCCGTCGAAGCTGAACAGCTTGTCGCGCAACGTCATGTTCGAACCCTCTCAACTGAAGGTTAGACGAACTCCACCAGCACGTCATCCGCGGCCACCGGGTCGCCCGCCGCAGCGCTGACGGCTTTCACCACGCCGTCGCGTTCGGCCTTGAGGATGTTCTGCATCTTCATGGCCTCGATAATGGCGACGGTTTCGCCGGTCTTGACCTCCTGACCGACGGTCACGGGGATGGAGACAACGAGGCCGGGCATGGGGGAGGCGATCAGCTTCGAGGTGTCGGCGGCGACCTTTTCGGGCAGGCGGGCGTAGAGTTCGGCCGTGTGCGGGGTCAGGACGCGGACGCGGGCCCTGGCCGCACGGTGGCGGATGACGAAGCCGTCGGCGACGCGGGAGACCTCGGCGGTGAAGGGCTCGCCGTCCAGCTCGGCGCGGAACTGGGCCAGGCCGGGGCGCCAGTCGATCTCGGTCAGGCGGGCGTGGCCGCCGCCGGTGAAGGCGAGGAGGAGGGCCTCGTCGGCGTCATAGGACAGGTCGACGCCGTGCGGCGCCTTGTCGATCAGCACGACCCAGTCGGTGCGATCGGACGGGTCGCCGGCCTGTTCGGCGGCGATCTCGTTCATGGCCACGGCGGCGGCGATCATGATCTGCGTCTGGCGCCCGTCGGGCCTGAGGCCGTGGAAGCCGTCGGGGAATTCGTCCTTGATGTAGCTGGTCGAGATGTTCCCGCTGCGGAAGCGCGGCTGGTCCATGACGGCGGCGAGGAAGGGGACGTTGTGGCCGACGCCCTGCAGGTGGGTGTCCTCCAGCGCCCGGGCCATGCCGGTCAGGGCCTCGTCCCGCGTCGGACCCCAGGCGCACAGTTTGGCGATCATGGGGTCGTAGAACATGCTGATCTCGTCGCCCTCGCGGACGCCGGAATCGTTGCGCACGACATAGCCGTCCTCGTGCGGCCCCTCCTGCGGCTGCTCATAGCGAACGAGGCGGCCGATCGACGGCAGGAAGCCCCGGTACGGGTCCTCCGCATAGATCCGGCTCTCGATGGCCCAGCCGTTTATGGCGAGGTCCTTCTGCTCGAAGGCCAGTTTCTCGCCCCTGGCCGAGCGGATCATCTGTTCGACCAGATCGACGCCGGTGATCAGCTCTGTCACCGGATGCTCGACCTGAAGTCGGGTGTTCATCTCGAGGAAGAAGAACGATTTATCCTGCCCGGCAACGAACTCGACCGTGCCCGCGCTGTCGTAGTTCACGGCCCTTGCCAGAGCCACGGCCTGCGCCCCCATGGCGGCGCGGGTCTCGGGGTCGAGCAGCGGGGAGGGGGCCTCCTCGATGACCTTCTGATTGCGACGCTGGATGGAGCATTCGCGCTCGAACAGGTGGACGACGTTGCCGTGCTTGTCGCCCAGGACCTGAATCTCGATGTGGCGGGGGTCGATGATGAATTTCTCGAGGAAGACGCGGTCGTCGCCGAACGCGTTCAGCGCCTCGGCCTTAACCGCCGCGAAGCCCTCGGCCATGTCGTCGTCGCCGTGGGCGACGCGGATGCCCTTGCCGCCGCCGCCGGCGGAGGCCTTGATCATGACCGGATAGCCGATCTGGTTGGCGATCCTCACCGCCTCTTCGGTCGTCTCGATCAGGCCCATGTGGCCGGGCACGGTGGAGACGCCGGCCTCGGCGGCGAATTTCTTGGAGGTGATCTTGTCGCCCATCGCCTCGATGGCGTGGGGATTGGGGCCGATGAAGGTGATGCCTTCGGCTTCAAGACGGCGCGCGAAGGAGGCGTTCTCGCTGAGGAAGCCGAAGCCGGGGTGGACGGCCTCGGCGCCCGTCTGCCGGACGGCGTCGACGATCCTGTCCTGCAGCAGGTAGGACTGGGCGGCGGGGGCAGGCCCGATCAGCACGGTCTCATCAGCCATCTCGACTGCCAGCGAAGCGGCGTCGGCCTCGGAATAGACCTGCACGGTTTTGATGCCCATGCGGCGGCAGGTCTTGATGATGCGGACGGCGATTTCGCCGCGATTGGCGATCAGGATTTTGGAGAACATGTGTCTTTGAATCTGAGGCGAACGTGATCGCGGCGTGAAGCGGCTGCCCCGATTAGGCCGCGATCTGGCGTGAGTAAACCGGACGGGGTTTCAACCGGCCGGCGTTCGGACTTGGCAAAGCCTGTATCGATGGGGTTTAACCCCGTTCCAGACGCGTTCATCGACGCCCGTTCATTTTCGTCCTCTCCCTGTTCCCGCTTATTGGCCCGGAGCCTGACTGATGTCCCGCATGCTTACTTTCGCCGCCGCTGCAGCCCTGACTATGGCGATGACCGCCGGATCGGCCGCGGCGCAGGACTTCCGCGATCTGGCCCGCCAGGATCTGCAGCGGGCCCATGACGAACTGGCCGCCAACCACCCGGCGCCGGCCGTGCCGGGCGCCGCCAGCCAGACCTTCCGCAGTTGGCTGGACGCCGGCCTGCAGGACGCCCTGGGCCGCGCTGGTTCGGCCAACAGCGGCGACGCCCACGCCTATCTGATGCGCTACTACGCGGCGGGTTTCCGCGACTCCAACATCGCCATCACCCCGACGTTCGAAGGGATGGGCCCCTATTTCGGCACCAACTGGCCAGGCTACACGACCGGCTGGCGGGACGGAAAATATGTCGTGACCTATGTGAAGCCGGGTACGCGCGGTGCGCCGCGGGTCGGCGACGCGGTGACCGAATGTAATCTGACTCCGATCGAGGAGTTCGCCCGCAAGAAGCTGGACCTGTGGGAAGGCAATCTCGAGACCGAGGCGGGCCGCGTGACCTCGGCGCCCTATCTGCTGTGGAACCGCAACAACCCGTTCGCTGCGGGCGTGCCCTCGGTCTGCAGCTTCCAGTCCGGCCGCGGCCGTCCCCGTGAAATCCAGATCCGCCCGATCCCGGTCGTGGCCGGCGACCTTGAGGCCGCCTACCGCGCCACGGTCTACATGCCGCCCGCGACGCCGCTGGGTGTCGAGACCGTCAATGGCCGGCCGTGGGTGCACGTCCACTCGTTCGCCGACAGCGCCGACTGGCGGTCGTTCAACGCCGCGGTCGAGGGCCAGGCCGCGACCCTGCGCGGGCCGCAGGGCTTCGTTCTGGATCTGCGCGCCGCCTCGGGCTCGGGCCTGAACTCGTCGACCGCCCGCGGCTATGGCCTGGCCAACCGCATCTGGACCCCGGAGTTCACTGTCAGCCGCCAGCCCGCCGCGGGTGAGCTGACCTACCGCGCGACCCAGGGCAACCGCGACTGGTACGCCGCCGCGCTGGGCCGCATGGAGGCTGATCCGCAGTTCGTGCAGGAAGCCGGTCCGGTGATCGAACAGACCCGCGAGATCGTCGCCGCCTTTGACGCCGCCATCGCCGCCGGCCAGCCGACCTTCACCCTGGCGGGCCGCCCGGCGGTCGCCGACACGGGCGCCGCCAATCCGGTGCAGGGCCCGGTGGTCGTGCTGGTGGACGCCGGCTGCTCGGGCGGCTGCCTGGACACGCTGGACCTGCTGTCCAAGCTGCCGAACGTGCGGATCGTGGGTTCCGCCACGGCCACGGACTCGATCTTCGTCGAGCCGACGGTGATGCGTCTGCCTTCGAACTATTCGGACCTCAGCTACGGCCACAAGGCCTGGACCTCGCGTCCGCGCGCCAACAACCAGCCCTTCACGCCGGCGCAGGGCCTCGTCTACACCGGCAACCCGGCTGACGAGACCGCGGTTCGGACCTGGGTCGGCGGTCTGTTCGGCGGCTGATCACGACTTCGTCTCACGTGAAGAGGCCGGTCAGGGCAGCCTGACCGGCCTTTTTCATGTCCGACATCGCGAAGTCAGTCGCGTTTGCGCGCGCGATCGGCGGCGTCGACCAGGCGCAGGCCTGAAATCTCGGCCGCGTCGGCGGTCAGATTCATCGCCGACTCGGGCGGGTCCTTGATTTCGACCACCCCGTGGGTCGCCTTGGGAGTCAGGGGATCGGTGATCAGATCGCTTTCGGGTTTCTGGGCCATGCGCTTCTGAACGATTGCCGACATAGCCCGTTCCCCGTCCGGGTTGCGAACGGCCCCGGAGCGCCTAGGTGACAATCATGACCGACATAGACACCGCCCGAACCCTGCGCTCCCCCTCAGGCTACGACCTGACCCCGCCCAGCGAGAGCCAGCGCGTGGCGCTGGAGGCTGATCTGTCGGCCGAAGAGAAGCGGGTTTTGCTGGCGCACGGCACCGAGGCCCCGTTCTGCGGGACCCTGCTGGGCGAGAAGCGGGCGGGCGTGTTCTGCTGCCGCGAGTGCGGCCTGCCGCTGTTCCGCACGGGGACCAAGTTCGAAAGCGGCACGGGCTGGCCCAGTTTCACCGAGCCGGTGGACCCGACGCATGTGCTCGCGATCACCGACCGGTCATACGGCATGACACGGACCGAAACCCGGTGCGCCCGGTGCGACAGCCATCAGGGCCATGTCTTTCCCGACGGTCCGGGGCCGACGGGCCTGCGCTATTGCATCAACTCCGTGGCGCTGAGTTTCGTGCCGGAAGGCTCGCCGCTGCCCGATCCGCTGGGGCGCGGCGACGGCGCGGCCTGACCTTGGCCCCAATTCGGGCTAGCGTGCTCATTGTACTGGAGTTGAGCGCATGCTGATCACCGCACTGTTGATGGCCGGAGTCCTGACGGCCGGTGATCCCGACGGCGTCGTCGCGACCGCTCCCGCCACCTCGGTCGATCTCGGGGCGACCGGTGTGCCGGATGCGCCGTCGGTGGTCGGCGCGGCCCAGGCGGGCGTGCCTCACAATCTCACCACCGCCGAACAGATCGACCGCTGGATCGCTGCACGGTCCATAGAGGACAGGCCTTATGACCGGCCGTGGGGCGCATCGCCGAACGACGGTCTGCCGCACGGCGAGGTCAGCGTCAGCGTGGGCACGGGAGGATATCGCGACTATGGCGCCTCTGTTTCGCTGCCGATCGGCGAGCACGGCCGGCTCGATCTCAGCTACCGCCAGGTAGAAAACGGCTATCCGTACGGTGGCTACGGGTATGGATATGGCGACGGCTATGCGCTCGGGCGGGGCCAGGGCGGCGCCACGTTTGACGACAGAGGCTACGTCTTTCCCGGATACCGGCCGGGTGCGGCGGTCGAGTTCGAAGCGCGGGCCCTGCGGCCTGAGGGAGCGCCCGAATGGCGGTCGCGCGCCCAGCCTTAGCGGGCAGCTCCCTGAGCGAAGGAACGGATCAGGAGACCGCCCGTCCTCGCCGGGTGTGAACCTTGCCGGACCCACTGAGCCCGTGGCGCCACGGCCAAGCTTATTTCCTTAACGCGGTCGCAATCCCGCTAGTTGTATGGCATGACACGCGCCGATGTCTCCACAAGGAGGACATCGCCTGCCTCATCAATCGGCTCCGGAGTACCGCTATGAAGAAAACCATTGCCGCCGTGACGGCGGGCCTGCTGCTTGTCGCCGGTCAGGCGGCTGCGGCCAACACCTCCGCCACCGCTCGCGTTGGCGATCGCATCGGCGCCCCGACCGCTGAATCGAGCGAGTTCGCCGGCGTGCCGCTGGCCGTCCTCGTCATCGGCGCCGCGATCATCATCGGCGCTGTCGTCGTTATCTCGGACGACGATTCCGAAAGCGACTAAGACTCGTCTTCAAGACCTGGAAAGCCCCGTCAGCTTCGCTGGCGGGGCTTTTTTGCGCCCGGCTTCGGCCGCCGAATCGAATCGCGAGGCCCTGAACGCAAACAGGGCCTGACTGCGAAAGTCAGGCCCTGTAAGGGTTTCAGAGTGGTGCCGCCGGGGGGAATCGAACCCACGACCTCAGCCTTACCAAGGATGCGCTCTACCACTGAGCTACGGCGGCCTGATCTGAGGAAGCGGCCCTATAGCCAACCGTGGACAAAGGGGAAAGCCCCCATTTGCCGTGCTTGCGGAAAAGTTCGACGCGGGCTCTCCTTCACCCATGGATGAGTCGAAGATCACAGGGGGCCGGCCCCCGCTGCCGACAAGCCTGCCGGACCCGCTGGCTCCTGCGAAAACGCCCGCCATGGCGCGCGCCCAGCGGCTGTCGACGGCGCTGCGGGACAATCTCAGACGCCGCAAGGCGGCGACCCGGGCGGCCATGCCGGCAACGCCGCGCAACTGAATGTCATCACAGGCGGCGCCGTCGGCCTTTCGCAACCGCAACGGTCCGCGCTAGATAGCCGATCCCCCTTGCGCCCCTGCACGGGGTCGCAAGAGACGACATGGACAGCATCGCCATCACCGGGGGCGCCCGCCTGAACGGATCGATTCCGGTCAGCGGCGCCAAGAACTCCGCCCTCAAACTGATGGCCGCCTCGATCCTGACCGATCAGCCGTTGCTGCTGACCAATATGCCGCGTCTGGCGGATACGAAATTCCTCGGCCGGCTGCTGCGCGAGCTGGGCGTCGAGGTCACCGAGCGCGACGGCGACGATGGGCAGGAGACGCTGTTCCACGCCCCCCGGATCACCTCGACCTTCGCCCCCTATGATCTGGTCCGGCAGATGCGGGCCTCATTCAATGTCCTCGGTCCGCTGCTGGCGCGGACGGGCGAGGCCAAGGTGTCGCTGCCGGGCGGCTGCACCATCGGCGCGCGGCCGGTCGATCTGCACCTGCAGGCGCTGACGGCGCTGGGGGCCGAGATCGAGCTGGACGAGGGCTATGTCACCGCCCGCGCGCCCAACGGCCTGAAGGGCGCGGAGATCGAGTTTCCGTTCGTCTCGGTCGGCGCCACCGAACACGCCCTGCTGGCCGCGGTGCTGGCTGACGGGGTGACGGTGTTGAAGCGCGCGGCGCGCGAGCCCGAGATCGGCGACCTGGCCCACTGCCTGACCGCCATGGGCGCGAAGATCGGCGGCATCGATACGGATGAGCTGGTCATTACCGGCGTGTCTTCGCTGGGCGGCGCGAGCTGGTCGGTGATTCCCGACCGGATCGAGATGGGGTCCTACGCCGTGGCCGCCGCCATGGCCGGGGGCGAGGTCCGGCTGACAAGGGCCCGGCCCGAACTGATGACGGCCCTGAGCGAGAAGATGATCGAGGCCGGGGTCGAGGTGACGCCGACCGCCGACGGCGTGATCGTCAAGCGCGATCCGGCGATCCGGCTGAAGGCGGTCGATGTGGCCACCGAGGTCTATCCGGGTTTCGCGACCGATCTGCAGGCCCAGTTCATGGCGCTGATGACCACGGCCGAGGGCGACAGCGTCATCCACGAGAACATCTTCGAGAACCGGTTCATGCACGCGCCCGAACTGGCGCGGCTGGGCGCGGACATCTCGGTTCACGCCGGCGAGGCGGTGGTGCGGGGCGTGCCCGTGCTGCACGGCGCCCCGGTCATGGCCACCGATTTGCGGGCCTCGGTCAGCCTGGTGATTGCCGGCATGGCGGCGGAGGGCGAGACCACGGTCGGCCGCGTCTATCACCTGGACCGCGGCTTCGAACGGCTGGAAGAAAAGCTGGGCGCCTGCGGAGCTGAAATCCGCCGCATCAAGGGCGACGGGAATGAACACTGAGGCGCAGCAGCACGAGGCTGATGCAGCGGCGGCGGCGCCGCCCGAGCCGCTGCGCCTGCTAGCCGAGGACGCCGACGACCTGCACATCATCTCGGCGGCGCTGCAGGACGCCATCATGCGCCCCGTCGATATTGTCTGGGAGCCGGGCGCGCGGCGGGTGACGATCAAGCTGAGCCGGTTCTGCTGGGAATGCGGCGGCACGCGAGTGATGGCGGCGATGCAGTTCGGCGACGTGGTCGCGGTCAAGAGCCGCCGCCTGCCGCGTCTGCCGGAAAGCGCGCTGGAACTTCTCGCCATGGATTTTGTGCCGGACGAGGCGCCGGGCGGGCGGGTCATTATGATGTTCGCGGGCGGCGGCGACCTGCGGATCGATGTCGAATGCCTCGACGCGGTGCTGACCGACCTGTCCGAGCGCTGGCCGGCCAAGGTTGCGCCGACGCATCTGTCGCCAGAGGCGGACCCGGCGTGAGCGAGCACCGCCTCGCCTCGATCGATCTGGACGCCGCGACCCTGGCGTCGGCGACCGCAGAGATCGAGCATGAACGGCGGGTCGCCATCTTCGACCTGATCGAGAAGAACAGTTTCGAGCCGGCGGGGGCCGCGGGTGGGCCCTACGCGCTGAAACTGTCGATGGTGGATGGCCGGCTGGCGTTCGACATCGCGGGACCGGACTTCCACCGCGTCCACGGCCTGTCGCTGACGCCGCTGAACAAGGTGGTGAAGGATTATATCGCCATCTGCGACAGCTATTACGAAGCCCTTCGCGGCACCTCGCCGTCCCAGATCGAAGCCGTCGACATGGGCCGCCGCGGCCTGCACAACGAAGGCGCCGAACTGCTGAAGGCCCGGCTGGACGGCAAGATCGCAATCGACCACGAGACTGCCCGGCGGCTGTTCACCCTGGTGACGGCGCTGTACCGGCGCGGTTGATCTCGACTATCCCGGCTTTTTCGGGCATTAGGCCCGCTCTTTTCGACGCGCGCTTTCGCCCGGCGCGCGTTCTGACCTCTATTCACAGGGCGCGAGAGGCCGCATGGCTAAGGAAGAACTGCTCGAGTTTCCCGGCGTCGTCAGCGAACTGCTGCCGAACGCGACGTTCCGCGTGCTGCTCGAGGGGAACGACCACGAGATCATCGCCCACACCGCCGGCAAGATGCGCAAGAACCGCATCCGCGTGCTGGCCGGCGACAAGGTTCTGGTCGAAATGACCCCCTATGACCTGACCAAGGGTCGCATCACCTACCGCTTCAAGTAAGGACGGGCTCACATGAGCCGTCCCGAACTGGTGCTGGCCTCGGCCAGCCCGCGCCGCATCGAACTGCTGGCGCTGGTCGGGATCACGCCCGACCGCGTCGATCCCGCCGACATCGACGAGACACCGTTGAAGGACGAGACGCCGACGCGCCTCGCTGCGCGGCTGGCCGTGTCCAAATCGCAGGCCGTGGCCGCCCGCTCGCCGGACACCGTGGTGCTGGCCGCCGACACCGTCGTGGCCGTGGGCCGACGCCTGCTGGAAAAGGCCGCCGACGAGGCCGAGGCGACCCGATTTCTGAAACTGTTGTCCGGCCGCAACCACCGGGTCTTCACCGGCGTGGCCGTGACCGCAGCCGGCCGCACGACACAGCGGGTCGTCGACACCCGCGTCTCTTTCAAGGTCCTGTCCGACGCCGAGATCGCCGCCTATGTCGCCTCGGGCGAATGGCGCGGCAAGGCCGGCGGCTACGGCATCCAGGGCCGGGCAGGGGCCTTCGTGACCCGTCTGGTCGGCAGCTATCCCGCCGTCATGGGCCTGCCGCTGTTCGAGACGGTCAATCTGCTGAACGGCGCGGGCTGGCGGGCGTGAAGCCGCCGCTGTCGGTCTATCTGGACGAGACGCCGGGCGAGACGCGGGCGGTCATCCGCGACGAGGTCGGCTACCAGTATTTCCTGACCCAATTCGAAGACGAGATTCCCCAGTACCGGCTCGGCGCACGCTCGGTCGGCCGGGTCCGCCGCATCGACCCAAATCTGAAAGGCGCCTTCGTCGACCTTGGCGAGGAAGGGCGTGGGGATTCCTTCCTGCCGTCGCAGGGCGGCCAGCGACTCCATGAGGGCGAGAAGGTCGAGGTCGAGGTGGTCTCCGAGCAGCGGGAGATGAAGGGCGTCACTCTGAAGCTGCTGCGCAAGGGCGAGGGCGAGCCACGGCTGCTCTCCGCCGGGCCAACGGTGGCCGACTGGCTGGCGCAGCTGGCGCCCGGCGTCGAGCCCGTGCGCGGCGTCCGCGCCATCGAGGCCGGATGGAGCGCCTTGCGGGAAGCGGACGGACAGCCGTACCGCGGCGACAATGTCTCCGTGACTGTCGAGCGCACGCGCGCTCTGGTCGCGGTGGACGTCGATTATCGGCCGCTGCCCGGACGAAGGGTCTCTCCCCAGGATCGGCTGGAGGCGAATCGAAAGGCCCTTGTGCGAGCAGCGCAGACGATCCGCCTGCGCAGCCTCGGCGGACTGGTCGCGATTGATCTGGCGGGCGGCGGGCAGGACGGGGCCGCGATCCTGAAGGCTGCCAAGGCGGTGTTCGGAACGGACCCAGGCGTCGTCTATGGTCCGGTGAACCGTTTCGGGGTGCTCATGGTCGCCCTGCCATGGCGGTTCACCCCGTTGGCGGAGCGCTTATATCGCGGCGGGACGGTCTGGCTTCCGCATCGATCGGCGATCGAGGCAACGCGCAAACTGCGCCACGCTCTCTTGTCCGACACCACCACAGCCCGGGTGACCGTGAGCTGCACAGAGCGGGTCGCAGAACTGGCCGCGCCTTTGGTGGTGCAACTAGGCCCGCGCGCCCATCTGAAGGGCGACGACAGCCTGCGGACCAGCGATCACGTGATCGAGGCGGAGTGACCATGGCGACCTGTCCCATCTGCCGCCGCCATCCGGCGGACGACAAATACAAACCCTTCTGTTCGAAGCGTTGCGCCGACGTGGATCTGCAGCGCTGGTTCACGGGTGGTTACGTGCTTCCCGACAGCGGCGGAGACGTCCCGCGGGACGATACCGAAGAAGACTGATCTGACCGCTGGACACCCCCGAACCGCTCGCCTATAGACGCCGCCTCCGCGCCGCGAAGCGTGCGCCTGGGTAGCTCAGTTGGTAGAGCAGTGGATTGAAAATCCACGTGTCGGTGGTTCGAATCCGCCCCCAGGCACCATCGCCTCCCGCGCGACGCCGCGACCACGCCGGTCAGCCATCATGAAAATGTCGCTTTCGGCCCCAATCTTCGGGGATCGGAAGCATGGCTCCCCCGCGAGGGGAAAAGCGCGTTCCCGCACTTGACGCTCTGGTAAGCGTTCGCCAAAGGAGCTTGACCGCTTTCCTTGGCGGGCCGTTGACGAAGAGGGAAAACGGTTTCCTTACTCGTCGGCGCCGCACCGGAAGCCACATGGCAACCGGAAGCGTCAGCAGGCGTTCCGCAGACCGGGGTTTCCTTAACCCTGTCTCTACGGGCGAAGAATTTCATCGAGGGCGGTCGTCGTCTGCGGCCGTTTCTTTTGGGTTCCACAAGTCAGACCAAACAGCAGGAACTGGCGAACTATGTTCGATATCAAGAAAACCAACATCCTCCTGGCCATGGCCGGCGCTGCCGTCCTCATGGCTGGTACGCCGGTTCTCGCGCAGGATGCCCCCGCCGCCGACCCCGCCGCCGCTGCAGCCGCTCCGGCCGCTGGCGCCGTCGCTCCGGTCGCCGCCCCCGCCGCTGAAGCTGCTCCGGCCGCTGAAGCCGATCCCGCCCTCGTCGGTGGTGAATCGCATGGCAAGCTGACCCCGGCCCGCATGTTCATGGACGCGGACGTGGTCGTTAAGGTCGTCATGATCGGTCTGCTGCTCGCCTCGGTCTTCTCCTGGGTGCTGCTGCTCATCAAGATCTTCGAGTTCGGCTCGCTGAACCGCAAGACGGACGTCTTCCTCGAGAACTTCCGTCAGGCCCGCACCATCGCCGACATGCGCCGCGTGGCCACGTCGGACGAGTTCGACGGCAACCCGCTGGCCGACATGGCCGCCGCGGCCACCGACGAAATCGAACTGTCCCGCCAGGCGGGCCTCTCGGTCACCGGCGATCACGCCGACTCGGCCCTGATGCGCGCCCAGCAAGCCGTCGGCGCCGTTCAGGCCGGTCTGGCCAAGCGCCTCTCGGGCGGCCAGCAGTTCCTCGCCTCGGTGGGTTCGACCGGTCCGTTCATCGGTCTGTTCGGCACGGTTTACGGGATCATGAACTCGTTCATCGGCATCGCGAACACCAACACGACCAACCTGGCCGTCGTCGCCCCCGGTATCGCCGAGGCGCTGCTGGCCACCGGTATCGGTCTGTTCGCCGCTATCCCGGCCGTTATCTTCTACAACTACTTCAACACCCGCATCTCGGCGTACGGCACCCGTTCGGACGGCTTCTCGGCCGAGCTGACCAACGCCATCTCGCGTAACCTCGACAAGGGAGCCTAAGCCCGATGGCCGCCAAACTTTCAGGCGGCGGCGGCGGCAAGTACAACGTCGAGCAGAACAGCGAGATCAACGTCACGCCGTTCGTGGACATCATGCTTGTTCTGCTCATCATCTTCATGGTCGCGGCGCCCCTGGCGACCCCGTCCGTGGAAGTGAAGTTGCCGCGAGCTGTCGCTCCTCCCGCCACGAACCCGCCGGTGCCGATCTATATTTCGATCACGCCGAACGGTCGGGCTTATCTGGGCGATTTCCCCGTCGAACTGGACCAGATCGGTACAGAGCTGACGGGCCAGATCGGTCGCCGTAATCCCGCGGACGAACGGATCTTCATCCGTGCGGACCGGACCACCCGTTACGGTGATTTCATGCAGGTCATGAACTCCCTTCAGGACAACGGCTTCTATAGCGTCGCCCTGGTGGGTGAAGACACGAAGGCGCCGGGCACATGACAGACGTTGAATACCACCGTTCCAGGTACGACGCGCCGAAGGCCAAGGGGCTCTTCGGCGTGCCCCCCGGGGTCCTGCTGATCAGCCTGCTGATCGTCTCGATCCTGTTCGCGGCCCTGGCGTTCTACTTCATCAACGCCCAGTTCAAGCTGCGCGAAGTGAACTACTCGGACGACGCCGTCGACGTCGAGATCATCGAGCCGATCCCGCCGCCGCCGCCTCCGCCGCCGCCTCCGCCG
>JAESFY010000069.1_pt1 | contig 87923 bp, 74 predicted proteins | sample 9266201 | NCBI WGS metagenome assembly JAESFY01 (sample SAMN14515071, study PRJNA621656) | algae metagenome | isolation source: Nodosilinea sp. WJT8-NPBG4 and co-occurring heterotrophs from soil, lower... | place: USA: Pinto Basin, Colorado Desert, California | collected 2006-05-27 | reverse complement strand
TCCAGGCAGCCAATCCTTGATTCGTTCCCATTGGTCATCGCGTAGGGCGTAGCGGCGGGTTGGCATCAGTATCACAAACCTGAAACTCAACTTCTCCCACCTTACCTAATTGATGACACGCCCTAGGTCAGCCGCCATTTCTGACCATGACTAGCCTGCAAAAATGGGGCTGCCTTCGTCGCCGGCTGGGGGTAGCCAAACAGATAACCCTGCATTTCGGTACAGCCCAATTCGTAGAGGCACAGGGTTTGATCGGCGGTCTCAACCCCCTCCGCCACCAAGTTGAGGGAAAGCCCCTTAGCCATAGCAATAATCGCATTCACCATCGCCTGGTCAACCGAACTGTGGGGCAGGTCTTTGACAAAGGCGCGATCGATCTTGATGCCGTCGAGGGGAAACTGCTTCAGGTGGCTGAGACAGGAGTAGCCGGTGCCAAAGTCATCCATCGAAATTTTGACGCCGAGCTGACGCAGATCGCGCAACCGCTCAATGGAGGCGGCCATATCGGCCATAGCCGCCGTCTCAGTAATTTCTAGCTCTAAATAGGTAGGGGGCAGGCCGGTTTCATTGAGCACGGCAGTGACCACATTAACCAGATTGGGGTGCTGAAGCTGACGGGCCGATAGGTTGACCGCCAGGTTGACCAGGGGTAGTCCCGTCCGGTGCCAGGCCATCACTTGGGTACAAGCTGTTCGCATCACCCACTCGCCAATAGGCACAATCAGCCCATTTTCCTCGGCCAAAGGAATAAATTGATTAGGAGCTACCAGCCCCAGGGTGGGGTGCTGCCACCGCAGCAGGGCCTCCATCTGCACCACTACCCCGGTGACAACATTCACCTGGGGTTGGTAGTAGAGCACAAATTCGTTGCGTCCCAGGGCATGGTGCAGGTAGGTTTCTAGCTTTAGTCGCTGGGCAGCCTCGGTGCTGAGGCTCTGGGTATAGAACTGGTAGTTGTTGCGGCCCTGCTGCTTGGCTCGATACATGGCGGCATCGGCGTTTTGCAGCAGGGTGGTCATGTCCTGGCCGTCTTGAGGAAACAGGGCAATGCCAAGGCTGGCAGTGACATGCAGCTCGTGGTTTTGCAGCAAAAAGGGTGGCGTGAGCTGGTCAGCAATGCGCCGGGCCACCTTGGCGGCGTCGCTAGCGGTGGTTAGGTTAGGCAAAATTAGCGTAAATTCGTCGCCCCCCCAGCGGGCCACAATGTCTTCTGCCCGCAGGGCGGTGCTGATCCGCTGGGTTACCTGCTGCAACAGCAGATCGCCGACGGCGTGGCTGAGGGTGTCGTTAATGGTTTTGAAGTGGTCGAGGTCTAAGAAAATCACCGCTAGCATCTGCTCGGTCTGGCTGGTGCGAGCGATCGCCTGGGGGAGGTGCTGGTCAAAAAAGGCTCGGTTAGGCAGGCCGGTGAGGGCATCGTGGTAGACCTGGTAGCACATCTGAGCTTCGGTCTGCTGACGCTTGAGGGCGCCCCCCAAGCTGGCCGCCACCGCCACCAAAATTGACTCGTCGCTGGCGCTCCACTCCCACTCCTGCTGGCAGGCATCAAAGCCGATGTAGCCCCACAGATGGGCATCAGTGAAAATGGGCACCATCAAAATCGACAAAATGCCGTCTCTGAGCAATACCTCCTGCTCAGCGGCAGGCATGTGGCGGGTGAGGGCGCAGATCGATTGGCCCTGCTGCAAAAGGGTGTGCCAGCGCTCTAGGCCCAGGGCGCGGTAGCTCTGGTCTTGCCAGTGGGGCTGGTCAATGCCGGGGGCAGTGGCTGGGGTGGTCCACTCGTAGCGCAAGGTCATGGCCGGTTCCCCAGTGATCGATTGGGGGTGGTGGGTATAGACGTAGGCGCGATCGGCGGTAGCCGCATCCCCCAAGCGGGCCAGCACCTGGGGAATGGCCTGGTGCACGTCGGTGGTAAGCAGGCACTGGCTGGCCTCGGCTACCCCCTGCAGCAGGCGATCGCGGCGCAAAATAGCTGCTTCTCCCCGCTTGCGATCGGTAATATCTTCGACGGTGCCCTCGTAGCCGATTAGTGTGTTGCGGTCGTCATAGATCGCCCGCGCCGACTCCGCAATCCAGATAATGGCCCCGTCTTTGCGGTAGATCTCCGATTCAAATCCCAGTACTGCTCCACCAGCCTGAATCAGATCGGTAAACTCCTGGCGACGGCCAGGCTGCACGTAGAGCTGCTGATTGATGTCCACCATAATCTGCATCAAATCCTGGGGCGATTCATAGCCGTAAAGCCTGGCCAGCATCGGGTTTACGGTCAAATACTGCCCCTCAGGAGTGCTTTGAAACATGCCCTCAACAGCATTTTCAAACATGCCGCGATACTTGAGCTCTGCCTGCTTCAGCGACAGCTCAGTTTGGCGACGCTCTAGGGCCAGGGCTAGATCAGCGGTCACCACCTGGAGGAGGTCAATATCGGCCTCGGCCCAGGGGCAAGGGGCAATGCAGTTGCTAAACCCCATCACCCCTTGCAGCCGGTTTTGCAGAGTCAGGGGTAGCAGCAGAATGGATTTCACGTTGCTCGGCGGGCTGCTCAATAGCTGGCGCTGCTGGTCAGAGAAGTCTGATTCCAGCTGATTGATGGTCTGCTGCTGCCGCAGCTGGGCGTGCCAATCGCTAAATAAAGGGTCTAAAGGCAGGTTCTCAAATAGGGGGTCGCCAGCGGTAGACCCAATGCCTGGGGCCGACCACTCCACCCGCTGGCGCAGGAAAAGGGGGTTGCCCTGACTCCCTTGCAGCTCGTAATAATAGACCCGGCTAGCGCCAGCGAGCTCTCCTAGGGCCGCAAAAATTGCCAAAATAGAGGGCTCTTGCCAATCCCACTGCCAGCCCAGCAGCAAGCGTTGAATCTCGGCCAGGGTCGCCAGGGTTTGTTCTCGCCGTTTGAGAGCTTGCTGGGAGGCAATTTGCGCCGTTACATCCTCAAAGGTGCAGAGCACCCCCATCACGGTGCCGTCGGCATCGCGCATAGGCAGACGGCTACAGTCCACCCAGCCCTGGTGGCCGTCGGGGTAAGTTTGGGGTTCAATGGCCTGGAGATCGGCGATACCCTCATCCATCACCAAGCGATCGCGGGCGGCTCGGTAGGCGGCTTCCTCCACATTTAGGTAGGGCAGAGCGGTGTCGGTGCTCCCCACGATATCGAGCGGTGACGACAGCCCTATGGCGCTGGCAAAGGCCTGGTTGCAGCCCAGATAACGTCCCTGACTGTCCTTCCAAAACAGAGGCTGAGGAATGCTGTCTAGCACCAGCTCCAGCAGATCTTCCCGCGCTTTTAGGGCCTGCTCCACCTGGCGCAGGGCCGCCTCCGACTGTTTCAGCGGGGTGATGTCGGTAATAAACCCTTCAATGCCGTTGACCTGGCCCTGTCTATCAACGATAGGCGATCCCTTCTCCCACACCCATTTCTCCTCGCCGCTGCGGGTATGGATGCGATACTCCACCTCGTATGCCTGATTTAAATTGACCGCCTGCTGAATTTTCGCTAAGACTCGGGGCAGATCGGCGGCGTGGGTAATGGTGTTGTACGACGTTGGATAGTCTGGGCTGAGCAACTCTTCGGGCTGATATCCGGTCAGGGCATGGCAGCCAGCGCTGAGGTAGCGCATCGACCAGCCAGCATCGCCATCGGCCTGAAACACAATGCCTGGCATCACATCGATTAGCCGCTGAGGGGCCGCTGTGCCTGAAGGCAGCGCTAGAAAAGCGGTTTGCCCATCTTTGTGAGAGTAATTCAGCAGCGCCAAGGTAAGCCAGTAGAGGGCAGGGTTGGAGGCGAAAAAGCCGACCGATGGAGGAGAAACTACGGAGTTAACGCGATGGATCTCGGGGTCGTGCATAGGTCATTGGCTTGGCTTGGCGGGTTTAGTACCCATGGCAGTGGTCTCAATATGCCCAAAGTCGAGCTTAAGAGTGTTGCTCAACTATACTGCACGCGCAATTTGGCCACCGCAGGCCAGAATTAACTGCTTTTGATCAACCGTTGGGGGTCGAGTGGGGATGGGCGATCGCCCGCATTAGACTCACCACTGCCTGGGCGGGCGGCTGGGTTAGCACCTCTGGGCAGAGCACTAGGGATAGTCCCAGGGCGGCGGCGTCCCACTCAGCCAGGGACGTCAGGGCAACCAGGGGCAGGCGGGCCAGGTCTGGATGGCGGGCCAGAGCTTGAAGATAGGAGGTAGAGACCGGTGCCTTCCCATCTAAAATTATGGCTTTGGGTTGCCAGACCCGGCTGAGCAGGCTGGCCTGTTGCAGATCGTCTACCTGCAACAGGCGACAGTGGTAGCGCTGTAGCCAGGTGTGCACTAGGGGAGGCAACGCGCTGTCCCCTCCCGATGGGCACAGCAAAAGCATAGTCAGCCCGTCCGGCAGGGGTAGCGACGGTGATGGCACTAGGCAAATTTGATCGAGGGTAGGCCGCAACCGCTGAGCCAGGGTTTCCAGGTATAGCGTCTTTGGCGTCGTGGCTTCAGGGGTAGCGATGCCAAAGACCTCTGGGGATGACCGCAGAGCCACTGCTTCAGGGATCTCCAAGTTCTGCAGCAGATCCATCTGAGCCGCCGTGTCAATTGGAGCGTCAACCAGCCCTTCCCAATGGATCAGCGTACAACGGGGGGCAAGGCGAGTTTGCATAGTCGCCAGGGTTTGGCAGCAGAGGGCTACCGCTAAGCGGTAGGGGCTGCCCTGCAGATTGCCGTAGACCTGGTCAATCACGGATTGGCTGGCGCTGGCCAGCAGTACTAGCGTGGTTTCGCCCTCATGGGGTACCCCTACCTGGGGCAGCAATAGCGTAATGCGGCTGCCCCAGGTAGGGGCACTTAAGCCGCTGAGTTCACCACCCTGGAGCTGAGTGAAGCAACGGGCCAGGGCAAGCCCTAACCCCTCTAGCGACTGGGGGATAAGCTGAATTTCGAGGCCCGGAGCGACCGTTGTTCCCAGGGGTGGGCCAGGGTCAACGATGAAGGTTGAACTCCATAGAGTGATCCCCAGCCACGGGCCCCAGGGCTCAATCACCAGCCCGCTGGGTGTAGCACCGTAGGCAATTAGGTAGCCTAAGCCGTAGTGAAGACTCTGTCGCAAGCGCAGGGGATCGGCCTGTACCCAGCCCTCTGCGATCGCTAAATTCACCGTAAAGTCATCGGCCCAGGCGGCCGCTGCCCCGCTACCCTCAGGCTGGGCGCTAAAAAAACTGGGCAGTAGCTCATTGGCCAAGGGCTTGAGGTACACGCGCTGAGTGCTCAAACTCAGTTGGCCAGACTCCAGCCGCATCCAGTCGAGCAGCAGGTTGATCAGGTTCATCAGCTTACGAATGGCCTGTCGCATCAGGCTGACGTAGCGGAACTGGCGATCGCTGAGCAAACCCACCCGACTGTCGAGCAGCAGGGTCGATAGCCCTAGCAGAGTGGTCATTGGGGTCTTCAGAGCATGGCTGAGTTCCAGCACCCAGGCATGCGGTTCCAGCCCCAGCGGCGGCACGGCGGCGCGATCGCCGATCTCTGATTCGGGTTCTGCCAGCCAGGCCATGAGCTTAAGGGGATTGAGCACCCCCAGGTACTGACCATCGGTGCTGATGCCCACCCAAACAGCAGTGGTCGCTTCTAGGGCCAGAAACCTGAGCCGGGTGCTGGTGTCGCGATCGCCCCACTCACTGGCCATTATTTCAACCACGGGTTTTAGCCAAGGTTGGCAGTCGGCCAGCTGTAGGGTAGCGGTTCCTCTTGGCCCATTTAGCAAAGTGCCCTGGCTGATTGCCCACAGTTGCCCAACGGCGATCGCCCCTAGGGGCTGCTGCTCATCGTTGACCACAACAATATGGCTAGGGGTTACTGCTCCCAGCTGCCCTAGCTCATCGGCAATTTTGCCCAGGGGAGTCGTCAAACCGTAGGCCGGAATAGGGCTCAGAACATGGTCGAGGGGCGGCAGCGCCATGGGCTTATTCCCCAAGGGGTTTGCTTCCAGGTTTAGGGGGCAGGCTGTATTCTGGCAACCACCCTTTACAATTGACAATATCCTGATATCTCCTAGGCCGGTGTAGTACGTTCTGGCCCAATGGGTTCTGGCTGTTTTGCCCTGAACGTGGTCCCAGGCATTATTCCTATCCCGCTTATCCCTGTCGCCCTTTGGTTGCTCCCCTTCAAATTTGTATCCTGACCCACGGTAATCAGGTCAAGCAAGGTCCCGAGTTAAATCTGGATCCTAACCGCTACGCAGTGCATCAAACGGCTGTGCTCGGCGACGCCCTCGACTGGCTCCAGAGTCGTCCAGATCTACCCGACTGCTTGGTGGTCGATGACGAGGTTTGGCAGCAGGCTCTGCGTCCGGCGCTGATGCAGCTAGGACTGACGCTGCCGGTAGTGGTGCTGATCGGCCCACCAAACGCCACTGCTGACCCATCGCATGACACTAACGCGGTGCCCATTACCGGAACTGAGCCCTACCCCGGAGCCTTGGTGCACCGTGCTGTCGATGCCTTGCCCCAGCTTGACCAAGTAATCCAGAGTGCTATCGAAGGATTTTTACGGCTGCCCAACCCCAAGGCTTCGTCGCCAACCGCGGCCAATGCTGGCGGTCCCTCCAATAATCTCACCGCCCAGCAACATCGCCTGACAGAAAAACTTAAAGCCCGATTAGGATACCTAGGAGTCTATTACAAACGCAGCTCCGGCTCTTTCTTGCGCCACATGAGCCCCGATGACCGTGCGGCGTTTCTGGGTCAGCTCAAGACCGACTATCGCACTATTGTCTTGGGCTATTTTGCTAAGGATGCCAAAATCAACCTCAATCAGCTGATCGACGACTTTGTTGATCAGGCGTTTATGGCCGATATTTCTGTAGCTCAAATTGTTGAAATTCACATGGAGCTGATGGATCACTTCTCAAAACAGCTCAAGCTAGAGGGGCGCAGTGAAGAGATCTTGCTGGACTACCGCCTCACTCTGATTGACGTCATTGCCCACCTGTGCGAAATGTACCGGCGATCGATCCCCCGAGAGCCCTAGGGCGATCGCGGTCATTGACCCCAAAAACTCTCGATACAATCATGCTTGTTCCTGTTTAGCCCAGAGGGTTCTATGAGCTCCATCAAAAAGACTTACATCCTTAAGCTTTACGTTGCGGGCAATACCCCCAACTCCATTCGCGCCCTCAAGACCCTCAACAATATTCTTGAGGAAGAATTTCAGGGCGTCTATGCTCTCAAAGTGATCGACGTGCTGAAAAATCCTCAGCTAGCCGAGGAAGACAAGATCTTGGCAACCCCTACCCTGGCCAAGATTCTGCCGCCGCCGGTGCGCAAAATTATTGGCGATCTGTCAGACCGTGAGCGCGTGTTGATTGGCCTCGACTTGCTCTACGATGAGCTGCGCGAAGACGACATCTATGGCTAACGCCACGCCCGCCGACCGATGGCCCTACCTTTGCCAGTGGTTGGAGAGGTCACCAGCTGTAGTCCATACCCGCCGACCAGTGAGGTAATTCTAAGCTTTTGGTGCCCAGCTCGCTTCAATCCAGTAGGGCAGCTGGTTCAGGGTATGCTTAATCCTCAGGATGTCCTGTAATTTATTAAGGGCAGTTTTCTGCCCATGACGTTATCGATCTCCCATGACAGATTCTGACCAGACTGATTTGCAGCCCTCCCACCCGGCTGGGGTACGAAAAATTCGCACCCTGATTGAAGGTTTCGACGATATCAGTCATGGGGGCATGCCGGCGGGGCGGTCGACCCTGGTAAGCGGCACCTCGGGTACTGGTAAAACCCTGTTTGCGGTGCAGTTTATCTATAACGGCATCACTGAGTTTGACGAGCCGGGGGTATTTGTCACCTTCGAAGAATCTCCTGAAGACATCATTCAAAATGCCTACAGCTTTGGCTGGGACTTGCAACAGCTGGTGGACGACGGCAAGCTGTTTATTCTCGACGCCTCCCCCGACCCTGAAGGCCAGGATGTAGTAGGCAACTTTGACCTATCGGCACTGATTGAGCGCATTCAGTACGCCATTCGTAAGTACAAGGCGCGGCGGGTCTCCATCGACTCGGTGACGGCGGTATTTCAGCAGTACGATGCCGCCTCGGTGGTGCGTCGGGAGATCTTCCGCATGGTGGCCCGGCTGAAACTGATGGGCGTGACCACGGTGATGACCACCGAGCGCCTCGATGAGTACGGGCCAGTGGCTCGCTTTGGGGTTGAGGAGTTTGTCTCAGACAACGTGGTGATTGTGCGCAATGCCCTGGAGGGGGAGCGCCGCCGCCGCACCATGGAGATTCTCAAGCTGCGGGGCACCACCCACATGAAGGGGGAGTACCCGTTTACCATTACTAACGGCGGCATCAATATCTTCCCGCTGGGGGCGATGCAGCTGACCCAGCGATCGTCCAACGCGCGGGTGTCGTCGGGGGTGCCCACCCTAGACGAGATGTGCGGCGGCGGCTTTTTCAAAGACTCGATCATTTTGGCGACCGGGGCCACGGGCACGGGCAAAACTCTGCTAGTCAGCAAATTTTTGGTGGATGGCTGCAAGAGCGGCGAGCGGGCGATCCTGTTTGCCTACGAAGAGTCGCGAGCCCAGCTCTCCCGCAACGCCTATTCCTGGGGGGTCGATTTTGAGGCCATGGAGGAGCAGGGTCTGCTGAAAATTATCTGCGCCTACCCCGAGTCGGCAGGCTTAGAAGACCACCTGCAAATTATTAAGACCGAGATTTCGCAGTTTAAGCCGTCGCGGGTCGCGATCGACTCCCTGTCGGCCCTCGATCGCGGCGTCAGCAACAACTCCTTTCGGCAGTTTGTGATTGGGGTGACGGGCTTTGCCAAGCAGGAGGAGATCACGGGCTTTTTTACCAACACCACCGAGCAGTTTATGGGGCTGCACTCAATTACTGAGTCCCACATTTCGACTATTACAGACACGATTTTGATGCTGCAATACGTGGAGGTGCGCGGCGAGCTGTCGCGGGCGATCAACGTGTTTAAAATGCGTGGCTCGTGGCACGACAAGGGCATTCGCGAATACACCATCAATAACCAGGGGCCAGATATCAAAGACTCCTTCCGCAACCTGGAGCGGATTATCAGCGGCTCGCCCACCCGGATCGCGGTGGATGAAAAGAGTGAGCTATCGCGGATTATTCAGGGAGTGCAGGGAGACTCGGAGCTGTAGGTTAAGGGGTAGGGAACTGGACAGCCGGGACGAAAATCCTACAAGTTAAGTGGTACCACTTCTTGTGGGATAGGTCTTCGGCCTGTCTGATGAGAGACTCTGTTCTTAGGAGATTGGACAGCCGAGACGGCTATCCCACAAGAATTTTAGGAAAAACTTGTTTACCTCTTGTGGGATAGGCCTCTGGCCTATCCTGGTTAGGGCTTTGGCCTTTGTAGATGGGACAGCCGGGACGGCTATCCCACAACAGTCCCACAAGTTCATGGGTGCCACACCACAAAAAATATGGGCACTCTGGGCTTGCTGGGTAGGGTTTAGTGATGGAAGAGCCAATCCTCAAAATAACTCAAAGAACTTTGCCCCATTGGGAATTGGATGGGTCGGTCTACTTCATTACCTTCAATACCTGGGAAAAGCTAGAACTCACCGCTCCGGCTCGCCAGGTTGTATTTGATGCTTGTAGATTCTTTGATGCCCAGCGATATAACTTATTTATCTTTGTGGTCATGCCCGATCATGTTCACATGCTAATCCAGCCCCTTCCCAAAACAGCGCACAAGACCTGGGCGCTCAGCAGCATTCTCCACAGCATTAAGAGCTACAGCGCTAAGCAGATTCCCAAGGTCGTGCCCCACATGGGTGCGGTTTGGCAACCGGAGCGTTACGATCGCATCATCCGTACTAGCCAGGAGTTCCAAGCCACCTGGAACTATATTTGCCAAAATCCTGTGAAAGCCAATATTACCGATGGCACTGGCCATTATCCTTTCCTCTATGTGAGGTAGTGTGCTGTTTTTTGACAGCCGGGACGGCTATCCCATAGGTTAATTAGTGCCACTTCTTGTGGGATAGGCCTCTGGCCTGTCTCTCAGATAGCTAAGATAAAAGTTTAAGGGTAGGCCAGCTCACCCATGATGTAGGTAGCGGTGACGGCGCGATCGCCCCCCATAATCACCAGCGAAAACAGCACATCCGCTAGTTCCTCCAGAGTTTCAGGAATCCCTTTTTCATTGCGCAGCGCCAGCAGCGGCGTCGCCTGGGGATCGAGCACCACAACGTCGGCCTCCTTACCGAGGTCAAAGCTGCCCAGTTTGTCTTCCAGACATAGCGCCCTGGCTCCGCCTAGGGTAGCGAGAAACAGAGCCTTAAAGGCCGAAAGCTTTTGCCCCCGCAGTTGAGCGACCTTGTAGGCCTCGTTGGTGGTTTGCAGCATAGAAAAGCTAGTACCTGCGCCCACATCGGTACCCAAGCCTAATTTGACTGGGTGCTCGGGGTTTTTGGCCTGCTCGATGCGAAACAGGCCGCTGCCGAGAAACAGGTTAGAGGTCGGGCAGAAGGAAATTGCCGCCTTGGCCTCGGAGAGCCGCTGGAACTCCGCATCGGTAAGCTGCACTCCGTGGGCAAACAGCGATCGCTCCCGCACTAGTCCGGTCTGGTCATAGACATCCAGATATCCCTGATACTGGGGAAACATCCCTTGAATCCAGGCCACCTCGCTGACATTTTCAGATAGGTGGGTATGCAAATAGACATCAGAAAATTCATCGAGCAGCTGGGCCGCCAGCTTCAGCTGGGCTTCGGTGGAGGTACCCGCAAACCGAGGGGTAACAGCGTAAAGCAGTCGCCCCCGGTTGTGCCATTTCTCAATCAGCGCCTTCGACTCATTGTAGGAAGACTGAGCCGTATCGCGGAGATAGTCGGGGGCGTTGCGATCCATCATCACCTTGCCGCTGATCATCCGCAGGTGGCGGGCCTCAGCGGCCTCAAAAAATGCATCCACCGAGACTGGGAACACGGCCGCGAACACTAGAGCGGTAGTCGTACCGTTCTTGAGCAATTCATCAAGGAATAACTCGGCCACCGATCGCGCATAGTAAGCATCCGCAAACTTGCTCTCGGTCGGGAAGGTGTAGCGATTTAGCCACTCCAGCAGCTGCTCGCCATAGGAGGCCATCATGCCCGTTTGGGGGTAATGAATGTGGGTGTCGATAAAGCCAGGGGTAATCAGCTTACCGGTGTAGTTGCTGATGGGGATACTGCCCAGAGTTGGGGACAACTCCTCGTAGGAACCTAGGGCTGCAATGTGACCGTCCTGCACCACTAGCAGCCCATCAGGGATATACCGCATGGCCTGAGCTTCAGGGGCGTAAAAGGGATCGCCTACGCAGTCTAGTAGCGCCCCCCGCAGGGCCACCGTACCGCCGAGAGCTGGTGTTGCCGGTGTTTGCCCCATCGCCTTGCCTGTCCTGTAATTGTTTCGCAGGTCACTATAGCACCCCGCTCTAGGGCGCTAAGCGTACAGGGTTACTGCCACTGCTGGCTATTCTGCGCGGTCTAACGGGCTCCATCCACGAGCTGTTTAAAGCGGGGGTGGTGGCGCATAGTATCGAAATGGGCGTCAATTTGCACCATCACCCGGTACATGTAGGGGCTGAGAACAAAGGTGCGGTAGAGATTTTTGAGGGTTTGCTCTAGGTCGCCGGCCATGGCGTAGGCGCGGGCTTTGCCATACCAGGCGTTGGGGTTGTGGGTCTGGTGGTTAAGGGAGATGTCAAAACTCTGAATGGCCTCGCTATAGCGCCCCATTTGAATCAGCACCGTACCCTGCTGGTTCCAGATATAGTGGGCGTCGGGCTTTTGGCCCAGGGCCTGGTGCAGCACCTGAAGGGCGTCTTCGTAGCGGTGCAGGCCGCAGAGGGCGACTCCCTGGTTATAGCGGGCTCGGTGGTCTTGGGGGCTGAGCTTAAGGCTGTGCCCAAAGCTGGCAACGGCATCGCGGTAGCGGCGCAGCTGGTTTTGGGCGGTCCCGAGGTTATACCAGGCTTTGTGGTCGCCGGGGCTAAGCTTGACCGCTCGCTCTAGGTGAGTGACAGCTTCTTCAAAGTGGCTGAGCCGGGCTAGGGCGTGCCCCTTGCCGTGCCAGGCCAAGCCGTAGTCGGGGCTGCGGGCGATCGCCTGGTTAAAGCTTTCGATTGAGGCCTCAAACTGCTTCAGGGCGGCCAAACAAAAGCCGTGCAGGGTCCACACCTCGTAGTTGGTGTCGTCAAGGGTGAGCACGGCCTGAAACCGCGACAGAGCCTCGCTATGGCGACCGATGGCGTAGAGGGCATCCCCCTGACCACGGAGGAGCTTTGCACGAGTGGGCTTAGGTAGGGTGGCGTCAGATCCGGCAGACATTCATTCAACGGGCACCGTTTAGGGCGCTGAGTGGTAGACCTATCCCCAAGCTTGCCCATTTCCGGAGGGCGATCGCTAAGGTCAGCAGGGCGGCCCCACATCAGCTTTACATCCGTCAAGCAACCGTTAATCCAACGCCGCTCGAAGAAAGCTTTGTAACCTGCGCTACTTATGGCGCACGTACTCATACAGGTCGATGTAAGCCTGCCCCGGATGATTCCACGAAAAGTCGTAGGCCATGCCCTGCTGCGCAATTTGCTTGAAGATCTCGGGTTTCTGATTCCAAACGTCAAAGGCGCGGTTCATCGCCGACTCAAGCGCCACAGTGTCATTTTGGAAGAAGACAAAGCCGTTGCGCTCATCCGGCCCATGTAAGGTGTCATAGTCCCAGTCAAAGACAGTGTTCACCAGGCCGCCCACCCCGCGCACAACGGGCACAGTGCCGTACCGCAGGCCGATCATCTGGGTTAAACCGCAGGGTTCAAAGTTGCTGGGCACCACAATCATGTCGGCTCCAGCGTAGATCAGGTGGGCCAGCTCTTCGTTAAAGCTCAGTTCGAGGTGCACATCGGGGTTGTCGTTGAGGAAGAGTTTTTCGTGCCAGAACCAGTCGTTGATGCTCTTCTCGGTGGCCGAGCCCAGCAGCACAAACTGCGCCCCCCGCTCTAGGGCGTAGTACATGGCGTGGTGGACGAGATGGACGCCCTTTTGATCATCCAAGCGGCCAATGAAGGCCACCAGGGGTTTGTCGCTCTGGCTCAACAGTAGGCGATCGCGCAGTTCCTTCTTATTTAGCGCCTTGTCTTCAAAGGTTGTCAGACCGTAGTGATGGGGAATGTAGCGATCGCTCTCCGGATTCCACACCTCCGGGTCAATGCCGTTGAGAATGCCTGAGAACTTGTGCTGATTGGTGTGCAAAGTGTGCCCCAGGCCAAAGCCCTGGTCGGTGTGCTGGGCCTCCCAAGCGTGGTAGGGCGACACCGTGTTGACGTGATTAGCGTAAGTGATGCCCCCCTTCATAAAGTTGATCGCAAAGGGGTTAAAGTCGTCGCGCAATCGGTAAGGCTGAAAATAATATTCTGGCCGGTTGAGGCCCGTCGCCGCCAAAATCTCGCTGCCGCCAAAGCCCTGGTGCTTGAAGTTGTGGATGGTGTACAGCGTGCGCTGAAACTCCATGCCGTTGTACTTATAAATTTCAAACAGCATCACCGGAATCAGCCCGGTCTGCCAGTCGTGGCAGTGAATCACATCGGGGCGCTTTTTGCTGCGCAGCAAAAACTCCATGGCCGCTTTGCTGAAGAAGGCAAAGCGCATAGGGTCATCATCGCAGCCGTAGTAGCAGCCCCGGTTAAAGAACATCTCCCACGACTTGGGCTCAATAAAAAAGCACAGCCGACCGTGCACCCAACCGCACAGCACATCGCAACGAATATCGGTACCAAACCAGGGCACCACCAGATCGCTGTAGGCCTCGTGCAGCCCCCAGATATGGTCGTACCGCATGCAGTCATACTTAGGCAGAATGATCTCGACGCAGTGGCCTCGGTTTTCTAGCTCACGGCTAAGGCCGTAAACCACGTCGCCCAGCCCCCCAGCTTTAATAACTGGGGCACATTCCGAAGCAATCTGCACGATATACATAGGGCCTTCCCGTCATAAAACTTCGTTTTTAAGCCCCTATTCAATCAGGATGTTGGGGCATAGGCAAGCGTCTGAGGGTAGGGAGTGGGAGGTAGGGAGTGGATGGGTAGGCGAGTAGGGAGTGGGGGGTAACGGGGTAGGGAGTGGGGGACTTGCACTTGGGCGATAAGTCAATTCATTCACCCATCTACCCATCCACTCCCCACCCATCTACCCATCTACCCCTCACCCCCCTCCGATTGCATCTGCTGTAAAGCTTGCCAGCGGGTTTCTAATTCTTCGCGTTCGTGTTTCAGGCTGCGCTCTAGCTCTTGAATTTCGTCGCGGCGGGCGGCGGTTTCGAGGGCGCGGCGATCGACCTCCTGACTTTTGAGGGTTAGCGACTGCCGCCACCGTTCGGCCCGCTCAATTTCTTGCTCTAGGGCTTCGGGAGTGACCCCATAGGCCAGATAGTGCTCGACTAAGCCCAGCACCCAAGGGGTAGCGTCTTGCACCGCCACAATCTGATTTAGGTTGTCAAGGTCTACCAGCACCAAATTGCCCTCCTGAAAGGCGAGCAGGCGAGTAGTTTCGACAATGCGTTCTGAGGGCAGCCGCGCCCAGGTCGATTCAGAGGTCTGTTCGGCCAGCAGCAGCAATTCTGCACCGCCCAAAAATGCTTTTTTTTGAACCTTCGCCAGGTATTGCATTAGCTGTTGACTCTATACCCCTATGGCACGAGTATACCCGGTGAGCTCTTGATTTCAGAGTTAGTGTCGCGACAGGGTCCGGCCGACGACGGCTTAACAATATCCGTATTTTTACGGATATGAAACTTTCCGGACGTGCAACTTTAGGCAAATAGATAAGTTATCCCGCCGATGTAGCCTCTTTAGTTGCCCAGTAAAATCGGGTTACTATACAAAGCGTTATAGTTTTCGGGGGTAACACTTAGGTTGTGTTATGCATTCCCCGGAATAGCCACGGTTCGACCAATCAGAGTGCGTTACTATGTCAAACCTTGAGCAGACCATCGAACGAATGTTTGCAGCCCGTCGCCTAACCCGAAACGACCAACAGCAATTGATGGCCATGTTTTCTCAGCGTGACCTAAGCCCCAATGATGCCGCCCTAATCAGTCGGGTTTATGAAGCGCTCAGCCAGGGGAGACTGCGGGTCGTCGATTAACCTTTTTGCCGCTAGCTGGCATTAGCCCCCTTGGGTAACCAGCCATTGAGCTTTAAGCTCCCTCAGTTCATAGAAGGGGGCTTTTTTGTGAGCCCTTGGAATTGGCAAAGCGATCAGTGCCGCTGCTCGCTAGATCGAGATTGGGCCAGGGCCAGATTCGGGGTAAGATCTCCACGACGTTAACTACTGCAAAGTCATGTCAGACACGCCGGATGCTTCCCCTGAGAAGCCCAAGAAAAAAATTATTACCGTGGGAGTGAAAGAAGACGGTGGCGGTGGCGAGGAGCGCCCTAGGGGTCAGGGTAAGCGCTCGGGTGGCGGCGGTGGTAGAGGTCGCGATCGCGACGATCGCGATCGCAAGCCCTCGGTTCCTCCCGCTCTCATGCGCGGTCCTAAACCCAAACCTAAGGTTGAGGCTGTCGAGGAGCCCGAAGCAGCGCCAGAAGAAACGGTAGCCGATGACGTTGCGGCAGACACCGTCGCCGCTGCGGAAGGTGACGCTACGGAAGGCGATGCTGCTGAAACTACGGCAGATAGCCCCGCTGCTGAGGCCGATACTGAAGTATCGCCCGCCTAGTTGGCGACAAGGGATGACTTGCAGACCCCGGCAGTTTAGTCTGCCGGGGTTTCTGCTAGCTCTAAAAACTGGCTATCGACTAGAAAAGACCCTTTGTCGAATTTGATGCCCCAATAGCCGCCGGGGCGACGGTTGAGAATTACCCCTTCCGCCCCCAGGGGAATCGTATCGGCGGGACGCAGCATGGGCATAGGGTCAGCGGTTTTGAAATAGGGGGGCAGGGCGGCGAGGCGGACGCGATCGCCGACGGCAAATTCAGATGTCATAGCCACCTCTGGGTCAACATAAGGTTAAATGCTCCAAACCTGGGGCTGAGGCGCTTTCGACTGGGCCAAAGGCTAGCGGTTAGGGGCAGTTGTGATACCTGGAGTGTAGTCTACTCTACGGGTAATACAGAGGCGCAATCGAGGGCGTTGGGCTAACGGCTGGAGTTTCGCTGGCCCCTAGGACAATTAAGGCTGCTTTTTGAGCTTCGGTTAGGCCGGTTACCCCGGCAATCGCCATACCTTCGTAGGGACGGGGTACCCGCAGCGTTTGAGCGTGACAGTAGATAAAGCCGTCGGGGGTCGGCAGTTTCTGCCAGATCTGAATGGTTTCGTCCTGGCTACAGCTAATCAGGCGATCGCCATCGGCGCTAAAGGTCACGTATCGCACCCACTTGTTGTGGCCGCAAAGGGTTTGGTGACACTGCCGAGTGCGCAGGTTCCACAGCCTGATGGTGGTATCACCGCCACAGCTGGCTAGCCACTGGCCATCGGGGCTAAAGGCCACAGCCAGCACCAGGCTGGGGTGGGTGCCGATGACGGTGCGATGGCCCAGCTTCAGATCCCATAGCATGACGTAGCCGTTAGACCCACCGCTGGAGAGGAACCGACCATCGGGGCTAAAGGCTAGCCCCCGCACCCAGCTGCCCTCGCAGGGCAGGGTCTGCAGGCAAGTTTGGGACTCAAGATCCCACAGGCGCACAGTTTGGTCTTGGCTACCGCTGGCTAGGCGGCGACCGTCGGGGCTAATGGCCAGCGTCCAAACGCCGCTAGTGTGGCCTGTGAGAATGCCACAGTTCATCTGACAATCGATATCCCACAGGCGAATGGTGCTGTCAAGACTGCCACTAGCCAGACGATCGCCCTTGGGGCAAAAGGCCAAGGCCCAGACCTCATGGCTATGGTCGGCCCAGGTGGCGCGACAGGTCCCGATTTCGCTATCCCACAGGCGCACGGTGCGATCTTCGCCACCGCTAGCAATCCAGCGGCCGTCGGGGCTAACCGCTACGACAAAAACCCAACCATCGTGCCCAACCAATCCTCGGGGAGCAGCCTGGGTAGTTAGGGACCACAGACGTACCTGGCGGTCCTGACCACCGCTAACCAGATAATGACCTTGGGGATGTAACGCTACCGACCACACACCGCTGTTGTGACCGCGCAGCACCCGTAGGGACTGGTGGTTCTGGCTATCCCATAGGCGCACAGACTGGTCTTCACTGGCGCTGGCTAAGATGTAGCCGTTCTCTTCGGTAGATGTTCCCCCCACGGGGCTAAAGGCGACGTTTGAGATCCAGCTGCTGTGGCCCTTGACTGCCCAATCGATCTGCCCGGTTTGCCAGTTCCACAGGCGAAGGATCTGGTTATCGCCACCGCTGGCCAGGGTGCGTCCGTCGGGACTAAAGGCCACAGAGCGCACCGCCTGATGCCCTTGAATTGCAAGTCCCGTTGGATCGGGCTGCGGCGATCGCACCCTGGTCTGAGTGACGACATCCCAGATGCCAATGCTACCGTTGTGGTGACCACTGGCCAAGGTTTGCCCGTCAGGGCTAAAGGCGATCGACCACACAGGTGACCCAGCTGCCATGGCAATACTGTCACCACTGGCCACATCCCATAGACGCAGGGTTCCGTCATAGCTGCCGCTGGCTAAGGAGTGACTGGCCGAGCGATTCTGAAACGAACCACTGCGCGAATCGCTCAGACTTAAGCCGCCACGCAGGTAGCCCTGGGGTGAAAACGCTACCGATCGCACCTCGTCGGTATGGCCCACCAAACTGTGAAACAGGGTCTGGGTCCGCACATCCCACACGCGGATCTGGTGGTCTTCACAGCCGCTTGCCAAGAAGCGCCCGTCGGGGCTGAAAGCGAGGGAAAAGACCCGACTGGAGGAGTCTTTGAGCTGGCCGTAGCGATCGCCGGTTTTGAGATCCCACAGGTCGATGGTACCGTTGGCGCTGCTGGCCAAAGTTTGGTTGTTGGGGCTAAAGGCTACCGCCCAGCACCAGCCGTCTTGGGCGTGCAGAGTGAGCATCGGCTGGGCATCGCTGACCCGCCACAGGTGAATTTCGTAGCTGACATCACTGGCTGCTAACAGCTGGCCATCGGGGCTAAAGGCAATGGCTAGCACCTGGCTAAAGGTGTCTTTAAACACCGAGCGCGACAGGTCAGTCTGGGCAAAGTTGGCGTTGTGCAGGGTGCTGTCTTGCAAATAGGCTTGCCAGATCGTCTGCCCAGAAAAATCCCAGCCCGCCAGCGAGATGTCAGCCTGCTGGAGCAGATTGAGCAGGTTGCCGCAGGCGTAGCTCTGCAAGCTCTGCCCGCGCCAGGTGTCGAGGTGGTGGCGCAGACGCTGAGCTAAACTGTCGGGCCGCAGCCGCAGCCGTTGCAGCACCGGTTGCAGAATCAGTCGAGTTTGGCCATCGCGAATATAGTCTTTAGCCTGGGCCAAAACCAGGGCATGGGTATGCAGCGGACTAGGGTCGATCGTCGGCGGTGCCAGAAGGGCCTGGCTGATCTGCTCTACCAGCCAGTCGGTCATGTATTCCATCACTACCGGCTGGAGGGTAAAGCGCGTGCTGTGAGAATTGGCTCGCGGGATGTCGCGCTCAATCAGCGATCGCCGCTCCAGGCTGGTGAGGGCTTCGATCAGTTCGCCCAAGGCTAGAGGCGCTACCAGGTAAGTGCGCACCTGCGCTAGGGTAACGGGCTCGCGATGAATGGCAAGCCAGGCCATCACCTGCTGCTCTACTGGTGTGAGGCGATCGAGCTGATGGGTCAGCAGATCGCGAATGTCGCCAAACACCGAGTCTCCCTGGGCCAAAATCTGCACAAACGGACCCAGCTGCCCGTCAAAGAAGTCTTGCACTACAGCAGCCACCATCTTGAGGGCCAGGGGGTTGCCTGCGTAGTGGTTGACCAAGTGCTGCCAGGCGGTAGGGGTACCTATAAACTGGCCTCGAGTCTGGAAAATTGACTGGCCGACCGGAGGCGGCAGCCCCCCTAGACGCAGCGAGCGAACTGGTAGGGTAGCCCCTTCCTGCTGGGCAATCTCTTTGAGTTTTTCGCGGCTGGTGAGCACGATGGTGCTGGAGTGGTCAACATTGCCCAAGCTGTAAAAGAGCTGGGCGTAGTTTTCGTAGCCCGGCTGGTAGGTGCCGGTGCGATCGCGTGGCTGCAAAATCGTTTCGCCGTTGTCGAGCACGATCAGACTGCGGTGCTGGCGCAGCTGGTCGAGCAGCGATCGCAGTAGTCCATCAAATTCAGCAGCGGTGTTGCCCCCCGGCGATAGCACACCCAGCAGGTCTTTGAGCAGGTCGTTGACGGTTGGGGCATGGCGCAGCGATCGCCAGATCACCACCTCAAAGCGGTCTTGCACCTGCTGGGCCAGCTTCACCGCCAGGGTGGTTTTGCCAATGCCTCCCATGCCAAACAGCCCCACTAGCCGACAGCCGTCGTTGACTACCCAGTCTTGCAGCTGAGCCAGCTCGTCGGTGCGGCCGTAGAACACTGCTGCGGTAGCTGCGTCGCCCCAGTCGCGGCGGCGTCGAAAGGGCGCTGCATTGGGGTTGCCTGCCGCCAAATCAGGAGCTTTGAGCTGGCGGGCTAAGACCGCTCGCAGGTTGCGCTTAGTGACTTTTTCACTCAGATGCTCAGAGAGGCACTGCCACAGGTCAGACCCCATTTGCTTGATGTAGCCTACCTCGTAGCCCAGGGCCAGGGCCGTGTCCTGGTAGGTGCGATCGCCCCAGGCTTGCTGAAATAACGTCACCTGAAGCTGGCTAAGCGCCACCCCATGCTCGGCGAGAACCCGTTCAACCAGTCCTAATGCATCGTCATCGGTCATGGGGGTGTATCCAGTGCTACTTGCTGCTCTAAAACCGAAGCGGCATGGGGCCTAGGGGGAGTTCTATGGAGCTGATCCTAGCCAAGCCCTACCCCCAACTTTGTACTTTGGGTAACATTTCGCCTGCCAGGCCGGGTTCTACCCGCTCAGAAACGTACTTTTGGCGAACTTTCCTCACACCTCTCAGCCCAGCCTGCGTTGGTAGTCTCTCCTTAACATTCAGCGCTTCAACCTGACTATCTTTCACCCTCACTAAGGAGAATCCCCCATGCGGAAACCCACGTTTCAGGTGACCCGTCGCCAGGCAATTCGGGGATTGCTGGCCACCGGTGCCTTTGGCCTGACGGTGAAACTCAGCGGCTGCAGCAACTCCCCCACAGCGGCGGGGGGCAACGACACCCTCACAGCGGGATTTATCTACGTCGGCCCCAAGGATGACTATGGCTACAACCAGGCCCACTCCGAGGGGCGCGCCAGCCTCGACTCCCTCGACGGCATTAAAACCTCCGAAGAGGCCAGCGTGCCCGAAACCAACGCGGTGCAGGAAAGCATCCGCAGCATGATTGACCTCGACGGGGCCACGGCAATTTTTGCGACCTCCTTTGGCTACTTTGACCCCCACGTACTGGCCCTGGCCAAAGACTTTCCTGAAGTGCAGTTTTTCCACTGCGGTGGCCTGTACGAAGAAGGCGTGCACCCCAACAACGTCGGCAGCTATTTTGGCTACATCGACGAAGCCCAATACGTCGCGGGCGTTGTTGCCGCCCACGCCTCAACCAGCAAGCGGCTAGGGTTTATCGGCGCCAAGCCCATTCCCCAGGTGTTGCGCAACGTCAACAGCTTTACCCTAGGGGCTCGCAGCATTGACCCTAGCGCCACTACCCAGGTGATTTTTACCGGCGACTGGGCCGACCCGGTGCGTGAGGCCGAGGCCGCCAACAGCATGGCCGACCAGGGGGTTGACGTGCTCACCTGCCACGTTGATAGCCCCAAGGTGGTGATTGAAACCGCCGAGCGGCGCGGCATTTTTGCTACGGGCTACCACGCCAACCAAGCTGAGCTGGCTCCCAAGGGCTACCTCACTGGGGCCGAGTGGGACTGGTCAACCGTGTACAAAAACTACGTCAGCCTGTTGCAGGAGGGCAAAACTCTGATGAATGGCGGTATTCCCCACCTGGTGCGGGGCGGCTTTAAGGATGGCTTTTTGAAGCTGTCGCCCTTTGGCCCAGCGGTGAGTGCCTCGGCCCAGCAGGCGGCAGAGGCCGCCCAGGCTCAGCTGATCTCTGGGGAGTTGGTGATTTACAAAGGCGAAATCAAAGACAACCAGGGCAAGACCGTGATTGCTGGCGGCAAGGAACTGGGGCAGACGGCGATCGAGCTGGAGCAGATGAACTGGCTGGCGGAAGGGGTGATGGGGAGTGTGGGGTAGAGGGGTGGGTGAGTAGATGGGTGGATGGGTAGGGGGTGAGGAAAGAGCTGCCGTATGGTGGGCATTGCCCACCATACGGCAGCCTTCGACCAACCCCATTTACTAATCCTCTATCCACTTATCAATGCGTGGTTGAGTACCCAGTGAAGAAAGGAGCAGAATCATGAGCGATCGCTGGCGGAGTCTTCTCGAAAAAATTTGCATTCCTGTTGGGGCGCTGCTGGCAGCTTTGGTGATATTTGGCCTATTTTGTGGCCTGGCGGGGGCAAACCCGTTGGGGGTCTATTACTCCATTTCCCGCGCCGCCTTTGGCAGCTGGAGTTCGTTTCAGAACACGCTGATTCAGGCGTCGCCGCTGATGCTGAGCGCCCTTTGTACGGCGCTGCCAGCTCGGCTGGGCTTGGTGATCATTGGCAATGAAGGGGCGTTGGTGCTGGGCGGGCTAGCCGCCGTGGCGGGCGGCCTCACCCTGGGAGGTTGGGGATTGCCCACCCCTGGGGTGCAGTTGGGTATGGCCTTCGCCGGGATGGCGGCGGGCGGCATCTGGATTGCCATTGTTGGGGCGCTGCGGCATTACCGAGCGGTGAATGAGACCATTAGCAGCCTGCTGATGAACTACATTGCGATCGCACTGCTCAACCACATGGTCAACGGCCCGATGAAGGATCCCAGCTCCCTCAACAAGCCCTCTAGCTATCCCCTACCCGAAATGCACATGCTGGGCAATCTGCCCGGTAGCCGGGTGCACTACGGCCTGGTGCTGGGGCTGGTGGCTTGCGGCCTGGCCTACTTCTTGATTCAGCGGACGACCTTTGGCTTTGCGGCACGCACCGCTGGGGGCAATGTGCGGGCGGCGCGAGTGGCAGGACTGCCCGTCGGCAAACTCACCCTGGCGATCTGCTTTTTGGGCGGGGCCTGCGCGGGTCTGGCGGGAATGGTTGAAGTGGCTGCCGTCCACGGTCGAGCCAACGAATCGCTAAACGCGAACTACGGCTACGGCGGCGTGCTGGTGGCCTTTATTGCTCGCCACAACCCGATCGCGGCCAGCTTGGTGGCCCTGCTCTTGGGCGGCATTCTCGCCAGCGGCGGCATTCTCCAGCGCAGCCACGGTTTGCCTGACGCCACGGTGATGGTGTTCCAGGGCATTGTGTTTCTGTCGGTGCTTTACAGCGACTCGCTCTACGGACGGCTGCCGATCTTTAAAGAGCGCGGCGTGCAGCCCAGTCCTCCAGTAGCAGTGGCAACCCCAGTCTAGATGGGTTGACTGGGGGTAATGGCAGACCTCAACTCGGCCGTACCTCAGTTCCCTCAGTCCATTGAACGCCTTCGACAAAAATCTACGGAGAGTTTAGAGCCATGGCCAGTGAAGCACTAGGGTGGTGGGGCGTTCCCCTCGCGATCATTGCTGGAACCCTGCGGGGCAGCGCCCCGTTTTTGTTGGTCAGCCTGGGGGAGTGTCTGACCGAAAAAAGCGGCAAGATCAACCTGGGACTGGAAGGCACTCTGCTCATGGGAGCCATGAGCGCCTACGCCGTATCGTACCTAACCGGGTCGCCCTGGCTCGGGGTGATTGTGGCCGGTGTAGCCGGTATGTTTTTAGGGCTAATTCACGGCTGGCTGGCCCAGCAGCCTCGGGTGAATGACGTGGCGGTGGGCATTGCCATGATTATTTTTGGCAGCGGTCTGGCGTTCTTTTTGGGCAAGCCCTTCATTCAGCCCTCGGCGCCTCAGCTACCGACGCTATCCCTGGCGGGGTGGACCCAAATTCCTCAGCTCGAGTCGGCCCTGAGCATTAGCCCGCTGTTTATTTTGGGGGTGGCGATCGCCCCCCTGATGCAGTGGTTTTTTCGCTCTAGCCGCTGGGGTTTGCTCATTCGCGCCGTGGGCGACAGCCCCGATGCCGCCAAGGCAATGGGGATTTCGATCTTTAAGGTGCGGATGGCCAGCATTGTGGCGGGCAGCTTTTTGGCCGGTATCGGAGGCGCATCCCTATCGCTGTTTTATCCCGGCAGTTGGTCAGAGCGGATCTCGAGCGGTCAGGGCTTGATGGCCGTGGCCCTGGTGATTTTCGCCCGCTGGAACCCGGTGCAGTGTCTCTACGCATCGCTGCTGTTTGGCGGTGCCCAGGCCATCGGCCCGGCCCTGCAATCGGTGGGCATTGACGCCTACTACTATTTGTTCAACGCCTCGCCGTACATTTTGACTCTGCTGATTATGGTGATTACCTGCTCGCCCAAGCGCACCTTAACCGGCGCACCGGGATCATTGGGACAAGCTCAGGAGTAACAGTTTGCCACCGTCTTTTAAAGCACTTTGTAGGAACGTTTCGCACTGTAGGTTGGGTGAACGCAGTGCAACCCAACAGCGGCAGATTCGTTAGGTGCCGCTTCGCTCTAACCCAACCTACGTGCGTTACTGCCCTCCGTTAGCCATAGAAATGGAGAGAACCCATGGGAATTTTCGTTGAAGCTGAGCCGTATCCATACCCCTACAACGGGGAGCTGCGGCCCGAAAATACGGCGCTGATTGTGATCGATATGCAGACTGATTTCTGCGGCATTGGCGGCTATGTCGACAAAATGGGCTACGACCTGTCGCTCACCCGCGCCCCAATTCAGCCGATCGCCAGGCTGCTAGAGGTGCTGCGCGATCGCAACTTCACCATCATCCACACCCGCGAGGGCCATCGCCCCGATCTCGCAGACCTGCCGGAAAACAAACAGTGGCGATCGCGCCAGATTGGCGCGGGCATTGGTGACCCTGGCCCCTGCGGGCGCATTTTGGTGCGCGGCGAACCCGGCTGGGAACTCATCCCCGAGCTGCAACCCCTACCCGGCGAAGTGGTGATCGACAAACCCGGCAAAGGCTCCTTCTACGCCACCGATCTGGATTTAATTCTCACCCGCAAAGGCATTCGCAACCTGATTCTGGCGGGCATCACCACCGATGTGTGCGTCCACACCACCATGCGCGACGCCAACGATCGCGGCTACGAGTGCCTGCTGCTGTCTGACTGCACCGGCGCTACGGACTACGGCAACCACTTGGCCGCGCTGAAAATGGTCAAAATGCAGGGCGGTGTGTTCGGTGCTGTAGCCCATTCCGAAGCCCTGATCGAGGCTTTGGCCCAATCTGAGATGAGTTTGGGGGAAATGGTGGGCAGTGCCCACCCTACGGTTGTTTCGCAAGCACATCCTACTTTTTCTTAAATCTCCCCATCACTCCCTACTCCCTACTCCCCTATGAAAACCGCAGTTGCTGCACCGCAGATCAAAACCGCCCCGCCCGAGCTAGAGGTGATCAATCTCACCAAACGCTTTGGCACCTTCACCGCCCTCGACCAGGTCTCGATCAAAGTCACCCCCGGCAGCTTTCACGCCCTGCTGGGCGAAAACGGGGCAGGTAAAAGCACCTTGGTGAAATGCATCATGGGCTTTTACACCCCCACCTCGGGGAAAGTACTGGTCGATAAACTATGCCGCGATATTGACAGCCCCAAGGATGCCCACCACTTTGGACTGGGCATGGTCTACCAGCACTTCACCTCGGTGCCCGCCATGACCGTGGCCGAAAACCTGGTGCTATCGCGCTACGACAGCCCCCAGTGGATCAACTGGAAAGCCGAGTACGATCGCCTCGACGCCTTTATGGCCACCTCCCCCTTTCAGATCGATCTGCGCACCCCGATCTCTCAGCTGGCGGCGGGCCAAAAGCAAAAGCTCGAAATTCTCAAGCAGCTCTACCTAAATAGCCGGGTGCTGATTCTCGATGAGCCCACCTCGGTGCTTACTCCTGACGAAGCCGATGAGGTGCTGGGCCTGCTGCGGGAAGAAGTCACCGCTGGCCACCTCAGCGTGCTGATGATTTCCCACAAGTTTCGCGAGGTGATGGCCTTTACCGACGAGGTGACGGTGTTGCGCAAGGGCAAGCTGGCGGGCCACGGCTACGTGCGCGATTTAACCGTCGATGACATGGCCCATATGATGCTGGGCGAAAAAACCGAAGCCACGCCGGTCGAAAAAGTCGCGATCGCCGACTCGCGGCCCGTTTTAGAGCTCAAAGACCTGTGCGCCGATCGCGACAATGGCTTACCCGCCGTGTGCAGCGCCAGCCTGATCGTCAAGAGCGGTGAAATTGTGGGCATCGCGGGCGTCTCGGGCAACGGCCAGCGCGAGCTAGTGGAAGTGCTGGCGGGTCAGCGCCCCCGCCACAGCGGCGACATTCTCGTCAACGGCGAGCCCTACCAGTCGACCCGCAAAGAAATGGCCCGCCACCAGGTCTACACCCTGCCCGAAGAACCGCTGCGCAACGCCTGCGTGCCTCACATGAGCGTAGCCGAAAACATGGCCCTGCGTACCTTCGACTGCCCGCCCCAGGCGCGGCGCGGCTGGCTGCTCAGCCTCAGCAGCATTCGGCGCATGGCAGAGGGTTTAGTCCAGGTATTTTCGGTCAAAACCCCGTCGGTGGATACCCCAGTGGGCCATCTCTCCGGCGGCAACGTGCAGCGCACCGTGCTGGCCCGCGAGCTGTCGTCGAAGGATATCAACCTGTTGATTGCCGCTAACCCCTGCTTTGGTCTCGACTTTTCGGCAGTTGACTACATTCACAGCCAGATCCTCGCCGCCCGCAATCGCGGTGTGGCGGTGCTGCTGGTCAGCGAAGACCTGGATGAGCTGCTGAAGCTGAGCGATCGCATCTTTGTGATCAGCGGCGGCGAGCTGGTTTACGAAAGCCCCACCGCCGCCGCTGACATCAAAACCCTAGGCCACAAAATGGCTGGGCATTAGTGGACGGGTGGATAGGTGGATGGGTAGGAGGGTGGATGAGTGGGAGAGTTATGCTAAAACCGATTGTTTTGCGCGATCTGAAAACGATGGCGGTTGACCCGGCGCTAGATTGGGAGCCGTTTCGCCCGGGGGTCGATATCCATCGGCTTTACCCCGCCGAACCCAATGGGACCGGTGCCGCGCTGCTGCGCTACCAGCCTGGAGCCTCAGTTCCCCGTCACCTGCACACCGGGTTTGAGCATATTTTGGTGCTGTCAGGCTCCCAATCTGACGACAACGGCACTTATACTGCTGGCACCTTAGTTATCAATCCGCCTGACACCCGCCACACCGTCAGCAGCGCCGAGGGCTGCATCGTCCTCGCCATCTGGGCCAAACCCATCGAGATCGAAACCTAAAGCAGACGCCACCCACCCCTTACCCGCCCACCCCCTACCCCTCCACCCCCTACCCATCCACCATGCCCCTACCCGCCATTCCCTACCCCTACCCCCTACCCACCACCGGCCTAGCGCTGCTCATCATCGACATGCAGCGCGATTTCATCGAGCCCGGCGGTTTTGGCGATGCCTTAGGCAACGATGTCAGCCTGCTGCGGTCGATCATTCCCAACGTGCAGGCGTTGCAGGAGGCGTTTCGGCGCTACCATCTGCCCATTTTTCAGACTGTAGAAGGGCATCTGCCGGACCTGTCAGACTGTCCCCCGTCGAAGCGCGATCGCGGCAATGGCTCGCTCAAAATCGGCGATCGCGGCCCCATGGGGCGAATCTTGGTGCTGGGCGAACCGGGCAACGGCATCATCCCCGAACTCGCGCCCTTGCCCAACGAGGTGATCATTCCCAAACCGGGCAAGGGAGCCTTTTACGCCACTGAGCTAGAAGCTCACCTCAAAGCCCAAGACATCACCCACTTGATTGTTACCGGCGTTACCACCGAGGTCTGCGTGCAGACCACCATGCGAGAGGCCAACGATCGGGGTTACGAATGTCTGCTGGTCGAAGACGCCACCGAGAGCTATTTTCCCGAATTTAAGCAGTCCACCCTCGAAATGGTGCGCGCCCAGGATGGCATCATCGGCTGGACGGGGCATACCGAGGCGCTGCTCAGCGCCCTAGCAGCTCAGTACGAAACTCCGGTACCGGCCTAGGGAATAGCGCAAGTGTGAGTCCAAGCACGCCGTTAAAAAGCGTTTGGAGGCGATCGCCGCCTCTTGCCCCCCTAAGGTCTCCTGTGCAACCTTGTCACTCTGTCAAATCGAAGGTTTATGGGTTATCCCTTCTGGCAGACAACATCACTTGCCTTTAATCGTTAAGGTCTGTAACGAAAGCGTTGTTCGGCTAACCTTTTCAAAACTTTAGTTCAGCTTGAACTCAGGTTTTGGCGGAAAAGCACAGCGCAGAACCTTACACAGGAAGTCCCCATGACTAACTCAACTCTAGACACGATTAAAGAGCCTCTACAACAGTTTGAAAACTTCGATGCTGACACCCAGCTAGCGCTGTTGTGGTACGGCTATTTGGACATCAAAGATCAGCTCAATCCTAACCCCGACAGCAAGGTAGAAGGAATGGGCCAAACCCTCTACGACCACATAGTCGTTCTGTCCAAAGATGACCAACTTCAAGCTCAGCGTGATATCGCCAACCGAGCTGATACCGACATCAGCAAACAGTATGGTGCCCTCAGCCCCTCGTCGAAGCTAGAGACTTGGCTACTACTGGCCCAGGGTATGGAGTCGGGCGAGATCATTAACGTCCCCAGCGACTACTCTTTGCCTGAGCACACCCAGGGGTTTGTCGATCAAATCAAAGCCTTAGACTTTGAGCAGCGGATTACCTTTACCCGCGACGCAGTTACCGGCATGGGTGCGTAAAAGGTCACTCTCGGGTAGCAGCAGATGCCCCCGATGGGCACCGGCTAACAAATAATTTGTAGTTAGCTACTGCCGTCTATTCACATCAGAAGTCGACATGTTTGTAGCCGGGTAAGTGGATTCTGGCTGAGCAACAATTGGCTTTGCGAGGCTCCGCTAGCACTTTGCCCAATCTGCATATTTGAATTTGACAGAACAATAAATTTTAGGAGTTGGCCGTTGCGGCTAGCTCCTTTTTTTTGAGCAGTTTAGCTATTGGTGTAAGTTCGACCCGCTGCCCCCGTCGAGCATACTGTTTTGAATAGAGTTTAAGTAGAATTCAGCATTACCCATCTCTCATGAGCATTTTGACAAGGATAAAATAGTGAATAACCCAAAACTTTCCACCGACTCCTTAATAGCTCTGCCTTTTCAATATTTCTAAAAAGGTTTCGAACAGTTCAAAAAACGACCGTTCTACCCGTTGGCAGATCGGCAAAGATTTTCACGAAACCATTGACAGGAGGGGATTCGACGCGATACACCATGGGGGCGTAGGGCAATAATAGTTGACAGCATGCAAAGTTTGTTTAAGTTTCGGCAATATCTGCATCAGAAGAGGTGGACATGAATGCCAACTTGATCATGTCCAACATTCTGAATCCTCCGGTGCTATTTTTCTTTTTGGGAATGATAGCTGTTTTAGTCAAATCTGATTTAGAGATCCCGCCGCCAATTCCAAAGCTATTTTCTCTGTATTTGCTGTTATCGATTGGGTTTAAAGGTGGGGTTGAGCTAACCAAAAGTGGTATCAACCAGCAGGTAGTTCTGACGATTTTGGCGGCGATCGTAATGGCCTGCGTCGTGCCGCTATACACGTTTTTTATTCTGCGGCTGAAGCTCGACACCTACGACTCAGCAGCGATCGCAGCCACCTACGGTTCGATCAGCGCCGTTACCTTCATTACGGCCAGCGCCTTCCTCACCGAGTTGGGCATGCCCTTTGACGGGTTTATGGTGGCCGCCCTGGCCCTAATGGAATCCCCCGCCATCATTGTCGGGCTGATTCTAGTAAATTTCTTCGCTAGGGACGAAAATCGAGAATTTGTTTGGTCTGAGGTTTTGCGAGATGCCTTTCTCAACAGCTCGGTCTTTCTGCTGGTCGGCAGCTTAATCATCGGTGTGCTCACTGGAGAGCACGGTTGGGAAGTCTTGTCGCCCTTCACCCAGCAGATGTTCTACGGGGTGCTGACCTTCTTCTTGCTCGACATGGGCCTAGTCGCGGCTCGGCGCATTAAAGACTTGCAAAAAACCGGCTTGTTCCTAATTTCATTTGCCATACTGATCCCAATACTGAATGCAGGCGTTGGATTGCTAATCGCCAGGGCGATCAATATGTCCCAAGGTAATGCCCTCCTATTTGCTGTGCTGTGTGCCAGCGCATCCTATATTGCGGTGCCAGCAGCCATGCGGCTAACGGTGCCCGAGGCCAACCCGAGCCTGTACGTTTCTACGGCTTTAGCGGTCACGTTTCCGTTCAACATTACTGTCGGAATTCCGCTTTATCTGTACGGCATTAACCTGTTGTGGAGCTAAGCCATGCACCTTGTAAAAAAAATTGAGATTATTGCCAACTCCTTTGAGCTGGCCAAGATTTTAGAGAGCCTAAAAAAATCAGGAGTTCACGGTCACGCGGTGATTCGCAACGTAGAGGGCGAGGGGCTGCGAGGCGGCAGCGAAGACCTCGACATGACCATGCTTGACAACGTCTACATCGTCGCGTTTTGCATGCCTGACGAAATCAAAACCGTGGCCGAGAACGTGCGGCCGCTGCTGAACAAATTTGGCGGCACCTGTTACATCTCCGATGTAATGGAAATCCGTTCCGTGAAATGTGTGGCGTCGCTGTAAGGAATTGCGTTATGGACCATAGCGATAGAGGTATTGATCGCCGTCGGGTGCTGACTTTTGGCGGTGGATTATTGGGGTTAGCGGCGCTGAGCCCAGCGCTCTGGCCGATGAAATCGGCAGCGGGGGCGACGTTAGCACCGTCATCCCTCAGCCCTGATGAGGCGCTGCAGCGGTTGCTAAACGGTAACCAGCGGTTTACTGGGCACCACCTCGAACACCCCGACCAGTCGGAGGAGCGGGTGCTAGAACTGACTCAGTCCCAGCATCCCTTCGCCACAGTGCTCAGCTGTGCCGACTCGCGGGTGGCGGCTGAGATCATCTTTGATCAGGGCCTAGGCGACATCTTTGATGTGCGAGTGGCGGGCAATATTGCCACGCCTGAGGTGGTGGGCAGCATTGAGTATGCAGTGGAGCTGCTGGAAACTCCACTGCTGATGGTGCTGGGCCATGAGCGCTGTGGCGCAGTGACAGCAGCCGTAAAAAATGAACCGCTACCGGGAGATATCGGTACCTTTGTCCAGGCAATTTTGCCGGCGGTGAACCAGGTGCAGGGGCAGCCTGGGGATGCAGTGGACAACGCCGTGACGGCCAACGTGCGCTACCAGGTCGAGCAGGTGTTGAGGTCGTCGCTGGTGCGCGATCGCCAGCGGTCGGGCCAGCTTCAGGTGGTTGGTGCCCGCTACGACCTCGATACCGGCACCGTCACCCTAGTGACTTAAGGCGTTTACCGCAGCCTCTCCAGCAGATGCTCGCCCACTCGCAGGGCATTGGCAATCACCGTCAGCGCTACCCCCACGCTGGCGCTGGAGGGCATAAAGCTGCTGTCGACCACGTAGAGGTTATCGAGCTCGTGGGCGCGGCAGTTAACGTCGAGTACGAAGTTGGTGGGGTCAGTGCCCATGCGGCAGGTGCCACACTGGTAAGCCATCACCGACTGGGGCACCTCGCCGCGCGGGTGCAGGCCCGATCGCGAGAACAGGCTGCTGTCTTTTTCGACTGACTTGAGCACGTCGAGCCAGCGATACACGAGGCGATCGTGGGCTTCGGCGTTGTTGGCGGTGAATGCCACCGAGAGCTTGCCGTCCTTCACCGTCACCCGGTTTTTGGGGTCGGGCAGCACCTCGGTCATGGCCCACCAGGCGATCGATCGCGTCGCCAGCTGCTTTAGCCCGAAGTTGGGCATAAACTTGGTAACCAGCGAGAGCACCGGCGGCGACTCGGCAAAGATGGCGTCTTGCAGCACTCCGCCCATGTTTTGTATGTGGCCCATGGGATAGTCGACCTGGCTGTCGCCCCAGTAGTAGTCGTTGATGCCCACCGATCGCGGAAATTTTCCAGAGTTGGACTGGGCCGTGACCTGCACAATCGAACTCAGCTGAGTCTTCATCAGGTTGCGACCCACCTGATCAGAGCTGTTTGCCAACCCGTGGGGGTGCTTCTCGTTGACCGATTGCAGCAGCAGCGCTGCCGAATTCACGGCCCCGCAGGCCAGCACAACGATGTTGGCCATAAAGATATAGAGCTGTCCGTTGATCTCGGCCTGCACCGCCTTGACCGCTGTCCCCGCCGGGTTAGTGAGAATGCCGGTAACTTTAGCCGAGGTCTTGAGGGTAACGTTGCCAAAATCTAAAGCCGGATTGACTCCAAACACCTCAGCATCCCCGGTCGGGTCATCCTCCCGCAGCGATAGCGATATCGGCAGCGGATAGGGGTGGCAACCTTGGTTAGCAATGCCCTCTACTACGGGCTGAATGGTGGGATCGTGGGCGATCGGCGGATAGGCAAAATCCCCGCTTCGGCTTGGCTCAGTAGGATCTATCCCACCCTGACCATGCACCTGATACATCGCCTCCGCCTCGGTGTAGTAAGGCTCAAAGTCACTGTACTTGAGGCACCACTCAGGCGAAGGGCCGTCTTGGTGATTCACCATTTCAAAGTCTTTTTCACGCATGCGCTGCAGGGCAGCCCCGTAGATCTTGGTGTTGCCACCGATCGCATACTTCATCTGTGGCGTAAAGGGTTCACCCTCGCCGTCGTACCACTGCTCGGGAGCGTGGTAGCGCTGCTTTTCAAAGATATCCACATCGCTGATATTTTGCTCTTCCAAGGGCATCGCGCTGCCGCGCTCTAGCAGCAAAATCCGCTTACCCGAGGGCGCAAGCTTGCGTGCCAAAGTACCGCCCCCCGCTCCGGTACCGACAATGATCACGTCGTAGTGCTGGTCGTCGATAATCATGGGATTCCTTACCAATGGAGCTTTCAGGGAGCGTCAGAATTTCTTCTTTAAGTAGCCTGTAACACCCGACTGCCGGTTTTTGAATAGTCGATTACTGCCAAACGTAGATCAAGATAAACAGGATGATCCAAATTACGTCGACGAAGTGCCAAAACAACGAGGTTGCTGCCACGCCAAACTCGCCCCCGGCATAATTGTTGGGCAAAAACGATCGCCCCAGCATAATCCCCTGCAAGAGCACGCCAGTCATCACGTGCAGGCCGTGGAAGCCGGTCAGCAGGTAGAAGGTGCCACCAAACACACCGTCAGTAAAGCCAAAGGGCAGCCCCATCCACTCCACCGCCTGGCCGTAGAGAAAGAAGCTGCCCATAGCAATGGTCAACAGCCAAAAGGCGCGAAAGCCCCAGAGATTTTCTTTGCGCAAAAACCGCTCGGCAAAGTAAATCACAAAACTGCTCGACACCAGCACGATGGTATTGATCAGCGGTTCGCGCACCTCTAGACCCTCGACGCCTGCCGGCAACCAGTCGGTAAGATTGGTTTTGTAGACAATGTAGCCTACAAAAAAGCTCAAGAAAATCACGCTTTCTGACAGCAGAAAGATGATGAAGCCAAACATGCGATGGTCTTCTTCTTCGTGCTCGGCGGCGTGGGCGCTGTGGGTATTGAGGGTGGGATCGAGGTTAGCTGTGCTCACTGATCAACTCTCCAGCGGGATTGTTGGCAACTAAAGATTCATCGGAGCCATAACCGTAGGGGCCAGACACGACAATCGGAATTTCTTCAAAATTTTCGACCGGCGGCGGCGAAGAAATCAGCCACTCCAGACCGATCGCATTCCAAGGGTTGGCCGGGGCTCGCTTGCCCAGCACCCAGGAGCTCACGATATTGAGAATAAAGGGCAGGGTTGAAACCCCCAGCAAAAAGCCACCCAAACTAGCAATCACGTTCCAGTAGGCAAACTCGGGGTCGTAGGAGGCTACCCGTCGGGGCATACCCATTAGCCCCAGAGGGTGCATGGGGAAGAAATTGAGGTTGACGCCGATGAAGGTGAGGGCAAAGTGCAGCTTGCCCAGCCCCTCGTAATACATGTGGCCCGTCATCTTAGGGAACCAGTGGTAGATGGCGGCGTAGATACCCATCACCGTAGCGCCATAGATCACGTAGTGGAAATGGCCCACCACAAAGTAGGTGTTGTTGACGTGGATGTCGAAGGGCACGGCCCCCAGCATGACGCCGGTAATGCCCGCAAACAAAAAGCAGACCAGGCCGCCCAGGGCAAACAACATGGGAGTATCGAGCCGCAGTTTGCCGCCCCATACCGTGGCTACCCAGGCAAATACCTTTACCCCGGTGGGCACCGAAATCAGCATGGTGGAGAACATAAACAGCATCCGCATCCAGCTGGGGGTGCCGCTAGCAAACATGTGGTGCACCCACACCATGGCGCTGAGCACGGTGATGATCACCGAAGACACCACCACAAATCGGTAGCCAAACAGGGGTTTGCGGGCGTAGACCGGAAAAATCTCAGAAAATGTGCCAAAGATCGGCAGAATAATCACGTAAACCGCCGGGTGGGAGTAGAACCAAAAGAAGTGTTGATACAGCACTGGGTCGCCGCCCTTAGCCGGGTCGAAAAAGCTGGTGCCTGCCGTCAAATCCAGCAGCAGCATCACGGCCCCCGCTGTCAGGGAGGGCAAACCAAAAAGCTGAATCATCTGGGCGCTGAGCACCGTCCAGCAAAAGGCGGGCATTCTAAACCAGCCCATGCCTGGGGCGCGCATGCGAAAGATGGTGGTGACAAAGTTGACCGCCCCCATAATCGAGGAGACGCCCGAGAGGGCCACCGCCAGCAGCCACAGCACCTGGCCGTTAATGAGATTGCCGGTGGGATTTTGCAGACTGACCGGGGGGTAGGCCCACCAGCCCGACTGCGACGGCCCGCCCGGCACAAAGAAACTGACCATCAGCAGGGTGCCAAACACCGGCACTAGCCAGAAAGCGGCGGCGTTGAGCCGGGGGAAGGCCATATCCCGCGCCCCAATCATCAAGGGCACTAGGTAGTTGGACAACCCGTTGAGCATCGGGAAGGTCCACATGAACAGCATGATGGTGCCGTGCATGGTGAACAGGGCATTGTAGACGGTGCGATCGACCAAGTCGGCCTCGGGGGTAATTAGCTCACCCCGCATGACCATAGCCAGCAGCCCGCCGATCAGGAAGAACACAAAGGCGGTGACCATGTACTGAATGCCAATCACCTTGTGGTCGGTGCTGAAGCTGAAAAACCGTCGCCAGTTGTTGGGAGCACCGGGAAACGGCTGATCGCTCTTGGCGGCGATCGCATCGAGCGACGCATTACTCATAGCTATCTTCCTCAGAGCTGGCAAAATTTACACGGGGTGGTGGAGCCGGTTCGACGGTTTTCCAGCCGGCGCTGATGGGGCGATCGCCCAATTTAGTGAATTCGCGAAAGGCGCGATTGTCAGCCTCGGTGAGGGGCTGCTGAGCGGCGGTGGCCAGCCACTGCTGGTAGGCCTCGGCCGACTCAACCACCACAATGCCCTGGTTAGCGGCAAAGTAGGTGCCGCTGTAGTCAGAGTCGCGCAGCCGGTAGCGCCCCTCGCGGATGGGCATAAAACCAAAGTCGATGGTGCTGCCGGGAATCACATCCTGCTTGACGCGAAAGGCGGGCACGTAGAACCCGTGCAGTACGTCTTCAGAAATCAGCTTTAACCTGGCCCGCTCGTTCACCGGCAGGTGCAACTCGGTGCTGATGATGTTTTGATCGGGGTAGTGAAACTCCCAGGCCCACTGGCGCACATGGACTTCGATCGGGGTTTTCTCGGGCACGGCGGGCAGGGTTGCGGCCTCGGCGGGGGGCATCAGGCCCAGGTTGGGCACGTGGTTCATGTGCTCCATCGGGCCGAGAATCGCCATCTGGTCGTAAATCTGGTAGCTGTAGGTGGCAATCCAGATCACCAGCCCCAAAGGAATCGTGGTCCAGAGAACTTCGACCAGCAGGTTGCCTTCGACCGGGGGGCCATCGCTGATGTCGTACTTGTCCGCCCGCTGAAACAGCACCGAGTACAGCAGCGCAGTGGTGACGCCCAAAAAGATGAAGCTGCCGATGGTGGTCAAAAAGCCAAACAGGTCGTCGACCAGCAATGCCTCGGCTGAGGCCTGGGGCGGCATCCAGAGATAAGCCTGGCGACCGACCCAAACGCTGATTGCGGCATCGGCGATCACCAAGGCGACCAGCTGGGCAACGGTGCGAAAGGAAAGGCTGCGGGGTTTTTCCGGTGTTGTCGGTGTCGTCATATCGCTGTGGTTCCTCTAGATCTGGTTGGGGTTGCCCCCCGATCGCAGCAGTTGATCGGCCGTGACATGCACCCCAAAATCACCTCCCAGGTGAGCGCCCAGGGTGCCCTGAGCAAACATCAGCGCAAAGACGACTAGTCCCAGTAAAAGGTAGCTCCACTGCACCTGCCGGGCCCGGTCTTGCCGCCACAGATAGCGCTGAAACCCTCGCCATATGGTCATAGCTACAATCAGCGTCAGGATCAGCACGCCCCCCAGACCGTGCCAGACCATGGTGTCTTTGATCCCTAGCCCCCAGGCACTGACCCCAGGCACCGACATGTCGGCCAGCAAAATTTCGTAAAAGCCAGCAGCAACAGTAAAGAAGGTGATGATGGCAGCGGCCACCATGTTGTACCAGCCCACATCAAACAAGTTGGAGCGGGTGGCCGGAATCGCCAAAAACTTAAACACCCGCTTTTCTAGAGGAAACAGCGCCCCCACAATATCAAAGCCAATCGCCACAATAAACAGACCCAGCGTCAAATGCACCAGGTTGGGGTGAATGGGAATGGCGTACGGCAGATCGTTAGGCCCTGTCTTAGCCACCAAAGACCAAACAATCACAGTAGACCTCCCCGGGTGGCTTCTACTAAGGGCGCGCTGTGCAGCCCATAAACCCAAACCAGCTTGTCGCCCAAATAAACTTGGAAGAGCACAATCCCAGTTAGCAGCACGTTTAAGCCTAGGTAGGGCATGGGCAACTGGTCAGGGGTGCGAATGCGAATAATGTAGCGCCAGCCGGTCAGAGCGGCGATGATGCCCGAAAGTGACCAGCCAATCAGGGTGTGTAAGTTCAGGTCGTTGACGGCGGCGGCGTAGGGTTCTGCTAGACCGGCTTCGATCTGGCCAAAGATAATGGCGATGAAGATAGACACTGTGGCGAATACCATGTTCCACCAGCCCACTTCAAACAGGCGGGTGTTTTTGGTTAAATAACCCACTAGATCGCAGAAGACGGCAAACAGCACCATCGCAATCACGAAGTGCACCACAATCGGGTGAATGGTGTCGGGGTAGGGAAGATTGTGGTCGTTGAGAGGGGGCAGGTACTCAAACACGGGGCTTTCCTTGGGGGTAGGGGGCTTGAGCGACAAGGGGAACGACACGGTTAGAGTTTAGCGCTTGGGTAGCCTTTGTGCTGGCCGCAGGTTGAGCATAACAAGCTGCTCTCTATAGGGTAGGTATCAGAGCTATCAATAGCTAGGGCTATCTTAAATGTGGGCAGATTCCCTTACTGGTAAGGTAGGAATCAGTCTTGTTTTTGTGAAATGCTAATCCTTGCTGAGAGGATTTTGTTCTGCTTGTCGGTAGAGCGTGGGGAGGCGTGAAATGTTGCTTAGGGAGGAGGGCAGGATGGGGAGCGATCGCAATTCTGTAGGGGCAAATTGCACTTGCCTAGTGCAATATCTGTCGTGCTAAATCGGGGATACGCGGCGCACAATTGGGGTCAAAAGCCAGATTTACCGCTGGGGCCATTTCGCAGGCCCCAGACCCCCGTCGAGAATGGCGTTCCGCCGCCCTTCACCCCACGGAAAGGATAGGCTGATCATCGGTTTAAACCTTTGTTTTGCGAATTGGCATTTGGGTGATTGCGATCGGCCTCTTATTGCATCCTCATCTCCCTCACCTTCCCCATCTCCCCGCTCACCTACTCGTTCATGTTCTTGTAAGTCGCTACCGCCGAGGGTGAGATCCGGTTCAAATAGCGGAAGATCCAGTACTTGAAGATGGTGTCGAGGATGACTGGGAAGGTGGCGATGAATAGAAAGATGAAGTCGCGGTTGGCGGGTAGGCCTAGGTGTCGCGAGAGCCCTTCTAGGATGATTTCCCAGCCGTGGGGCGAGTGGAAGCCGACGAATGTGTCGGTAAAGAGAATGATGATGAATGCTTTGGCGCTGTCGCTGAGGCCGTAGACGATCTCATCCATGAAGGCTTTGATGTTGGCTACGTCCTGCTTGCGGTAAATCAGCAGCAGGGCAAAGGCGATCGCCGCCAAAATGTCAGAAAACACGTTTTTGACGGAGCTAGCGCTGCGATCGCGGTACTCTTCCTCGACTTCGGCGGCTTTATCGCGAACTCGCTCTTCGATATTCAGCTCGGATAGAGCTGGGACTTTGCCGATTAGCACCTCAAAGCGCAGACGCTCTTCAAACTGCTGAAGCTCGTGGAGGGCTTCTTCCTCCATTTCGGGATTGAGAAAGACTTCGATTTCTTCGCCCCCGGCCCTCACCCGATCGACGATCGGCCCGACGATGAAGGCTTTGGTAAACTGCTGGGTCAGCAGCGGCACAATCACCAGCAGCAGCACAAACCGAATGGCGGCGGTGGTTTTGGCTTTAGAGTTGCGGAACTCCTTAACTATCTCCTGCTCGGCGTTGGGGTCGAGGTCTTGGCGAATGCGATCGACGGTGCGGAGAATGGAGCGGGGCAGCACGTTGGCCCGGTCGGAGAGGCCCGCTGCCCGGGTGCCGTCTTGGGGAGGAGTGATGGGCGTCAGCCCGTTTGGACCGGTTAACAGCTGCCCATCCCGCGCCTGGTCAGTCCGCGATCGCAGCACCTGGCCCGAAGGAGCGGGCTCTAAGCTGCCGCTGGCCCCGTTGGCGAGGGTGATCACCCGTTCGGGGTTGGTGTCGAGGCTGGCGTAGCGGGCCAGCACGTCGTCGATCAGCTGGAGCTTGCGAAAAAACATCGCCTGCTGGTCAATCACGCTGACGGCTAGCTCATCGGCCCCAGCAGCAGGTAGCTGCACCTCTGTCACCCTGGGGTCAGTGACCCGCACGAGCGATCGACTGGTTCGAAACACAGCCATGCGAACCTTGATTAGGTTCAGGTATTTTTTTAGCTCACCCTGGAAGTAGGCGATGGCGCTGTCGCCGTAGCTGCCGTAGCGGGGCGAGATCGGGTTGCCACCAAAGTACTCACGCTCGATCGCCTCAATCATTTGGGCGGCTTCATAGGCCTGGTTAAGGGCACGCTCGGGTGTGCGAGAAACCCACCGCTGGGCGCTGCGAAAAAAGCCTGAGTTCTGCATTGGGTTGGGTGCTGGCGCTGAGATGTCCCGATCCTACTACAGTCGGTTAAGACCAGGGGATGAGGAGCGGCAGACAAGGCAGCATATATATGCATTGATATATACGTGTGCTGAACACCGTAAACCGTTCCTGAGCGAAGTCATCGGCAACGTTTTTTGGAACTAACTAGAAGATTGCTTACAGCTGCTAGCAATTCTCAGGGTGCTAGCTCATTTCAAACTACTAAATCAGAAAAGTCACGGTCCATTGAGGCCAGATTAGTCTGCACACCACTGCGGCGGATGCCGCCCGTTTGAATATCAAAGCCAATGATTTCACCGCCCAGTTCAGGCACGATACGACAGGCATAGAGCCCTTGAGTCTCTGGGGCCAGCACATGAATAGCTTGGCTGGATAGGGGCAATGGGGTGCGATCGCCCTCTCGAACCGGTCTTTGACCATCGCGCTCCTGCGTCCAAAGTGGGGGAATAGTGATGCCCTGGAAGCCACCTAACCCTCCTGTAACGGCTGAAAAATCGTATTTTGCCCAGCACGAAAACACCAACTCATAGCTATCTTCAGCATGTTGATAGAGCTGTGGCACTTCCATCTCAGAGTAGTAGCCAGGTTCTAACAGCGGCGGGAGGTATTGCCATTCACGATCTCCGCGCACAGCTTGGGCAAAGTTGTCGTCGTCAACTTGCAATAGGGCAATTACCCCACTCCTGCCCATCGGGCCATTCAATGCCTTGGCTGACACCAGCATAAAAATTTGGCGGCTGGCTCGATGTCGGAATAAAAATGGATCTCGCCAGGCGTGAATGGTGAGATCGTCAGCAATACTTCGGGCTTGATAGAAGAGTTTTGGCTTTAGCTGGGTGTTAAAGAAATGCCACTGATTAGAGAACAGATCGTTGGTGTGAGCAACGCCTATGCTCTGGGTCATGCCATTATCTTGATAACGCTCTCTCGATGTAAAAAATATGAGATAGCTGTCTTGAGCTTTGATGATATCTCCGCTCCAGATGCAGGTATTTGCCCAATGATTTGGAGGAGGCTTTAGCACGTCAAAACTGCTCTCATCGCCCCAATCGATCGAGACAAAATCTGTGGTGGTGGCGTAGCCTACGCAGGAGGCGTAATGGTGCTGCTCTGACGCTACGAGGGCTCGATCGGCATTTAGGTAGAAAACATGAAAGAATTTGGCTTCTGGGTCAAATCGATACCAAAAATCCCAGACGTGGCGACTGGGATGCTGGGTTGAAAAGGGCATTTTGCCACCTTTACAAACGTCGTGTAAACCCCTACCTAAAATACCGTGAAATCCTCTCCTGTCTTTACTTCCAGCGATTCTGAAAAGTCTTTATCATAGGGATATAACGGTAGTAGACGTAATACGCAGTATGAAGATTCAATCATCGGTATTAGTACACTTAGGTTTTGGCAAATATGTGCGATCGGATCAGGTGACATCGCTGCAGCCGGTTGAGGAAGAGCGTGGTCCAGGGCGACGGACGTTTGTGTATTTAGAAGGGCACACCGATCCCGTTGTAGCCTCGCGGGCAGAAGACACCATCGTGCGCGATTTGGTGCAAGAGCCGCGTGAGGTAATTCAGTCGCGGCAGCAGCAGGAAATTTTGACTGACCTGCTAGAGGACTTGTTGAAAGTCAACTCAACGGTACGCCGCATCAGCCGCGACGAAGGTGGGCTCGATCTCGATCAGCTAGAGCGCCGCATTCAGCGGGTACTGGAAGCGTAGGTCTAGCGTTTTTCCATGCTTGTAAGATAGGCCAAATTTATCCCCCTCTGTCTTCCTAAGAGGGGGGTCTACAGAATATAAGTGGTATGAAGGGGCGTTATGGCGTAGCGGTGTGTAATCGCTCGGCAAGCTCAGTAATTTGATCGCCCATGGCGAGTTGTTCAAGCCAAGAAGTTGGTATGCCCGATTCTCCATAGTAGGCTCCAGCTACTTGACCACAAATAGCGGCGGTTGTGTCGGCGTCATCACCAAGATTGGCTGCCGCAAGGATGGCTTGTTCGTAACTTTTCGTTGACCAAAAACACCACAGCGCCGCTTCTAGACTATCTACGACATACCCTGTGCCCCGAATATCATCGACTCGCTTGCGTTGATATTCGCCATCAGCAATGGCTTGAACGGATTGAGATGCAATTGCCTCCAAGTCATCGTCAAAAAGAATTTCGGTTTTGCTAGCGACTGAGAGCGCTCGGAACAACATATTTCCAAACAGACGACTGGTTTCAATACATTCTGGTGCCCCGTGGGTTGTGCGAGAACTCTCGCCCGAAAACTGGATGGCGCGATCGCGATCGGGAAAATAAAACATCGGGATGGGCGCGAGCCTCATTAGACAACCATTTCCAGCAGATCTGGGATGAGTAGAACCGCTGAATGGATTGCCGGAGGTTTTGTATTGAGACAGAGCTTGCCTGACCGTGTTGCCAATATCAAAGCAGTCGCCGGTGCTGCTGAAATAACCATTATCGTGCCAATCGCAGTAGCGATTCATTTGATCTGTGGCGTCAAAGGCACCAACCTCAATTAGGCTAGTGGCCAAGCACAGAGCCATAGAGGTATCGTCGGTCCACTGACCGGGCTTGAGGTTGAAAGGACCACTGCCGACCATGTCTATGACGGGTGGAAACGACCCACGGAGCTGAAATTCGACCGTGGTGCCGATCGCATCACCGATGGCTAGACCTAATAGACAGCCTCGAAATCGCTCTAGCGAATTTAACTGTGAGGCAACCCCACTGGCCTTGCTATCACTCATACTTTTCGCCGCTGAGAATGAAGATCGGGTCTACCGCCGTAAACACCTGGTAGTTGCCCTTGGTCTCTAGCCGGTTGACGGCGGGCTGGGCGGCCTCGATGTTGCGTACCCTTAGGTGGGCAAAGGTCTCAGACACCACGTAGAGGGTTTCCAAGTTGCCTGCCGTCACCACCACCCGCCCCAGTGATGGCAGGTAGTCCCAGGCGGACAGCAAAATCTCTTTGAGGTTGCGCCCGCCTTCAACAAAAATGCAGTCAGGGTGGTGAGGCAGCTCGCTCAAACAGCTGGGGGCGCTGCCCTGAATGACTTGTACGTTGGCGAGGCCAAAGCGATCGCAGTTGCGCCGAATTAAATCGGCCACATCCTCGTCGCGCTCAACCGCTACCACTTTGCCACCGGGACACATCAGCGCCGCTTCAATCGCCAGGGTGCCGGTGCCGGCGCCAATATCCCACAGCACATCCTTGGGCTTAAGCCGCAGGTAACCCAGCAGCAGCAGCCGCACCTCCCTGCTGCTGAGGGGAATGCCGGGCAACTGCTCAAACAGGTGGTCGGGAATGCCGGGGGTGGCGTAGGGCCAGAGTTTCGCCATAGAATTGCCGGGAGTAGGGCTGGTTCTATTATGGCGGGGGGAAGGAGGGGGCGATCGCATTCGTGGCTTTTCACGTCATGGGTGGCGGCTTCAACAGGAAATTTTCGGTCCTAATCACCAGCCAATTAGTTAAACTTTTCAGTAGGGAATATATTAATAAGGATCCATATCATGATGGGTTGGCATTAGAAAATTGGCATGCAAATCGAAAAGAGATTGAAAAATTATTACAAACGCTGGAACATCAATTTAGGTTACGAAGAGGAATTCTTGAAATTTAAAAATAGGCTAATTGACGTCATTAACAGGTTTGCTGGTGACTACCTAGCTGAAAATCCAAGCGTTGATAAATATTTTCTTGAAAGTATCAATCTTGAGAAGGGAGGCAAGCCTCATGTCAGGGTGGCAAAGCCAAGGCTTTCCGTAATTTCTGAATCATTTAATTCGCGTCGGCTTGATGATTATACGAACCCAGGATCTGGTGACACACACGTATATAGATGCATTGATGCCTGTGAGACCCCTCAAGAACTGGCTTTGGTTGTCCAAATACTCTTCTGGGCGTTGGAATCAAAGTGCCACGATGCCAGAGATATGGCTTTAGAAATAGCCCAAGTAATTAGGAAGATATCGATACTAACCCCAAGCGCTAGCTTTACAGTTTACAGAAGAGGTAATCAATACACTGTTTACCCAAATGTTGACCCTTTTATAGACGAAGGTGTGATTGATCTCACTCTTTCTATGCTTGAGGACTATCCAAGTGTAGCCAAGCCCTTTGAGAGAGCATTGGTTATTCATCTAAGTGGCAAAGCAAGTCAATACAGAAATTTGCTTGACGATCTTCGATTTTCACTTGAACAGCTTCTAAAGATAGTTCTTAAGAATCAGAAATCGCTAGAGAATCAAAAAGATGAGTTACTGCCTGGCTCAAGGACAAAGGTTTACACAAGCAGGTAGTTAATCTTTACGAGAAACTTTTAAGTTCATATCAGATTTATCAAAATAATGCCGTCAAACATAACGAAGATTTTTCTGTTAATGAAGTAGAGTTCATGATCTATCTCACAGGCAGCTTTATGCGCTTGATATTGCAGCTTGAAAAACGAGCTTCATGATTAATTATGGTTAGCGCAGGCCATGCTTTTGGTTCTAAAACGTTTGCGACTTTAATCTGTCTTCTGATCAGAAATAGGCCATTTCACTTATTGTGATATCCAAAATTATTGGCAGTGCGTTACGCTATGCCACACTCGTCTTCTGCGTATACCCGTCCTGTCAGCAAAGCTAGATAGAATCCTGAGTAGCTCCTTAACGTTCCCACGGATGAGCTTGCGACTCTCTATTCCTGGGGCCATTCTCGAAGCTATTCGGCTACCGGAACAACCACTATCGAACGGCGAAGTTGCTCTGCTATGAAAACCTTCTACCACCACGAATTTGTTGTGCCGCCTGAGGTGGTCGATGGCAACGGCCACGTCAACAACGTCGCCTACGTGCAGTGGATGCAGGATATCGCGATCGCCCATGCCACCAGCGCCGGCTGCACCGCCGAGACCCAGGCTCTGGGGGCCACCTGGGTAGCAAGATCGCACCAAATCACCTACCTGCGCCCAGCCTTTGAGGGCGATCGCCTGCGCCTCACCACCTGGATCACCACCCTGCGCAAAGCCCGCAGCACTCGTCAGTACAAATTTTCGCGCCTCAGCGACGACACTGTGCTAGCAACCGGCTCAACCGAGTGGGTCTTTGTCGATGCAGTCAGCCATCGCCCCCGCACCATTCCCGCCTCCGTGTCGGGCTGTTTTGAACTGGTAACCGCCGCAGAAGCTCTCTAAATCGCTTATTTGTATGACTACCGCAGCCGCTGTTTAAGCCAAAAATCGAGCAGCGGTAACGCAATCCGGTAGCCGAACTGGGGGCCGTAGATTAAGCCCTTTTGCTCCAGGCTGGTGAGTGCCCCCTGCAAGCCACCGCCCCGCGAGAGCTGGTGTTTCTTGATGTAGGCGTTGGACTGAGGACTGTCGGTGGGGTCCAGGGCTAGGCTTTCAAGCACGCGGGCCTGGGTGGAGGGCAGCAGCAGCAGCAGGGCTTCAAAGACAACCGCCATGTCCTGGGCTAGACCCAGCATGGTGCTGTGTACCAGGTGCGCCTGAATTAGCTCTGGGGTAGGTGAGGCGATCGCATTGCAGCCCAGCCACAGGCGCTGGGCCAGGGTAATGGCATCCTTCATGTGACCCTGCACGTAGCTGAGAAATAGCTCCAGGGCCTGGCTTTCGGGGTCAAACTTGAGGCCCGCCGTGGCCATGGTGCTAATTACCCAGGGTTGTAGCTCGCGATCGCTGAGGGGGGTGAGCGCAATCACCGGCAGCTGACTGGCGGTCATCCAGGGTTCGGCCACGGTGGCGATCAGGGCGTAGCTGACCCGATTCTGCCGCTCAATCTCCTGGCGCAGATGGCTTTCCCACTTGCCCTGACGATCCCAAGAGCGAATGTGGGGAAAGTTGTGAAAGATAATCACCACCTGGCAGTTGAGCCATTCTGCCAGGTACTGGGGCAGCGACAGCAAGTCCTCAAACAAGGGCCACTCTTTGCCCAGGGTTTTGGGCCACACCAGCCGCGCTTCGGTTTCTAAGGTCTGATCGACGCTGAGGGGTTGATTCAGGCTCCACTGCTGAATTTGGGCAATTTCACTCGGTTCTGAGAAAGCGTCGACAATGCCATCGGCCAAAAACCGCAGAAATTGACCCGCATTGCGGCAACGCAGCAGATCGATTTCCAGACAGCGCGAACCCTCCTGGCAGGCGGCGCTGCGAATCAGGGTGCGGCGGCCAATGCCCGGCACGCCGGTCACTACAAAGTCGCTGTCTTGACGGAGCAGGGCGCAGACGCGTTCTAATTCACTTTCTCGGCAAATCAGCGACTGCGGCACAAACGGATTGAACATTAAGGCAAAGCTGCACTATTTATTAGTGCTATAAAGGTAGGCTAGATACTGGCGAATAGTAGCACTTGATTTTTGAGGTAAATTGCACCCGTGGCTCAAAGCACCATCCCCAGCAAAAGCGCGTCTGCTAACCTTTGGCATACCCTCACCCCGGAGCGGGCGATCGCGCTGTTAGAGAGCAGCCCCGAAGGGTTAAGCCCTAGCGAAGCCGAGCACCGGCAGCAGGTCTATGGCCCCAATGAGCTTCAGGAGGGGGCAACTCGCAGCCCCTGGGAGATTTTGTGGGACCAGTTCAAAAACATCATGCTGTTGATGCTGATCGCGGTGGCGCTGGTGTCGCTGGTGCTCGATCTGCGCGAGGGCGGCTTTCCCAAAGATGCGATCGCAATCTTTGCCATTGTGCTACTAAACGGCATTTTGGGCTACCTGCAAGAGAGTAAGGCCGAAAAAGCCCTGGCCGCCCTCAAAAACATGACCTCCCCCCGGGTGCGCACCATTCGCCAGGGTCAAGAGCAAGAAATCGACGCCAAAGCCCTGGTGCCGGGCGATGTGGTGCTGCTAGAGGCGGGGGTGCAGGTGCCCGCCGATGGCCGTCTGCTCACTGCCGCTAACTTGCAGGTGCGCGAAGCGGCCCTGACTGGCGAAGCCGAGGCGGTGATCAAGCAGCCTGAGCTGCTTTTAGAGGAAGAGTCTGCCCTGGGCGATCGCCTCAATCTGGTCTACCAAGGCACCGAGGTTCTCCAGGGACGCGGTACCGTGCTGGTCACCCAAACGGGGATGACCACCGAGCTGGGCCGCATTGCCACCCTGATTCAGTCGGTGGAGACAGAGCCCACGCCTCTCCAGCTGCGCATGGCGCAGCTGGGAAATGTGCTGGTGACGGGGTCACTGGTACTCGTAGCCCTAGTGGTGGTGGCGGGGCTGCTGCGCACCGGCGACCTCAGCCTGTTCGATGAGCTGCTAGAAGTTTCCCTCAGTATGGCCGTTGCTGTGGTGCCGGAAGGTCTACCCGCCGTCATCACTGTCACTCTGGCCTTGGGCACCCAGCGCATGGTGAAACGCCACGCCCTGATTCGCAAACTGCCGGCGGTAGAAACCCTGGGCTCGGTCACCACCATCTGCTCCGACAAAACCGGCACCCTGACCCAAAACAAAATGGTGGTGCAGCAGGTCAAGACCGTAGAACACCAGTACGACGTGACCGGCGAGGGCTACGCGCCAGTGGGCGACCTACTGGAAAATGGAGCGACAATAGCTCCTCAGTCCGCCCCGTCCCTCCAGGCGTTGCTGATGGCCTGCGCCCTGTGCAACGATGCCAACCTCAGCCAGTCCGGCAGCATTTGGACCCTGCTGGGCGACCCCACTGAGGGAGCCCTGCTGGCCGTAGCGGGCAAAGGTGGCTTTAATCAAGAGAAGCTGGGTCAACAGAGCGATCGCATTGGCGAAGTGCCCTTTAGCTCAGAGCGTAAGCGCATGAGCGTCGTGGTGCAGGCCCATGGCGATGCCGCCTGGCCTCTGCCCCCTCAGGTGATGTTCACCAAAGGCTCCGCCGAACTGGTGCTAGAACGCTGTAGCACTAGCCAAGGCGAGGGGCAGCTTGTGCCGCTTACCGAGGCTCAGCGGCAGGCTATTTTGGCCCACAACGACGCTATGGCCTCCAGTGGCCTGCGGGTCTTGGGCTTTGCCATGAAGCCCACAAACGTCGTAGCCAATCCCAACGCCAACCTAGAGCCCGAGGAGCAAAACCTGATCTGGCTGGGCCTCGTGGGCATGCTGGATGCCCCGCGTCCCGAAGTGCGTGCCGCTGTGGTCGACTGTCGGCGGGCTGGCATTCGACCCGTGATGATTACGGGTGACCACCCGCTGACCGCCAAGGCGATCGCCGAAACCCTTGGCATCGCCCAACCCGGCGACACTATCATGACTGGGCGCGAGCTGAGCCACCTTTCCTCAGAGGAACTAGAGCAAACCGTTCCCCACGTCAGCGTCTACGCCCGCGTGGCCCCAGAGCACAAGCTTCGCATCGTGCAGGCGCTGCAAAAACAGGGCGAATTTGTCGCCATGACCGGCGACGGCGTCAACGATGCTCCAGCCCTTAAGCAAGCGGACATTGGCATTGCTATGGGCATCACCGGTACCGACGTCAGCAAAGAAGCCAGCGACATGGTGCTGCTTGACGACAACTTTGCCACCATCGTGGCGGCTACCGAAGAGGGCCGGGTGGTCTATGACAACATTCGCCGCTTCATCAAATACATTCTGGGCAGCAACATTGGCGAGGTGCTCACCATTGCTGCTGCCCCAATTATGGGGCTAGGTGGCGTGCCCCTTTCGCCCCTGCAAATTCTGTGGATGAACCTGGTTACAGACGGCGTGCCCGCCCTAGCTCTGGCTATGGAACCTGCCGAACCCGACGTCATGGAACGTCCGCCCCACAATCCGCGCGAGAGTATTTTTGCCCGTGGGCTGGGCTCCTACATGGTGCGGGTGGGCATCGTGCTAGCGGTGCTGTCGATTGGCCTGATGGGCTGGGCTTACCGCTATACCACTGCCCCCGGCTATCCCGGTGACCCCGACACCTGGAAGACGATGGTATTCACGACCCTCTGCCTAGCCCAAATGGGCCATGCCCTAGCGGCTCGCTCAGACACCCGCTTAACGGTTCAGCTCAATCCTTTGTCGAATCCTTACATATGGGGTGCGGTTTTACTCACCACCGGCCTGCAAGTGTTGTTACTGTACGTTCCAGTCCTGGCGCAATTTTTCGGCCTTCATCCCCTGTCAGCCTCAGAACTGACGATTTGCTTTGGCTTTAGCGCCCTAATGTTTGCCTGGCTAGAGATCGAAAAACTGGTCATTCAACTGTCGCTACGGCGCAAACAGCCGGGTCTGCACAAAGGATCTAAACATGTGCTTTAATCCCACCCAACTTCCTCACCCCTATGGATTCTGACTCTCCTCAAGCCAGCTTTTCCCAGGAAATCAAAGTCCTGCTAGAGCGCATAGCCGAGCAGCCGCTGACCCTCGCCCACGTGCTCAATGAAACCGCCGAGCGGGGCTTTAGTCTGGTGATTGGGCTGCTGGTGCTGCCGTTCTTGTTCCCTATGCCGCCGGGGTTTACCACCATTTTGGGGTCGGCCTGTCTGCTGCTATCGCTGCAAATGGCAGTGGGACGGCGATCGCCCTGGCTACCCCGACGAGTGGCTCAGTTTCAGTTCCCGTCGGTGCTGGCCAAAACGGTGCTCAGCAATCTCAAGCGGGTGACTCGTGTCACCGAGCGGTTCGTGCGGCCTCGCATGCCGGGGCTGGCCAACAACCCTTCGGTTTGGCACATCAACGGGTTGTGTATTAGCTGGCTAACGCTGCTGTTGATGAGTCCGATCCCCTTTACCAATCCCATCCCCACAGTTGGCATTTTGATCTTTGTGGTGGCCACCCTCGAAGCCGATGGTGTAGTAATGATTTTGGGCTACGTGGCCACAGGGTTGATTACCGGTACCTTTGGTCTTGTGGGTTATCTGCTGTGGCGATCGCCCGAACTACTCCAAAACTGGTTTCAACGCTAGGGCCACCTCCCGCAGAATTCTCTTAAGATTTCACCAACTCTTCCATGGGGGTATCTGGACAGAATTGACTTTAGGAGTGCTTCTCCAAGCATAGCGATGGCTTTGACTTCGCTTAACCACCGGCTGCAATAGACCTCACAAAAAAGCCCTTTGGTAAACAAAGGGCTTTTTTGTAGCATTAGCAGGTCAAAAAGCGGTCTAAATCAGCTTCAGCTCTGGGTACTGAGCAATCAGCTCATCGCCGCTGAGAGTCTCCCCCGACTGCTGAGGCGTCCAAAGGACTTCCACAGCTAGTAGGTTTTCGCCGGAGACTGCACCAATTTGACTCAGGGCCTGCCGTAAGTCAGCCGAGGAGTAAACATTGGGCAGGTCAAGCTTGCCCTGGGTTGCCACAACTACTGTGGCAAGAATATATTCGCCAGGAGCCTGGTCGGTGTCGCCCGTCAGCAAAGCCTGGGGCTCAGCCTGGGTGAGCTGATTGTTGACGTTAGACAGGGTTTCGGCGCTGAACTGGCTGCGGGCCGAGAGGGTATAGCGGTTAAACTCTTGCTCAGCGCTAATCAGACGGGTTTGCTTTTCTTCGCCGGCGGCGTAGGCCCAGTAGTCGGGATGGCGCAGCAGGGCTAGGGTAGTTTCTTGCAGCAGTTTAGCCAAGCCCTGGGAGGTACCAGTGTCTGCCGTAGTTGCTAGGCGGTTCAGGTCGTCTTGCAGAGCGCGGGCATCGGCCAATAGCCCTACTTGGAGCTTGGCAATAGACACTGGCGGGTTGCTGCTAGCAGGAGCGGCATAGTCGTAGTCGTCACCAGCGGTTGCGCCCCTGAGACCGCGCACCACTACATTGGCAATGGCGATAAAGACCAGCAGGGTAAACAACCCGCCAAACCCGCCCCCAATGCCAATAAAGGGGAATAGAAACGGAAAGCCAAAGCCACCACCGCCGGGATAGTAGCCACCACCGCCACCGGGGGCATAGGTGCGAGGGGCCGGACTCATTCGAGGGGCCGGAGCCCGGAAGCTACCGCCTCCCATACGGCCGCCCGCAGCTGCCCAGGCACCCTGAGCGGTGCCGAACACCAACACTACGGCCAAGACCATGGCCATCAAAGGTTTCAAAAACGGCTTAAGGCGTTGAAAAAGTTGTTTAACCATCGCGTAAAACCGGAGTGCTAACGTGGATTGCTTTATGTCTTTAATGTAACGCGAAGTGCTGCTGCTGCTTGGCCAACTAACGGCGGAAACCCGTACCTAGCGGCCTTAACCGCCCCCGACAATGGTGACGATCTCTAGCTTGTCATTGGGACGCAGATAAGTGGTGTCCCACAATTGACGATGAAGAATTTCGCCGTTGTACTCCACCGCCACCAAACGAGGATTCAGACCTAATAATTCTAGAAAATTGGGCAGCAGCGTACCAGGAGCGCAGGGCTGAGATTCGCCATTGACGAGAAGATGAAAGTTGTCGGTGGTAGGGTCGGTCATGGGGGAAGCCGGGTGTAGGGTATAAGGTTTAGGGTTCAGGGATGCATGGCAACCTTAGACCCTATACCTTGCACCTCAACCCCATTGTTTGCGACAGTCAATCAGCTAGATGACGGGTCAACCAGTGGGGGCAGCGACGGTGTGGAAGGATCGCCGGTGGTTGGTTTGAGCGGCAAAGTACTGGGCGATCAAGGTAGGATTTTCGGCTTCGATCAGCGATCGCACGACGGCAACTCGCTCGGCTCCAGCCTGCAAAACATCGCTCAAATTTTCGGTGTTGATGCCGCCGATCGCATACCAGGGCACGGTAGCGTGCTCGGCAGCGTAGCGCACATAGTCGAGGCCCGCGGCAGCTTTGCCGGGTTTGGTAGGGGTGGCATAGACCGGGCCAACGCCGATATAGTCGGCGCCCTCGGCGATCGCCCGCTGCATTTCGTCAGGGTTGGTGGTTGAGCGGCCAATGATGCGCTGACTGCCCAGCAACTGGCGGGCAGTGACGGTGGGCAGGTCGGTTTGGCCCAGGTGGACGCCGTCAGCTTCCACAGCCAGGGCGAGGTCGACGCGATCGTTAATTAGAAATAGCGCTCCGTAGCGGTGGCACAGATCCTTCAGCCTTTGAGCTAGATCTAGGCGCAGGTGGTCGTCTGTATCTTTGTCGCGGTACTGCACTAGGGCAATGCCCCCCTGCAATGCAGCTTCGACGATGGGCAGCAGGCGATCGTTTGGTGATGTCACCAGGTAAGTCAATCCCTGGCGCAGCCGCTGCAGCCGGTGACCACCAAGAATTTCACTCTCCAAAGCGTAAACCTGATAGCGCATAGCCTTAGACCCTGCCGCCAGGTCATCGCGGTAGAGTTTGCCATATTCTTCTAGGGCTCGCAGGGCCTCTTGCACCCGGCAAAAATTGGCCTGGAGCACCGCTGTTACACTGGTGCGCTCAGCCTCCTGAGGGTGGGTGAGAACGGTGCCAGGGTCGCCAGGGGTGTCGCGGCACAGGCGCAGCTCAGGGGTATGCCACTGGGCCAAGATTTGCCGCAGGTGCTTAAGCTGCTCGGTTTGAGCTGAGTTATTCAGTCCGAAGCGGCACCATTCCTCGATAACGCGTAGCCCTTCGCGAGCGCGATCGAGGTTGGCATCGAGAATGCGATAAACGGCAGCATCGGCACGGGTGGGCAGCGCTGGCAGCCCGGTTAACTCCGACATGGCAACACTGTGGGGCAAAGAACCTCCACATCCTACCAGGCAAGGGCCAGGCAGGGGCGCTACTGCTTGGGTTGCAGAATATCGTGAATGCCTTCCACTGCCGGGTCAGAACGCCAAACGTCAAAAGCCTTCCAGGCCACAAAGCCAAAGGCCAACAGCGCCAAAATAGTCACTAGCGCTGAGAGAAATCGAGTAAGCGGAGTACCAGTATCGAGGCGCATAACCACTCCCTGAAAAACAATGAAGAGCAGAAAGAGGTAGAGTATCGGTGCAATAACCTGCCTTAGCAGGATCCCCATACCTACTTATATACCCTGCAGAATGTATTTTCATACCGCCTGCCCAAAAGAAGGCTTAGCCAAAGGAAGTTTGGCCCCACAGCTATGATTTTTCGGCGGGAGAAACGCGCTTTTTGAGCGAGTCAAAACGACGACGGGCGGTGGAATTTTTTGGCTCGAGGGCCAGTGCAGCTTCGTACATCTCTAGAGCCTGGGTGGTGAGCTGCTTGCGCTCGTAGCTGTGGCCTAGGTTATTGAGGGCGGTGACGTACTCGGGCGAAATTTTGAGCGCTTCTTTGTAGTTGCGAATGGCCAGGTCGTACTGGTCTTGGGCAAAGTAGGAGTAGCCCAACGCGTTATAAACCACGGCGGCGTTTTCGGCTTCGTCGTTACCCAATTGCTTAATGGCCTGCTGAAGGTAGAGGGCGGCCTGGGTGTAGAGCTTCTTGTCGAGCAATAGACTGCCCAACTCGTAATACTCCTGGGCGGTGCCCTTTTCTTTGGTTAACCGTGACTGAAGTCGCCCCAGAGTGCTTTCGATGCGGCGGGTCTTGATTACCTGGCGCACCACAAAAAAGGCGGCAACGCTCAGCAACGCCAGCAGAATACCCAGATAAATAAGGAGCAGGTTGCTGTTTTCCATGCGGTCTTGGTCTGCACTTGAGAACTACCCTATCTTGCCATGGCTAGGGCAACCCCCAAAAGGTGGTCCGTTCTTCTAGCCAGCCGCTTTGATGCCAATCGACGACGGTCTGATTGACCAGGCTACGCAATTCATTATACTGAGTGCCCTTAGGCAGGGCGATCGCCAGGGGTTCAGCTGACAGCAGGCTAGGCACCAAATAATAGCCGCTGTGGGCCTGCTGCCACCCAATCAGCGCTGTTACATCACCAGCAAAGCCGTCAATTTGGCCTGTGCTGAGGCGATCAAAGGCATCTTGATAGCTGTTTAGAGGAGTGAGGATAGCTAGCGGCAGCAGATAGCGGACTATCGCCACGGTACTTGCCCCCTGAAGCACCCCCAGCCGTTGGCGCTGAAGATCATTCAGGCTCTGCACCTGGGAATCGCGCACCAGCACAGCGGCTCCATCGAGGTAGTAGGGTGGGCTAAAGCTCACCAGCCGCTGGCGACCGGAGGTTAGGGTGAGGCCGGCGATCGCTATGTCAGCCCGATCTTCTAGCACCGCCGGTAGGCGATCGCTGTTGGGCACCACTACAAACTCAACCGCCGCCGGATCCGCAAAAATTGCCGTCGCCAGCCCGTGGGCTAGGTCAACTTCTAAGCCGACTAAGTCGCCTTCGCGATCGCGAAAACTTAGAGGTCGCCAACCATCTCGCACCGCCACCACCAAGTGGCCACGGGCGCGAATGGTGTCGAGATCCGCAGCAAAAACTGGGAGCACAGCTAGCTGCGCCCCCAGTGCTAAAACAAACCCAAGCCAGTTCCATGTCATGGCGCGGCCGTGCCTAAACTACGACTGCTCCTACTGTCTGGGCCAATCCCTAAGATTGGTTGGCGACTTCAACCACTTTGGCAAACCCGTCGGGGTCAAGCACGGCCATTTGGGCCAGCATTTTGCGGTTGATGTCGATATTGGCTTTCTTGAGTTGGCCAATTAGCTGGCTGTAGCTCAGACCATGCATGCGAGAAGCCGCGTTGATGCGGGTGATCCACAAGCGGCGAAAATCGCGCTTCCGGTTGCGGCGATCGCGGTAGGCGTATCGCAACGCCTTCATCACCTGTTGGTTGGCTGTGCGAAACAACTTAGAGTGCGACCCTCTAAACCCTTTGGCTAGCTTGAGAATTTTGTTGCGGCGCTTGCGTGCTACGTTGCCGCGCTTGACACGTGCCATGACTGTTTAACCCTTGGAACTATTAATGACTACTAGCAGACTCAAAGCCCTTACCTAGAGGTAGGGCAACATTAGCTCCACGTTGGGAGCGTCTTCTTCCGACACCAAGGCAATCTTAGACAGACGAGAACGACGCTCAGCATTTTTGTGCTGCAACATGTGATTCTTGAACGCCTTGCGACGCATGATTTTGCCGCTGCCACTGCGACGAAAGCGCTTAGCGGCAGCTTTGCGAGACTTAAGCTTGGGCATGGTTACCACAATTTCGACACAGTCTTTGAATATACCATGAGTGGCCCACTATGGAAGCACGAAAATTCAGCCATAGCGCTGCTGCGCGGAGCCAACCCTAAATTGTCCGCCAGATAGCTGAGATTGGGATCAACCAGAAATTTTCACTAGAGGGTTGTCAAGGTTGCACACTTATCGTTATTATTAGCTTCGCGGCTTCGCGATTAATCCTCAGTAGCTCAGTGGTAGAGCGGTCGGCTGTTAACCGATTGGTCGTAGGTTCGAATCCTACCTGGGGAGTTTCCAAACTAAATAACTGGTATAGCAGTGGTTTTTCTGCGTCAGTGGATCTTTGGAGATCTGATGGCAGCGGCTAAGATTTTTCTAAAATCTAAAGAAAAGCTTAAGCTCAACGAGCTGCGACCCGGTTTACTTAGGAAAATTTAAGGGTTCTGCTTATAATTTATCGAGGAATTGTATTATTCCGACACGGCTCTTTACGTTGTGATGCTAGGCTACTCAAAGCTTTGGGGCTTGCCTCTAGCTGAGTCAGTGTTGTTTTAGGGTTTCAGGTCTAGTTGGTAATGCCTCGTATTCTTGTCATTGATGATGATGCCGCGATCGCGGAGCTCGTTTCCGTCAATTTGGAAATGGCAGGCTACGACGTCAACCAGGCTGGGGACGGTATCAAGGGCCAGGCCCTAGCTGTGCAGCTGCTGCCTGATTTGATCATGCTCGACCTGATGCTGCCTAAGGTAGATGGGCTAACCGTTTGCCAGCGCCTCCGCCGCGATCGTCGCACCGCCGAAATTCCTGTGCTGATGCTCACGGCCCTGTCGCAGACCCAAGATAAGGTCGATGGCTTTAACGCTGGGGCCGACGACTACCTCACCAAACCCTTTGAGCTAGATGAAATGCTGGCCCGGGTACGCGCCCTGCTGCGCCGTACCGATCGCATTCCCCAGGCGGCTAAACACAGCGAAATTCTCAACTACGGCCCCCTTACGCTGATTCCTGAGCGCTATGAGGCAATTTGGTTTGACGGCACCGTTAAGCTGACCCATCTGGAGTTTGAGCTATTGCACTGCCTGCTCCAGCGCCATGGTCAGACCGTATCTCCTAGCCAAATTTTGCAAGAGGTGTGGGGTTACGAGCCCAACGACGATATCGAAACCATTCGAGTTCACGTACGGCACCTGCGCACCAAGCTAGAGCCTGACCCCCGGCATCCTAAATTTATCAAGACGGTCTATGGGGCTGGCTACTGCTTGGAACTGCCCGCTGTCACCCTAGAGTAGAGCCAATCTAAGGGATGTGGGGCTCCCGGTCCTTTACCCAATGCTGGTCTATTGCCCAGGTTCCAGCTGAGGTATAGAACGCTCCTATATAACCTCAGTTCGAGATAAGGAAAGGAGGGGCTTTGTAAGCTGATATCAACCAAACGATTCAGCAGGCCCCTCCTATGGACAGTCTAGAAGAACTGTTTTGCCATATTGATGATTTCTGCCAGCAGTTCGAGCCGAAATGGCACCGCCTGCTACTGGGTGAAGGCGTGCAGCACCGTCACCGTCAGCGGTCACTGAGCTTGAGCGAGATCATGACAATCTTGGTGTGCTTCCACCAGCAGCACTATCGAAACTACCCTGAGGGAAGGCTCCGCCTACAAAGCGTTCTACTGCAAGCATGTCTGTGTGCACTGGCGAGAGGCATTTCCCGGCCTGGTCAGCTACAACCGCTTTGTAGAATGGATGCCGTCTGCCCTGCTGCCGCTGTGCGTGTATCTGAAGCACTGTTTTGGTACCTGTACCGGCATCAGCTTCATCGATAGCAGCAGCCTCAAGGTATGCCATAACCGCCGGATTCGACGCCACAAGGTGTTTCGAGGCCTGGCCGCTCGTGGCAAAACCTCGGTCGATTGGTTCTTTGGCTTCAAGCTCCATCTGGTGGTTAATGACCAGGGTGAATTGCTCAATATCCAGATTACTCCCGGCAATACCGACGACCGCAAACCCGTGGACGACTTGCTCAAAGACCTCCATGGCAAGGTCTTCGCTGACCGAGGCTATGTCTCTACAGCGCTGGCGCAACGACTATTCGAGACCTATGGCATCGAGTTCTTTGCTAAACCCAAGCGCAATATGAAAAACCACCTGATGCGGCTACTGACAAGTTACTGGCTCGCAAACGCGCCCTTGTCGAAACCGTCATTGACCAGCTCAAAAACATCTCCCAGATTGAGCATTCTAGGCATCGCAGCCCCATCAACTTTATGGTCAATGTCATCTGTGGCTTGATTGCCTACTGTCATCAGCCCAAAAAGCCTTCCCTCAACCTTGACTTCGCCCTTCCTCCATCGGCTTAACCCGAACTCAGGTTATATAAATAGATGCCCAAAAGCAGAGGGTTTCTGAACCCTTCTGCTTTTGGGCATCTATTTGAGGATGATTCCGAGCCTAGTTGACCCACTCTAGTTTTGTAGGGCAAACAAAGTTGGACCCCACAGTTGCCTTTTTTACTGGCGTTAAGCCTTAGTCAGCAGAAAACTGAATGGTGCCGCTGTCAAAGGCTAGGTCTACGAAAAGATTGCCGTCTTGGAAGAAGTAGGTGCCTGAGTTTCCCAGGGCCTGCACAAATGCGCTGCCAATCGACCCCTCAGGTCAGGCAGCTATGGTGATTGCAATAGGCGAGACTTGAAGGGTGCGATCGCCGGTAGTTGTGAAATCGGTTCGGCCTCGGTTACAGTCGGCCCACACCAGCAGCGTACCATCGTCTAAAAATTCAGCGGTGTAGTAATCAGGCTGATCGGCGACCAGCAGCTTGCCATCTGGTACTACGCTGGGTGTTTAATAGTTTTCTTTAAAAAAAGAGCCCGCCTGTTTATACAGGCGGGCTCCTATTAGTAGGCGACCTCAAGACTTGATGCATTGGACATCAGTGAGGTCTTTTTCCTAAGCTTTTCACGAGTGCATCAACCCCTAAGAACTGCTAGGGAAAGACTTTTGCTGCCCAGCCTAGCTCCAGGCTGGGCAACAGAGTGAGGGCTCTTAGCGCTTGCCCAGCCACTTGGCGGCGATCGCACCCACAGCTGCACCTACCATTGGATTGCTCAAAAACTTGAGAATAGTAGGCTGGTCAGCCAGCACTTCTTGAAAGACATCGGGGTGGTTGTGGTAAGCGAAAGCTGCCAGCTTAGAGACGTCGTCTTCATTCATGCGGCCAGTGTGGTGGGTCGATAGCCCCAGCTGTTTCTCTAGATCTCGATCATGAAGACCACGTTCTTTGAGATGCTTGAACAGGTCGCGAGCAACATCGTCCCGCTGTTGGGGCTTGATTTGAGCGATCGCCTTACGCAGCTCAGGCTCCATCTCGCTGGTGGGTATGCGATCGGGGTGAAACCCGCGCCCAAATAATTCCCGGCGCTCACTGCGAGATGAACGATTGGCGAAGTCATCAAAGTTGGCATACTCTTGCTCGGGCTGGGTAGCTTTGGCATCAATGCCTTCGACATTGCCACCAGCCAAGTCATTCATGATTTCGCGTTTATAATCTTTGCTGCTACTCATAGCGTAACTCTCCAAATTTTTGTTTTTTGATTTCAAGTTGACTGGTTTCCACAGCGCTTCAAGACTGAAGAAAACCTCAATATTCAAAGCTTTCCTTCCTCGAGCAACGTAGGAATGTTGCAGTGAAGGGCGCTTTCGAGACTGATAGCTCGATTTAACCGCGCCCTCAAGGAGTGTCGTCACCTATTGGTACTCAACCTGCCGAGTCGTATCGTCGTATTTGGCAGTCAAAATTAGCTCTTTGTCAGGTGCATAGACCAAGACGCTCAGATCCCGATTGGGAAACTTTTTGTGGAACCCCTGCACCAATGACTGGGCTAAGGTTTTTACCTCGCGGGGCTGCACATCGGGTGAGATCACAACGCCAAGCTTGTTGTTGTCACGCACAAAGGCATCGCTGACTAGTCCTTTTGCAGTTTGCATGACCCATCGCCCATAACTTTCACCGCTAGCGGTGTCGCCCCGTTCGAGCTGACTGTAAGCACTAGTAGGCGATAGCTTGGGGGCGGTACTGGTTTGAGTGGCGCTACCACAGGCGCTAGTGGTGAGCAAAATTACTCCCAAACACAGGGCAATTACCCCAAGACGGATAGACTTTAAGAAATTCACGGGTTTTTCCTCAATAACTACAGCACATTTAGCAGTGCTAGCCACGGGCGCGGCCGGATGGCCCATTTCCCAACTTTTAGCTGCTAACTTTCAACGTTTTAGGACTCCAAGGGGTTGGAGGCATGGGGCAATCCAGCTGCCTTGGGCACCTCCCCTCCTCGACGAGAATCGTCGTGAGGGTAAGCTTCATCCATGGGATGGTCGACTCGGTTGTAAGGATTGCCTCGCCCTTGGGTGACATCAGCAGCCCCATTGAATGTGGCGTTGGGAGAACCACTTCTGGCGTAAGCTGCATCGGCTGGAGTCTCGTAAACTCCCCAATCTTCAATGCCCGCCGCCCTGAGGGTGCGTTCTGCCCGAGCAATTTCGGGCTCAGTGTCTTTGAGCATAACGAGATATTCGCCTTGGGCTATGCGATCGCGGTATTGCTTGGCCCGGTGCTCAGGAATGCCTAAACCAACTAATGCACCCGCTACACCACCAGCCGCAGTTCCGGCAGCCCCGCCTATCAGCGTAGACATTACCGCAGCGGCCTCTCCTGCCAGGACGGCAGGGCCAACGCCAGGAATAACTAATGTGCCAAGGCCCACCAGTAGACCGGTGACCCCTCCCAACACACCGCCTGTCACCGCGCCAACGGTACCAGCTTTGTCGGCATGGTTGCCAGCCTCGTCGGTTACTTCAACCCCTGCGATCGCGCTTTGCCGCTCGGAGTCTTTAGCAATTACCGACACGTGACTCATGGCAAAGCCTGAGTCGCTAAGAGACTGTAAAGCCGATGCCGTTTTAGGACGGTTGGAGAAAATACCTACCGCTCGTCTGTGTTGTGAAGCCATATTATGCTTCCTCCGTGTTGTGCGAAGCCAACAGCTATTGCAAAGTTGGCGATCGCTGCGTTAGTTAACATCCTATAGATTTTGGCCGATTAGCCTTATCGCTCATTAGAGGGATCATAAATTGTAGAAAGGAGGAGATCTCATGGTGAGGTACTGTTCGTAGGCGTTGCCCTTAATGGGTTTGGTCAAGTTAGCGATCGCTAGCAATCTGCATCTTCTCAATTAATTAAACCTAAGTAATTATCAATTGAAGAATATTCTTCAGAAAATCTAGAGACTTCTCACCCCTTTGCGGTCAGATAGCGTGTGAGATGGGGGATGTAGAGTTTAGTTATCTGACAGAAACAAGGCGAAATTCTTGTAAGCCACTCATTACTTCGATTGGTACTAGTCCTTGTGGTAGAACATTGTTTGGATCAAATCACTCATTGAGTAGAGGGTAGTGCTTAGGGCTGCCGCTAAACTAAAACCTGAATATTTTGACTACTGAGGTTAATCTCATGACTGATAAAGAGCATAAGTCTTACGCCGAGAAGAACGAAGAGCGCATTACAGAGTTTGTCGACAACATTAACGAAAAGGGGGAAAAGAAGCGGGAAGAAAAGAAAAAGGAAGCTGAGTCCGAAGTGTCTGAATAGTGACAACGACGTAGTTGGCAACAATCCGCTATGAGAAAGCGCCGCTGAATGAATATCATTCAGCGGCGCTATTTGTGATAACGCTAATTTTACGAGTGCTATAGCAGCGGTTAATTACCTCTGTATAGCAAAAATTTTAGACAAGGAACGAGAACGCTTGCACTATTTCATGAAGCTGCCTCCACTGAAAACTGGCGAAATTATCAATTCGTTAGGCTAGGGTTAGTCTGATGATGTTACCAGCGCCTTGAATTGCAAATAGGCTTGCTCTGGCGTGAGCGGCTCTTGGTGCTCATCGGGAATATAGAATTGCCGGGAGTCGGCAAAGTGGCGCACGACAAAGCTGTGGATTAACCCCTGCTGTAAAGCCTGATTGCCGAGATCTTCTGCCGCGTCTGCCAAGCTTTGCTCGTCATGAAAGGTGGGTTGATTAGTAAGCATAGTTTATTCCTTAGTGAAAAATAAAATTTTGGCTTTGAGTGCAGTCAATTTGAGACTTAAAACGACTTAACTAAATCACCTTAGCTATCCTCTGGGCTAGCCGCATGGATAAGGTCGGCGTGGTCTGCATTGGTTGGACGAACCGTGATGAGGTCAGCTGTTGGGTGCGGGACAAAATCCATCTGGTCAAGAACGACGGGTTTACCTTGCCGAATGGATCCATGCAGGGCATGGATGATGCGGATATCGTTAAGCCCTTCTATCCCCGAAGGCTCCGGGTCTTTGTTCTGCATAATGCAGTTGGAGAAATAGGTAAACTCAGCGGCCAGCTGGCTATGGGGATCAAAGATCTGCTGGGAGGATTCGTTATTAATGGTTAAGTGGTGGGTGATTTCTGCATCCCACGCATAGGCCGACTCGAGCCGCAGATCGCCCTTGGTGCCAATGATGTGATAGGTCGAAACGGGACTAGCCCCAAAACTGACGGTAAAGTTTGCCAGTTGCTGATCGGGAAAGCGGAGTATGACACTGATCATTTCGTCGACTTCACGAAACCGCTCTTCGCTGTTATTGGCCGCCATAGCAAGCACTTCAACGGGTTCAGAGTGAAACAAATATCGGGCAGCGTTAATGCAGTAGATGCCGATGTCTTCTAAGGCACCACCGCCGGTTGCTTGTCGAAGCCGAATATTGTCTCCCTTAACTTGTTGCGAGAAGACGGAATTAAAAATGCGAGGTTGCCCAATTTGCCCTGATTGGACGATCTCAACGGCTTGCATATTGGCTGGGTCAAGATGGAGTCGGTAGGCAATCATTAGCTTGACGCCGTTGCTTTGGCAGGCCTGAATCATGCGCTCACCTTCAGCTACGGTGGTGGCCATCGGTTTTTCGCACAGCACGTGAATGCCCTGGTTTGCTGCCCGCACAGTGTACTCACAGTGCAGATGGTCGGGCAACGCGATATAGACGGCATCTACGGCTCCACTTCTGAGGCAATCTTCGTATTCTTCATAGCTGTAGGTATGCTGAATTCCATAGTTCTGGCTAAGTTCTTGCAGCTTGGCGGGATCGTCAGACACTAAGGCCACGACTTCGGAGTTTTCAGAATTGGGGAAGGAGGGTAAGGCTGCGGCCTGGGCAAACCAGCCAAGCCCCACCACCGCGTAGCGTATTCGGTTTTCTGGGGAGGATTGAACCCCTTCTGAGACAGGACGATCGCCAACTGAAGTTTGAGACGCAGTCATGGTGTGAACTCCAAGACGACTGACATTGCGATCGCAGCTGCTCTCCACAGCAGGGCAATCCACGGGGATCAATGCCTTCAGCCTAAGCACCAGAGCCGAGTTTAGCCTCTGACAGGTGAGGCAGATTAGACATAGATGCGGCTCTGCCTTTAGTTAGAAAAAGACCACCACACCAATGCTTAAGAACTTAGGTGAGAGGGTTAAGGAAATCAGTTAGAGAAAGGTGATTGAGCGATCGCCAAAGGCTTTAAAGAACCACTCTTGAACCCAAAAAAGACTGTATCTGCGGGCTGATGAGGATTGCTGGCAAAAGGCAAAGGATGAAGCCAGGCACACACACAATGCCTGCATTTGGTTGGTTAGGAGACCTAATGGCAGCACAACTTACCCATAGAGGCATTGGTTTTTTCTCTCAGGAAGACCAGGCAGAGCAAGCGGTTAGAGCCCTAGAAAAGACTGGCTTTGCCATGAATCACGTGTCGATTTTAGCTAAGCAGCTAAAAAATGATGTGGTAGCAGGAGGGGCAACCACAGGCCATCGAGTCAAGGGCCAGGATATCAATGCCTCCCAGCGCTGGTCAGAGGACGCTTTGACGGGTGCCCTTTGGGGCGGATTGCTAGGTGGGTTGAGCAGTCTAGCGATACCAGGCGCTGGGACTGTGATCGCTGTCGGTGCCCTTGGCACGGCTTTTTTAACTGTTATGGCTGGGCAAGGGGCAGGAGCCGTCGCACTCATGAACTTAAAGGAGAGACTGAAGTCTTTAGGCCTTCCTGAAGATCAGGTCGGAGCTGCTAGCGATCGCCTCCTTGGCGAAGATTTTATGGTGGTAATAGATGGCTCCCAGGACAACCTTAACCAGGTCGAGCCACTCCTGATAAAACACAATATTCAAACCTGGGGCGTCTACCCTAAGCCTTAGACCTGAATCGAAAAGTTGCTTTAAAGTTCCTTTAAGGAATCAAGTTACCTTCTCTAAACTTTGGTATTCCCTCAAATTTTCTCATTTTGGAAATCATCAAAGTTTAGAAACTCACCAGCTTGATTTCTGAGTTTAGGCTTTGAACAAAAAGCTCAAAAATGAGCAATTAAAAGTCAAAATTCTCCTTTTTTCATTGTCCTTAAACCCTAAACCTCAACAAACCCATGAATCCAACACAATTGAGTCACGAACTCCGCAAAGGGAGCAGCCCCGATCTAGAGAGACGCCGTCAGATCATCGGCTTGTCCATGCTGGGGGCAGCGATCGGAGAAGTCATTACCCTATACCAAACCGGGGTAGTCAAAGAGCTACCCAGCCTACCCGGCCCGCTTTTTGATGCTAATAAGGTCGATGCTTCTGAGTACGCCTACAGCCGCTTCAATAGCCCCGATGGACCATTGATGACGGTCAACTACGGTATTACCGCCTGGCTAGCCTCGATGGGCGGCGAAAACCGAGTGCGAGAGCAGCCGCTGATTCCTTTAGCGATGGGGGCTAAACTTTTGTTTGATGCCTTTTTGACTGCGGAACTAGCGCGGGAAGAATGGGCAGAGAACAAGGCCCTGTGTGAGTACTGCCAAGTAGCGACGCTGGCAACGTTTGCGTCACTTGCGATCGCAATCCCAGAGATAACCACTGCCGTTCAAACCCTGATGGCAAAGACTGATTAACCCAATCCGTAGAATGACCTCATTATGCCGTGCCACACCAACCAACAGTGTGAGCACGGCTCTAGCCCAACACCTTAACTATGGTAGTTGGCCCCAGTTCGCTATACCAACCTCAGGGAAAGGCGACACAAGTAATTTCTGCCCAAGGATAGGTAAAAAAACAGAGGCTTTATCATCACATTAAGACATATTAAGAAGAAAAAGGTGTGGTTATGGCCTCCGTTGAGTTTAAGCTGTTCGCTCCCTATAACAAGGGCGCAGTTTTGACTGGTTCCTTTACCAAGGGCGAAGATATCCCTATGGAGAAAGGAGAAGACGGCTATTTTCGTGCCCAAGTTGACTTAGACGATGGTCACTACGACTACAAGTTTCGGGTTCAGTCTAAAAGCTTTTTTCTAGAACCCGATCAGTGGATTGAGGTCATGGATCCGAAAGCTAGTCACGTAGACGAGAGCAATCAAACCGCTGTTTTGCGTGTTAAAGACGGCGCACCTATAGTTGACGATTATGTTTGGCATCATGACGATAAAGCGCTACCACAAAACGAAGAGCTGATTATCTACGAAATTTTAGTTAGCGATTTTTCTGGCGGAGAGGATGATTCCAATCTGCGCGGACAGCTTGAGCATATTACCGAAAAGCTTGACTACCTCTGCGAGCTAGGGATCAATGCCATTGAGCTGATGCCAATCCAAGAATTTCCCGGTGAGCAGGGTTGGGGTTACAACACTCACCATTATTTCGCAGTAGAGTCAGCCTATGGCAGCAGCAAAGACTTCAAACATTTAGTAGATGAGTGCCATGCTCGGGGTATTCGAGTCATTCTAGATATTATTCTCAACCATTCGGGCTCCGAGGCGCCGCTGACAAAAATTGATTACAACTATTGGTATCGGAGCGAACCTAAAGACCCTGAACAAAATTGGGGACCAGAGTTCGATTACGATCACTACGACGAAAACTTGAATCTATGCCCCGCTCAGGAGTTCGTCAAAGACGTTCTGCATTTCTGGATTGCGGAGTATCACATCGACGGTTTTCGATTTGATGCCGTCAGTCAAATGGGCCACTTTGAGTTTCTGGGACAGCTCACTGATGAAACAAGCAGGCAGGCTCAGCCCAAACCCTTCTACAACATCGGAGAACTCATTCCCGAATCTCCCGATGCCACCAATTTAGAAGGACCCCTCGATGCTTGCTGGCGCGATGGATTTCTGCATCAGCTGCGGCCCGTGCTGTGGGGAGACGAGACTGATATAGAAACCGTTAAAGAGTTAGTTGATGCCAAGCGATCGGGCTATCAAGGGGCTGTCAACGCCATTAACTACCTGAGCAACCACGATCACGATCGCTTAATGGTGCAGCTTGCCAACCATGAAATCTTCGACGAAACCGCCTTTAAGCGAGCGAAACTGGGAGCTGTTTTGGTGATGACCGCTATGGGCGTGCCCTTGATCTGGATGGGAGAAGAGTTTGGAGCCCACCAGCCCAAAACCTTAGAATCAGCCAAGATTGACTGGTCACTGCTGAAGAACGATCGCAACCACGACCTAATGCAGCACTACCGAGGGCTGATTAATCTGCGCAAAGACAACCATGCTCTGCGTACCGAAAATGTAGAATTCTTCTACGAGGATCCAGACTCTAAAGTGCTGGCCTATATTCGCTGGAACGATGAGGGAGCGCGTGTTGTTGTTGTCATCAATTTCTCAGACCAATATCTAGCTGACTACGAAGTCCAAAACTTTCCTCAAGGAAGTACATGGCACGAATGGATTAGCGACTACGATGTCGAAGTCCATGATGGTGTTTGGGTAACGGACCTACCCGAATACGAAGCAAAAGTACTAGTTTAGAGGGCTGCTGCGAAGGAAACAATTGTAGTCCGAGTAACTGATTTCGCTTCTTCGACCTCGCTGAACATAGGGACAGATTCAAGGCTTGATTTTTCAAAAGACGCAAAGATGTGGCAAAAAGTTATGTTTTTGCCACATCTTCACCTGTAGAGCAGAATCTTGAAACCTATCCTTAAGGTATGGTATTGCTGCCGCTGCTTATTCCTCCCTAGGGAATAGGCAGATACTCCCCAAGGAAGACGAAATAGACTGGGCCAGTGATTAGACTCCTGGTAGAGCAGGGGTTACCCTTGAGCTACTCCACAGCTTCAACATTTTGTGTTGAAGACCCTACCTAGTCAGCCCTAGCCGAAGTGGGATAGCAACGGCTATCAATCTTTGCTAGGAAATAGCTCCTACCTTCAAAATTTTGGAGGCTGAGCACTGTGCCTGCGTCAAAACGGGTAAGGGCAAGACGGAGATGTTTTGAGTTAGCAACGACACGTCTTACCCTTCACTGACAAACGTACTGCCTGGATTCGGTCAATCCACAGATTTTTCCGTTTCTCCTGGCAGGAGCGAAATGACTGACATCCTGGTGGTTTTGAGCAATGTTAACATTACGAATTCAGCAGATCGCTGAGTATTGACAGTATAGTTTTGTACCTAAGAGGCAGCATGGAAACACGAGAAACTCAACAAAATCAGCAGGGTGGTGACGTTCCCTACCCAAATATTCCACCGCTGATTGACAGTCGCGCCACAGAATATCACGGCACTGGCATCACCAGCACTGTCGCTATTTTGGGCCACCCCATTCATCCGATTATTGTAATTTTTCCGATCGCATTTCTCAGCGGCGTGGCTGGTACCGACTTGGGCTACTGGCTAACCAAAGGTGAATTTTGGGCTCAGGCGTCGATTTGGCTGCTAGGGGTGGGGCTGCTGTCTGGGGTCGCCGCCGCCGTAATTGGCATGTTTGACTTCGTCCGCATTCCCAGGGCGCGCAAACGTCAGGCGGGCTGGTTGCACATGGGGCTAAACGTGGCGGTGTTGGTATTGAGTATTGGCAACTTTGCGCTGCGGTTGGGCAACCCAGAGACGGCTATTTTGCCAACTGGCTTCGTGTTGTCTTTGGTGGTGTCGGTACTGCTACTGGCCAGTGGTTGGTTTGGCGGTGAGCTAATGTTCCGCCATAAGGTAGGGATTGTAGGGCCGGGTGAAACCCACGTGTCCTAACGGAGTTTGTATCAATTCAATCCTAGGCTAGTTTGACTGCCCCCAAACCCATTGGGGCAAACCCCGTTTGATTTCATAACGTGGCCTCTTTTGGCGATGGGGGTGGTTGACTTCAAGATTTGGTCCGAGGCCCTAATTTAAGGAAGTGTAGAGATTTTTCATGGAGCTTAAACCACTTAACCAGCAGGTTGTCGTTGTAGTGGGGGCCTCTAGCGGTATCGGTCGCGATGCTGCCCTGAAGTTGACCCAGCGCGGCGCTAAAGTTGTCGTGGCGGCACGCAACGAGAGCGGATTAGCGTCGCTGGTAAAAGAAATCCAGCAGCTAGGCGGAGAGGCGATCGCCGTCACTGCCGATGTAGCCCAATTTGAGCAGGTCAGCGCGATCGCCGATGCCGCGATCGCTAGTTTTGGCCGCATCGACACCTGGGTGCACTGCGCTGCCGCTGGCATCCTCGCCCCCTTCGAAACCATGACCATTGAAGAATTTCGCCGGGTGATTGACGTTACCCTGATGGGTCAGGTTTACGGGGCAAAGGTGGCCTTGCCTCACCTAAAACAAGCGGGACGAGGTTCGCTGATCGCCATTTCGTCCATGGAGGGGCGGCGGGCACTGCCGTTGCAGAGCCCCTACTCCACGGCTAAGCACGGGTTAGAGGGCTTTCTCGAATCGCTGCGGGTAGAGCTAGAGCATGAAGGAGCTGCCATCAATGTCACCAGCATTAAGCCAGCGGTGATCAACACTCCCTTTTACAACCACATGCGCACCAAAGTCGGCGTCAAGCCCACAGGCATTCCGCCCTACTACGACCCGAGCCTGGTCACCGACGCCATTCTCTATGCTGCTGAGAACCCAATTCGTGACTATATCGTAGGGGATGTCGGTCGCTTGCTCGACTGGGGCCAGCGGTTGTCGCCCGGACTGATGGACGTTGCTCTCAACTTAGTTGGCTTTCGCGGTCAGCGCACCGACGATCTTAAAGCTCCCCAGGCTCCAGATGGTCTGTTTGAACCCATGCCGGGCTATGAGCAGGTGAAGGGAGACTTTAACCACCTCACCGTGCCCAGCTTGTCGGATTGGCTGCTCAAACTCATATTTGGGAACCGAACCTAACTGACGGCAGAATGCCTGTCGAGCTAACGCTGAGGGACGGATAGGCTGGTTGGCATAATCTAAACCCGTCGACAGAGCAAGTCTTGCACGGGTTCTATTGGTCACCCAGCCCCGTTGCTCAGAAACGTTGACGGTTAAAGCCGGCAACTAACCCAGTCCACTCAAGCCTAGAATTCTAGATTTTGTCTCAATTCGATGGATGAAGGAGATTCAAGATGAAGTACCGGCAGTTGGGAGACAGCGACCTCACCGTCTCGGAGCTGGCCCTGGGGTCGTGGTTGACCTACGGCGGTGGGGTCGAGCGGCAGCAGGCGGAAGCCTGCGTACACAAGGCTTTTGATGTCGGCATTAACTTCATTGATACGGCCAATGTCTACGGACGCGGGGCCGCTGAGTCGTTTTTAGGGGAGGTATTGCGAGGGCGCGGGCGCAGCTCCTACGTGCTGGCCACCAAGGTCTTTTTCCCCATGTCGCCAAGCGACAAGGGGCTGTCAGCGGCGCAAATTCACAAACAAATCGACGCTTCTTTGCAGCGTTTGGGCACCGACTATGTCGACCTCTACCAGTGCCATCGCTACGACCCCAACACGCCGCTTGAAGAAACCATGACCGCCCTCACCGAGGTGGTGCAGCAGGGCAAGGCCCGCTATATCGGCTTTAGCGAATGGAGCCCCGCCCAGATTCAGGCGGCGCTGGGCCTGCCCAACGTAGAAAAGTTTGTCTCTAGCCAGCCCCAATACTCCATGCTGTGGCGGCAGCCCGAGGCCGAAGTATTTCCCCTCTGTGCCGACCACGGTATCGGGCAGATTGTCTGGTCGCCCCTAGCCCAAGGAGTGCTCACCGGCAAATACAAGCCTGGAGCGCCGCCGCCCTCAGACTCCCGCGCTGCCAACGACAAAATGAATGGGTTTATGAGTGAGCTGAGGAGCGATCGCGTTCTCAGTGCCGTGCAAAACCTCCAGCCTATCGCCCAAGGGCTCAACCTCTCCATGGCTCAGCTGGCCCTCGCCTGGATTCTACGCGATCGGCGGGTGACATCGGCCATTATCGGAGCCAGCCGTCCCGAACAGGTGGCTGACAATGCCGCTGCCTCTGGGGTTGATCTCAGCTCTGAAGTATTGCAGGAGATCGACCGGGTCCTGGCTCCAGCCCTGCCGCAGGCGGCAAGGGCGTGAAGCGTTTAGTTTAGACGCGATTTTTCTAAATTCCCTTACCCTGCGAGAAATCGTAAATTACTACCAAAGACTGACGGCGACGGCGAAAAAACTTGGAACAATTTTTCAATGCACAAGGCTTCATTTAGCCTCAAAAAGTTTCATTCAGGTTGAGACCTGACCCTAAAATGCACGATAGCTGGATGATAATTGGGGGAATAACCTTCCTGGTTGCCCTAGGTAGCAGTTTTATTCGACCCCGAGATATCTCATGGGGAAAGCGCCTCGATCGCCCTAGGTGGCTCTTCTTTGAACCCGCTATCCCGCTGATTTGGACGGTGATTTTTGCCTGCGGAGCGTTCTCGGCCACCTATGTTTGGCAAGACGATCCGGGTAGTTCTAAAACTTGGCTGTTGATGGGTTTCTATCTATTGGTGGAAATCATTACCGTCGCCTATATTCCTGCCACGCTGTGGTTTAGAAGCCTGAAAGTTGGCACTGTGCTAGGCGGGCTGGGGGTGGTTTTAGGCGTTCTGCTCACGCTCATAGTTTTTCCGATCTCTGAGTATGCTGCCCTGCTCCTCCTGCCCTACGTGCTCTGGAGTCCGGTTGGCACCTACACCACCGGCCAGATGATCGACCTTAATCCCAGCGCTGGCTAGTCGAGTAGCACCCTATGCAAACCTACGACGTAATTTTGATTGGGGCTGGCCACAACGCCTTGGTCTGTGCCGCCTATCTGCTAAAAGCGGGCTACTCAGTTTTACTGCTAGAAAAAAACTCAATCCCCGGTGGGGCTGCCACCACCGAAGAGATCATGCCAGATCAGGCACCTGGGTTTCACTTCAACCTCTGTGCGATCGACCATGCTTTCATCCATCTCGGGCCTGTCGTGCAGGAACTAGAGCTGCATAAGTATGGTCTGGAATACCTCTTTTGTGATCCGCTGGTGTTTTGTCCCCATCCCGATGGTAAATACTTCTTTGCCCACAAATCGGTAGACAAAACCTGTCAAGAAATCGCCTATTTTAGCCCCAAAGATGCCCAGCGATATCAGGAGTATATCGACTTTTGGCAGCGCCTAATTTCGGCAGTTGGCCCTATCTTCAATGCGCCGCCTAAATCCTTGATCGACATTCTTGCCAACTACAGTCTGACTAATGTCAAAGACCTGGTTTCACTGCTCGGCTCCGATCGCAAAACCCTAGATTTGTTTCGCACTCTGTTTACCAGTGCCGAAGATGTCATTCAGGAGCACTTTGACGCCGAATTTCTCAGGGCTCCTCTAGCCCGCATGGCCTCGGAGCTAAGTGTGCCCCCCTCCCAAAAGACCAGCGCCATCGGAGGCATGATGATGGCTATGCGCCATCATCCTGGTGTGGCTCGGCCCAAAGGCGGCACCGGTGCCTTGACCGCTGCTCTGGTGCGGCTAGTGACCAGCCTAGGCGGCCAAATTTGGACTGAAAAACCCGTTACCAAAATCTTGATCGACCAGGGCAAGGCGGTGGGAGTGAGGGTGGCAAACGGCGAGGAGTATCGTGCCCAAAAGGGAGTGATTTCTAGCCTGGATGCCAAGCGGGTGTTTCTTCAACTAGTTGATGCCGCCGATGTCGATGAGGCCGATGAGATATTGCGCGATCGCCTTCAGCGGCGGGTCACCAGCCACAACGACGCCATTATGAAAATCGACTGTGCCCTATCTGAGCTGCCCCGCTTTGAGTATCACCAGCACCGCGATGACTACTGGACTGGGGCTGTTTTAATCGCCGACTCGATCGATCACGTGGAGCTAGCCCACAGCGATCCCCACATTGGTCGCATCCCCGACGAAAATCCCTCAATGTATGCGGTGATTCCCTCGCTGCTTGACCCCTCCCTGGCTCCGCCCGGACAGCACACCCTCTGGATTGAGTTTTTTGCGCCCTACGCCATCAAAGGGGCAGAAGGCACAGGTCTAATGGGCACCGGCTGGACCGAAGACCGCAAACAGCAGGTGGCCGATCGTGTACTAAACAAGCTGGCCACCTACGCCCCCAACCTCAAGTCGTCCATCATTGCCCGCCGGGTCGAAAGCCCCGCCGAAATTAGCGCTCGTCTCGGCGTCGAAAAAGGCAACTATTACCACTTCGACATGACGCTAGATTTGATGATGCCCTTTCGCCCCCTGCCAGAGATTGCTAACTATCAGACCCCTATTGAGCAGCTCTTTTTAACCGGGGCAGGCACCCATCCTGGAGGTTCAATCTCGGGCATGCCGGGCCGCAACTGCGCTCGCCAGTTTTTACAGCAGCAAAACCCCTTAGGAATTCTCGGTCAATGGCTCTCTGGGTCGTGATGCTAGATCGCCTTAACAATGGCATCCCATCCCTAGGGCTCTCCCGATGTAGAAAAGCCTGTGAGTCAAAACCTCATTAGGCTTTTTTGCAAGAATCGCGGCTGTAGCCTATCACCCTCATGCACGGTGTTATCAGCCGCCTGACCATAACCATGCCCAACATTCCTATAAAATTTGGGGAGGTTCTGGCAGGCACGCGTTATGAAAATTGATGTAGTTGGGCATGCTAGAGCAACCGTTTGTCAACTACCGAAATGTTTATCCAACGCGAAAAAAATGTCATGTTGTGGGGCGCTACCCTGGTCATCTCGACCGGTATCCTTTTGGGCGGTGGCGCAGCGCGCGCTAAAAACCAGGCCTGTACCCAATCACAGACAATGCCTGGGCACTGCCTCAGCAAATCCCCCAAGATGCGGGTGGCACAGGGCATGCTCGCCGGCGCTTTTGCCAGTGGTGGCGCGCTGATGATGATCGAGTTGGGAAAAATTTCAAAACGCTAAGTGGTCAGCATATTTATGATGATAAAACCCCAGGCCGTTTGGTAGCAGGCGAGCCGACGACAGAGCCGCACCCAACGCGGTTGCCGTTAGTTACCGCCAGGACCATAGCTACCATGGCTGAAACCCTTGCAGGACAAGGCGTTTCCCTAAGATTAATTAAGGTGCGCCTCAACCTAGTTGGTTGGCGCGCACTCTGTCGATTTATGTAGTCAGTAGCCAGAGGCGTTAGCTCAACCCAGAAGGAACAGATAACCGCTATGGATGCGGTCGGGGGTCGCAGTGAAATTTGCCAGCCTGGTCAACCACACGGCCCAGTAGGTCTATAGCTTGGATCAAAGGCTAAAGGGCGTTGCCAAATCCGGGTATGAACCTACCCAATTCGCCCTTACCCTTATTTTTTTAACAGGCACCCACCGGTAGGGGGTGTCGAGATTGCCTAATGCTGTGGTACATCTGTGAAAATGCCTAGGCTGTGGTCAAACGGATCTGCGATGAATCGAATCACAAATACGCTCCGCAGCCTTGGTTTGCCAATCTTTTTCATGCGATCGCCTCGGCAGCGGTTTGCACGCTCGCCGGTTGAGGTTATCACTCAGTTGAGCGTTTTAGCGCAGAGCGCAAATCGTTGGAAAGAGGGACAAATCCAGCTGTTACCTGCGGCCTTAAAGCAAACTGAGCCTAAGCGGCATGATAGGGGCGATCGCGGCCTAGATCTATCGACCAAATATTGCTCAAGCTGAGGACAGAGACACTATGACTGACCGCCCTCCAAGTCACTCTGGTCTGGCCAATCATGGGTTACCCCAAAAGCGTACTTCAGTGTTGACCGAAGCAGATGTTCTAATCACCGCAGCGCTAGCAGATCGACCGGTCAGACAGCCAAACCCAGAGGCCGAAAATCAAGCCTTTGCCACGCTCGCTCAACAGCTGGCCGACGACCCACAGTCAAGGCTCAAAACCCTGGTGCAGACTATCAAAGAACTTTGCCCAGCCGACACGGTGGGCGTGAGCTTGCAGGAGACCCTCGCCGATGGCTCCTTGGAGTTTCGATGGGTGGCGATCGCAGGTGCCGGGGCACAAACGGCAGCGCTCAGCGACTTCAGCCCCTGGGGCATGGCGGTGCGCTGTGGGCAACCACAACTCTATGCCCATCCCGAACGCTATTTTACCAACCTGGGTCAGTTGCCGCTTCCCATCGTTGAGGCTCTGCTGGTGCCGATTTGCGTAAACGATCAACCGCTCGGCACCCTTTGGCTGCTGTCTCACAATGAGCAGCGGCTGTTTGATAGGGAAGATCTACGCTTGGCGACCGGTCTGGCGGGGTTTGCGGCGGCGGCGTTGCAGAGCATGCAGCTGCGTCAGGCGGCTGGGTTAGCCTTACAGTCTCAGCAAGCCCTGCAAGAGAGCGAAGCGTTCAACCACAGTATTTTTGAGAGTAGTGCTGACTGTATCAAAGTCCTCGATCTTGAAGGCTGCCTACTCTCAATGAATGGTCCAGGGCGCTGTCTGATGGAGGTTGAAGACTTCACCCCTTTGCTTGGCACCGCTTGGGTTGAGTTTTGGCAAGACTCCGAGCAGGCGAATGCTGCCCAGGCTCTAGAAACGGCGAAGGCGGGTGGAACAGGTCAGTTTAGTGGATATTGCCCAACCTTAAAGGGAACACCGAAATGGTGGGACGTGGTAGTGACCCCTATTTTGGATGTCTCGGGTCAGCCGAAGCAGTTGCTGGTTGTTTCACGGGATATTAGCGATCGCAAACGGGTAGAACAAGCCTTGCAGGCAAACGAGGAGCAGAGCCGGAATATTCTGGCGAGCATTAGTGATGCCTTCGTTGCCCTGGATCAGAACTGGCAGTTTACCTATGTGAATCCAACTGCTGAAACGCTTCTGGGCTATGCTTCTGGCGATTTGACAGGGAAAGATTTTTGGGAAGAATTTCCAGGTCTGGCAGACAGGGAACTGGAACAACTGCATCGGCGAGTGATGGGCGATCGCGTGGCGGAGTCACTTACGGCGTTTTATCCCGACCACGATCGCTGGTATGAAGTGCGCTCCTATCCAGCCGCAGATGGGGGGATCACTATCTATTTTACCAATGTCACCGATCGCAAGCAAGCTGAAGCCGCCTTGCAGGAAAGCGAAGCGCAGAGCCAGAATATCTTGGAGAGCATCACCGACGGATTCTTCGCGCTCGACCAAGATTGGCGGTTTACCTACGTAAATCCGCAGGCAGAACGCATTCTTAATCGAACTCCAGGCGATCTGCTCAACCAGGTGATCTGGGAAGTATATCCGGGCACCATCGGCACGGAATTTGAGCGAGCCTATCGCCAAACCGCCAGCGAGCGAATTGCTTCTTCGTTTGTCTCGTTTTATCCTGACCACAACTGTTGGTACGAAGTCTACGCCTATCCTGCCGCAGACGGAATCACGGTCTACTTTAGAAACGTCACTAATCGAATTCAAACCGAAGCCGCCCTGCGCCAGTCTGAGGAACGCTACCGAACACTGTTTGAGTCGATCGATGAAGGCTTTTGTGTGGTTGAAGTTCTGCTCGATGCTCACGACAGGCCGATCGACTACCGCGTTTTGGAAGTTAACCTAGCCTTTAAGCAACAAACCGGACTGCAACACGCCGTTGGTAAAACAGCGCGTCAGCTCAATCTAGAGGAGCACTGGATTGAGATTTACGGTCGAGTTGCGCTGACAGGTGAAGCCACTCGGTTTGAAAATAGCTCTAAAACCCTCGGTGATCGCTGGTTTGATGTGTATGCCTGCCGCATGGGTGAGCCAGAAGCGCGAAAAGTGGCGATCATCTTCAAAAATATTAGCGATCGCAAGCAGGCCGAAGAATTTTCCCAGCGCACCGCCGCGTTTGATGCGTTCCGCGTCTCGCTTACCGACGCGCTTCGCTCCCTGGCCGACCCAGTCGAGGTGCAGGCTACCGCCAGCCATGTGCTAGGTGAATACCTAGGCGCGAACCGCGTCGCCTACTTTGAGGTGTGCGGGGCCGATTACATGGTTGAGCAAGATTATGTCAACGGTGCCTCAGCCATGGCCGGGTGCTACCCGATCGATTCCTTTGGGCCAACGCTGCTAGCAGCCTACCGTGCCGGTCACACCGTGGCCGTGGCTGATGTGCAGGCCGATCCCCACCTGTCTGCAACTCAGCGCTCGGCCTATGCCGCGGTTCAGATTGGGGCCTACATCGGCATTCCCCTGATCAAGCACGGTGAGTTTGTGGCGGGGCTGGCCGTTCACGTCGCCCAGCCCCGGGTATGGACCCCAGATGAAGTAGCCCTGGTGGAAGAAGTCGCCGAGCGTACCTGGGCCGCCGTTGAACGCGTCCGCGCCGAGCTAGCCCTACAGCAAACCTCCGCCGAGCTAGAGCGACAGCTGCACCGGTTTGACGCGATCGCCACCTCCGTCCCTGACCTCATTTACACCTTCGATCGCGCAGGACGCTTCACCTACTTCAATCCGCAGCTGCTCGACTTCTTCCAAAAAACCTCGGCCGAGGTGCTGGGCAAAACCCTTTTTGAAATAGACGGCTATCCGGCAGATTTAGCCACCAAAATCCACGCTCAGATTCAACAGGTGATCGAGACCCGCCAGCCCCTCAAGGATGAAACAGCCTTCACCAGTGCATCAGGTTCAGGCAACTATGAATATGTTTTAGTGCCGCTTTTCGACGCGGACGGTGCAGTCGAAGCCGTCGCTGGCGTGTCCCGAGACATCACCCATCGCAAACAGACAGAGAAAAACCTACGGGAGAGTAAAGAACGCTTTCGGATGCTAGCTGATCAGATGTCGCAGTTTGCTTGGATGGCAGACAAAACCGGCTCGATCTTTTGGTACAACCGCCGCTGGTTTGAGTATACTGGCACCACCCTTGAATCAATGCAGGGCTGGGGTTGGCAACAGGTTCATCATCCAGAACACGTCGATCGCGTGGTCGAGCATTTCCGCGACTGCATTGAAGCTGGCAAAGAATGGGAGGACACCTTTCCGCTGCGCAGCCAAGATGGTACCTACGGTTGGTTTCTGTCTCGCGCCGTCCCCGTTAGAGATGCAGCAGGGAACATTCTGCGCTGGTTTGGCACCAACACAGACATTACTGAGCGCCTGCAAGTCGAGCAACAACGAGAGCAACTGCTGGAGCAAGAACAAGCCGCCCGTGAAGCAGCCGAACGGACAAACCGACTTAAAGATGAATTTTTAGCCGTTCTGTCTCACGAACTCAGGTCGCCGCTCAACCCGATCCTGGGCTGGGCTAGACTGTTGCGCGGTGGCAAGCTAGACCCGGTGAGGACGGCTGAAGCCTTGGCCACGATCGAGCGCAACGCCAAACTTCAGTGCCAACTCATCGACGACCTGCTCGACATTTCTCGCATTATGCAGGGCAAACTGGTGCTGAATGCGACTCCGGTGAGCTTGGCGTTTATCATTTCGTCGGCGATCGAAACCGTACAGCTAGCGGCAGATGCCAGACGCGTTGCCATTGAAGTTTACAGTGAGCCCAACGTTGGTCAGGTTGTTGGCGATGCAGGCCGCCTGCAACAGGTGGTGTGGAACCTCCTGACCAACGCCGTGAAATTTACGCCCGCTGGCGGTAGGGTTGACGTTCGCCTCACCCAAGTCAACCATCAGGCTTGGCTCCAGGTGAGCGATACCGGCAAAGGCATCACCCCAGAATTTCTGCCCTACGTCTTCGAGCATTTCCGGCAGGAGGATGGAGCGACAACCCGCAAGTTTGGCGGGTTGGGGTTAGGGCTAGCGATCGCCAAGCAAATTGTCACTCTCCACGGCGGCAAAATTTGGGTCGAGAGCCCAGGCGAAGACCAGGGCGCCACCTTCACAGTCGAACTGCCTTGCTTGCAAACGGTGCCGGTTGAGGACGTGACCAGCTCCATTCGCGTTGAGTCTGATCATCTCCCTCTGGCAAATCTGCGCGTGCTGATCGTCGATGATGACGCTGATTCTCGCGAGTTTGTGGTGTTTGTCGTAGAACAAGCCGGAGCCGAGGTAACCGCCGTCAGTTCAGCGAGCCAGGCCCTGCGACAGCTGGCAACCGCATCCTTCGATCTACTCCTCAGCGACATTGGCATGCCAGAGATGGATGGCTATGAGCTAATGCGTCAGGTTTCTCAGCTCCGAGAATCAGGGAGACAAACCCCGGCGGCTCAAGATTTGCTGTTGCCGAAGGCGATCGCCCTCACGGCCTATGCTGGAGAGCTAAATCAACAGCAAGCCCTAGCCGCTGGTTTTCAGGAGCATATCACTAAGCCCGTAGAACCGGATGATTTAATTAAGACAATTGTGGCCGTGATTAGCAGCAAGTAAGCGCTGAGAAGAAACTCTTGTTCAAGAGTGTCACAATCGCCTAGTTCTGCGAATAGCCCTAGGGGGCTAGCTAATACGCCTAAGCGGTTGTTTAAAGATTAAAAAAATAGCAAAAAACTCCCAGCCATACGGCGGGAGTTTTTTGCTTCGTCGTGCAGAGGCGGGGCGCGATCGCATCCTTCCTCCAGCTATCTTATGCGGGGATAAGCACAGTGTCGATAATGTGGATGACGCCGTTGTCGGTAGCCACGTCAGCGGTGGTTACCGTCGAGTCATTGATTTTTACTCCGCTAGAAGCGTCGATTTTAACATCGGTGCCCTGGACGGTAGTGGCGGTCTTGAGCTTAGAGACATCCGCAGCCATCACCTTGCCGGAGACGACGTGGTAGGTGAGAATTTCCTTCAGCTTGGCCACATCTTTGAGTAGCCCGTCAACGGTGCCTTCTGGCAGTTTAGCAAAGGCTTCGTCAGTGGGTGCAAAGACGGTGAATGGGCCTGCACCTTTAAGAGTGTCGACTAAGCCAGCGGCTTTAACAGCAGCCACTAGAGTAGTAAATGAACCGGCGTTTACAGCAGTATCTACAATGTCAGCCATGGGGTTGTTCCTAGGTTTATTACTAGTTAACTAAGGTCATCTGTCACGAATGAGCGGCTAACAGTTTTAACTATAACAGCTCTAGACTTAACGTGCCACGGATTCAATGTTTTAGACCGAAACCTAGGCAGTTTTTTTTCCTTAACTGAAGTCTAAAACAGCTTAATAGAGCGCGATCGCTATGCCTGGTCTAGAGTTTGCTAGTGGGCAGTGCAAGTATGGGCGTGCTGTAAAACGGCGTAGATTTGAGCTGTCTGTATAGCCTGGCCCAACCCATAGCGGCCTTAAGAAACGTTTAAAAATCCCTGCTCCTTATAGCAAAAGTGAAGCTCCGCTTAAATTCTCCTTAAGAAAGAGAATTCTTACCCTTTTTTGAAGGGAGCAAGGGAGATTATCAGGTGGCTAAAGCTACAACAGACTGCTCTTTAAACGCCCTTTCAGGAGAAAGCTGAACAGCGACTACCCCTTAGTCAAACAGACCCTCTACAGTTTGGCGAAAGACAACGAGAGCGTGGGTCTCTTGAAGAGGTTTCAGGGCTTCGATCAGCTGATCGGAGATATCAGCGGTGACGAGGGTTTTAAGTTCAATATTGGTGTTATAGCCGGCGATATCGCCCATGCGTCTGCCGTGGCTGCCAGCGCCTTGGGCAGGTACCAGGGTGTAGCCCGAGACCTTAAGCTCCGTCAGCAAGCTAATCAGCCGATTTTGCAGAACTGCTTCGCCAATGATGGTGACAAGGGTGCCTTTGGTTAGAGAAGATGACATATTAACCTCTTAAAAAATGGTGTTTTGGAGTAGAGAGTTAGGGGGGAAACCCTAACCCCGGTGCAAGCTAATGAATGCCTATCAAGCTGACTGGGCCTGGTCGAGTAAATGGTGCAATGTCTGGCCTTCGATCGCCTCGGTTTCCAGCAGCTGCATGGTGATGGTCTCCATCAAGTCGCGGTTGTGGCGAATGGCTTCTAAGGCTTGCTGGTGAGCAGTTTCAACAATGTCTTTGACCTCGCGATCGATGGCCTGGGCAGTCTCTTCGCTCATGGTGCGGCGACCGTTGGCCATCCCCTGGTCAAGAAACATCGGGCGTGCTCCCTGCTGATAGGCCAGCGGCCCCAGCACTTTGCTCATGCCAAAGGCGGTTACCATCTGCTCGGCCAGATCCGTCGCCCGCTGCAAGTCGTTAGACGCTCCGGTGGTGATGCTGTTGAAGACAATTTCTTCCGCCGATCGCCCCCCAAGCAGGGTAGCAATCTGCCCCCGCAACTCAGCTTCATCCATCAAAAAGCGGTCTTCGGTGGGCAGTTGCAGGGTATAGCCCAGGGCCGCCATGCCCCGCGACACGATAGAGATTTTCTCGACTTTGCCGCTGCCCGGCATGAGGGAACCTACCAGGGCGTGGCCGACTTCGTGGTAGGCGACGATTTTCTTTTCTTTGTCGTTGAGCACGCGGCTTTTTTTCTCTAGCCCCGCGACCACTCGCTCGATCGCCTCGGCAAAGTCGGCCTGGGCTACAGCCGGGCGATAGTTGCGGGCAGCCAGTAGGGCAGCTTCGTTGACCAGGTTGGCCAGATCAGCTCCGGCAAAGCCAGGGGTGCGGGTGGCGATCGCCTTCAAATCCACATCTTCCCCCAGCTTCACCGTCTGGGCGTGGATGCCGAGAATAGCCTCACGACCGGAGAGGGCGGGACGATCGACCAGCACCTGGCGGTCAAACCGACCGGGGCGCAAGAGAGCTGGGTCGAGAATTTCGGGTCGGTTGGTGGCTGCCAGCACAATCACCGTGGCTTCTTCAGGGGCAAAACCATCCATCTCTGAGAGCAGCTGGTTGAGGGTCTGCTCGCGCTCGTCGTTGCCGCCATACATACCGTTGCTGCTGCGCGACTTGCCGATCGCATCTAGCTCATCGATAAACACGATGCAGGGAGCCTGCGTCTTAGCCTGCTCAAACAGGTCACGCACCCGCGACGACCCTACCCCCACAAACATTTCTACAAACTCAGAGCCTGAAATGCTAAAGAAAGGGACTCCAGCCTCCCCGGCAACGGCTTTCGCCAGCAGAGTCTTACCGGTGCCCGGTGGCCCCACCAAAAGAACACCCTTGGGAATGTGCGCCCCAATCTGGGTGTAGCGCTCCGGCGTTTTAAGAAAATCGACAATCTCCACCAGTTCGGTCTTGGCTTCGTCTACCCCGGCCACGTCGGCAAAGGTGATCTTGGCGGCGTCGCCCTCCACATAGACCTTGGCCTTGCTCTTACCAATGGAGAGCATGCCCTGGGGGCCACCGCCGCCACCGCCACGACGGATGAAAAACTGCCAGATGCCCACAAAGATCAGCGGCGGAATCACCCAGCTCAGTAGGCTGCCCACCCAGCGATTTTTGGGCGGAGCCGTGGCGGCAAACTCGACACCGTTGGCTTCAAGGGTGTTGGGCAAGCTCAAATCAAAAATGGGAGTAGTGGAAAAGACCTGCCCGGCCTCCTCGTCACCCACGGGCTTGAGCTGATACTGAATCTGGTTTTCGCTCACCTGCACCCGCGCTACCTCACCCTCCTGCACCTGGTGAATAAACAGGCTGTAGGGCACTCCCGGGATTTGTGGCCCAAGGATGCTGGGCAAGATGAAGCTGGCCGCTAGAAACACGACGCCCAAGATCAAAAGAATATTGTTTAAGAGGCGAAACTTTGGCGGCGTCGGTTTATCTTTGATGGGCATTTTGGCAACCTGGCAATGGGGCGGAGAGTTCTTTGAAAATGACGGTCTGAGGTTTGATTTCTAGTTTGAATTGATGAAGAGCGGCGCTCAAGTTCAAGCACCCCAAAAAACGTCGCCCCACAGGTAGGACGACGGAGGAATAGAAATTTTTATTGTTGTCTAGCTGAATAACTTTTCTGCCTTAGGAGTAGGATGAGCCATGCCCACCGCTGGAAACAGGGTGTAAAACCCTTTAACTGAATAGCGGGCTGAATGCCAAGCAAGCATTCTCCAAGTAGCTCTAAGGCTAACCCGGCGCGGGCCACAAGTTCGTCTGTCAGAAGAATGGGATACTGTCCAAATTGATATTTGCAATTTCCATGGGTAGCTTGCCTGCACAGGGCAAACGCCAACCCTACAGGATTTTGCAATTTACTTAGAAGCGCTGTGGGATTAAACCTGGGAGTTAAAGCTTGCCTCGGCACCTACGCCGCCTGCCTCGCAACGGGTAGCCTTGTCAATGGATACCTTCAGTCTAGTTTGTATTGACTAGCTTTGACCGATCGCACACTAATCATTGAGAAGCGCCACAACTTAGACCTTCACCCCGAGGTTCCGGCAAAGTGGGACCGAAGCTGCACCCGCGATCGCCCACATAGCCCCCCAGGCACGCGGATCCATGCCCAGGTAGGCAAAATCGCGGTATATAGAGGGGTCCGAGCCGTCATACTATCTAGACCGGCTCAGCGCAGTTATCAGACCGTGGCCCACCCCAGGTATGGCTCTCCAGCACCCCTCCCCCGCCGATGACGCTCCACCAGCCCCTGCCCAGCCAGAGGAGATGTTTCCGGTGGTGGCGATTGGGGCGTCGGCGGGGGGGTTAGAAGCTTTTACCCAACTGCTGAGCCATTTGCCCACCACCACGGGCATGGCCTTTGTGCTGTTGCAGCATTTAGACCCCAGCCAGCCCAGCCTGCTGAGCGAGATCATGAGCCGCACCACCGAGATGCCGGTGCTGGAGGTGGTCGATGGGGTGGCGATCGCCCCCAACCACGTCTACGTCATCCCCCACAATACGGCGATGACCATTGTGGCAGGCGAGCTGCGGCTGCGACCCCGCCCGCGATCGCGCACCGGCAGCCGCCTGATCGACAGTTTCTTTAACGCCTTGGCCCAGGAGCGGGGTAACAAAGCCATTGGCGTGGTGCTCTCAGGGGCCGATGCCGACGGCACCCTGGGGCTAGAGGCAATCAAGGCGGCAGGGGGCATCACCTTTTCCCAGTCGGAGGCATCGGCAAAATTTAGCAGCATGCCCCACACGGCGATCGCCACCGGGCAGGTTGACTTCATTCAAACGCCAGAAGAAATTGCCCAGACCCTAGCCAGCCTCAGTGCCCACCCCTACATCACAAGCCCCAGCCCAGTAGAACTCGTGGCCCCGGAGAAGACCCCAAGCACCACCGGGCTGGACACCGTTCTCACCCTGCTGAAGCGGGTCACCAAAATTGACTTTGCCCAGTACAAGCCCAGCACCGTCATGCGGCGCATCTCTCGCCGCATGGCCCTGCACCACCTGGAGAGCCTGGAGAGCTACAGTCAGTACCTCCAGGCCAACCTCGAGGAGGTGCAGACCCTGCACCAGGAAATTTTGATTGGCGTAACCAGCTTCTTTCGCGATGGGGAAGTGTTTACGGCGCTGGAGCAGACGATGTTTCCGGCGCTGCTGAGATATCGCCAACGGCTGGCCCAAGCCGGCCAAGGCAACCCCGACCTGCCCCTGCGCGTTTGGGTGGCGGGCTGCTCGACTGGCGAAGAGGCCTATTCCATTGCCATTTGCCTGCTGGAGTATTTCAGCCACCACAGCGTCAGCCCGCCAATTCAAATTTTTGCCACCGATGTCAGCAAGCTGGCCATTGAAGTAGCCCGCGTGGGCTGGTACTCGCCCGTGCAGGTGAGCAACGTGTCGCCAGAGCGGTTGCAGCGGTTTTTTGTGCCCACCGACGGCGGCTACCAGATCAACAAAGTGGTGCGAGAGCTGTGCATTTTTGCCTGCCAAAATCTGATCACCGATCCGCCCTTTTCGCGCCTAGATTTAATCAGCTGCCGCAACGTGTTGATTTACTTTGGGGCGGCTTTGCAGAGCAAGGTGCTACCCATGTTTCACTACGGCCTTAAGCCCGACGGCTTTTTGCTGCTGGGGTCGTCGGAGACAACGGGGGAGTTTAGCCACCTGTTTTCGCTGGTCGACAGTCACTACAAGCTCTACACCAAGCAGTCGTCGTCGCTGCCGTTGAGCTTTGACTTTGACCCCACCACCTACACCCCCAGCCCTCAGCCCCCTCGGCCCGACCCACCCCGACGCAGCCAAGACGTCGACCTCTACGCCCTGGCTGACCAGACGGTGCTCAACCGCTACGGCCCAGCGGGGGTATTGATGAATGACCGGCTGGAGATTTTGCAGTTTCGCGGGCAGACGGGGGCTTATCTAGAGCCAGCCCCCGGTCGCGCCAGCCTTAATTTGCTCACCATGGCCAAGGAGGGGCTGCAGCTCGACCTGCGCACGGCCGTTTACCAGGCCCAGCAAACCAGCCAGGCGGTGCAACGGCGATCGCTGCTGATCGAAGCGGGCGATCGCCGCCCGGTGCAAATTGAGGTCGTGCCCCTCATGCCCCAGCCCGCTGGCAAAGCTTACTATCTAGTGCTCTTCACCGATTTGGTGCCAGACGGCACCGCCGCCGAGGCCGCTGTCCCCGTCGCCGACTTGGAGGGGCAGTACCGGCAAGAAAACCTCGCCCTCCAGCAGGATCTCGACACCACGCGATCGCACCTACAATCGATCATTCAAGAGCAGGAGGCCACAAACCAGGATCTGAGGGCCGCCAACGAAGAAATTCTTTCCAGCAACGAAGAGCTCCAGAGCACCAACGAAGAGCTGCAAACCGCCAAAGAAGAAATTCAGGCCACCAACGAAGAACTCAGCACCATCAACGACGAACTCTACCGTCGCAACTCCGAAACCACCCACATCAGCAACGACTTTCAAAACCTGCTCAGCAGCATCCACATTCCCATTCTGATGTTGGAAGACGACCTCAGAATTCGCCGCTTTACCCCCACCGCAGCCGCCCTGTTCAACCTGATTCCCGGCGATGTGGGCCGCCCCCTGGGCGACATCAACCACCGCCTGGCGATCGCCGACCTCGAGACCCGCATTTTAGCGGTGATCAATACCCTAGAGCAGAGCAGCCAGGAGGTGCAGGATCAGGAGGGCCGCTGGCACGACCTACGCATTCGCCCCTACCGCACCCTCGACAACCGCATCGATGGGGCAGTGGTGGTGCTGGTGGATATTGACAGCCTCAAGCGCAGCGCCAACCAGCTGCGCCAGGCCCGCGACTACGCCGACGCCATTGTGCAGACCGTGCGCGAGGCCCTGGTGGTGCTCACCCACGACCTGCGGGTGGTGACGGCAAATCGGCAGTTTTATCAAACCTTTCAGGTCAACCCCGACGACACCGAGGGGCAGCTGATCTTTGAGCTGGGCAACGGCCAGTGGGATATCCCTCAGCTGCGATCGCTGCTCCACGACCTACTGCCCCAAAACTTGCAGGTCGACGACTTTGAAGTCGTGCACACCTTTGAAACCATTGGCCCCCAAACCATGCGGCTCAACGCCCGCAAGATGCTCCAGCCCAACGGCGACGATTTAGTTTTACTAGCCATTGAAACTGTGATCAATCGCACTGCTGACAGCGCATAAAGATCGCTTCCAGAAAATGGTTTTTAACATATAAAACGTTAAGAACGCGTTACTCAAGGTTCAAATACCAGCAAAACTCCCCTGCTTCTATATTGGTAGAACCAGGGTAACCTAGGGCGGACTACGCTCAAGAAAAACAGCATTTCTTAAGGGCAAATCAAAGCAAGTAAACCCAGTTAAGATTAAAAATAGAGGTTTTTTCGTAGAAAACTACAGGCCTTGAGGCGACCTAGTATAGAGAGAAACAGTATGGGTGCTTGACCTTACCCTTAATGTCAAAGGCAATCTCAGTCTGCCGGTGACTCTATCTGGCTAAACATGTTGATATAATAAAGATTAGGAAAAAGCGACTTTTTAAGCTGAAATTAGACCCTTAAGGAAGGTATTGCTAGGCTTTTTTGGATGATCGACCATCCTTATGGAAGCTGACTTATGAGTATCTCTCATCAAATCGAGGCAGTCTACCAACGCGCCCTTCGGCTGCGCGAGCAGGCCACTACCACCCCAATTGATCCTGTCCTGCTAGAGCTGGCCCTCAAAGACCTCTACCTCGTGCTCGAAGAGCTTCAGGCCGTAGATGCGGAGCTGCATGAGCAAAACCAGATACTCAGCGACACCCGGAATCAGGTTGATCTTGAGCGCCAACGCTACCGCACCCTGTTTGAGCTGGCCCCCGACGGCTACCTAGTCACCGACGAAAAAGGCAAAATTTATCACGCCAACCGGGCGGCAGAACTCTTGTTTGCGCAGCCCCAGGCGGGGCTGGTGGGCAAACCCCTGATGGTGCTGATTGAGCAGGGCGACTGGTCAGACTTTCAGCAGCGGCTGCACCAGCCCTACCCCACCGAGCCCTGGGAAGTCACCCTCAAATCGCAACAGGGGGATCCGGTTACGGTGGCGATCGCCACCAACTTCCTCAAAGACAGCCGCCCAGGAGCTGCCACCATTCTCTGGTCGCTCCGAGATATTTCTCAGCAGCGCTGTGTGGAGCAGCAGCTACAGACGGCCCACGCCGATCTCCAGGATCTAATCATTGCCCGCACCGCAGACCTTGTGCAGGCTAATGCCCAACTGCTCCAAGATCTTGACGATTGCCGTCAGGGCGGGTTGCAATGAATATCATGTTTGAGCGCATCGATGCCGTACAGCAACGGGCACTACTACTACAACAGCACGCCAGCGCATCACCCATTCAGCCCGAGCTGCTAGCGATGGCCCTAAACGACCTCAGCCTAGTGATCGAAGAGTTGCGTGCCGCCCACGAAGAGCTGACTCAGCAAAATCAGGCCCTAGCCGACCACCGACAGCAGCTAGAGCTCGAGCGCCAGCGCTACCAAGACCTCTTCAACCTCGCCCCCGATGGCTACCTGGTAAGCGACACCAAGGGCATCATTCAGGCGGGCAATGTGGCGATCGCAGCAATGCTGCACCTGCCCCAGGAGTTGCTGGTGGGCAAACCCATGGTGCTGTTTCTACCGATTAAGCACCGTCGCGCCCTCTACGCCATGTTGGCCCAGCTCAGCCGCTCCGCCCAGGCGTTGCCTACCAAAGCCTGGGAAACCCAACTTTTGCCTCGGGAAGGCCCGAGTATCGATGTGGCCATTACTGTCTCCATCAGCCGCGAGGGTCGCGAGGCACACCTGCGCTGGCTGGTGCGAGACATCACTGAAAAAAAGCAGGACGAGGCCAGAATTCATCACCAGGCCTTCTACGACCGGCTCACCGGTCTGCCCAACCGCACTTTTCTCGACACCTATCTGCCCAAGGCGCTGGCCCAAGCCGATCGCCAACAGACCCAGGTAGCGGTAGCCTTTCTAGACCTCGACAAATTCAAAGACATCAACGATAGCCTGGGCCACGAGGTGGGCGACCAAATGCTGCACCGGGTGGCCCAGCGCCTATCCCAATGCCTACGCAGCGAAGACCTGCTGGTGCGCTGGGGTGGCGACGAATTTGTTTTGGTGCTCTCTCGGCTCACCGCGGCAGATGCGGTGGAGCGCACCTGCGATCGCATTTTAGAGAGCCTGAAACCTATCTTCACCCTTGATAACCACCGGTTACAAGTCGGCACCAGCATCGGCATCGCCCTCTTTCCCCAGGATGGCACCGACCCCACCATCCTGCTACGCCACGCCGACCAGGCCCTCTACCAAGCCAAAGACCAAGGCCGCAATACCTACCGTTTCTACCAGCCGGGTTTGACCGTCAAATGCTCTGACGATTGTGAACCGGGACAAGAAAGCTAGTTGCTTGCCAAGCTCGATTGGGGCTCACACGGGTTGCACAAGCTAACGGGAAGCCATACGCTGTTACTCGACATTACAACGGCATAAAGGCGACAGATAGCACGTTAACGATTAGTCAAAACGCTTTGTCGTCACTAATGTGTTAGGACGACAATTAAATTGTGAAAGCGACACTAATCTGTTAGCGACGACAGCTAAACCGTTACTCGACAACAAGTATGGGCGATACTGGACTCGAACCAGTGACATCCTGCTTGTAAGGCAGGCGCTCTACCAACTGAGCTAATCGCCCGTGCTGCATTTGCAGTTTCACATCCTAGCAGAGAATAGGGACGTTTCAACCGTTTTTGTGAAATTTGGCCGATCAGGTGGGGGCACACCGTGTGGACTAAAATTGGACTATCCCGTTGCCCCCTGTAACCCCACCTACTACCCGTGTCAAAGTCGCCCTAAGGCTAGAGACAAAGACATTTCTGGAGCTTGTCGCGGAAGGCAGGGGGTCAGTTTAAGCGAACTGCTGTCCACAGCTGCAGAGGAAAGATATTTAGCCTCTCAGAAGCCTTCCGGGTCGTTGAATGTCGTAACTGACTGACTGACCCAGATAGAAGAGAAGCTGGCTTCGCTAAGCGTTGCACCTGGGTCCATTTCTCACCACCCAGCCCACCAACATCCCCCAACCCCCTGACAAGACTCAGAAAAAACAGTAGGGGTCTAGGCTTGGAGTCATAGGCTATGCCGAGTCCGAGCCAATAGACACGCCAAAACCCAATGTAATGACCAGTCCCCCTCAAGGGATTGAGAAAGAACTACCTGTCCATATCGATCATCTATATCGATCGCTGGGGGTTCTAAATTGGAAACACCGTCTCCAACAATGGCAATATCCACATTTTGCTACCCCTAATGAAGTTAATCAATACCTTTTAGCGTCTGCGCGACAATGAAATCAACGACATCCTCTAAGCGTCCAGTACGCTGGTAGACTTCCCGCTGTCGCGCTGCGCCATTGCCTTGCTGCATCGTCTGCCGCACGAGCAATGAAACTTCGTCCCAGTCGCCATACTCCTCTAGCGATGGGCGTACGAAGGCTAGAAACTTTTCAACGAGTTCGTGTGCTGGAACAGCACGCATTGCCTCAACATCGATCAGCTCTGTATCTAATCCATAGCGTGCAGCACGCCAGTGCGCGGCGCGTATAACTTCGTGGCGCGGGGCTGGAAATGGTTTGTCTCCTTGAGCTTGTTCGTAACAAGTTCGCGCCAAAGAGCGCACCAGTCCTGCAACCATTACTGCTTCATCCACCGTCATGCAGACATCTGTAACGCGAAACTCTACGGTTGGGTAACGCTCTGATAAACGCGCATCCCAATAAATCTTTGTCGCTTCTTCTACGGCTCCAGTTGCGACCAAATCTTCTACAAGCTTTTGGTATTCGGCGTGTGAGGAGAAAATTAGCGGTGGACCGGATATGGGCCATCGGCCCCAAATCTCCGTGCGATAGCTGGCATATCCCGTATCCGTACCGAACCAAAACGGCGAGGAAGCGGCAAGCGCCAGCAGCGGTGCCAGCCACATTCGCGAACGGTTCATAACCTGGACTGCCATCTCCGGATCGCTGATGCCAACGTGTACGTGACAGCCAAAGATCATGAGTTCGCGGGTCAGTTGTTGATAATCTCGCATCAGCCCTTGATAACGTTCTTTGGGCGTGACTTGCTGTTCTTTCCACTCGGAAAATGGGTGTGTTCCAGCGGCGGCAATTTGATTGCCGTCTTTGGCAGCGGCAGCAATAAGTTCCCGGCGCAAGCGGACAAGTTCTGCACGTACTTCAGAAAGTGAGCGACAAACAGGCGTACCGATCTCTATCTGCGAAAGCTGAGCTTCCGGTTGTACTTCTTCACCAAGCGTTTTTTTGGCGATCGGTAGAATTTGCTGCTGACGCGATCGCAGTTCACGAGTCGCGGGATCAATAATTTGATATTCCTCTTCAACCCCAATGGTAAAGTCTTCTGTTGGAAGTGACATAGTTAATGTTTTTAGTAAGTTTTAGAGAATGTGTAACGACAAGCTATTTTCTAATTATTGCTGCAACAGCTTCAACGGGCTTCTAAACATTTAGCCTGCGCTTCCTCCATCGACTCAGCCTTCACCAACTTATCCCACCGAGTAGTAAACCTGGGCGATGCTCTTTCAGAGCGGATTTGCCAACGCCATTCAGATTGCGTCCTCCACCCCTGCTGCAATCCCTCCACCGCCTAGCGTACAGTCCCCGCCCCAAATCGCCGATTCAGCGAGTCCACAGCATCCATCAGTTGCCAGGACTCGCGCCTGCTCTCATCCACGAAAAGCTGCCTTGAGCGATGCTAGCTGGGCTCAACTCCATCAGCATAACCCCGGCCTTGTAGTACTGGTATTCAACCTCATACAGAGTTGAGATAGATAACTACCTATTGTGATTTGGAACAAGTGTACTAAATCAAACCTCTGCTGAAGCTTGTTTTGACTAGAGTTCTACCTCTTTCCTATTGGTGCATTGCTTCGCGTTGGCGGAGCCTTGCCTTAGCGTCATGCACCCTACAATGACGACACGCTCAGTACTTTATTTAAATGCACGTTCCTTAGTAGAAATTACGGCGTTGCTGAATTAAGAGATGAATCTTGAAGGAACTGGGACATCGTCGAACTTGAGGTAGTGAAGTAGCAATCGAACAGAGTGAGCTAGCATTTCTACAGACTTGGAATAGCAGAGCGTTTTGCGA